>ENA-ORCN01000009-ORCN01000009.1-human-gut-metagenome-genome-assembly--contig:-NODE-9-length-159460-cov-22.007799_pt1 | contig 159460 bp, 156 predicted proteins | sample MGYA00242984_ERZ507984 | MGnify/ENA primary metagenome ERZ507984 (study PRJEB26167, sample SAMN06115395) | human gut metagenome | host: Homo sapiens | place: China:Hubei | collected 2016-05-19... | reverse complement strand
CCCCGTATAATCGGGGCCCCCGCAAGGTCGTAAGACCTTGTGGGGAAAGGAGGATGCACCGCAGCGGGGAGGGCTGCCCGAAGCAAGGCGTAGGGTCAGTCCGACTTAAGCGAAGGTTGCGTCCGACGCGACGACGCTTATAAGGAGCCGCAGACGCATTTCATGTAGGGTTCCTACCCCTTCTAAAGTATCTGCTTAATTTGCGCCTTAGTTCCCCTCCTCAGAGGAGGGGACAGGGGTGGTGGTTCGCCCTTCCGTGCTCCAGCGCGGGGGCGATAAAAATGCGCCGCAGGCACCGCTGGAGCGTATCTGTGCGCAGTACGGACGATGCTCCGCATCGTTCGTATCCAGCACTGCAAGCGACAAAAGGGGGTTCGTCAAGGGGGAATCTCCCCCTTGCCCCTGTTTTGCTTCCTTTTGCAGGAGCAAAAGGAAGGCCCCCGCCGGCGAGGCGTGCTAGCCCGGCCTTGCAAAAGGCTGCTCGACGCCGACAGGCGACTACAAATCCCCTCCGCAATGCTAAAAAATGATACAAATTTATAGCTAAAATTCTATGAATATTTCATAGAATTTTGACGGGAGATGTGATACAATAAGCTAATGTAGAAAACAGGTGCGAAGGAGGACGGCTATGACCGAACAAATCGTCAACTTTGAACGAATGGAATACGCGCTGACCCTCTTTGGCAACTCCGATGAAAACATACGAATGCTGGAGCAGGGCTACGGTGTTTCGGTGGTGTTCCGCGGCACCGATATCAAGGTGAGCGGCGACGCCGAAAAGGTGATGACCTGCACCCGGTGCATCGAAGGGCTGCTGAAGATGGTGGAATCCGGCGAGGAGCTTTCGGCGCAGAATATACGCTACATGATGAGCCTGGTGGAGGAAGGACGCGAGCAGGAGGCGGAAACGCTGGGCAAGGATGTCATCTGCATTACCGCCAAGGGCAAGCCCCTGAAGCCCAAGACGCTGGGCCAGCAAAAATATGTGGAGGCCATTCGCAAAAACACCATTACCATGGGGATAGGGCCGGCCGGCACCGGCAAGACCTATCTAGCGGTGGCGATGGCAGTAAAGGCCTTCCGCGCGCAGGAGGTAAACCGCATCGTGCTGACACGGCCCGCCGTGGAGGCCGGGGAAAAGCTGGGCTTTTTGCCCGGCGACCTGCAGAACAAGGTGGACCCCTACCTGCGGCCGCTTTATGACGCCCTTTTTGATATGCTGGGGGCGGAGAACTTCCAGAAATACCAGGAGCGGGGCAACATAGAGGTGGCGCCGCTGGCCTATATGAGAGGCCGCACACTGGATGACAGCTTTATCATTCTGGACGAGGCGCAGAACACCACGCCGGAGCAGATGAAGATGTTCCTGACCCGTCTGGGGTTCAATTCCAAGGCCATTATTACCGGCGATGTGACCCAGATAGACCTGCCGGACGCGAAGCGTTCCGGGCTGGTGGAGGCGAGCAAAATTCTGCGGGATATTCCCGATATCGCCATCTGCCGCTTTAGCGAGAAGGATGTGGTGCGGCATAAGCTGGTGCAGGATATCATAAGGGCCTACGAGAAATATTACAGCAAGCAGGACGCGAAGCAAGATACAGCAAGGAGAGGCAAATAACATGGACAAGCTGAAAGTCATCATCACCAACGACCAAAAGGCCGTAAAAATACCCGCCGGGCTGCGACTGATGCTGCGGCGCTGCTGCACCGCCGTGCTGCGGATGGAGCACTTCCAGGGGGACGCCGAGGTGAATATCACCTTTACTGATGACGAGAAGATACGGGAGATGAACAACCAGTTCCGGCATATCGATGCTTCCACCGATGTGCTCTCCTTCCCCCTGGGCGAAAACGGCGAGTACGATATCAACCCCGATACCGGCTGCAAGCAGCTGGGAGATATCGTGATCTCGGTGGAGCACGCCGTGGCGCAGGCCAATGAGTTTGGCCATACCTTCGAGCGGGAGATGGGCTACCTAACGGTGCACTCCATGCTGCACCTGCTGGGCTACGACCATGTGAACGGCGGCCTGGAAAAGACCATTATGCGGGAAAAGGAAGAGGAGGCGCTGGGCCGGCTGGGGCTGACCCGCGACAACACCTATGTGGAATGAGGAGAAGCGCATGAGAGAAGTACAGAAATCGGCATTTATAGCGATAGTGGGGCGGCCCAATGTGGGCAAAAGCAGCCTGCTGAACGCCCTGCTGGGCGAGAAAGTGGCCATTGTATCCCCCCGGCCGCAGACCACCCGTACCCGCATCACCGGTGTGCTGACCGAGGGCGCGACCCAGCTGGTATTTATTGATACCCCCGGCCTGCACCGGGCGCGCAATTCCCTGGGAGAATACATGGTGCGGCAGGTGGGGTCCTCGGTTTCCGATGTGGACCTGGCGGTGCTGGTGACAGACGCTTCCGAGCCGTGGGAAAAGCTGACCCGCGCGGAGATGGATCTCATCGAGCAGTTTAAGAAGCTGGACCTGCCCGCTGTGGCGATGCTCAATAAGATCGACCTGCTGAAGGACAAGGAGCAGCTCATCCCGATGATGGCGGTGCTGAACGAGGCGTATGACTTCCAGCAGATCGTCCCCCTAAGCGCCAAGACCGGCGACGGGGTAGCGCTCCTGCGGAAGCTGCTGCACGAGGCCGCCATTGAGGGGCCACACTACTTTGACGACGACATGCTGACCGACCAGCCGGAGCGGGTCATCGCCGCCGAGATGCTGCGGGAAAAGGCGCTGTGTTTCCTTTCCGAGGAGATCCCGCACGGCATTGCCGTGACGATAGAGACCATGAAGGAGCGGGAGGGCGCCAACGGGCCGGTCATTGATATTGACGCCGTGATCTACTGCGAGCGCAAGAGCCACAAGGGCATCATCATTGGCAAGGGCGGCGCGATGCTGAAAAAAATCGCCACCGCCGCGCGCGAGGAGCTGGAGGCTTTCCTGAACTGCAAGGTGAACCTGCAGTGCTGGGTAAAGGTGAAGGAGGACTGGCGCAACGAGGAGCGGATGCTGCGGAATTTCGGCTTTACCGAGGAGCGGTAAGTTAAACTGATATAATCGCGGGCGCCCGGCAGGGCGCCGCAGAGGGATCAGCCCGCAAGGGGCGCTGAACCGGTTGCCTGCAAGGGCCGGCAAAGAAGCCCGAGGGGCCCCCGGCGGGACACAAGGCCCGCTGGGGAGAGGAGGAGCGGCGGATCGCCGGAGGGTTGTCTATCCCATAGGGATAGCGACCCGACAGAGAGCGCAGCCCGCGACGACGAGCGGGCGGCCGAAGGCCGCTCCGGCTTCGCCGGAGCCAGCGGCTCCGCCGCTGAAACCGTCCGCAGGACGGTTTGGCCTTCGGCCGAATCTGCAAGCTTGCGGAAAATTTTTGTGGGGCAGGGGCAAAAATTCCCTAACATAACCCACGACGCCGGGCGCACAATGAGAGTAGAAAATCTGCTGCGAGGGGGCGCCCGATGTGAACCGACCTGCCGAGGACCGAAACAATGACCTGACCGGCTGCTGGGAGCGTTTTTGGCACAGCGGCCGGGTGGAAGATTACCTAGCGTACCGGGCGGCGCAGGCTGCCGCCCCAAAGGAGCCGACCGATGCAGACAGTGACCAACGCCCTGGTACTGCGGGAACGCAAGCTGGATGAGCAGGACCGCCTGCTGACGCTGCTTTCCGCCGACCGGGGGATCATAACCGCTTACGCCAAGGGAGCGGGACGCATGAAGGGCTCGATGGCTGGTGCCACCGAGCTGCTTTGCTATTCCCACTTTGTGCTGTTCCAGAACCGTGAGCGGTGCTTTGCCGACAAGGCGGAGGCCAATACGCTGTTTTTCGGCATCCGGGGGGACCTGGAAAAGCTGACGCTGGCGACCTACTTCGCGCAGCTGTGCTGCGAGCTGATACCCGAGAACGAGCCGGCGGTGGAGGAGCTGCGGCTGATGCTGAACACCCTTTACTGCCTGGAGCGGGACAAGCTGCCGCCGCTGCAGCTGAAGGCGATCCTGGAGCTGCGGCTGCTGACGCTGACCGGCTACATGCCGGATCTCATTGCCTGCCGGGAATGCGGCGGACTGCCGGAGGATGGCGTGGTACTGTTTGACCCGACCGGAGGAAGCATATGCTGCCCCGGATGCGCCCCGACCGGCGCGGTGGGGCTTTTCCCCCTGCCGCCGGGGGTATTTGCCGCCATGCGGCACATCATCTACTGCGACTTTGAGAAGCTGTTCCAGTTTAAGCTGGGGGAGGAGAACCTGCCGGTGCTGGCCCACGCGGTGGAGCAATATCTGCTGTGCCAGGTGGAGCGGATCCTGCCGGCCCTGAATTTTTACAAGACGATCTGCATTTGAAGCAAAGCTAAAAATCTGCTTTCACGGAAAGTGAGAACAGGGGAATGGTTTTTTGCAAGACGATCTGCATTTTATACAAAACCAAAAGCTTGCTTTCGCGGAGGGCGAGGGCGGAGAGCGATATTACGGAACATGTTTCTGATTTTTGAGACAAGAGAAAGGACGGTATCATCATGACGGAGAAACAACAAAAAGCAATAGAGCTGCACGGGAAGGGCTACAACTGCTTCCAATCGGTGGCGTGTGTATTTGCGCCGGAGCTGGATGTGGATGAGGTAACGGCCTTCCGGATGGGCGAGGGCTTTGGACTGGGCATGGGTGACATGAGCCAGACTTGCGGCGCCATCACCGGGGCGGTGGCCTGTATGGGGCTGCTGAACAGCGCCGGGGACCTGGACGCCCCCAACACCACCAAGCGGGCCACCATGGGGCTGGCCTCCATCCTAACCGCACGCTTTTTGGCGGAGCACGGCAGCTGCATCTGCCAGGTACTGAAGGGCAGGACCGGCTGCCCGGTCGTCCCCTGCGATACCTGCATTGCCGACTGCGTGGGCTATGTGGAGGAGGAGCTGAAAAACCGCGTATGACCTACTACGACCAGAATGCCCTAAAGCTGTGCCATGCCTTTTGGCGGGAGCGGCTGCGCCCCGGCATGACCTGTGTGGACGCCACCGCCGGGCGGGGCCGGGATGCCGAGGTGCTGTGCCGTCTGATCGGAGAAACGGGGCACCTGTACGCCTTTGATATCCAGGCGGACGCGATAGAAAGCACCCGGCAGCGGCTGACCGAAGCCGGGCTAATGGGTCGGGCGACGCTGATCCACGCAAGCCACCGCAGAATGGCGGAGTATGTACCGGCAGCGGATGCGGTGGTTTTTAACCTCGGCTACCTGCCCCACGGTGACCACGCCATCGGCACCACGGCGGCGGAGAGCATCCCTGCGGTGGAGGCGGCGCTTCACCTGATTGCGGAGGATGGGTTTGTGACCATCTGCCTCTACTACGGCGGGGACAGCGGCTACGCCGAGCATGATGCGCTGCTTTCCTATCTGCGGCAGCTGGATGCCCGGCAGTACACCGTCATGGTGCAGCAGTTTTTTAACCGCCCCAACTGCCCGCCTATTTTCATCGTGATCGAAAAGAACCGGTGAGTGGGCGGCCGAAGGCCGCCGCAGGGCCGCAGACCGGGCAAAGAGCGGGGCCCGCAGGGCGGCCCGGCCTCCGGCCGGGCCGGGCGGCGGAGCCGCCGCGAGCGAAGCGAGGCCCTGCGGGCCGAATCTGCGGCCTGCAGAGATGGGAAAGGATAAACTATGACGGAATACTGGGACCTGCTGGACGAAAACCGAGAACCGCTGGGCATGCTGCACCGGCGGGGAGACGCGCTGCCGGCGGGGGCGCGGCATCTCTGCGTGGAGATTATTACGGTGTGGGAGGGCAGAATATTGACCACACTGCGGCACCCGCAGAAGCATAACGGTGGCTATTGGGAGGTCACGACCGGCAGCGCCCTGGCCGGGGAGGACAGCCGCACCGCTGCGGTGCGGGAGCTGTATGAGGAAACCGGGATCAAGGTCGAAAAGGAGGAGCTGATCCTCTTTGACCATGTGATAACGCCCCGGATCTTTAGCGATACCTACCTGCTGCGGCTGGCGGAGGAGCCGAAAATAGCCCTGCAAAGCACCGAGACCGTAGACTATGCCTGGCTGACGCCGGCCGAGCTGCTGGAACGGTGCCGCGAAGGAATGGTGATCGGGCATCTGGCGGAGCGCTTTGCGCGGTATGCCGTGATGCTGGAGGATGTACTCCAGAAGGAGGGAGAAAAATGAACAAACACCACTGGACGCTGGAGCTGGACCGGGTGCTGGAAATGCTGGCGGAGCAGGCGACCTGCGCGGCCAGCAAGGAACTGGCGCTGCGGCTGGAGCCCTGTGATAACTACCGGGACGCCTGCGATGCCCTGCGGCGGACCGCCGATATCAACACATTGACAGCGCGGTACGGCACGCCGGGGCTGGGCGGCATACAGGACTGCACCGGCGCCCTGCAGCGTGCCAAGCTGGGTTCCCGGCTTTCCGCTGGGGAAATACTGCAGGTGGCACGGGTGCTGCGTACCATCCGCACCATAAAGAAGTGGCGGGGACAGGGCGAGACCCCTACCGCCGCCGATGATCTGTTCCATGTGCTGGCGCCCGTGGAGGGGCTGGAAAAGGATATCTTCGATGCCATTCTCTCGGAGGAGGAGATCGCCGATACGGCCTCCCCTGCACTGAATGATCTGCGCCGGCGCATCCGCCGGGCCCAGCTGAAGGTGCGGGAACAGTTGGATGGTATCATCCGCTCGCCGCAGTATGCCAAGGCGCTGCAGGAGCCGATCGTCACCATGCGGGACGGGCGGTTTGTGGTGCCGGTCAAAATAGAATGCAAAAATGAGGTCAAGGGCCTGGTGCATGACACCTCCTCCAGCGGCGCGACGGTCTTTATAGAGCCGATGGCCGTGGTGGATGCCAACAACGAGATAAGGATGCTGCAAAATGAGGAGCAGCTGGAGATCGACCGTATTTTGCAGGAATTCAGCGAGCGCATAGGGCAGGTGGCGGACGCCACCCGGGACAGCTTCGCGGCGCTATTGCAGCTGGACCTGCTTTTTGCCAAGAGCCGGCTGGCCGACAAGATGAAGGCGACGGTGCCGGACCTCAACGAGGAAGGGATCATTGACTTCAGAAAGGCGCGGCACCCGCTCATCAACAAGGAAAAGGTGGTGCCGGTGGATATCCGGCTGGGGGATGGCTTTGATACGCTGGTCATCACCGGGCCAAATACCGGCGGCAAGACCGTGGCGCTGAAAACGCTGGGTCTACTGACGCTGATGGCGGCCTGCGGCATGATGCTGCCGGTAGCCACCGGGAGCCGGGCGGCGGTCTTTACCCATGTGCTGGCGGATATTGGCGACGAGCAGAGCATAGAGCAGAGCCTTTCCACCTTCTCCTCCCACATTGTCAAGATCATAGAAATTCTGAAAATAGCCGATACCAAGAGCCTGGTGCTGACCGATGAGCTGGGGGCCGGCACCGACCCCACCGAGGGCGCGGCGCTGGCGGTTTCCATCATTACGGCGCTGCGGCAGCGGGGTGCGCGGCTGGCGGCGACCACCCACTACGCCGAGGTGAAGATGTATGCCCTGCAGACCGACGGGGTGGAAAACGGCTGCTGCGAATTTGATGTGGCGACCCTTTCCCCCACCTACCGGCTGCTCATCGGTGTACCGGGGCGCAGCAATGCCTTTGCCATCAGCCGGCGGCTGGGCCTGCCGGAGGAGATCATAGAAGAGGCGAAGAGCATGGTTTCCAGCGAGAACACCCGCTTTGAGGATGTGGTAAGCGAGCTGGAAAGCACCCGGCAGCAGCTGGAAAACGAAGTGACGGCCGCTGAGACCGCCCGCGGGGAGGCCGACCGGCTGCGGGCCGAGATGAAAAAGCAGACCGAGGCGCACGAGGCGGCGCTGGAGAAGCTGGAGGCCGAGGCAAGGGACAACGCACGCGCCCTGGTGGAGCGTACCCGCAGCCGCACCGACCTGCTGCTGAACGAGCTGGAGGAGCTGAAGAAGCAGAAGGACAAGGCGGATTTCAGCGAGAAGGTGGCGGCGATGCGTCAGGGCTACAACCGGCGCATTGAGGAGCTGCGGGACACCGCTGACCCGGTGAAGGAGCGCAAGACGGAGGAGTATCATCTGCCGCGGGCGCTGCGGGAGGGCGAAACGGTGACGGTGGCGGCCATCAACCGGCAGGGGACGGTGATCTCCGGGCCGGATAAAAACGGGGCTTATCAGATCCAGCTGGGGAACATGAAGATGAAGTGTGAGCCCGGCGAGCTGCGGCTGCCGGAGGACGCCCCCAAGCCCCCCAAGAAGAAACAGACGCCCACCGGCGGCAGCCGTACCAGCCGTCCCGGCAACACCGAGCGGGAGGCCCGCACCGAGTTGGACATCCGCGGGATGGCGAGCGACGAGGGACTGATGGAGGTGGATCGCTTCCTGGACCGGTGCATGATGATGGGCATTAAGAACGCGACCATTATTCACGGCAAGGGGACCGGCGTACTGCGGGCCGCGGTGCAGCAGCACCTTCGGCGGCTGAGCTTTGTAAAGAGCCAGCGCCCCGGCATGTACGGCGAAGGCGAGATGGGCGTGACGGTAGTAGAGCTGAAATGAGACGGCGAGGAAAAATGGAGAGGCGGCCAGGAACCCCGCAGGCAGGCTCTTGCCCGGCGGAGCGAAGCGGAGGGCGGGCTGATGCCTGTCAAGGGGTGACACAGCCGGAATCCATTTTTACCGCCGCCGAAGGACGGTCACGGCAGAAAACAGAATAAAATGGCCCCTTGATGGAACCATAGTGGTATATGGAACCATTAGGGGGATTTTTTATGGGGAAAAAGATATTGGACCGGGCGCTGGTATTTGGGACGGGGGCGAGCTTTTACAGCCTGCTGGAGACAATATGGCGAGGACACACCCACTGGAGCATGAGCCTGACCGGCGGGCTGGTGCTGCTGACCGTTTACACAGCGGAGCGGCGGACCCACCATACCCTATGGCGGCGATGCCTGCGTTCCGCGGGGATCATCACAGCCTATGAATTTGTAGTGGGGTGCCTGGTGAATCTGCGGCTGGGGTGGCAGGTGTGGGATTACTCCTCGCAGCCGGGGAATGTGCTGGGGCAGGTGTGCCCGCTTTTTTGCTTTCTGTGGCTGATGCTCTCACTGCCTGTGCTGCTGCTGTGCGGCTGGCTGCGGCACCACATGGAGCCGCAGCTGCCCCGCTGCGGCGGGCTGTGCTGGCGATAGGCGAAATGCGCCTTTCCTTTTGCGGGGAGATGTGATAAAATGAAAGCAGAATCATTCCACCACGAAAGGAGAAGCAAGTATGATATCCAACGAAATGAGAGATCGGCTGATCGCAATGGCGCGGGAAGCCTCCCAAAATGCCTATGTGCCTTATTCCCATTTTAAGGTGGGGGCGGCCATCCTGGGAGAAAAGGGCGGCATTTACACCGGCTGCAATGTGGAAAACGCGAGCCTTGGCCTGACCATCTGCGCGGAGCGCAACGCCTGCACCACCATGATAGCGCAGGGCGAGCGGCGGATTGCGGCAGTGGCCATATACGGCGGCGAAAAGGGCGGTGAAGCGGCACCCTGCGGGGCATGCCGGCAGTTTATGCTGGAATTTGCCGATGAAGCGCTGGAGGCTCCGCTGTACTTTGCGGGGCGGGATGGCAGCTTTGTCATTTCCAGCTTTCAGGAGATCTGCCCGTTCCCCTTCCGCAGCTTTGTGGGAAACGATTAAGCACAACAGCATAGAAAAGTCCGGCTGGGGGATCAGGTTCCCTCAGCCGGTTTTTGTTCAAGGAAGGAAATAGCAGAACAGCGTGCCCGCTGCGGCGAGCAGCAGCCCGACGGCAGCGCCTGCCAGTGCCTTGATGATATTCTGGTAGGGGCGTTTGCCGCTTTCTCGCAGCTGCTGGATCTCATCGAGAGTCTTGCCCTCCAGAAAGGCGGCAACCTCCCGGTAGGTTTGGACATCATACTGCTTTTTGATCTTTTCGATGCGCAGGGCGAAGAACAGAGCCGCGCCAAACAGCAGGCAGAACGGGACGAGCGCCCACCAGCCCAGCCACTCCGCCAGGGGGACGGCGGAAAGGGCGGCAAGGACCATAAATACCGTCATCCAGACAGCACTGCGGTGGACAGCGTGGATATCCTGCTGATTGATGGCTTTTTGCATAATTTCGATATCTCCTTTGACCAATTGATCGAGGGAGAGGCCGAACAGGCTGCCGAGAAGCAGCAGGCTTTGCAGATCGGGGTAGCTTTTATTATTTTCCCAGTTGGAGATGGTTTGGCGGGAGACATACGCCTTTTCCGCCAGATCGTCCTGGCTCCAGCCGTGGGCGGTACGGTGCTGTTTGATACGGTTGCCGAGTTCCATACGGTGACCTCCCTTCGTCCCCATCAGCATAGCAAAAGGAGTGGTTTTCCGTCCATCAAAAGTCTTTTACATGGCACCCAAAATGGCCTGTATTTCCGTAAGATCGGCGGCGAAGTGGATATTTTCCAGCTTTTCCTGGATGCAGAGGCCCGTTTTGACCATATGGGTGAGCTGCGCACGCAGGCCCTCGTAGTAGCCATCAAGATTATAGAGGATACAGGGGGCGACGAGCTTATGGAGAGCGACACGGGACATCACCTCGCTGATCTCCTCCAAGGTGCCAAGGCCGCCGGGAAAGGCGATGAAGGCATCGCCCAGCTCGATCATTTTGGTGCGGCGCTGTGGAAGATCGCGGGCGACATAAAAGTGGGTCAGTCCCTCGTACTGGAGGTCTTGCTCCACGAAGAAGGAGACCTCCACGCCGGTGACTTCCCCGCCGGCCTGCAAGGTGCTTTCCGCCAAAGCGCCCATCAGGCCGGTCCGGGAGCCGCCGTAGACGAGGGCATGGCCACTTTCACCGATCCAGCGGCCAAGGGCGCGGACGACGGTATTCAGCTTTGGATCATTACCGGGGGAGGAGCCGAGATAAACGGTGATATTCATGGAGTCGACCCTTTCGTGGGATTTTATTTTTCGAAGGGGGATGGGCCAAACAAATTGCGGATCTTGGCGGCCAATTGACGGCGGCGGGCGCGCTCCGCTTCTTCGGCGCGCTGCCAACCGGCGGGGGTGCGGTGCAGCAGAGCGCCCTCTCCTATTCCCTGCGGCAGCTCACTGAGAGGGATGCGGCAGGTTTCGCCGGTGACGGTATTCTCACAGAGGGCGAAATCGCCCTCGATGCGGTCGATGCTCCACATGATAGGATCTCCTTTGGCATGAATCGGGGGGCGAGGGAAAATCGAGAGGCGGCAAGGAGCACCCCGAGGGCAGGCTTGCGCCCGACGAAGGCGGGCTGACGCCTGACGAGGGGGCGACACAGCCGGAATCGATTTTCACCGCCCCCATATAGAGGACTGACGGCCTGTAAAAATGCGGGCCGCTTTTATTTTGCGGTGGTGATGGTGAGATTTTCGCCATCACTGGTGACGGTAACAGTGCCCTGCAGGTCGGTGCGGTAGAGGGCGGTGCCCTGTTCTTTGAGGCGGGTGAGGACGCCGGTATTGGGCAGGTTGTAGCTGTTATCCTCCCCCACCGAGAGGATGGCATAGCGTGGGGCAACGGCTTTGAGGAAATTTTCCGAGCTGGAAGTGGCGCTGCCATGGTGCCCCACCACCAGCACATCGGCGGCCAGTTCGGTCTTTGCCGCCAATAGGGTTTCTTCCACTTCTGCTTCGGCATCCCCCATGAGGAGGAAGGCGGCATTGCCGTAGGTGACACGCAGCACCAATGAATAGTTATTGAGGTTTTCCCAGGTGGCACCGCGAGCGGGGCTGAGGACGGTGACGGCGGCATCGCCGAGAGGGATGGTATCCCCCGCAAAAAGATAGGCGGCGGGAATAGCCTGCTCCGAGAGGGCACTTAGCAGCTTTTCGTAGGACTGGGCGGTGGGGAGCTGGCTTTCCGGGACGGCGGCGGTATAAAAGGCGGCCGCTGGAGTTTTCTCCAGCACGGTGCGCATCCCGCCGTAGTGGTCGCCGTGGGGGTGGGTCAGTATGGCAGCGGTCAGCGACTTCACCCCGGCACGGGAGAGAGCCGCCAGCACCTGCCCGCCTGCGGCATACTCTCCGGCATCGACCAGGATGGCGTCCTCGCCGCAGGTCAGCAGCAGGCTTTGCGCCTGGCCGACATCAATGACCCGGAGGGTCAGCCCTGCGGCGGGCGGGTTGGGGGCAGGGGCTTTCTCCCACGGGGAAAGCTCCTGCCAAAGGAGGAAGGCGGCCAGGGCCAGCAGCAGGAAAAAGGCGCACCAGAGCCGTTTGCGCTCTCGGCGGGTGGTGTACTGACGAGGCATGGGCGGTTCCTCCTTTCGGGATTTTGCAAGGTTTAGGGGGAGGCGGCGGGGCCGCAGGCCAAACCGCCCGAAGGGCGGTTTCAGCGGCGGAGCCGCCGCGGCGGGCGAAGCCCGCCGGGCCTGCGGCCCCCAGCCTACGTCTTTCGTAAACTCAGCGTTTTTTGCGATGGGTGGATTTTGGGCGGCGGGCGCCGGGATGCGGCTTGGCGGTCAGCTTGGGATCGGGGCCGCCCTGCCCGGCTGCGCGGCGGGAAATGAGGTACTCCCGGTCTGGCTGCACCAGGCAATCCGGGCCGTGGCCGATAAGATCCTCCCGGCCGGCACGCACCAGCGCTTCGATGACAAGGCGGCGGTTTTCCGGCTTCCAGTATTGCAGCAGGGTGCGCTGCAGCTTTTTCTCGTAGGGATCGGTGGGAACAAAGACAGACTGCATCGTCCAGGGATCAATGCCGGTATAGAACATACAGGTGGAGGCGGTGCCCGGCGTGGGGTAGAAATCCTGCACCTGCTGGGGGCGGAGGTGGTGTTTTTTGAGGAACAGGGCCAACTCCACGGCATCCCGCATAGTGCTGCCGGGGTGGCTGCTCATCAGATAGGGGATGAGATAAAGCTCCTTGCCTTCCTTTTGGCAGATGCGCTGGAAGCGGCGCAGGAACGCCTCGTAGACATTGATATGGGGCTTGCCCATTTCATCCAGCACACGGGCGCTGCAATGCTCCGGCGCTACTTTAAGCTGCCCGCTGATGTGGTAGCGCACCAGTTCGGTGAGGAAGGTATCGTCCTCCTCGCCCATCATGTAATCGTAGCGCAGGCCGCTGCGGACAAATACCTTTTTGACCCCGGGGATGGCCCGCAGTTCCCGCAAAAGCTGGACATAATCGGTGTGGTCCACCCGGACGGCCGGGCAGCGGGTGGGGGCCAGGCATTTTTTATCCCGGCACAGGCCGTGGGTAGCCTGCTTGGCGCAGGAGGGGGCCCGGAAATTGGCGGTGGGGCCGCCGACATCATGGATGTAGCCCTTGAAGTGGGGATTGTGGGTAAAGCGTTCGGCCTCCCGCAGCAAAGAGGCGTGACTGCGGGTGGTGATGTAGCGCCCCTGATGGAACGCGATGGAGCAGAAATTGCAGGCGCCAAAGCAGCCGCGGTTGTGGGTAAGGGAAAATTCGACCTCTTTAATGGCGGGAACGCCGCCCATTTCCTCATAGATGGGGTGATAGTAGCGCTCGTAGGGCAGTTCCGCCACAGCGTCCAGTTCCTCGGTGGTAAGGGGCAAAGCGGGCGGGTTCTGCACCAGGTACCGCTCCCCGTGCTTCTGCACCACGGCCCGGCCGGTCACATGGTCCTGCTCCTCCAGCTGAAGGCGGCAGGCACGGGCGTAGGTCTTTTTATCCTGCGATACCTTATCGAAGGAGGCGCAGGAGACGGCGTTTTCCGGCAGGGGGTCGGAAAGGGGGCAAAGATAGCAGGTTCCGCGGATATCCCGCATAGCGGCCGTGTGTTCCCCTCCCGCCATGCGGGCGGCAATTTCGGTCATCTGGTGCTCGCCCATGCCGTAGATGAGAAGGTCCGCGCCGGAATCCGCCAAAATGGAGGGACGCACAGCGTCATCCCAGTAATCGTAGTGGGCAAAGCGGCGCAGAGAGGCTTCCAACCCGCCGATAACGATGGGGATATCGCCGTAGGCCTCGCGGATCAGCCGGCAATAGACAATGGTGGCGCGGTCGGGGCGCAGCCCTGCCCGGCAGCCGGGGGAGTAGAAATCCTCGCTGCGCAGGCGGCGGGCGGCGGTATAGTGGGCGACCATTGAATCGATGTTGCCGCCGGAGACCAGAAAGCCCAGCCGGGGACGACCGAAGCGGGTCATCTCCTCCGGAGTATCAAAGCGGGGCTGGGCCAGTACCGCCACACGGTAGCCCTGGCTTTCCAGCAGGCGGGTGATGATGGCCGGGCCAAAGCTGGGGTGATCCACATAGGCATCGCCGGTGACATAGACAAAGTCCGCGGCCTCCCAGCCGCGGGCCGTCATTTCTTCTTTTGTGATGGGCAGAAAGCTCATAGCTGCTCCCTTCATTTCTTGGGCTCGGTTTGCTGGTCCTCACTGATGCGGGGCAGGCTCCAGCGGTAGTGGGTGGCCAGCATGCGGATGGAAAATACCAGAATGACGCCGGTGAGGGCCGCGGTGCTTTCCTGCAGGGGAGTGCGCAGCAGAAAATAGGCTGCCCCGCCGATGATGCTGGCGATGGCATAGACCCGACGGCACAGCACCATGGGGATCTCCCGGCTCATCATATCCCGCAGGACGCCGCCGCCCACTCCGGTGAGCAGCCCCAGGAACACGCACAGGAAGGCATTTTCGCCATAGCCGGCGGCCACGCCTGCCCGTACGCCGATGACGGTAAACACACCAAGACCCAGGGCATCAAAGATGTTATTGACACGGTCGATGAGGACCATATGGCCAAAAAAGCCGATGCGCCAGTACCACGCCAGCAGGAACACGATAAGCGAGGTAGCAATGGCCACAATGGCATAAAGCGGCTGACTGAACATGACCGGCGGGGTGCGGCCCAGCAAAAGATCCCGGATGCAGCCGCCGCCCAGAGCGGTGGTCAGCCCCAGAAGCATAACGCCAAAGACATCCAATCTTCTTTGCAGGGCCACGGTAGCGCCGGAAACGGCAAAGGCCACGGTGCCCACCGCCTCCAGCACGGTGAAAAGTGTTTCGGTAAGGGTATTCATGGGATTCCTCTTATGTGGGTAGGATCAATCGGCGGACATGGTCTTGCGCTCGTAGTATTGGTCCTTGGTCATCAGCACCTTGCGGGGCTTGCTACCCTCAAAGGGGCCTACAATGCCCTTTTCCTCCATCTCGTCCACCAGTCGGGCGGCACGGGCATAGCCCACCTTCAGCCGCCGCTGGAGAAGTGAGGTGGAGGCAAGACCGGCTTCCACCACCACAGCAATGGCCTGCTCCAGCAGCTCATCGCCATCGGCGCCATCGGCCTCGCCGCCCGCGGCGGAAGCGGCACCGGAGGAGCCGCCCTTGCCCTTGACCTGGGCGGCGGACTGCTCGATCTCGGTCATGATGGTATCATCGTATTCGCCCTTTTCGCCCTGCTTGATGAAGGTGACGACACGCTCCACCTCGCTATCGGTGACAAAGCAGCCCTGCACGCGGGTGGGCTTGCTGCTGCCGACGGGATAGTACAGCATATCGCCGCGGCCTAAGAGCTTCTCGGCACCGCCCATATCCAGGATGGTTCGGCTGTCGATCTGGGACGAAACGGCAAAGGAGATGCGGCTGGGGATATTGGCCTTGATCAGGCCGGTGATGACATCGACGGAGGGACGCTGGGTGGCAATGACCAGGTGCATGCCGGCGGCTCTTGCCATCTGCGCCAGGCGGCAGATGTAATCCTCGACATCCTTGGGGGCGGCCATCATCAGGTCGGCCAGCTCATCGATGATAATAACGATCTGCGGCATGGGGTGCAGCTCCTCCCGCTCGGCGGCCAGGCGGTTATAGCCCTCCAGGTCACGGGTGCCGGTGGCGGCAAACAGCTTATAGCGGTTCAGCATCTCCCCCACCGCCCAGCACAGGGCGCCGGCGGCCTTTTTGGGGTCGGTAACGACCGGCACCAGCAGGTGCGGGATGCCGTTATAGCCGCCCAGCTCCACCACCTTGGGGTCGATCATCAAAAGCTTGACCTCCTCCGGGGAGGATTTATACAGAAGGCTGATGATGATGGAATTGATACAGACCGATTTGCCGCTGCCGGTAGCACCGGCGATAAGCAGATGCGGCATTTTTGCCAGATCGGCCAGGCAGATGCGGCCGGAAATATCCTTGCCGAGCGCGACTGAAAGACGGCTCTTGGCACCGGTGAACTCGGTGCTGTCGATGATCTCCCGGATGGGGACGGCGGCGATATCCTTATTGGGCACCTCGATGCCGATGGCAGCCTTATTGGGGATGGGCGCCTCGATGCGCACGCCGCCGGCGGCAAGGTTCAGGGCGATATCATCGGCCAGATTGGTGATGCGGCTGATCTTGACGCCGGCAGAGGGCTGCAATTCATACCGGGTAACGGCAGGCCCGCGGGAAATATCCACGATGCGGGTCTCGACCCCGAAGCTGCGCAGCGTATCCACCAGCAGGTCGGCATTGGCACGCAGCTCCTTTTGGGTATTGCCGCCGCAGGCGGCCTTCGGCTCTTCCAGCAGGTTGACCGGCGGGAAGGTGTAGGTTTTTTCCTCCGGCACCGGCTCCAGCAGCACCTCCTGGGCGGCCTGCGCCGCCTTTTCCTCCGGCGTTTCGCCAAAGTGCAGTTTGCCGTCCTTGGCTTCAATCACTGGCTCCCCTACCACGGCGCTGCCGCTGACCGCACGGGTGATGAGATCCTCAATAGAGGTCTCGGCGGGGGCGGGGGCGGCATTGGTGACGGGCGGCGCGACCGGCTGGAAATCCGGCTGGGGTTCCGGCGCGGGGGTTGACTCCACAGGCTTGTCCGGCTCACTATCGAAATCGTAGGCACGGCCGGTATTAGTGCTGACCTTCATGGCGTCGGTCAGGCGCTCCACCTTGCGGCGGGAGGCCTCGCCCTCCTTGGTGAGGGCTTCCTTCCGGGCTGCGGCAGGGGATTTTTCCTCCCCCTCCAGCACCACATCAATATTGAAGTTCCTGCGGTTTTTCTTTTGGGCGGCTTCAGCCGCCTCGGCAGCCGCCTGGCGGTTCTCTACCGCGGCGGTGTAGGCCTCCTCCAGCTTCTTGACGGGCTTTGCGGCACCCCTAAACAGACCAATGAGGGTGGTGCCGGTGGAGATCATAAAGAACACAAAGAACAGGAGGATATCCACGATGAGGGCCCCGGTGCGGCCCAGCCAGCGCAGCGGGTACACACCAAACAGAATGGCGCATGCGCCGCCCCCGGTAAGAGCGGTGCCGCCGCGGTACAGAGCCTTGATGCTCTCGGCAAAGGTGCCCTCCGCGGCGCTGCCGCCGATGATATGGGTGATGCCGCACAGCAGCAGAACCATCAGCACCACGCTGGCGCTTTTGAGCCCCGGAGTGATGGCGGTGCGGTCCATGGTCAGCAGCACGGCCACGATCATCATAAGCGGGCCCATAAGATAGCAGCACCAGCCCATCAGGCCGCGCAGCACATTATGTACGGTATTCCAGGCGTTATCGCCGGGGATGGCCGCCAGCAGAAGCAGCAGCACCCCCAGCGCAAAGAGGATGATCGCATTGAGCTCCCGCTTGGCCTGCAGCTGCGCCTTGGTGGGCTTTTTGGCTGCCGGTTTGCGTTTTTTTGCCGTTGATTTTTTGGTAGTAGCCATAGTAGGGGTGGTTCTCCTTTCCCTTGGTTCCCTGCACCAAAAAGCAGGGCGGCGGCTTATCCCCTGCCCGGAAACCGGACAAGGGAAAAGCCGCTTTCATATGTACTCTCTTTATTTGGATTTTTTCTTCTGGAGGCGGTTTTCGTAGCGGTCCCCCAGCTGGAAGGTGAGCATCTCCCGGAAATCCGCCAGGTCCTCGGCGGAGAGGCAACGCTTGGGGATGAGCAGTGCGCTCTGCTTGCCCAGGAACATGAAGAAATACTCAGCGGTCTCGTACATATTCATGATGTTGTTCCAGGCGTGCAGCGCGGTGGTACCAGCCTGTTCATCCAGCACATTGATGCCGTTATCATTGAATACATAGCGCATGGTGTGGCCGATGAAGGTCTTATCATTCTTGATAAAGCGGCGGGCAGAAAGCTCCGGCAGGAGGAAAGCGCCCAGCACGGCGATAACCGCCACAATGGTGATGATGGTGGGCTTTTCGTTCACCTTAAAATCGGCATAGACGCCGACGATGGCGATCAGCAGCAGCAGAATGTTCATCATCACGCTGTTTTTATTCTTTCCGCCTGTCATAAAGCGGGTAAGGGCCAGGTAGTCTTTGCCCTCCATAATGGCTTCGGCTCTGATTTCAATATCCATGGTTTTTATTTGTCCTTTCGCAAGATGTAATAGCTGCAAAGTTGCGGTATATTTTAATGGATGAGGCCGGTAATGAACGCCCGAACGGCGTTACCGGTTATCTTTTCCACAATGCCCAGGATGACAACGACAGAACCCAGCACCAGCGTGTAAATGGCGAAGATGCGGAACTTATCGCTCTTGATAAGATAATTGACTAGGCGGATGGCCAAAAGGCCGAAGATGAGCGCTGCTGCCATGCCGATAAGGGCGGTGCCCCACTCGATGCCGATGCCGGCCGTGGCCGCGTCGTGCAGATCCAGGATGCCGGCCGCCAGCACTGCAGGCAGGCCCAGAATGAAGGAATAGGATACAGCGTAGCTGCGCTCCAGCCCGCACAGCTGCCCCACCGAAATGGTGGAACCGGAGCGGGAGATGCCGGGCAGGGTGGCAAAGAGCTGCGCCACACCGATGGCCAGGGCGTGCTTGCCTTTCATGGTGGAGGCGTCCCGGTGACCACGGGGGGCGCGGTCCGCCAGGAAGAGCAGCGCCGAGGTGATGAGAAAGCAGATGCCCTCCACCAGAATGTCGTTATCGGCACTCACCGAGGTGATAAGATCCTGCAGCGGCAGCACCAGCAAAAGCGGCACGCAGGAAAGGATGAGAAGATACAGCATGCGGCGGTAAGGGGTGGCAGGCTGCTTAAAGAGCCGGCCGCGGAACAGATCGGCAAACAGCAGGAAGAATTCCTTAAGGAGCTGCCACACGGTAGGCCAAAAGGCGATGATGACCGCCAACAGCGTGCCCAGGTGCAGCATGACCGAAAAAGTAACGCTGCTTTCGGAGTTGATGCCGGTGAAGTACTGATACAGTGAAAGATGGCCGGAGGATGAGACCGGCAGGAACTCGGTAAGGCCCTGCAGGATCCCCTGTAAAATGGCGCTGAGAATGCTCATGATGTTGGTTTTCTCCTCTTGATGTGGCTATGTAAATGCCCCAAAAGGGCATTATTTACGATCGGTAGCTTTGGCCGGGCTGCAGCGACGGCTTGAGATAGGCAGCGGGATCGGTGGAACAAATACCCTGCACGGTACGAAGGCCATCCGCATCCGTCATCACCTGCACCCAGCCCTCCGGGCAGGGCAGCCACTCTCTTTCGGGCAGCTCCTGCAGGGGCAGCAGCGCTTCCGGCGGCAATATGGTGTGGATCACTTTGCGGCCCCCTTTGCAGGCGGCTCCTTGTCGGGTTTTGCCTTGGGCGGGCGGCCGCGGCGGGGCTTTTTCCTGCCGTCCTCCTCATCAATGAGATCATAGAGCTTGCCCAGGGCATCCTGCAAGCCGCCCAGTTCATCGATGAGGCCCACCTGCACCGCGCCCTCGCCATCCAGCACCGTGCCGATATCCATGACCAGCTCGCCGTTATTCATCATCAGCTCCCGGAATTTTTCGGGCCGGATGCGGCTATTGGCGGTGACGAAGCCTGTGATGCGCTCCTGCATTTTATCGAAGTAGGAGAGGGTCTGCGGAACGCCCAGCATCACGCCGTTCATCCGCACGGGGTGGACGGTCATGGTGGCGGTGGGGGCGATGAAGCTGTACCGGGTGGAAACGGCCAACGGCACACCAATGGAATGTCCCCCGCCCAGCACCAGCGAGACGGTGGGGGTTTTCATTCCGCTCAACAGCTCGGCAATGGCCAGTCCTGCCTCCACATCGCCGCCGACGGTATTCAAGATGACCAGCAGCCCCCGGATGCTCTGGTCCTCCTCGATGGCGACCAGCTGCGGGATGACATGCTCGTACTTGGTGGTCTTGTTCTGCGGGGGCAGGATATAGTGCCCCTCGATCTGGCCAATAATGGTCAAGCAATGGATCTTATGCCGGCCGCCCTCGGTGGTCACGCTGCCGGAGTGATAGATCTCCTCGCTGCGGCGCTCCTCCTCATTTGCTTCCGGCTGGTTCTGCTCCTCATTTTTGGGGGCAGTGGATGCTTTTTTCTGCGGCATGGTTTTGGCTCCTCCCTATGGGTTTTACCCATAGTGTGAACCATTCCCGGCCGCTTTATGCCGGTTTAGTAGCCCTTGATCCCCTCGATGGAATCATCGTGGGCGACCCACTCCTCATCCACCTCAAAGGTGCGGTAGGTATCACGGGTATCCCGCACAATGACCCGCTCGATGCCGGCATTGATGATCATACGCTTGCAAAGGGAACAGGGCGCCGCGGCCTCCACATAGCCGCCGGTGCGGTTTTCCAGCCCCACCAGGTACAGGGTGGCACCCAGCATCTCGCTGCGGCTGGCATTGATGATGGCGTTCTGCTCGGCATGGACGCTGCGGCAGAGCTCATAGCGCTCGCCGCGCGGCACCTGCAGCTTTTCACGGGTACAGTAATGCAGCTCATTGCAGTTGGCGCGCCCGCGGGGGGCGCCAACATAGCCGGTGGAGATGATGGTATCATTCTTGACGATGACCGCGCCGAAATTGCGGCGCAGGCAGGTGCCCCGCCCGGTAACAGCTTCTGCGATATCCAAATAGTAATTGATCTTATCCCGGCGTTCCATGGGGCCTCCTTTTGCCTAACACAGTACGATATGAAACGATTTGTATCATTATACACCATTCTGTTGATTTTGTCCATCAAGAGATGGGGAATTAAATGTAACTTAATGGAGACCGCCGAGAGCTGGTTCGGACGCAGGCCCCGATGCTCTCCCCCTGCATTTATCAAAGCCATTTCCGCACCATTCCGCCCTGCTCGGCATAAGATGGCCACTGGGTTTTATTTTTCGCTCACTTGGCCCGCCCCTTGCATCAAGGGTCGAATTATGGTATTTTTTTATAGAGTGAACGCTTCATCTTCCACATGGGAGGTCTTTTTATGTGCAAACGCATTCGGGAGGACATTGCGGCGGTGCGCCAACGCGACCCCGCTGCCCGTTCCGGCTTTGAAATACTGCTGATGTACGCCGGCGTACACGCGCTGTTTTGGCACCGCCCGGCACACTGGCTGTACCGGCATCGCTGTTTCTTTTTGGCGAGGCTCATCAGCCAGCTCACTCGTTTTTTCACCGGTATTGAGATCCACCCCGGCGCCGTCATCGGGCACAATGTTTTTATTGATCATGGCTCCGGCATCGTCATCGGCGAAACGGCAGAGGTAGGCGATGGCTGCACGCTGTATCAAGGTGTTACATTGGGCGGCACCGGCAAGGATACCGGCAAGCGCCATCCCACACTGGGGCGCAATGTAATGGTGGGCTGCGGCGCCAAGGTGCTGGGCCCCGTGCGGGTAGGCGACAACTGCAAGATCGCCGCCAACGCCGTACTGCTGCACTCCATTGATGCCGACAGCACCGCTGTGGGTGTACCGGCCCGCGTGGTACGGGTAAGCAATGTAAAGCTGGAAAACGAACGGCTGGACCATGTACATATCCCCGACCCCATCCAGCAGGAGCTGAACCGGGCCCACCGGCAGATCGCCGCGCTGGAGCAGCGGCTGACAGTGCTGGAGGCGGAGCTGGAAAAGGAAAGGGGAAAATAGCCGATGTTTTATATCATTTTTGATTTTTGCATGGCGGCAATTATGCTTTTATTCGGCATATGGTTTTATAAATCCGGCGGAAAAGCAGCCAATTACTTGTCCGGTTACAATATGAGATCCGCGGATGAGCGCCGAAAATATGACGAAGACGCCATGTGTAAAGCATATGGAAAAAGAATGATGTACATGTCGATCCCTTTTCTCATTGGGATTGCCATAGATTTCCGGTATCCGGGAATTGGCTGTCTCATCGCATGGGGGATGTGGCTTGTTCTGTTTATTCTGCTGCTTATTGAACGGCACAAAAGAGAACAATAAACTTCACTTTCCTGCACTGTCCTACAGCGCTGCCACCAGCCGACGCAGGGCGCTGAGCCAATCGGACTTTCGCTCATCCTCGGCCGCCAGCAGAAATCGTTCCCCGAAGAACACTGCTGCAGCCGCCTGTCCGGCAAATTTGGCTTCTACACGACCCATTGGGCAGCCATCCATCGGGTGTAGGGTGCCCATCTGCGCACCACCCGCTTTCATGGTTTCTTCCAGAGTGCCCGCGCCCTCCCGGATTATCGCGCCATGGGCGATGGGGCGGCCCTCCGTAGTAAATTCCAGTCCTGTAATGGTAATGATCTGTTCGGTCATGGTGGTTCCTCCTAGCGATCTTTTTTGTTCTGTCCTTATCATAGCAGGCTATCAGTCCCATAATCCGTACTTTGATGGACAGGCCGGGGCAGATGTGCTATATTTATGAGGAAATTGCGGCCAATAGACCTGTGGGAGGAACCAAAATGGAGCAAAATAAAGCCCTGCTGGAGCGCATCCGGCTGTTTGTGCTGGATCTGGATGGCACCATATACCTGGGCGACCGGCTGCTGCCCGGCGCCGCCGAATTTATCGCCACGGCAAAAGAAAAAGGCCGGCGGGTGCTGTTTTTCACCAATAACACCAGCCGCAGCCCAATGGAATATGTGGAGCGTCTTTCCCGCATGGGGATTCCTGTCACCCGGGAGGATATTCTCACGGCCGGGGATGTGACCATTCACTACCTGCAGACGCACTGCGCGGGACAAAGCGTCTATCTGCTGGGGGTACCTGCCCTGCGGCAAAGCTTTGCGGAAGCCGGGATTTCCCTTACCGAAGAACAACCTGATCTTGTTGTGGTGGGCTTCGATAAGACACTGACCTACGAACGGCTGGAAAAGGCCTGCATCTACCTGCGCCGGGGCGCCCATTTCCTCGCCACCCACCCCGATATCAACTGTCCCACCGAGGCGGAGCCGATCCCCGATTGCGGCGCTATCTGCAAAGCGATCACCGCCAGCACCGGTATGGTGCCTCGTTCCCTTGGCAAGCCCGCTGCCGAAACGGTGGAACTGGTGGAGGCTGTCAGTGGGTTGCCGCGGGAGGCCATTGCCTTTGTGGGGGACCGCCTGTATACCGATGTGGCCTGCGGCACCCAAAACGGTGCCTGCGGCATCCTGGTGATGACCGGCGAAACCACCCCCGAAATGCTGGCAGAAAGCAGCTTTTTCCCCGATGCGGTGTTCCCCTCTCTCGGGGCCATGGCACCGCTGCTGTAAATCTCACAATAAAAAGCCCGCCCCCTGTACCAACACCGTACAGAGGGCGGATTCTTATTTGATTACAGGTTTATTTCCAGTGTTTTAGCTGCGAAAGATCGGCGTCATACTGTGCCCGGCGCTCCGCTTCGCCGATATTTTCAGGGTTCGGCATATGCGCCAGCAAAAAATCCAGCAGCGCATCCTTGCTTTGGTAAGCGAAGGCCCCCTCCGCGTAGCACCACTTGCAGTAATCCTCATTATAGCTGCCGTCTGGCTCCCGGCTGGTGATGCCGTCCTCCAGCGGCATGCCGCAGCACTGGCAGATGAGCTGCCGCGGCGTACCCAGCAGCGTATTGATGGATACATCGAACAGTGCCGAAAGCAGCTTCAAGGTTTCGGTATTCGGCACCGTTTCACCGGTTTCCCAGCGGGAGACCGCCTGCCGGGTCACAAAAACCTTTTCCGCCAGTTCTTCCTGCGAAAGGCCCTTGCCGGTTCTCAGTTCATAGATCACATCTTTTGTTTCCATGCGCTTTCTCCTCCCTTTGGGAATAGTATAACGCCATACCACCTCTATGAAAAGCAACCCGCTGTTGCTTTTGCTGCTGCGTCACTCGGTCAGGCCAAAGAACCACACCGTTTCGGATTCATAGGTTTCGCCCTGCCGCAGCAGGATGGATGGAAATTGCGGGTGATGGGGGCTATCGGGGCAATGCTGTGTTTCCAGGCAGATTCCGCTGTGCTTCTGGTAGGCAATGCCGCCTTTGCCCCGCTCTCCACACAGAAAATTACCGGAATAGAGCTGCAAGGCCGGTTCTGTGGTAAAGACGGTGAGCCGCCGTCCTCTTACAGGGTCACTGAGTTCCGCCGCCGGGTGCAGCGGATTTAGGCTCTCGGCATCATAGTCCAGCAGAAAATTGTGGTCGTACCCGCCGGCATTTTTTAGCTGCGGGCAGTCCGCCCCGATGCGTTCCCCAATGATATGCGGCGTGGTAAAATCCAGCGGCGTTCCCGCCACCGGCAGCATCTCCCCGGTGGGGATCAGTTCCGCATTAACCGGGGTATATCGACTGGCTGCCAGCTCCAGCCGGTGGCCAAGGATATCCCCCTTGCCCTGCCCCGCCAAATTAAAATAGGTGTGGTTGGTCAGGTTCAGCAGGGTGTCCCCCTCCTCCGCTGTGGCAGTATAGTGGATAATGAGGGCATCCTCCTGGGTCAGGCAGTAGCGCACCTCCACATGCAGTTTGCCGGGATAACCCTCCTCACCTGCTTCTGCCGTACGGGAGAACACCACCACATTATCAATGTCCTCGGTGCTCCATTGCCACAGGCAGCGGTCAAAGCCTCGCTTGCCGCCGTGCAGGTGGTTGCCGCCGTCATTGGCCGCCAGCTGATACTCCTTGCCGTTTAGGGTGAATTTTGCCCCGGCAATACGGTTGGCCACCCGGCCTATTGTTCCGCCAAAGTGCGGGGCCTCAATGTAATCTGCAATGGTATCACACCCCAAGGTGATATCCTCCACCATGCCCTCTTTATCCGGCACACAGATGCTATGCACAGCCGCCCCGTAATTGAGAAGGTTTACCTCCATGGTGTTGTGGTTAAACAGGGTGAAGCGTGTTACCGCCTGCCCTTCCGGCGTCCTGCCAAAAAAGTGCTTATAGACCATTGGTTGCTCCTCACTTTTCGTTTGTTTCTGCCTATTATTGTACCGCATCAACGGCCAACTGCCAAGGGGGAAGTTTTCACTCTCGCCAGGTCGTCTGGGCGAATTTCTGCTGAGGGATGGCACCGGGCCGCAGGCTGTTTCGGCACAGCCGAAACCGACGGGCACAGCCCGTCGAGACCGTCCAAAGGACGGTTTAGCCTGCGGCCCGCCCTGCCCCCTGCATAAATTCCACACATGGGAAAAGGGACGCCCCCGTTAGAGGACGCCCCTTTCCCAAGAGAGAAAACATTAGAAGATGGCGAGTTTAGACTGGACGGTGGTGGAAGCCACTACGCGTCCGCGCTTGATGACATAGCGACGCTCCGGAGTCAGACGAATGGCGTCGCGTGCATCACGGCAAGCGGTGATGACGATATCGGCATTGCAGCCGACCTTCAAGCCGTAATCCTTCAGACGGAGGATCTTGGCGGCGTCATCGGTGATCATATCGAAGGTCTTTTCAATCTCATCGGGCAGGCTCAGCTGGGCAGCGTGGCCGGTAATCAGGGCCACCTGCAGCATATCGCCGGCGCCGTAGGGATAGAAGGTATCATTGACGCAGTCCTGGCCAAAGCTCATGGTCACACCGGCAGCCAGCAGTTCCTTTACGCGGGTAATACCGCGGCGGATGGGCTGTTTATCCAAGCGGCCCTGGAGCATCAGGTTGGTAACAGGGTTGGTGATGACATTGATGCCGGCCTTCTTTACCTTTTCGATAACATAGGCCGCATAGTGGTCGTCATAGGCCGCCATGGCGCAGGTGTGGCCGGCGGTAACACGGCCCTGCCAGCCGCGGGCGATGGTCTCATCGGCTACCATCTCCAGGGTGCGGTAGAAGGGGTCGTCGCTTTCATCCACATGCATATCCACATCGGCATCGTACTTCTCGGCAATATCAAAGCACAGCTTGACATGCGCGCGGCTGTCATCGGGGCAGTTCTCATTAGCGGGCATACCGCCTACTACATCGCAGCCCATCTCCATGGCCTGCCACATCAGCTTATCGGCGCCGGGATCCTTCATAATGCCTTCCTGCGGGAAAGCAACGGTCTGCATATCCACTACGCCCTTATACTTATCTTTCAGGGCCAGTACGCCCTCGGTGGCCTTCAGGCCGGTGATGGTATCCACATCAATGTGGGTACGAATATTCAGTACACCGTTCTTGATCTCACGCTCCACCACATCGCCGCCGCGGGCCAGAATGTCCTCATTGACATAGTTGCGCTTTTTATCCCACAGCATCTCAATGGCTTCCTTCAGGGTGCCGCTCTGGTTCTTGGGCAGAACATCCAGTACATTGACCTTATCCAGGTGGATATGGGGATCGATGTAGGAAGCGGTGGTCAGGTTGCCCTCGGCGTCAATAACGGTCTCGGCCTCGGCGGTCAGTCCCACGCCGATATCAACGATCTTGCCGCCATCGATGAGGATATTGACCAGCTCTTCCCGGTCACGGAGCTTCGCGTTCTTAATGAGCATCTGCATACTTTAATTCCCTCCAAAAAATTTTTGTTAAAATAATCCGGCAGGGCGCTATTTCTCATTCAAACCGAATTTCTTTACTTCCCAACCCTTTTGAAAAGCGCCCTGCTCCCGGATGGGAGCAGGGCGCGAAACAACTTAGGGTGAAAGCCTCTCCATAGTCTGCCAATATCCGGAGGACTCCTATTCGGTTCACCTACATTTTAGCATACAATCTGCCCAAAGGCAATTCATCATTATTTAGAAAGTTCCAATACATTTTTGTTGGAATCCACCAAATACATCGCATACATCTCCGGCGAAAGCCCGCTCTCCGCCACTATCTTCCGGGCCGGCTCATAGTCCTCGGCCGCCAGCCGCAAGGAGATCCCACAGCTTTGAGTCACGGTGCGCAGGGTGGGCATCGTCGCCACCTTAAAGTGCTGCTCCAGCAGCCGCTCAGTCTGTATGGCGGAATGGGTATTCTCAAAGGAAATCATCAGATAATCTTCGTTCATCGTTTTCACCTCGCCCCTATTTTACTCCATGGTCCCAGCGGAATCAAGTGTGCTTTCCCGATTGGCCTGTGCAGCAGGCTGGCCATGCGGCGCAGCTGCCGGCAAGCTCTCCCTCCCCCTACAAAAACCGCCCCGGCTAAAAAGCCGGAGCGGTCGGATATTCGTTTTGCTTTATTAGGCAGCGGTGGTCGCCAGCAGCACATAGCTGAGGATGAACAGAACGGAGAGAATGTACATCAATACAGGAACCTCTTTCGCCTTGCCGCGGGCCAGCTTGATGAGGGTGTAGGAGATGATACCAAAGCCGATACCATCTGCAATGGAGTAGGCAAAGGGCATCATGGCGATGGTGAGGAAGCAGGGGATGGCAGTCTCCATATCGGACCAGTCGATCTTGAGCACGCCCTTCATCATGAATACGCCCACGATGATAAGGGCGGGAGCGGTGGCAGCGGAGGGAACAATGCCCGCCACAGGAGCCAGGATAACCGCCAGCAGGAACAGGATACCGGTAGTCATGGAGGTCAGGCCGGTACGGCCGCCGTCCTCGATGCCGGTGGAGGACTCAACAAAGGTGGTAACGGTGGAGGTACCGATCAAAGCGCCGGTGCAGGTGGCAATGGCGTCAGCAATCAGAGCGCGGTCGCCGCCGGGGAAGTTGCCGTTCTCATCCAGCATGCCGGCGTTGCCTGCGGTACCCAGCAGGGTGCCAACGGTATCAAAGCAGTCGCAGATGGCAAAGGTGATGATAGCGGTGAGGAAAGGAACCACGCCGCCGGCGGAAAGAGCACCGGAGAAGTCCAGCTTGAAGGCGACCTCGCCAAACGCCTCGCCGATACCGGCTACGGTAAAGCTCTCGGGAATGGTGGTCTGACCCATAAGGAAGCCAATAAGAGTAGTAGCGATGATGCCGATAAAGATAGCACCCTTTACGCGGTAGGCAACCAGAATAGCGGTAATTGCCAAACCGATGAGGGCCAGCAGAGCCGCTCCCTTGGTGATGGAGCCCATATCGGTGTAGGCACCGGCAATACCAGTACCAAAGGCAGTAACGATATTGACATTGAACATGCCGATGAGAGCAATGAAGAAGCCGATACCGGCGGAAATGGCAGCCTTCAAGGAAGCGGGGATTGCTTCAATGATCTTCTTGCGCAGGGGGCTGACGGTCACGACGAGGAAGAGCACGCCGGAAATAAATACGATCGCCAAAGCCTGCTCCCAGGTGTAGCCCATGCCAAAGCATACGGTAAAGGTGAAGAAGGTATTGAGGCCCATGCCGGGTGCCTGGCAGAAAGGCACATTGGCCAGGAACGCGGTAAGCAGGCAGCCAATAGCGGCAGAAATGCAGGTCGCTACCATGACACCGGTCTTGTTCATACCGGTCATGGAAAGATAGTTGGAGTTGACGAAAATGATGTATGCCATTGCAAAGAAGGTGGTAATGCCTGCACGGATCTCGGTTTTCACATCGGTGCCGTGCGCTTTCAGCTTAAACAGCTTTTCCATAGTGTTGCTCCTTTTACAAAAAAATTTGGAAGCGGACAAAACAAAACGCCGACCGGTCTCATTTAATAATGAGTGTCCCAGCCAGCCGTCAATAAAAACGCAAAGCCAACCCCTCCCGCCATAGCGGAACGGATCGGAACACCCATAGTGCCAGCCTTTCCGGGGCCGGCGTAGAAACGCCCGAACCATATTATCGGGCATATATGAGCTTTGGTCATATTTTGTTTACATTTGCAGTTTATCACTTATTTGGGTCGCCTGCAAGGGGTTCTTAGCGGATTTTTAATTTTCGTAGGCTTGCCACATCTTTCACAAACCTTCCGGCCGGTATTGGTGCATAATGACAAATTTTCCGTCTTTCTCGCATAGCCGTCTTTTCTCGACAGGACTTCTGCCCGGAACAGGCATCGGCCCGCAGGGCAAACCGTCCTTCGGACGGTTTTAGGGGCGGCCTCCGGCCGCCCCTTACGGCGCCGTTTCGGCGCCGGCCCTGCGGGCCGCTGTTCTCTCCGCAAGTCACTGCCAATTTCGTGGCCGCCATTCTCTCAGCGTCCCTTCGCGTCTTCCGTTCCTTCCTCAAAGAACGACACCTGCTCCACCTGCGGCCCGGCCACACCGGATGGGATCACCAGCGGCCGGGTCCGATCCTCTATCTTGTAGTCAATACCCGCTTTTCGGGCCTGGGCGGTCTGCTCCCGCCGGGGGATGCGGAACACCCGTCCGTCCTTCACAAAATTCGCCCCAGTCTGGTGGAACTGGAATGGGATTCCCTTTTCCATACACTGCTCCCGCAGCGAAAGGACCCACTCATAATGGCAGGGCCTCGCCTCCCGCCCGGATTCCCCGCTGGCAGTCAGCTCCTCTATCTTCTCCGGGTCCAGATACTCCCGCAGATCGAGAGCAGTCAGCAGCGGCGCCGCTATAACGGTCCGGTGCCGGATGGGCAGCTTCAAAAACAGGGGCAGCCGGGCATCGGCGCGGTCCTGGTTTTCCACCGTGCAGCCGATGATAACATTTTCATATCCCTCGCCCCAGTCCGGGGGCAGGCACTCCGCCAGCCGGTCTATGCGCTTGGTAAAAAAGTAGAACCAGCAGTCCCGCCGCCTGCGCATCATCTCCCAGCAGTCCGGCCGCCATGCGTCCGCGTCCTTCAGCAAAAAGTCGGAGGTAAAACAGGTAAAAACCACCGTCCCGGCCGGGATCTTCCAGCCCCCATCCCGCCTTTTGCGGATGGGCAGGTCAAAGGCTGCGTTCCTCCGGCATAATGACGCTCCCACGCCGGTCCCGTACATTTCATCCTGCCGGTAAACATAGCAGTACCGACACCCGGCGCTTATCTTGGTGCAGCCATGCCAGGGGTTCCACCCGGCATAGCCTGTGTTTTCGCTCATTGTCCGTTCTCCCCGCGTTTTACGCTAAAAATGCCACATACAGCATCAGGAGACCGCTCAGCACTATCATCGCGATCATCCCGCTGTTGCCCAGGAATAGCCCACGCTTCTCCTCCTCCGGGATGGGACTCGTCCCTTCCCGCAGATGGATCCTTTTGCGGTGCCGCCACAGGATCACACACCCGGCTATCGTAATCGCCAGGATCAGATAGCCATAGATGGCGGAGAGCACCAGACTATCCTCCACCGCCTGCGCCACCGTCATACCCAGCAGATTCACCAGGAAGTGCAGCGCCACCGTATAGCGGATGCCCCCGGTGCGCAGCGCCACATAGGCAAAGACCGCCCCCACCGCGAAGGCATAGAAAAACTGCCCAAAGTTGCCGTGGAACAACCCGAACAGGAACGCCGAGCCGAAGATCGCCACCGGCTCTCCCCAGGGGGAAAGCCGCCGCAGGATCAGCTTGCGGAAGATCCATTCCTCCACCACCGGCGCCAGCAGTACCCCAAAAAGGAATATGATCCATGGGTTGGTGCCCGTCACCATATCCTGCAGGGGCTCGCCCGCCTGCTGTCCCCGCAGCGCGCTGATGGCCGCGTTGATCCCCAAGCCGATAAGGTTGGTGAGATATACCACCGCGTAGCTTATCAGCGCCAGCGCCCCAAATTGCTTCGCCGTTACCCGGCGGCGGGGCGGGGCGGGCGGCAGGGGCATCGGCCGCAGGATAAGCAGCAGCACCGGCAGGCCCAGTCCATAGTTCGCCGCGTCGGTAATGACCCACTGGAACCACTCGCTCTGGATAAAGGCAATCATAAAGCGGCTGCCCCGCATGGCCAGGAGCTGACACCCCAGCATCAGCAGCGCGGCGCCGCCCTGCATCACCAGCATCATGGCAAAGCACGCCCACCCGATGCGGCTAAAGCTCCGGCGCGCATCCTCTCTGTATTCCTCCAACTGGCTTTCCCGTGGGGCAAAAGGGTAAAATTCCGACATGGCAGCTCCTTTCCCGACAAGAAAACTTGCCGGCAACATGATAGCTGATTATATCCCAGCCGATGCCCCTTTGTCAATTCTTGCTCCTTTATAGTTACATTCGCTCACCTATCAATACCAGCACCCATACAAAGTAGGAGGCTGCATGAAGCAGCCCCCACCATTCTTTTTTCCAGCTAATCGTTCATTTTCACACCCTCCATTACTTCTTCAGCCAGCCAAACCAAACAAACTCGCCGGTAAAGACTGAGGTCAAAAAAATAGCGGTCAGAATTACTGTCAAAATGATCTCCACAGCTAAAATAATCTTATTTCTGCGCTTCATGCCCTTCTCGCCGATCTCTTCCTCCCGCTTCTTTGCCTCTTCCGATTTGGGGATCAGCCACTCCTGCCACAGAACGACCATCTGTATGAGCCACATGGCGCCGGAAAGCCCCAGCACATACGCCGAAGCATCTCCTGCCCGCGCCAGCATCTTACATACCTGTATAATCGCGCCGTGCGCCGTCAGCAGCACCATTGTCCAGTAGATCCACCCATCCTTGAGGGGCTTTCTCAGCTGTTTTTTCTCCATATGTTTTCTCCTTTATAATGAGAATGGGTAAACGCATCCCGTCACGATCTGATACACCGCAAACGCCGTGTAAAGCAGGCTTAAAACGATCTGTACCGTCAGATAGGCTCTGCCCCACTTCCGCTCCCTCTTTACCGCGGATGGCTCTTTCGGTTTTTCGTCAGTCTCCTGCTCCGCCGGGATCCATATCAGCTGCGGCAGCCAAAAGGCCACCATTGCCAGCAGCCACATCGCTATCACCCAGTAGTACAGCGTACCCGTCAGCTGCCCGCTTATCTGCAATACGCGGCATCCATCCAGGATCGCGCACCACACGCCGCCCAACGCAATCACCAGCACATATGTTCCATGTTTATAGGGCCTGTTCAGGAATTTTCCCTCCATACGCTTTCTCCTTTCAGCAGTCCGCCATCCACTTTATTTATTAAAAGGGATAATACTCCCGGTAATGACCTGCATCACAAAGATCACCAGAATAGCGGCCGTTCCCGCCACACCCAGCGCAAATGCCGTTTTCCGGTCTTTTTCCACCTTTTCCTTATCCGCTTCGGGGGCAACGGGTTCCGGCACTAGGAAATCAAACCACAGCCCCACCAGGCCAAACGCCCACAGCGTCAGGCTCAGCATAATATTGATGGTTTTATCCTGCGGCAGTTCATTCAGCCGTTGCATCAGCGTGTAGGCACCCGCCTGCACCAGCCAGGTGATTCGCAGCGTCTCGCGGATGATCTGCCGTCCGGTTCTCTCTTTTTTCGTCATGCATTTTCTCCTTTCATTTTCCTCTTCTCTTTTTATTATACTATATTATCCTAAATGCTTCCATTGACTTTCTGTCTCAAGAACACCCCCTCTTTTTGGCGCAAACGACAGATTGCGGCCGTCTGGCATCTAACCGTTTTTCCTCGGCAGTCTCTTACACCTCTTATAACGGATCACACAGCAAAATTGCAACAAGCTTCTTTCATTTTCCCACACGCCGTGCCAGTCAGCACAGCAAAAAAGCGCCCTTTCGGGCGCTTTCTCTCCAATGCTGTTATTTCCGGTTCCTTATCAGCCTTATTCCCGCCAGCACCGCGGCATACAGCACACCGGCCACCGCCCAAATGATCCAGCTGTATCGGGGCTGGCCGTTGCCTTTGGGGCCAAAGGTATAGATCATAAAAATTGCCGTCGCCACCAGCCAGTAGATCACGCTCACCGGCCCGGTAATGTTCTTCTGGGATTTCTCCCTGCGGGTATAGTCGCCCTCCTCCAGCAGCTTCTCCATCGAACCGTAAATGGTCCCGCCGTACACAAAGAAGTACACACCGATCCCCACTACCGCCAGCAGCAGGCATACTGCCATCGTCATAAAAAAGCCATCCTGTATCACCGCCATGACAGCGAACAGCGGCACAAACGAAAGAACACACAGCACCGTGCCAATGGTGTTCATGTGGTCATAGGTCGGCTTAAAGGCTTTCTGCCGTTCCTTTACCATGCCGGTCACACCGTATTCCGTCTCAAAAGGCTCCTTCTCCAAAAAATCATATTCCTTCGCCTTGTTCCCACAGCTCAGGAACAGCGTCACCGCGATGGCGGCCAGGATCATTAACACACACAAACCGATGCCGGCTGCCGTCTCCTCCCGCAGGGGAAATGCTGAAGCCGAAAGCTCGCTCACCGCTGCCAGTCCGATCAGCGCAATGGGCGAAAAAATGCACAGCATCGTTGCCAGTGCCATCTTGGGGGCGGCGGTGCGCCGCAGCGCCAGGTAATCGGAAGCCTCGCCGATCGTCACGCGGCGCAGCGGCGGCCGGCGGTCGTCCTCGGTCACTGTCGGCTCCGCTGTCTCTATCTCGTCCTTCAGCAGGTAGTCGGTCGTCACCCCAAAAAGGCGGCTCATCTGCACTACCTTATCCATATCGGGAATGGACTGCGCCCCCTCCCACTTGGAGACCGACTGCCGCGTGACCGCCAGCTTTTCCGCCAGCTCCTCCTGCGACCAGCCCGCTTTCTTTCTCAAGTCAATGATTTTATCCGCCAGTATCATTCTTCATGCCCTCCTTTATTCCGGACGGCATCTTCTATCCGTCCCTGTGCCATTATCCTACCATTCGGCGCAGTTGCGCACCACCAATTCAACCATTAAATCTGTCAACCGCCGGTTGCGAACCTTCGGTTTTCTCGTCCCATTCACACATTTTGCGGAGCCTAATCCCTGCCCTGCTTATTCATCTGCTAAAAATTTAGGTCCTGTCCTAGGCAAGTTCCCGCAAACCGCTTTTTGCGTCCCACTCACGCCGTCTGCGGGGCTTAGCCCCTGCCCTGCTTACTCATCCGCTAAAAAACCAAGCCCTGTCCTGGGCAGGTTCCTCCAAACTCCTTTTTCGTCCTATCGCCCATTCGCTAAAAATCCGGACCCCTCCTTGGAAAATTTCTGCAAACCGCAGGCTTCGGGCCGCAGGCGTTCCGGCCAAGGCCGGAACCAGCGGGCTGCGCCCGCTGCGGCGGCTCCGCCGCCGGGCCTGCGGCCCGCCCCGCTCTCCCCCAGCCTCTGCCCTCCATAAAAAGACGCAGAGCGTCCCTTTTCGGTCAGCCCTGCGTCTTTGCGTCTTGGGTTATTTACTTGTTCATCGCCTGATAGGCCGCCACAGCGCAGGCTACGGTCGCGCCCACCATGGGGTTGTTGCCCATACCGATAAGTCCCATCATCTCCACATGCGCAGGGACGGAGGAGGAGCCGGCAAACTGGGCGTCGCCGTGCATACGGCCCATGGTGTCGGTCAGGCCATAGGAGGCCGGACCCGCCGCCATGTTATCGGGGTGCAGGGTACGGCCGGTGCCGCCGCCGCTGGCCACGGAGAAGTACTTCACGCCGTTCTCCCAGCACCACTTCTTGTAGGTGCCGGCCACGGGGTGCTGGAAGCGGGTGGGGTTGGTGGAATTGCCGGTGATGGAAACATCCACCTTCTCCATCTTCATAATGGCTACGCCCTCCAGTACATCGTTGCAGCCGTAGCACTTGATCTTGGCACGCTCGCCCTCGCCAAAGACGACCTCGCGCACCACCTTTACTTCGCCGGTAGCAAAGTCAAAGTCAGTTTCTACATAGGTAAAGCCGTTCACCCGGCTGATGATATAGGCAGCGTCCTTGCCCAAACCGTTCAGGATGACCCGCAGCGGTTCCTTGCGGGCCTTGTTGGCGTTGCGGGCAATGCCGATGGCGCCTTCCGCCGCCGCAAAGGACTCATGCCCCGCCAGGAAGCAGAAGCACTTGGTCTCATCGCGCAGCAGCATAGCACCCAGGTTGCCGTGGCCCAGGCCCACCTGGCGCTGCTCGGCAACGGAACCGGGCACGCAGAAGGCCTGCAGTCCCACACCGATCATCTCGCTGGCTTCCGCCGCGCTCTTGGCGCCCTTCTTCAGGGCCAGGGCGGTGCCCAGGGTATAGGCCCACACCGCGTTATCAAAGGCAATGGGCTGTACGCCCTTCACAATTTCCTCTACATTGATGCCATGCTCCAAAGTGAGGTCACGGGCATCTTCCAGGGTATTCATACCGTATTCTTTCAGGCAGGCGTTGATGCCGGGCATCCGTCTTTCCTGTCCTTCAAATTTCGCCATTGTCGTGTCCTCCTTCTCTTATTCTTCTCTGGGGTCAATGTACTTGGGCGCATCGGCAAAGCGGCCGTATGTACCGGTGTTCTTCTTCAGGGCCTCCTCGGCGTTTACACCGTGGCGGATATCCTCCATCATCTTGCCCAGGCGCACAAACTGATAGCCGATAGCCTCGCCGTTCTTATCCAGTGCCACCTTGGTGATGTAGCCCTCGGCCAGCTCCAGGTAACGCACGCCCTTGGCGCCGGTGGAAAAGATGGTACCGGTCTGGCTGCGCAGGCCCTTGCCCAGGTCCTCCAAGGAAGCCCCGATGGGCAGGCCGTCCTCACTGAAGGCGGTCTGGGTGCGGCCGTAGGCCAACTGCTTAAAGATCTCCCGCATTGCCACATTGATGGCGTCGCAGACGAGGTCGGTGTTCAGGGCCTCCAGCAGCGTCTTGCCGGGCAGGATCTCGCCCGCCATGGCCGCGGAATGGGTCATGCCGCTGCAGCCGATGGTCTCTACCAGCGCTTCTTCAATAATGCCGTTTTTCACATTCAGGGTCAGCTTGCAGGCGCCCTGCTGCGGCGCGCACCAGCCAATGCCGTGGGAAAGGCCGGAGATATCGCTGATCTGGTATGCCTTTACCCAGCGTCCCTCCTCCGGGATAGGCGCGGGGCCGTGGTGCGGGCCCTTGGTCACGGGGCACATACACTCTACTTCGTGGGAATAGTTCATTGCACATTCTCCTTCCGAACAGACTTTGTGTTAAAAATAACATTGTGATTAAAATAACAATACCACCAATATTATAGTGAACCGCCACAGCATTTGCAAGGGGTTTCCTGCAAGTTTTTGTTGGAAAACCCGTTTTTGCCCCCACTCGCGCAAAAATTTACAGTTTAGCCACAGCCTTGCCCCCTCTTTTATTTGACACCGCCCCCGGGGTGCAGTAAAATAGTATGGTTAAAAGACATACCTTGCCGTACTGTGCTTTCTGGGGCTCGCCGGGCCACCGGCAAAGCGGCGCCGGCAGTGCCGTCCCTTGACAGGCAACAGTCCGTTTTCAACGGACATCAGCCTGCCCGCGGGCCGTCTCCGCCCTCATCCGCTTTTCCGCCGCCCCCGCTCGCCCCTGCCCGTTTCCTTCGGGCAGATCACTACTCACCAAAGGAGAACACCAAACTATGGGACTCGTCGATAAACTGTTCGGCTCCTACAGCGCCAAGGAGCTCAAGCGCATCCGCCCCCAGGTGGATGCCGTCCTGGCCCTGGAGGACCACTACCGTCAGATGGATAATAAAACCCTGCAGGGAGAAACCGCCCGCTTCAAGGAGCTCTTGGCGAACGGCAAAACCCTGGATGACATCCTGCCGCAGGCCTTTGCCGCCTGCCGGGAGGCCGCCGACCGCGTGCTGGGCATGCGCCACTTCCCCGTCCAGGTCATGGGCGGCATCATCCTGCATCAGGGCCGCATCGCGGAAATGAAAACCGGTGAAGGCAAAACCCTCGTTGCCACCCTGCCCGCCTACCTCAATGCCCTCTCCGGCAAGGGCGTGCATGTCGTCACCGTCAATGAATACCTCGCCCGCCGTGACAGCGAATGGATGGGCAATCTCTACCGCTGGATGGGCCTCACCGTGGGCCTCGCCATCAGCGGCATGAGCCCCGATGAAAAGCGCGCCGCCTACGCCGCCGATATCACCTACGGCACCAATAATGAATTCGGCTTCGATTACCTGCGCGATAACATGGTGGTCTATAAGCGCAACTGCGTCCAGCGCGGCTGGAATTACGCCATCGTCGATGAGGTGGACTCCATTTTGATCGATGAAGCCCGTACCCCCCTCATCATCAGCGGCGCCGGTGAAAAATCCACCGACCTCTATGAGAAGGCCGACCGCTTCGCCGCCACTCTCACCCCCCTGCGGGTCAAGGAGATGGACGCCAAGGACGACCAAGAGGATATCCAGGCCGATTACATCGTGGATGAAAAGGCCCGCACCGCCACCATCACCCCCCAGGGTGCCCGCAAGGCAGAACAGTATTTCGGCATCGAAAGCCTCAATGACCCCGAAAACCTCACCCTGGCCCACCACATCAATCAGGCCATCGCCGCCCGCGGCGTCATGCAGCGGGATATCGACTATGTGGTGAAGGACGGCGAGGTCATCATCGTCGATGAGTTCACCGGCCGCCTCATGATCGGCCGCCGCTATTCCAATGGCCTGCACCAGGCCATCGAGGCCAAAGAGGGTGTCACCGTCGCGCGGGAGAACCGCACTCTGGCCACCATCACCTTCCAGAACTATTTCCGCATGTACGATAAACTGGCCGGCATGACCGGTACCGCCATGACCGAGGAGCAGGAATTCCGGGATATCTACCGGCTGGATGTGGTGGAGCTGCCCACCAATAAGCCTCTCGCCCGCGTCGATCTCCCCGATGCCGTCTACAAGACCCAAAAGGGCAAGTACGCCGCCATTCTGGATATCATCGCCGAGTGCTACAGCCGCCGCCAGCCCATCCTGGTCGGCACCACCTCCATCGAAAAATCCGAGATGATCAGCAAGCTGCTCAAGGCCCGCGGCATTCCCCACGAGGTCCTCAACGCCAAGTTCCACGAGAAGGAAGCCGAGATCGTCGCCCAGGCCGGTAAGCCCGGCGCCGTCACCATCTCCACCAATATGGCCGGCCGCGGTACCGATATTATGCTGGGCGGCAACGCCGAATACCTTGCCAAGGATGCGCTGCGCCGGGAGGGCATGGAGGAAGACCTCATCTACGAAGCCACCGCCTACGGCGAAACGCAGGATGAGACCATTCTCGCCGCCCGCCGCCACTTCCAGGAGCTGCTGCAAAAGTATAAGGCCGAAATCGCTCCCGAAGCCGATAAGGTCCGTTCCGTCGGCGGCCTGTATATCCTGGGCACTGAGCGTCACGAAAGCCGCCGCATCGATAACCAGCTGCGCGGCCGTGCCGGCCGTCAGGGCGACCCCGGTACCACCAAGTTCGTCATCTCGCTGGAGGATGACCTCATGCGTCTGTTCGGCGGCGAGCGCCTGCAGGCACTGATGAACAGCATGGGCGTCGATGAAAATATGCCCATCGAGGCCAAGCTCCTCTCCAATTCCATTCAGTCGGCGCAGGCCCGCATCGAGGGGATGCACTTCGAGATGCGTAAGAATGTCCTCAAGTACGATGATGTCATGAACCGCCAGCGGGAGATCATCTACTCCCAGCGCCGCCGCGTGCTGGATGGCGAATCGGTCTCCGACAGCATCCACAAGATGATGCAGGAATACATCACCGCCAGCGTGCAGCAGTACCTGGTGGATGAAAAGAACCACGAGGAATGGAATCTCGATGGCCTGCGGGATCGCTTCATGGGCTGGATCACCGATGAGAACGACCTGCGCTACTCGCTGGAGGAGCTCCGCGGCATGAGCCGTGACGATATCGCCCAGACCCTGCTGGAGAAAGCGGAAGCCCGCTATGAGGCCCAGCGCCAACTCTTCGGCGAATCCTTCGAGGAGATCGAGCGGGTGGTGCTGCTGCGGAATGTCGATACCCTGTGGATGGATCACATCGATGCCATGGAGGAGCTCAAGCGCGGCATCGGCCTACGCGGCTACGCCCAGCAGGATCCCGTCGTGGCCTACCGTCTGGAGGGCTTTGAGATGTTCGATCAGATGATCGAGGGCATCAAGGAGAATACCGTTAAGATGCTGCTCACCATCCGTCCCCGTCCCCAGGTGGAGATCAAGCGGGAGCAGACCCTCAAGCCCCTGGCCACCGGCGAAGACGGCACCGTCAAAAAGATCCCCATGAAAGCCGATAAAAAGAAACCCGGCCGCAATGACCCCTGCCCCTGCGGCAGCGGCCTGAAGTACAAAAAGTGCTGCGGCAAATAACCCCCCATACTCCAAAAGACACCCCCGCCGGGGTGTCTTTTTTGCCCCGCCCCACAGGCTCCCCTGTGTAAGGGGAGCTGGCAGCCGCATGGCTGATTGAGGGGTTGCCGGCAAAAGGTAATAATTTCATCTCGCCTTCGGCGGCGCAGAGTCACCGGAGGGTAACAGCCTGTACGCCTGCCCGGCGGGGGTACTTTTCTATGAAGAAAAGTACCAAAAAGTCACTCGGGGAGGCCCCCGAGACCCCCTACGCGTCGGTACGCCCCGACCGGAAGGTCTACGACCTCCCGGATCTGGGGCTAGACGACGCTTATAAGGTTGATTTTTAATTCGGTTCCTGCAGTATCCAAAATAAAATGCGCCGCAGGCACCTTGAGAGCGTATCCAGCCGCAGCTTAAGCGTTAGGGAGTCTTGGGGCACAGTCCCAAGTGCGTTTTGGTATGGGGCCCCCGGCGGGACGCAAGGCCCGCTGGGGAAAGGAAGAGCGGCGGAGCGTTGGAGGGCTGTCTATCCCATAGGGATAGCAACCCGACATGGAGCAAAGCCCGCGACGACGCGCACATACAAAAGTAGGCCCCCGCCGGGCAGGCGTACAGGCTTTGCACCCTGCAAAATCAACGCCCCGCCGAAAGCGAGATGAAACTTTGGCATAATTTGTGCCATCAATCCCTCCGTCACGGCTGCGCCGTGCCACCTCCCTTTACACAAGGGAGGCTTTCGCCGCTAGGCACCCACAAATTCAGCCCCGAAATTCTTTTGCCTCCTTTTCACCACGGAAAAGCAGCCCCCCAACCGCGCCCTTTATCCATTGTATTTCCCTGCGCGCTATGGTAAAATGGTGGCGTAAAATTCACCGGGAGGAGGGACCCCATGGCCCGCGCTGCCAATCAAAAGCTCAAGTGCCTGTACCTGTGGCAGTTCCTACTGCAAAATACTGATGAGGAGCACCCCGCCACCATCCCCCAAATGATCGAATACCTGGCCCGGCACGATATCCCCGCCGAGCGCAAAAGTCTCTACGATGACATCGAAGCCCTGCGTCAGTGCGGCCTGGATGTGGAGTACCGCAAGGCCCAGGGCGGCGGCTACTATGTGGCCAGCCGAGAGTTCCAGCTGCCGGAATTAAAGCTACTGGTGGATGCCGTGCAGAGCAGCAAATTCCTCTCCCTGCGCAAAAGCAATGCGCTCATCACCAAGCTGGAAAAGCTGTCCAGCCGCTACGAGGCCCAGGCCCTGCGCCGCCAGGTCTATGTCACCCACCGGGTCAAGAATATGAACGAGAGCATCTACTACAATGTGGATGCCCTGCACAGCGCCATCGCCGCCGGCAGCCGTATCACCTTCCGCTATTTCGATTGGGACATCACCGGTAAAAAGAAATACCGGCACGAAGGTAAGCGCTACCAGATCAGTCCCTGGGCACTCCTGTGGGATGACGAAAATTACTACCTCGTCGGCTACGATGCCGAGCACGGGGAACGCCGCCACTACCGGGTGGATAAGATGGAAGCCATCGCCCAAACAGGCGAGGAACGCCTGGGAAAAGAGCTCTTCTCCCACTTTGACCCCGCGGAATACTCCCGCAAGGTCTTTGGCATGTACGGCGGCGAGCCTCAGCAGATCACCCTGCAATTTGCCGCGAATATGGCCAATATTGTCTTTGACCGCTTTGGCCGGGATAGGATCCTCACCCCCACCCCGGCAGGCTTCACCATCACCGTGGAGGTGGTGCCCAGTCCGCAGTTCTTCGCCTGGCTCACTGGCCTCGGCACCTCGGTACAGGTTCTCTCCCCTCAGCCGGTCGCCCGACAGTTCCAGGCCCACCTGCGGTCGGTCCTCGCGCTGTACGGCTGACCCCCTCACCGGCTTTATCCTCACCTGCTAAAAATCCGGGCTCTGTCCTCGGCAAATCCCCGCAAGCCGCAGGATCGGGCCGCAGGCCGTTTCGGCTCCGCCGCCGGGCCTGCGGCCCTCCACCCCCGCTCACCACATCCCATTTGATGCTAAGGAGAAAACACCCCATGAAAAAGCTTCTGTTTATCATCAATCCCATGGCCGGCCGCCAGCAGGCCCAAACCGACCTCTACAAAATGGTCAAGATCTTCGCCGACCACGATTACGAAGTCACCGTTTACCCCACCCGCGCCCGGCTGGATTGCACCCGGAAGGTGCTGGAGGACGCCGGCCGGTTCGATCTGGTCGTCTGCTGCGGCGGCGATGGCACCCTCAATGAAATGGTCAGCGGCATGATGCAGCGGCAGGACCGCCGCCCCATGGGCTATATTCCGCTCGGCTCCACCAATGACCTGGCCGTCAGCCTGCGGCTGCCCACCCGGGTGGAGGAAGCCGCCCTGCGGGCCGTCACCGGCAATGAGTTCCATATGGATGTCGGCACCCTCAATGACCGCTATTTCAATTACATCGCCGCCTTCGGCGCCTTTACCGAAACCAGCTACGCCACCCCCCAGGAGATCAAAAATGCTCTCGGCCACCTGGCCTATATTCTGGAGGGCGTCAAGAGCCTGGGCAAGATCCTGCCCATCCATGTCAAAATCACCGCCGATGACGAGCAGTTTGAGGAGGATTACCTCTTCGGCGCCGTCACCAATACCATCTCCCTGGGCGGCGTCTTAAAGCTCGATCCCGAAAAGGTTCTGCTGGATGACGGCATGTACGAGCTGCTTTTGGTCAAGAATCCCACCAATGCCCTCGAAGCGCAGGCCATGCTCACCGCCATAATGACCCAAAATTTTGATGGCCCGCTGGTCAAAATGTTCCACGCCTCGGATATCACCTTCGAATCCAGCCACGAGATCAGCTGGACCATCGATGGCGAGTACGGCGGCACCTTCAGCCATACCCACATTCTCAATAACAAAAACGCCGTGACTCTCATCGTATAATTTCGGAATTTTTGCCGGGACCCGGCATCGGGCGGCATCCCAGCCGGCCCTCCGGGCCGGCTACGGCCCCCTGCGGGGGCCTCACGGCGGCTCCGCCGCCGGGGCTGCCGCCCCCAAACCTCTGCCCCCTGCTCCTACTCAGGCAATCAGCATCGCCAGGTCCTCCTCAGCCTCCCGCTCATTATCGGCGGAAAATACAAACCGCCCGTCCTTATCGTAGACCTCCACATGGCCCCGCACAAATCTCATTTCATAGCGCATATCCGGCACCCCTTTCGCTTTACTGCCTCCAGTATAGCAGGCGTGCTGTCCCATAATCCGGACTCACATATGACACGCCCCCACCGCAAAGAGGGCCCGCCCCACTTTGTTTTGCGTGCACTTTTGTTTGTAAATCCAACCGTCTGAAAGCGCCTTCGCTTTTTCAAAGGCTTGCGGCCTTGCCCCGCAAACATCCCCTCCGCGCCGCCCCCGCCAGGCAGCCGCTCCTACGGGCATCCCATCGTGCGGCGGGCTTACTCCACTTTGTTTTGCGCGCGCTTTTGTTTGTAAATCCAGCCGTCTGAAAGCGCCTTCACTTTTTCAAGGGCTTGCGGCCATGCCCCGCAAGCGCCCCAACCGCACTCCTGCCAAGCAGCCGCTCCTACGGTCCCCTGCCGCGCAGCTAAGTATGACCGGCCCCTAGCCAGGCCCCCCGCTTTTGGCGGCATCCGCTCAAAAGGTCCTTACGCACTTTCCTGCGTTCTGTCTTTTCACGCCTGCTTTTTGGCACCCTACCAATCTCACCCCCGAAAGGAAGCAATCTCTCCATGAAAGCACCCATCCTCCGCAAGGAAACCCTGGCCCACGGCATCAGCCGCATGGTCCTCTCGGCCCCGGAAGTGGCCGCCCATGCCGCCGCCGGCCAGTTCATCATCCTCCGCCCCACCGAAAACGGCGAGCGCATCCCCCTCACCATCTCGGATTTTGACCCCAAGGCCGGAACCGTCACCATCGTTTACCAGGTGGTGGGCAGCACCACCCTGCTGCTGGATTCCCTCCGGCCCGGTGATACCCTGCCCACCTTCGCCGGCCCTTTGGGCCGCCCCAGCCACATCGCAGGCTTCCAGAATGCCGCTGTCATCGGCGGCGGATTGGGCTGCGCCATCGCCCTGCCCACTGCCGCTGCCCTGCACCGCGGGGGCTGCCGGGTCACCGCCATCGCCGGGTTCCGCAGCGCCCAGCAGGTCATCCTGGCGCAGGAAATGGCCGCCTCCAGCGACCGCTTTCTCCTCTGCAGCGATGACGGCACCGCCGGGGAGCAGGGCTTTGTCACCGGGGCGCTGGAACGCCTTTTGCAGCAGGGCGAGCGCTTCGACATGGTTTTCGCCATCGGCCCCCTGCCCATGATGAAGGCCGTTAGTGACCTGACCGCCCGCTGGGATACCCCCTGCACCGTCAGCATGAATCCCATCATGATCGATGGCACCGGGATGTGCGGCTGCTGCCGTCTCACCGTGGGCGGGCAGGTGCGCTTTGCCTGTGTGGATGGGCCTGAATTTGACGGACACCAGGTGGATTTTGCTGAGGCCATCCGCCGCAGCCGCATTTACCGCGCACAGGAGCAGCAAAGCCGTGAAGCCGCCTGCCGTCTGCTGGGCCTGGAGCCGAAGTAACCCTGTATTTTCGCTGAATTTCCGCGCGGCCGGGGCGCCCGAAGGGCAGGCCGTCCGCAGGACGGCCTCGGCGGCAAAGCCGCCGGCTTCGGCGGAGCCGAAGCGCCCTTCGGGCGCCCCACCCCCTGCAGGAGCCCCAGTCCCAGCAAACTGCAAGCTCGCCATTTCGCGTTGCTTTTCCTCGGTGCAGCAGGTCGGCCCCGTTTTGCCTGCCCCCTGCATCGACCTTCCCCAGCCCCTTGCCGGGCCGGGAACCCGGCCGACTCCCTTGACCAAAATTTGCGCAGAAGGCTGGAACCGGCCCGCAGGGCGGTTCGGCCGGAGGCCGAACCCGGCGGTCTGCGACCGCCGAAGCCGCCCCTTGGGGGCGGCTTGCCCTGCGGGCCGCCTGCCGCTTTCCATCCCATTTTCCCATAAAATCCCTACCCGAAAAGAGGAACACCCGTGAACAAAAACCCCAATCTTTCCCCCGCCGCCGCCCCCATGCCGGTGCAGTCCCCGGCCGTTCGCTGCCGCAATTTTGATGAAGTGGCCTTGGGCTACGATGAACGGACCGCCATGGAGGAGGCCCGCCGCTGCCTGGATTGCCCCGGCGCCCCCTGCCGAACCGGCTGCCCGGTCCGGGTCAGGATCCCGGAATTTATCGCGAAGGTCGCCGAGGGCGATTTTGACGCCGCATGGGAGATCCTTTCGGTGGAAAACACCCTGCCCGCCGTCTGCGGCCGGGTCTGCCCCCAGGAAAACCAGTGTCAAGCCGTCTGTGTCCGGGGCAAGAAGGGCGAAAGTGTCGCCATCGGCCGGCTGGAACGCTTTGTGGCCGATTGGCACCGGGCCCAGCAGGAACCGAAGGCTCCATCCTGCGCCGAAGAAAAGGGCAAAAAGGTCGCCGTGGTCGGCTCCGGGCCGGCCGGCCTGGCCTGTGCGGGGGAACTGGCCCGGCTGGGCTATTCCGTCACGGTCTTTGAGGCGCTGCACACCCCCGGCGGCGTGCTGGCCTATGGCATCCCAGCCTTCCGCCTGCCAAAGGACATCCTGCATGAGGAGATCGCCGGGCTGGAAAAGCTGGGCGTCACCATCCAGACCGACACCGTCATAGGCCGGACGATACCGGTGGAGGAGCTGCTGAAGGACGGGTTTTCGGCCGTATTCCTGGGCAGCGGGGCCGGCCTGCCCAACTTCATGGGCATCCCGGGAGAAACGCTGTGCGGCGTTTTTTCCGCCAATGAATGGCTGACCCGTATCAACCTGATGCACGCCGCCGAACCGGGGGCTGCCACCCCCCTTATGCTCGCCAAGCATGTGGTGGTCGTGGGCGGCGGCAATGTGGCCATGGATGCCGCCCGATGCGCCCTGCGCTGCGGCGCCGAGGTGACCATCGTGTACCGGCGGGGCCGGGAGGAGCTGCCTGCCCGGGCCGAGGAAGTAGAGCACGCCGAGGAGGAGGGCATCACCTTCCGGCTGCTGACCAACCCAGTGGAGATCCTGGGGGATGAAAACGGCTTTGTGACCGGGATACGGTGCGACACCATGGCCCTGGGAGAGCCGGATGAAAGCGGCCGCCGCCGCCCCGAGGTGGTGCCGGGGGCGCAATTTACCCTGGACTGCGACGCGGTCATCATGGCCATCGGGACGACGCCGAACCCTCTGCTGCACCGGACGACGGCCGGTTTGGCGGCTGACCGGCGCGGGCGGCTGACCACCGAGGAGGGCAGCTGCCGCACCTCCCTGCCGGGCGTTTTTGCCGGAGGGGATGCGGTGACCGGAGCGGCCACCGTCATTTTGGCAATGGGGGCCGGCCGAAAAGCGGCGCAGGAAATTGACGAGTACCTGCGGAAAAGCCCCTCCCACTAATAGTGCAAAAACGACCCTTTTTTGCAGCCCAAAGGTTAATAATTCACTTTTTTTCACGAAAAGTTTACGAATGAGGGAAAATATGGATTGAATTTGACTAAATATTGGATTATATTTCCTGCGAAATGGCATAAAAAAAGCTCCCCGATGGGGAGCTTTTTTATGCGGTTTTAGGGATTATTTTTTGCGGAGGACGACAGCGGAACCGAGCAGGGCCACAACAGCGGCAGCGGCGGCCAGGCCGACAAAGTCATTGGCGCCGGTGGAGGGGTTCTTCTGGTCCTCGGTCTTGGGGGTCTCGGCGGGGGTGGTGTCGCCGGGAACGATGATGGTGATGGTCCTGGGCTGAACCTTACCATCTTTAATCACGAGGTCAGAGCCCTGAGGAAAATATCTCGCAACTTTTTCGGTATTTTGTCCATTAAAAGTACCACCGGTTACAGTAATGGTAGCATTTGCACTTGCACCAGCAGTAGGCTTTTCACCTATAACAAGAAATGCCTCACTTGTTTCGCTGGAAATAGTGCCGCCGGCAATCTTTACATCAGCAATGCCGCCGGGGTAGTTAGTGCTGAAGCCAACTTCAATACCACCGCAGTAGGTCGGGTTGGCATCGCCCATCTTTATGTTATCGCCACCTTGTCCGTGGCCTTCGATAGTACCGCCATTAACTGTGAGAGAACCACCGCGCACAACGATACCTGCACCGGCAGTGCCCTTGATAGTGCCACCGTTAATTATTGCTGTACCAGAATTCGGAAGGTAAATGGCGCAGTTTGCATATCCACTCGTTCTAGTGTTGCCGGTAATCGTACCGCCATTGACTACGAGTTTGGTGTGTCCTTGGTCAGAAGTGCTGTTAACGGTACCATTACTCATGATTGCCGCATTATCGCCACCAGTAATTGTACCACCATTTACTGTAACATCAGCACCATTACCAATAAACAGAATACCATATTCCGTTCCGGTTAATGTACCATTCTCAACAACAAGAACAGATTTAGTGGCTGCACCGTCAGGCGTTTTATTGCCAACAACCTGAACTGCTGCATAGCCAGATATCGTTCCATTACCTGTTATGGTCAAGGTCGCATCATTGACGCTAATTGCAGGTTTATTGTTAGTAGGGCCAGTCAGGGTTTTTCCGTTTAGATTCAGAGTAACGGTCTTGCCCTCACCGAAAGTAACCATATCACCAAGAGTAACATTTTCAGTTAGGGTAATAACGCCTTTTTCATCTGGGGCGGGCAGAGAAGTGCCATCCGCCAGGGCAACGACAGGGAGCATGACGCAGACCATGAGGAGCGCCAGGGCAATGCTTAAGAACTTTTTCATTGTGTTAACCTCTCCTTTTCTTTGGCCCACAGGGAGTTCGTGTTTGCGTGGCAAACACGGCGACGCCCCCGGGGGCGATTTTATTTTGGTAAGTTAAGGTTATTCCTTTTCCAGGTGAATGTCAAGTGCCTAATGGGAAATTGCAGCGAATTTTTTAACATCGACATAAACTGACAGCCAAATGGTCGGTTTTACGCGATGGGCGGTGTGATGTAGGTGGCGGGGCGGTAGCGCTCGAAGATGACGGCATCGAAGCGGGCAAGGGCCAGGGGCTCCTTACTTTCATCGCGGACCGTCCATGCAACGCAGGGGGCATGCCATACCTTACGGATGAGGGACAGCGTGCGGGTGCGGGGGGCGGTGAGGTAATTGTAGGCGATGAAATCCGGGGCGGTGAGCCAATTGAACAAAAGCTGCTGAGAGGCCCAGGTGGCGGGGGTGAGGCGGGTCATATTGCCCTCGCCCTCGGTATAGCGATCGGAGAGCAGGCCGCGGGCGACGGCGGGGGCGTGGTTTTTCATCCACAGGATGACCTGGGGGTGGAAGCTTTCGACACAATACAGGCCGGTGTAATCCCGGAGCTGAGACATCATTTTCTCGCAGAGGGCGGGGTAATTTTTCTGATACTTGACCTCGACGATCATGGGGATCTTCCCCGCGACGATGTCAAGGACCTCCGAGAAGAGGGGGATGCGTTCTTCGGTGCCCAGCAGGCGGAGCTGCTGCAATTCGGCGTAGGATTTTTCATCCACCCGGCCGGTGACGCCGCAGACGCGGTCCAAGGTGTCATCGTGGAAAACGACGAGCTGGCCATCGGTGGTGAGGTGGAGGTCGAGTTCGATGCCGTAGCCGACTTCCACAGCGCGGCGAAAGGCGGGAAGGCTATTTTCCGGGATGCCATCCTGGGCGCAGTGCAGGCCGCGGTGGGCATAGCGCCGCCCCACAAAGGGGGCCATCTTCTTCCGGGCGGAGGGATCCGGGCGGAGGAGGAGCAGGAGCAGCAGGAACAATACAGCAAGGACAAGCAGGAGGATGAGGAGGGCTTTCATAGGGAGGGACCTCTTTTCGGGTGGATTTTGAGGGAGGGTTTGCGGGAGGGGCGGTGGGCCTGCCCCCTGTGCTGGTTCCATTATAGCGCCGTAAGGCGGCGGGTGCAATAAAAAAGGAGGCACCGCTATCCCCGCCGAAAGAGATAACGGTGCCCCGGGTGCCGACGGATGCGAGCTTATCCGTTGCGCTCGGCAAGAAAAAGAGCATAATCCTGGACCGCGCTGCGCTGTTCCTCCGTAAGCCCCTCGGGCAGGAGCAATACATCGGAAGAGGCGGCGGCATAGCCTGGGTAGCGCTCATCACTGAGCCCCATCAGATAATCCACTGAAACGCCGAAAAATCTGGCCAGCCAAACCTTGGTCGCGTCGCTTGGGTCGCTTTTCTCCTTTTCGTAGGCGGATATGGTGTGGTGCGAGACGGACAGCATATCCCCCAGCTCGGCTTGTGACAGTCCCGCTGCTTTCCTTAGCAGGTATAAGCGGTTTCCTATCATTCCCATTCCCTTCTCTCTTAAGACTGGGCGTTTTTATTGTACCATTCTTTATGCAAAAAGGAAATACTTTTGACAAAATCTACCCATTTTACAAAAAGAGTTGTCCCAATTTGTCAGAATTGACAGGGTGCCCTTTCCAGCAATATTTCCAGCAATCCGCAACTGGGCGCGGGGGGCCCGGGGACCTATAATGGAGATGTAAGCATAGTGCTGAGTGACGAAGGAGGTACATATGATGGAGGTTTTTTCTTTGCACCGGGAGATGACCGGTGAGGAAGGGGAGCAATGCCGGGTGCGCTATTCCCTGACGGAGGACAGCTGCGGCCCGGAGCGATGCTACGGCATCCTGTGCTGTGTGGAGGGAAGCCGGCGGCCCGGCCGGTGCTGCCGCCTGCCCGGCCTGCTGGAAAATCGCGGGGTGGGCGAGCTGCTGGTGGAATATCTGGCGCGGCGGGAGGTAACACCCGTTCAGCTGGAGGATATCCTGGTGGAGCTGCTGCCGTGACGGCGGAGCTTGCCGAGAGGGCGCGGCCGCAGGCCGCCCGGGCGAAGCCCGGGCAGGGCGCCCCGAAGGGGCGTCCACGATGCGGAGCATCGTGGACTGCGGCCGCAGCCTGGGCCATGCAGGAAGTGTTTCTCTATAATATAGGTAAGGGCGGCCCGGTTTGGAGCGGGGGCGCCCTTTTTTTGCACCGGGCGGGCGGGTACGGAATAGGATGGGGCAGCGGGAAAATCCCCGCCAAGCGAGCGAGCAACTTTATTGACATAGATAGCAGGTGACGACTGATGAAACGGACTGTGACGATCCTGGGCGGCGATGAACGCATGGCGTGGCTGGCGGAAAGCCTGCGGCGGGAGGGGTATATCATCCGGCTGGCGGCGCTGCTGCCCCCTGCCCCCCTGAAAAATCGGCTGCCGCAACCGGAGACCCCAGATAGGCTGCTGCCGGAAAGCAAGACAGTGATCCTGGCGGTGCCGACGGTAGGCCCGGATGGGATGCTGCGCACCCCGACGGTCCCGGAGCGCTGCCCCCTGGCGGAATGCCTGCGGCGGCTGCCGGAGGGGGCCACGGTACTAGGCGGCACCCTGCCGCCAGACTGTCGAAAAATCGCGGAGGAACGGCATTTGGCCTACACCGACCTGCTGGCGCTGCCGGAGCTGCAGGAGCTGAACGCCATAGCGACAGCGGAAGGGGCGGTAGCACTGGCCATGCGGGAACAGAACACCACTCTATTCGATATGCGGTGCGTGGTGCTGGGCTACGGACGCTGCGGCAGCGCGCTGTGCCGCAGACTGGCGGCACTGGGCGCCAAGGTAACGGCTGCGGCCCGCCGCCGGGAACAGCTGGCGCGCATCTATGCCGATGGGCATACCCCCTGTGATATCAATAAGCTTTCCCCTGCTCTGGACGGCTGCGAAGTCGTTTTTAATACAGTGCCGGCCCCGGTACTGCCGGAGGAGCTGCTGCGCAGGCTGCCGCCGGAAGCTCTGGTGGTGGAGCTGGCCAGCGCGCCGGGCGGCTGTGACGCCGCCGTGGCGGAAGCGATGGGGCTGCGCTACCGGAACGCGCCGGGCCTGCCGGGCAAGGCAGCGCCCCGCACCGCCGGAGAATACTTGGGGCAGGTGATACGCGGCCTGCCGCACTGGGAGGAATGAATAGTGAACGACAAGAAATTGGGCTTTGCCCTCTGCGGCTCCTTTTGCACGCTGGAACGCACCCTGCAAATGATGGCGGATTTGGTTTCGGCCGGGTGGGAGATCCAGCCGATCATGTCACCCATTACTTACGGGACGGATACCCGCTTTGGCACGGCGGAGCACTGGCGCGACCGGGTGGAGGCCCTATGCGGCCGGCCCATCTGGCACACGGTGGCACAGGTGGAGCCCATTGGGCCCCGGAAGCTCTTAGACATCCTGCTGGTGGCACCCTGTACCGGCAATACCCTGGGCAAGCTGGCGGGTGGCATCACCGATACACCGGTAACGATGGCGGTGAAGGCTCATCTGCGCAATGACCGCCCGGTGGTGCTGGCGGTTTCCACCAATGACGGACTGAGCGCGAGCGCGGCGAATATTGGGGCGCTGCTGTGCCGCAAAAACTACTACTTTGTGCCCTTTGGGCAGGATGACCCCCTAAAAAAGCCGACCAGTCTGGCGGCGGAGCTTTCCCTGACCGGGGCGGCGCTGGCAGCGGCGCTGGAGGGCAGGCAGTTGCAGCCGATGCTGCGGGGGATGCCGGTGGGATAAGTTTGTGCCGGAAGCGGGCCCGCAGGGCCGGCGCCGCTGCGCGGCGCCGTAGGCGGCCACCGGCCGCCAAAGCCGTCCGCAGGACGGCTGCCCTGCGGGCTAAAGCCTGCGGTTTGCAGGGGCCTGCCGAGGCAGGAAACGGGATCTTTGGCGGGCCTGCGGGGAGGGAAGGGCGCAGCCCCAGCCGCCCGGAGGGCGGCTGACGGCGGCCGAAGGCCGCCAGGATCGCCCCGGAGGGGCGATCGGGCTGCACCCTGGCTTTCGCCCAGCACAAACTCTGCATGGAGAACCACAAAATGCAAGAACGGTGCTTCTCCTGCAAAAGTGTGGTCTGCCATTCAATTTTAGGGGGATTTTCCCATTGCATTGCCTAAAACAGCCGCGAAAACGCAAGAAAGAATTTTCTTTCCTGCGTTTTTTTGTTGTAAAACTCTTGATTTTATCTCTGTCATTCGGTATGATAAGGGGGAATACTTTACAGAAAGAGGGGTTAAGTATGACACAGGATCTGCTTCAGCTGATCAGTGATGAGATGAAGGGCTTTTCCAAGGGGCAGAAGCGCATCGGCGCTTTTATCCTGGAGCATTACGATAAAGCGGCCTTCATGACCGCCGCCAAGCTGGGGGAAACGGTGGGAGTCAGTGAATCCACCGTGGTGCGCTTTGCGGCCGAACTGGGCTTTGAGGGCTATCCCCAGCTGCAAAAATCCCTGCAGGATATCATCCGCAACCGGCTGACCACCGTGCAGCGCATGGAGATCATTGATGAGCAGCTTTCCGGCGGCGTGGATGTCCTGCACCGGGTCATGTCCTCCGATGCCGATAAGATCCGCCGCACGCAGGAGGAGATAGACCCCAAAGACTTCGATACCGTCATTGATTCCATCATCGGCGCCCACCGCATTTATATTCTGGGTCTGCGCTCCTCCGGGGTGCTGGCCGGGTTCCTTTCCTTCTACTTCAATCACATCTTTGAGGATGTGGTGAATGTGGGCGCTGCCCAGGGGGAGACCTTTGAGCAGATGCTGCGCATCGGGCCCAATGATGTGCTCATCGCCATCAGCTTCCCGCGCTATTCCCAGCGGACGCTGAAGGCGGTGCATTACGCCAAAAAGCAGGGCGCCTGCATCATCGGCATTACCGATTCCACCAGCGCGCCGCTGGCCGCCATGGCCAACCATGTGCTGCTGGCCCGCAGCGAGATGGCTTCCTTTGTCGATTCGCTGGTGGCGCCCATGAGCCTGCTGAACGCCATCATCGTGGCGGTGGGGCTGCGCAAAAAGCACGAGACCAGCAACACCTATGCCATGCTGGAGCGCATCTGGAGCGAATACGATGTGTACGAGAAAAACGAGGAGATCCATTCCGCGCCATGAGAAACGAATTTGACCGGATCGTTATTGGCGGCGGGGCCGCAGGCTTATTCGCGGCGGGATGGGCCGCCAAAAGCGGCCTGCGGGTGCTGGTGCTGGAAAAGCGGGAGCGTCCCGCGCGCAAAATACTGGTGACCGGCAAGGGCCGCTGCAATGTGACCAATCACTGCTCTCCACAGGAATTCATAGCGGCGGTGCGGCGCAACCCCCGCTTTTTGATGAGCGCCATCTACGCCATGACACCGCAGGACACCATGGCCTGCTTTGAGGAGCTGGGGATGGCACTGAAAACCGAGCGCGGCAGCCGGGTGTTCCCGGTAAGCGACCGCGCCATGGATATTGCCGACGCGCTGGTGCGCTTTGCCCGGCAGGGCGGCGTGCAGATAAAACAGGCCACCGTCAGCGAGCTCATCCAAAGGGATGACGCCGTAGTGGGTGTTAAAACCGAAGCAGGCGAAGAATTCTTTGCCCCGCTGACTATTCTGGCGACCGGCGGCAAAAGCTACCCCGGCACCGGCAGCGATGGCAGCGGCTACGCCCTGGCGGCTGCCGTGGGACACACTATTATTCCGCCGCGGCCCTCGCTGGTGCCCATCATCTGCGAGAATACGGACAAGCAGTTTACCACGCTGATGGGGCTTTCGCTGCGCAATGTAACGCTGAACCTCATCCAAAAGAAAACCGGCAAGGTGATATACAGCGAGCTGGGCGAGATGCTGTTCACCCATTTTGGCATCAGCGGGCCGCTGGCCCTGACCGCCAGCAGCTATATGGATGTTCCCACCGACTACCGCATCACCATCGACTGCAAGCCGGGGCTGACCCCTGAGCAGCTGGATGCCCGGATGCTGCGGGACTTTGAGGGGAGCCCCAACCGGGCCTTTGGCAACGCGCTGGAGGCACTGCTGCCCCATTCCCTTATCCCTGTGGTGGTGGCCAAAAGCGGCATTCCGGCCGAGCGGCGGGTGAACCAGCTGACCCGTGAGGAGCGGCAAAAGCTGGGGGCGCTGATCAAGGCCTTCCCGCTGACCCCGCAGGCGCTGCGGCCCATTGAAGAGGCGGTCATTACCGCCGGGGGCGTAAGCGTAAAGGAGATAGACCCCCGCACCATGCGAAGCAAGCTGGTGAAGGGGCTGGCCTTTGCCGGCGAGGTAATGGATGTGGACGCCGTGACCGGCGGCTATAATCTGCAAATTGCCTGGTCTACCGGCTATTTGGCCGGGACGGCCGAACTATCATAAAACTCTGCGAAAGCCGGGGCCCGCCGCCCCGCCCGCGCCTACGGCGCGGTAAGGGGCGCCCCCTGCGGGGGCGCCCCTCCGGCGGCAGCCCGCAGGGCTGCCGCCGCGGGGCGGCGGGCCCCGGCTTTTTGCACAGACTATTCCGAAAGGCAGGAAAAACACCATGGTCTCCATCGCGATCGACGGGCCGGCAGGGGCCGGCAAAAGCAGCATCTGTACCAGGCTGGCCCAGGAGCTGCACTACCTGCATATTGATACCGGCGCGCTGTACCGTGCGGTGGGCCTTTTTGTGCTGCGGCAAAATAAAAACCCCGCCGACCCCACCGATGTCCTCCCCCTGCTGCCGCATATCCATATCGACCTGCGGTTTGAGGCGGGCGAGCAGCGCATCCTGCTGAATAGCGAGGATGTTTCGGAGGCCATTCGCCTGCCGGAGGCCTCCGCGGCCGCCTCCGCCGTTTCCGCCCTGCCGGAGGTACGGGCCTACCTGCTGGAGCAGCAGCGCAGCCTGGCCCGGCAGTACAATGTCATCATGGATGGGCGGGATATCGGCACGGTGGTGCTGCCCCAGGCCACCATTAAGATTTACCTAACCGCCGCCCCGGAGGAGCGTGCCCGCCGCCGCTGGCTGGAACAGCAGCAGAAGGGCATAAAAGAAAGCTACGAGAATGTGCTGGCCGCCGTCATTAAGCGGGACTACGATGACAGCCACCGGGCTGCCGCCCCGCTGCGCCAGGCGGAGGACGCGTGGCTGTGCGACAGCACCCATCTGGATTTTGAGGGAACGGTGCAGGCCATACTCGCCTACATCCGGCAGCGGATAGGGGAAGTGCCATGCAGGTGACCGTTGCCAAAACCGCCGGGTTCTGCTTTGGGGTGCGGCGGGCGTTGGAGCTGACCCAGAAAAGTGCTGCCCTCTCCCCCACCTGCACACTGGGGGAGCTCATCCATAACCGGCAGGTGGTGGAGGAGCTGGCCGGGCAGGGCGTTACGGTGATAGAGCGCCCCGAAGATGCCCCCGCCGGTGCCGCCGTGGTGATCCGCTCCCACGGGGTAGGACCGCAGGTCTATGACACCCTGCGGGCACAGGGCAGCCCTGTAATAGACGCCACCTGCCCTTTCGTCAAGCGCATCCACCAAATTGCCGCCGAGGTACCGGAGAATGGCCTGCTGCTGCTGGCCGGTCGCCGGGAGCATCCGGAGGTGCAGGGCATCCTGGGGTACTGCAGGGGGCCGGCTTTGGTTTTCTCTTCGGCGGAGGAAATGCAGGAACTGCTGGCATTCCTGCCATCGGATGGCAATATCCCCGTCATTTTGGCGGCTCAGACCACATTTTCTTTGCGCGAATGGGAGAAAATATTATTTTTCGCAAAAAAAGTGTGTACAAATCTAAAAGTATTTGATACAATATGTAGAGCGACCATTGAACGGCAGTCCGAGGCAAAACAGCTGGCCCAATCTGCCGATGCCATGGTGGTGGTAGGGGGACTGCACAGTGCCAATACCACGGCTCTGGCGGCGCTGTGCGGCAGCTATTGCCCCACAGTGCAGGTCGAAACGGCGGACCAGCTGGAACGCCACCGGGAGGCCCTGCGGGGCGCCCGCTTTATCGGTATTACTGCCGGCGCTTCAACCCCGGCTTGTATCATTAAGGAGGTTCAAAATTCCATGAGCGTATTGGAAAACAACACTGAAGAAATGAACTTTGGGGAGCTGCTCGATCAATACTCCAAAAGTATACATAATGGGGAGAAGGTAACGGCCGTTGTTACAGGCATTAAGCCGACGGAAATTTCTGTTGACGCCGGCACCAAGCATGCCTGTTATGTACCGCTGGATCAGCTGACCAGCGATCCCTCTGCCAAGCCCGAGGACATCGTCAAGATTGGCGATGAGCTGGAGCTGATGGTCGTCCGCGTCAACGATGTGGAAGGCACCGCCATGCTCTCCAAGACCCGTCTGGATGCCGTAGCCGGCTTCGAGAAGGTCATGAATGCCGGCGAGACCGGCGAGGTCCTCACCGGCGTTGTCACCGAGGTCATCAAGGGCGGCGTTCTGGTCCTCACCAACGGCGTCAAGGTATTTATCCCCGCCAGCCAGACCGGTGTTCCCCGCGACGGCGACCTGAACACCCTGCTGCGCAAGGAAGTCAGCTTTAAGATCCTGGAAACCAACCGTCAGCGCCGCCGTGCCGTCGGCTCCATCAGCGTGGTAGCCCGCGAGGCCCGCAAGGAGCTGGCCCAGAAGTTCTGGGACGAGGTGGAGGTAGGCAAGGTTTACACCGGCAAGGTAAAGAGCCTGACCAACTTCGGCGCCTTTGTGGATCTGGGCGGCGTGGATGGCCGTATCGGCCTGACCGACCTGACCTGGCTGCGCGTCAAGAGCCCTGCTGAGGTCGTTTCCATCGGCGATACCGTAGAGGTTACCGTAAAGGATATCGACCGTGAGAACAACCGCGTATCCCTCATCTACAAAAAGACCGAGGACAATCCCTGGGAGAAGATTAAGACCATGTATCAGGTCGGCGATGTGGTCCCCGTTAAGATCATGTCCATCACCACCTTCGGCGCCTTTGCGCAGATCATCCCCGGCATTGATGGTTTGATTCACATCTCTCAGATTGCCCGTGAGCGTGTAGAGAAGGTAGCGGATAAGCTTTCCGTTGGCCAGGTAGTGGATGCCAAGATCACCGAGCTGGACTATGACCGTCATCGCGCCAGCCTGTCCATCAAGGCTCTGCTGACCGAGGAAGCCTCCGAGGAAGAAGCCGCTGAGGAAGAGACTCCCGCCGAGGAATAATCTATAAGCAAATTTATCCGTCCCCTGGCCGCTGTGGCCGGGGGGACTTTTTCTTGCCGGCTGCTTTGGCGGTGGGGGGCAGGCTTCGGGCCGCAGGCACCCCGGCTGCGCCGGGGCCGGCGGGCTGCGCCCGCCGCGGCCGTCCGGAGGACGGCCGGCCTGCGGCCCGGAGCCTGCCCCCTACCGCAAAGGATATTTTTTTCGCAAACCGGGCTTCCGGCATTGACAAACCGGCCATTTTCTGCTATCCTTAAACAAGTAATCGTTACTGTTTAAGGAGTGATCCCATTGAAATATTCCCGTCAAAGAGAGCTGATCCTGGAAACCGTTCAGCGCTCCGATGACCACCCCACCGCAGATACCATCTATACCCGGGTGCGGGCGCAGGACCCCAAAGTGAGCCTGGGCACCGTATACCGCAACCTGAACCTGCTGTGTGAGAACGGTCAGCTGCTCAAGGTTCCGATCCCCGGGGCCAGCGACCGCTTTGACCACACGCTGGGCGACCACGCCCACGCCTACTGCGAAGTGTGCGGCAGCGTGACCGATGTGCTGCCCCAGGCCCTGCCCATGCTGCAGGAGGCCCTGAAGGGCGGCTGCGGCTTCCAGGTGCATCAGATGAACCTGGTGCTGGAGGGTGTTTGCCCCGAATGCCAAAAGAAAATGCAGTAAATCCCCCTAGCAAAAAGTCCCCCCAACTGGGAGGACTTTTTCTTTTGCCTTGCGGCAGATCATTTTTCCGCAGTCTTGGCCCCCAGCGCCTTTACAGCTGCTGTAAAGTCAGATTTCTTTACATAGATGAAGTAAGCGGTCACCATCTCGGATTGCTTGCCAAAGCTGCCGTCCCGCGGCCGCTCCGAGGTGATAGCATGGGGCGCGGTGCGGTGAATCTCCCGTACCAGGTAGGCAATATTCTGCTCTGCCAGCACCCGGCAGATGTGGATCTTTTCCTCCAGCGCATAGGTGACAGCCAGCTGACGACGGTTAAAAATGGTAATCACAAGCTCACTCCTTTACAAGATATAATACAAATTGTAATATTATTCGACTTTATACTGCTTATTGTGCCGTTATTCGGCGGCCGCCACAATAGCGATCCCCGCGGAAGCGCCAATGCGATTGGCCCCGGCTTCAATCATCGCCATTGCGGTCTCATAGTCCCGGATGCCGCCGCTGGCCTTGACGCCCATCTCCGGCCCCACAGTTTTGCGCATCAGGGCAATATCGTGGGTGGTGGCCCCGCCGGTGGAAAAGCCGGTGCTGGTCTTGACAAAATGCGCCCCGGCGGCCTTAGCGGCCTCGCAGGCCTTCACCTTTTCCTCATCGGTCAGCAGGCAGGTCTCAATGATAACCTTGACGGTATGCCCAACTGCAGCCTTTACCACGCCCTCAATATCCCGCTGCACCAGCGCCCAATCGCCGGCTTTCGCGGCACCCACATGGATGACCATATCCAGCTCCTCGGCGCCCATGGCGGCGCAGCTGGCGGCTTCGGCGGCTTTCTGCTCCGGGGCAATGGCGCCCAAAGGGAACCCCACCACGCAGCAAACCTTTACACCGGTCCCTTTCAGCAGGCGGGCGGCCAGCGGAATATAAACCGGATTGACACACACACTGGCAAAGTGATACTCCGCCGCTTCGGCGCACAGCCTTTCCACCTGCGCTGGGGTCGCCTCCGGCTTCAGTAGGGTATGGTCGATCATCGACGCTATGGTTTTTTTATCCATGGATTTTGTCCTCCTGTTATTCCGCCTTTGCCACCTCGCCGGTGGTCAGGTCGATTTTATAGATATCGCCGCCAAAGGCGCCGTCGCTCACCAAAAAGAACCCGTACCCCGCCTCGCTGTACTGCTTGGGGGAGGGCAACTGCAGACTGCGGAACCCGGTAATAGTGGTCTTTTCCACCACCTCGATGCCGGTATCGAAATCCTGCAGCACCGCGCCGGTCTCATCCAGCACCGTCACCCGGTAGTGCGGCACCCCGCCGGCCGGGATATCATTCCAGTCCTTCGGCACCCGGGCCCAGTAGCAGGTCAGCCGGCCGGCTGTCTCATCATGCTGCACCGCAAAAATACCGGTGATATAGCCGTCCATCCTGCCCTCCGCCGCCTCGGCGATCCAGCTGTTCTTGAGGGCGCAGTTCTCGCTCACACTCCACACCTCGTCAAAATCATAGAAATCGACGCTGTAATAGTTGGCGATCCAGATATCCCCATCGGCGGTAAAGCCGAAATCCACCTTATAGGTCAAAAGCTCATTGCTGCTGCCGATGCGCCAAAGCCACGGCACCACCCGGACGGTCCCTTCCTCGTCCTTCAGGTAGTAGACGCTGGCGCCGCGGCCGGTGGAATTGATGTAAAAATAGCGAATGGTGTACTTCCCGTCGGGGGAGGTACGGATGATCTCCTCCTGGTCGCCCAACCCGTCGCAGGTCAGCAGCCTTTCGGGGTCAAAGCGCACCGCCTTGGCGGTGGCCAGCATTTCATCGGTGTAGCCCATCGCCTTCGCCTGTGCAAGGAAAAAATCATCGCCATATGTTTTCATGATCGGGTCTTCCTGTTGGTCGGTCGGATCGTTTTCCACCTTGCCGCAGCCTGCCGCCAGCAGCAGCACCGCCGCCAGAAAAAGTGCCATCAACTTCTTACTCATGGGGGTTTCCTCCTTGTATAATAAATTTGGTACTTTCAGTATAACACAGCCGCCGCCCCCGGTGCAAGGTAATCCCACCGTTTTTCCCCATTCCTGCAAAAAAGAGGAGCCCCGCGGCTCCCCTTTTTATTATGGCTTATGCTTCGCCCTGGTAGGTCAAATTCCTCCACTCATAAAGCATCGCCGTGATCTTATTATCCTTGGGCTTACCGGTATCCAGCGCCAGTGCGTCGGTGGTGCCATCTGCCCGCCGGGTCGTGATGTAATATCCCGTTTTCCCGGTCTTATAGGCCTTCACCAGCTGCTGCGGCTCCATATCTGCCCACCGGCAGTAAAGAGCATCGCCCTCCCGGTAGATGGTCAGCGTATAGCCCTCGTCGTATGATAGATCCCTCCATTGTCCGCCAAAGACCTCCTCGATCTCGGTCAGGGGCATCTCCTCGGCGGAATCCAGCACACTGGGCAGCCGCTGCCACTCCATGTTATCCAGCAGCGCATGGGGCACCAGGATGATCCAATCCGTCCCGTAGTTATCGTTCTCCATGTACTGGGTGCAACACAGCACCATCCCCTGTGCTGTCATTTTGATGGCGTTACATGTCCAGCTTCTGCTCTGCTCTCCGCCATCCAGCCATTCCGCCACCGGGATATCTAACTCAGCGCTCTCGCCGCTTTCCGGGTCAAAAGCCCGCACGGTAAGATGCCCTGTTGCGGTATAGTTGGTTTCCGCTGTCCACAGGCGGCCGTTATGTTCCATGCCGTAATACAGCTTCGTCGCCATACGGGTGGGGGTGCCATAGGGCAGCTCCTCCACCGGGAGGCTGTAAAACGCCATCTCCGATACGCTGCCGCTTTCATCATCGGTAAAGAAATTCTCGTTCATCACCGTCCAGAACAGCTTGCCATCCAGCAGCCGGATGCCCGAAAGCCCATTCCCGTTCATTTTGCCCAGGTTCATCCAGGTCACTTCCCCGGTGGAAAGGGTAAAAATCCCGTAATCATTGCTGTACCGGTAGTAGTTGCTGCTGATGACCAGTCTATCGTTATCCAGCCACAGCTCCGGCCTGTAATACCTGTCATACTCCCAAATTTCCCGGTCCAGTCCGGTCTCTATCACCGTCACCCCGTCAATGGTCAGGCTGCCATTTCCGGTTGCATCCGCAATGTGCTGCCCATCCGGACTTTTCAGCATAGTATATCGGCTGCCCTCCGGCGCATAGTCGCGGCTTTCCAACCGGCCGTCGCTCCACACCTCGGTTTCCACCACACGGGTCGGCTGATAGTAGCCAAATGTCGTCCCAACATTTTGGGAATACTCGGTGCGGATAATAATGGATTCCCTCGTTGCCTCGGTCTCGGTATCTCTCCCTATTGTATTATCAAAGACATTTCTCATCCAGCCGCCGCAGGTCAGGGGCGTTTCCACCGCCGTGTAGCTGCCATCCAGCCGCAGCAGCACCACCGCGATGGTCTTTCCATCCTCATAGTCCCCCCGAATGACCGGGATCGCCATGGTGCCATCCGCCAGCAGCCGGGGACTCATAGTAGTACTAAAAACCTCATTATAGCCATCACCCTCCTGCACCATGCAGGTATACAGCGGCTGCCACCCGCTGCCGGAAAGCATTCCGTCGATACTCATCGCCGTCACACCATTCTCCAGCTCAGTAGGTACGGTGCGGTTGCTCACATACCTCCAGCTGCCGTCCTCCGCCATCCTTACGGTCAGTTCCCTGTTGTAATTGGGTTCTCTCCCATTAAAAGTAAATCCGTAACGGATCCGCAGCAGGTCGCCCTCCCGCACTGCTTCTTTGGCAAAGCACGGGCAGTAAATACCCATATCCGTTACCCATTGCATTGCCCCGTTCCCATCGGGGTCCAGCAGACTCCGCAGCTTTTCCTCACTGATGTCGAACCACTTCAGCAGCACCTCCTCGATTTCATCGATAGGAACCTCCTGTCCCTCCGGGTAGTCCATTTTCCAATCGGTCACAAAGAAGTACAGTCTTGACCACCACCATGGGTCGGTGATCTCCTCCGGCGAGGAGAATTTCAGCGTTCTCCCCTCCCCCAGCGGATCCAGATAGGTTTTGGTCAGCTCGTAGCGCTTGTTGTAGTCCTCATAGGGATCCAGCGGTGAAAATACTTCGTATATATAATCCACGCTATCGATAATGGAAAGCTCGCCGCAGCTGTTCAGCTTGATCTCCCCCGCCTGCTGGTACAGTACATTTTCCCAGTCCACGGTGTCGCCATAGCCGGTCAGCGATATCTCTTGAAAAGCCGCCACCCCGTCCTTTACGGTCAGCCGCATGCCATCTATCCCCTGGCAGTCATTGCGGTCATAAAAGTTATAATACCGCAGCTCGGCGTCCTCCCCCGCCTGCATCTTTTTTACCGCGGCCCGCACTGGGGCGCTGTCGGTCAGCGGCACATAGTTGTAGGCAATGACAGTCGCGGTTTCCTCGGCCAGCGCCGCCTTGTACTGGGCGCTTTGCAGCACCTCCTGCGGCACCCCCTCGGTGGAAAGGATCTTCTCACTTCCTCCGCACCCCACCGCCAGCAGCAGTACCGCCGCCAGCAGCAGCGCCAAAAATCTCTTGTTCACGGTTTTTTGTCCTCCTTTAGGTTCTGTTCACTTCACCGGTCGCAAGGTTCAGCTCGTAGGATGCACCATCCTTGCCATGTTTGCCATCTACATAGAAGCACAGGTAGCCGTCCTTCTGCTCACTGCTGGTAATGCGAACCGGTCCGCCCTCTTCGTAACGTCCCGGGTTGATCTTGGTATCCCAGTCATTTTGCAGCTGTCCGGTGCTATCCAGCACCGCCGCGTGAATGGTCGTATCCCCGGGCAGAATGCTCCAGCCGTCCCAGTCTGCCGGCAAAGCCGTCCAAAGGACAGCGATCCTCTTCTCTGCCCGGTAGCCTCTTACCAGCATCACATAGGGAATGTCATCTCCGGTTACCAGTTCACTGGGGCTCCAGCTGTAAACGGGGCTGCGGTCCTCCGCCACCGCCATAATGGCCGCCGGGTCGTAATAATAGACGCCCCGGTAGTCGCTGACCCACAGCAGTCCCTCCGCGGTAAAGCCCAGCCTCATATAGGTAAGTCTATTCCCATAGGAATCGTTTTTGTCATAAAACACCTGCGGCACCACCCGCATACTGCCGCTGCTGTCCAGCAGCACCACCATTGACTTGTCGTAATCTTTGTTGAGGGTGCGGCTGTATGCCCGGTACTTGATGCCCGGGGAATAGAAGTCCTCGCTGCCGCTTCCGGTTCCTGTTCCGCTTAGGATATTGGAAGCCGACACACGGGAAGCCTTCATGATCTCCAGCATTTCATCGGTATAGCCCATCGCCTTGGCCTTCACCCAAAAATTCTCATCGGCGTAGGAAACAACGGTCGGGTCATTGGTGCTGGCCAGCTGGCTCTCCCCGGTCGTGAGGTTCAGGCACCAGCGCTCCCACAGCTGGGTGCCGTCCGGCAGGTAGCGGCTGCCGTTTTCATCATAGTAGTTGCTGTAATACATCAGCCCATCCCGCACGATGACCTGGCCCATATCCCGGTGGCCCCAGTAGTTGCGGTACACATACTGCGGCAGGGTCAGCACCCGCACCGGCTCGGTGATGTCATTCCGGTCCAGCACCGCCACCTTCCAGTGGCTGCTGCTCTTCTTGTATTCCCCGTTCCAGGCATCGGGCACCTCGCCGCTGTTATAGGGGAAATAGGTCAGCGCCAGGGTATCCCCGCCCCGGTCGTCAGCGTAGAGATACTCAATATTGATCGCGTCACAGCCATCCATCGGCAGGTTGGTCTTATCATACACCATGGCCGGCGCCTCCGGCTTTGCCGCATCGTAAATATAGAGGCCATCCTGCCGTATGATACCGAACAGCGTGCCATCGTCCTCATCCGAGATCTGCTGGAAGCTCTCATAGGGGGTATTCTCCAGCAGCGTGGTCAGATGATGGGTCTCACTGTCGTACAGGTAAAAATTATACTTGTTATAGCCGTCGGCATCATCCATGCCAAGGTAACTCACAAACAGCCGGTAGCGGCTGCCCTCCGCAAAGACCCAGCTTGCCTCCTCATTCAGGGCAATCAGTCCGCTGCCGCTCTGCTCCACCAGGATCCCCGTCGAATCAACCGGCATAATGGCAATACTGCTGTTCCGACTGGGGCTGTACAGTGAATATCCGTCATCGCCCTTCGGGTTCAGGTAGATGACCATATCCTCAAAGTTGAAAGGCGTCGCATCCTCCGGTGTGATAAGGCTCTCGGAAGTATATCCGTTCCACTGGGTCACCTCGGGGTTTTCCAGGCCGGAAATATTCAGCGGTTCCGTCCGCCAGTACGAAAGATGATAACCGTCCTCAGCGCGGTAAACACTCACCTGCTGCTGTCCCCAGCCCAGCAGGCGGCAGCCTTCGGTGCTGCCATCAATAAAAACATAGGTATCCGACGCGTAGTATTCGGCCTTGGTGGCAATCAGTTCCCAGCCAGTGGTCTCCGGGTCATCACTCGGCTCCACCTGCAGCTCGCCCTCCGGCTTTGGCATCACCACTGTCTCGATGTCATAGTCCCGGCTGATGTATTTCCAGCCGCCATCCTCCTCCAGCCGTATGGTGATGGCATACCGGCCGCAGCTCTCGTGGGTCTGGGTATAGTCCGCCATGTGCTGCGCCAGGAAGCCCTCATCGCCGGGCTGGGCCTCATACAGGCTGTACCGGATGGTCAGGGTATCCCCATCGATCGTGGCCTCCCGGGCATAGGCAAACAGGTTATCCCCCAGTTTCCACGGGCTCACCCAAAAGTAGCCGTCATAGTTGTGGAGATCCTTCAGAGAGGCGTCCGCCATTTCGGGGCTCATATCAAAGTGCTTCTGGATCGCGGCCGCGACCTCCTCCTGCGGCAGGTAGAAGTTCTGCGCGTTGGGCAGCTTGCCGCTGGCATCGTAGTTGGTGTCCATCAACTTGGCCAGCTCCGCCCGCTTTTCGGCATCGGCTGTGCCATAGGCGGCGGCCAGGTCCAGCTTCTCCTCGCCGGTATAGCCGTACAGCTCATAGATGGCGTATTTCAGCAGCGGCCCGGATTTCAGCTCTTGGTAGCCGCCGGACCAGTAGATATCACCCATGGCCGCCAGCGGCGCCAGGTATTCCCGGCTCAGGGCGTTCATATCGTTCAGGTCGATGTTGTAACGGTTTTTCCCGCCGTCGGGGGTGCAGGCCACCAGCGAACCGGCCACAGCCGCCGCCAGCAGCAGCGCCGCCAGCGCCAGTGTGCCCCGGTGCTTTTTCGTGGTATCAAAAATGGTGGCAAGGCGGTTTTTCAGCGTCTTTTTGCCGCTGTAAAAATTGGTGGTGAACAGGGTGCGGCGGCTCATGCCGGCCCGCACAACAGCCAGCAGGCACCGGCCGTATTCCTCCCGGTAGGCTTCATCCCGCCCGGCCACCACGGCCTCATCGCAGGAAAGCTCCAGGTCCCGGTCGGCGGCATACACCATCAGCCACACCATCGGGTTAAACCAGTGGATGGCATTGGCCAGCATCAGCAGCAGCTTATACCAGATATCCCGGCGGCGGTAATGGATCAGCTCATGCCGGAATACCAGCGAAAGCTGCTCCGTAGAGAGCTCCAGCTCCGGCAGCAGCAGGGTCGGCTTGATGGCCCCAACGATCATGGGGCTGCCTACGGCCGCTGTATAAACCGGCAGCGGCTTCTGCCGTCCCGCCGCGGCGGATTCCCTTTCCAGCACAGCCAGGATAGCTTCATCGGTCAGGGGGCGGCGGCTGCGGGAGAGCTTTGCTCTCAGCGCCAGGTAGCTGCCCAGCTGCCACAGCAGGAACAGCGCGGTCCCCGCTGCCCAGCACCAGCCCACCGCTTCCATCACCGGGATGGAACGAGTGGCGGCCGGGGTGGGAATGATCGCCGGCTCCGCCGGTTTAGGCGTTTCGGCGCTCGGCCCGGTCGGGGCGGTCATCCCGGTCTCGATCTGCTGGTAGGGGTCGTTTTCCGCCGCTCCCGGCACCACCTGGATCGGGTCTCCGACCGGGGCGGGTTCAGTGGGGGCGGGCTCCTCCCGGCTCACCGGGTAGGTGATCTCCCCCCGCGGCTGCGGCAGGGTAACTACCGGCTGCGGCAGCGTAATGCCAATGGGCAGCAGCAGCCGCACCGCGATGAGCAGCCAGGCCCAGTACCGCCACTTGGCGGTAAAGCGGCGGCCCAGCAGCGGGCCTGCCGCCAGCAGCACGGCAATCACCACCGCCATCGGCAGGGTCAGCTCCAGCAGAGCGGTCATCAGTCGTTCCATCCTTGTCAGCTCCTCTCTTCTTCGCGGGCACGGCGCTGCCCGGCTATAAATTCCTCCAGCTCCGCCAGATCACGGTCGGTCAGGTCCCGGCTTTCCACCAGGGATGCCACCATGCGGCTGATGGAGGACTGGTACATCTTCCCCAAAAAGCTGCGGCTGGCCCAGCTGCGGTAGTCCCGTTCACTGACCAGCGGGGTGTAGAGGTTGCGTCTTCCCTGCCGTTCCAGCGAAAGGTAGCCCTTTTCCACCAGCTTGGAAAGCAGGGTGAGGGTGGTGGTATCCGCCCAGTTGTGGCTTTTCAGCTGCTCCTCCAAATCGCTGCGCAGCACGGGCGGCCGGTTTTGCCAGATGGCCAGCATCACATCCAGCTCGGCATCGGATAATTTTTTCTCGGGCAGTTTCATGGTGGACTCCTTTCGGGTTCTGTCGGTTTATTTTACAGCTTCATTCTATCATCGTAGAATGCGGTTGTCAATGGTCATTCTGCAAGTGTAGAATTTATTTTCTATATCAGTAGAATATATGGTGGGCGGGTTTGCATGGTGTGCCTTGGCAAGGTTTTCTGCCGATCCCCCGGGTCCGGCCCCGCAGGCCGGCCAAAGGCCGGTGGGCGGGCGCTGCCCGCCCCGGCCGCGGCGCAGCCGCGGCCCCTGCGGGGCCGGACCCGGGGACGGCGAAAACCAGCCAAGGATACAAATCCCCCCTACCCTGTATAACGCCGCAGACCCCAAAAATGCAACACGATTTGGCCCAATTATTGCAGCTGGCGGCGCAAAATATCGCACAGCTGGCCTATTTCCCCGGCCTCCTCGGTAAAGCGGTACAGCCGCTGCCGGATGACCCCCAGGCTGCGGCTGACCGAGGAGGGCGCCAGGCCCATCTGCTCCGCGATGGCGGTTACCGTCAGGCCATCGGTATAGCGCAGCCGGGTAAGCTGCTGCTGAGCCGGGGTAAGGCAGCGGGTGCAGCCGTACTGCAGCAGCCGGCGCAGGGCCAGCCGTTCCTCGCTGGGGCCGCTCTCCTCCCGCGGGATGTAAAATTCCAGCGTGGCGGTGCTGGCACAGCGCGCGACGCGTTTTAAGGGGCGAGGGGTGAATTTAGTTGTAGTAGTCATGCAGAATCCTCTCCGTTTCTCTGGTATCCACGAGCTCGAACCGCAGCAGCTCAATGCGCTGTTTTAGGTCGAAGTAATGCGGTCCTCGTGCTGTTTTGATCTCTTCCTTGAGCTGTGTCAGCCGGTCCTCCAGCAGTTCCACGCTGCGGTGGTACTCCCCGGCCAGTTCGGCAATTCCCATCATGTTTTCTCGGTTTCCTCTCTTTTTCTCGATGCGGCTTGGTAGCTTTCGGCAAAGGGACCCGTTTTTGTCAAGAACATTTGTTCTCTTGCTTCTTAGCGTACTCCGCTTTTGGCGTTCTGTCAACCGTTATTTTTGCAAAGTCCCATAAAACGGTCGCCAAAAAACTTCACTGATTTTTGGCAGATAAAATTTTGTCGAAAGGCTTGACATTCCCGAAAAAATCACTACGATAAGCTATCCCAGGGGTTGGGAAGATTTTTCCCGGCTCCAATCCGGGACCGAGAAGGAGAGAAAACGATGTATGGCATCAAACTGCGCCAGCTGCGGCGGCAGCTGGGCCTGACCCAGCGGCAGCTGGGGACACTGTGCGGGGTGGGCGGCACCACCATCAGCATGATAGAGCATGGCAAGCGGCTGCCCGGCCGGGAAACCCTGCGCCGGCTGCAGGCGGTACTGGGCGATTTGCCGCCCCGCCCCGCCAAGCCCCTGCCCACGGCGGAGCTGCTGACCCTGCTGCGGGGGTGAGTCCCTGCAAGGGGCAGGACGGGCTCAGCGGGCGAAGCCCGCTGCGGCGGCTGCGCCGCCGGGCCTGCGGCCCGACCCTCTCCCCTGCCGCCGACTCCGCCGGGGCGCAGAAAAGCCCCACCGGGGGAACCCGATGGAGCTTTGCCGAAAGCCAATATTTATCCCAGCCGGTCACCATTGGCGGCGGGCTGCTGCGGGGTGATGAGAATAACTCCGCCCGCGGAGTAGGTACCCAGCACCAGTACCTCGCTCATAAAATCCGCGATCTGCCGGGGCGGGAAGTTGACCACCCCCAGCACCTGTATGCCCGGCAGGTCCTCCGGGCGGTAGTGGTCGGTGATTTGCGCCGAGGACTTTTTTACCCCGATCTCCGGGCCGAAATCGATGGTGAGCCGATAGGCCGGGCGGCGGGCCTTGGGGAAAGGCTCCGCCGTCAGGATGGTGCCCACCCGGATATCCAGCCGGGAAAAGTCTTCGAATGTCGCCAGTTGTTTTTCCATCAGATGCTGATCTCCCTTGCGACCTTGTAGAACAGCTCATTGATATCCTTCTTCATGGCCAGGGCCTCATCAATGTCGATATCGTAGATGCGGTTTTCCTTGACCCCGACGATGCGGCTGCCCACGCCCTCTTCCAGCAGCTCGATGGCGCGGTAGCCCATGGCGCTGGCATAAACCCGTTCCATGGCCGTGGCGTCGCCGCCGCGCTGCACATGGCCCAGCACCGTCAGGCGGGTCTCCACGCCGGTGCGCTGCTGGATGTAGTAGCACATATCCTTGCTGTTGCCCACGCCCTCGGCCACCACCACGATGAAGTGATGCTTGCCGGTGGTCATGGTGGCCTTCATGCGGTCCACCACATCGCGGTCCAGGTTAAAGGGGCGTTCCGGGATGAGGGTGGCGATGGCGCCGGTGGCCAGACCCGCGTACAGGGCCAGATGGCCGGCATTGCGGCCCATGACCTCCACCACGGAGCAGCGGTCGTGGGATTGGGAGGTATCCCGCAGCTTATCGATGCTTTGCACAGCGGTATTTAGGGCGGTATCAAAGCCGATGGTATACTCGGTGGAGGCGATGTCGTTATCGATGGTGCCGGGGATGCCGATGGTGGGAATGCCCAGGGCCGAGAGCTTCTGGGCGCCGCGGAAGGAGCCATCGCCGCCGATGACCACCAGGCCGTCTATCCCGCGGGAGCGCAGAATGGCCGCCGCCTTTTTCTGGCCCTCTTCAGTCATAAATTCCTTGCTGCGGGCGGTATACAGGATGGTGCCTCCCCGGTTGATGATATTGCTGACAGAACGCTCTTGAAGCTCGTCCATGTGGTCTTCCATTAGGCCCTCGTATCCATGGAAAATGCCATAAACGCTGTGGCCCTTGTGCAGGGCGGTGCGTACCACACTGCGGACCGCGGCATTCATGCCGGGGGCATCGCCGCCGCTGGTGAGTACTGCAAAGGTTTTCTTCTGGGTTTCGCTCATGTTATTTCCTCCTTTTGGTTGGCTTACTGCAAAGCCGGTTCCGGCGGGGCCTTGGGAGCCTCCGGCGGCAGCAGGGCTACATTCTCCTGGCCCAGCACCCGTCTCAGCTCGCCCAGCAGCACCGGGTTGGCATCGGTATTATATTCCTCTCCCGCCTTCAGCAGGCGGCCGGTATCGGCGGCCCGCACCAGCAGGGGGGTCTCCCCTTCAAAAATGGAAAACAGCAGCTGAAGCTTTTCCCACTGTTCTCCCTCCATCTGCGGCACCCGGATGAGCAGCCTGCCGCCCTTTTGGGGGCGTTCGGCCGCGGGCTTGCCGCTGCCGCCCTTTTCCCGGCTCTGCGGCGGGCGGGGGGGCGGGGCGCTTTGGCGCTCCTCGATGGTAAAGACCCGCTCCAGCACCATTTTTGTGTCGTCCTCCTCCCGCAGGGAGACCCTGCCCCGGAAGAAAAGCGGTTCGCCCGGCACCAGCTTGGCGCTGACCTGGGAGTAGACCCGGCCAAAGCACATGACCTCCATGCTGCCGGTCATATCCTCCACCGTCAGCAGGGCCAGGATATCCCCCCGCTTGGTGGTCCGCATCTTTTTATCGGCCAGGATGCCGAAAATATCGACCCAGGCGTTATCGTAGGGGGCATTGGTCTCAGCGCTTTGCAGCCGGGCGATGCGCACCGCCTGGTAGCGGTCGTAAAAGGGCAGGTACTGGCTCATGGGGTGGCCGGAAAGGTACATGCCGGTGACTTCCTTTTCGTAGGCCAGCAGCTCGGCATGGGGGTATTCTTCCCGGGGGGAGAGCCGATAATCGGCAGTAGCGCCGCCTTCCCCAAAGAGGGACAGTTGCCCGCCGGAAAGGTAGCGGCTTTCTTCCGCAATGGCATCGGCCAGGGGGCCGTAGTTTTCCATCATCTCCCGGCGGTTGGCGCCCAGGTGATCCAGGGCCCCGCACTTGATGAGGCTTTCCACCCCGCGGCGGTTGAGATCGCCGGCCGAGGTGCGGCGGCAGAACTCCACAAAATTGGTGAAGGGGCCATCCAGCTCCCGCTCTTTCAGAATATCTTCGATGACACTGCGGCCCATATTCTTGATGGCCAGAAGGCCGAACCGGATGCCCTGCGGCGTGACGGTAAAGACCATATCGCTCTGGTTGATATCGGGGGGCAGCACCGGGATCTCCAGCCGGGTGCATTCCTCGATATATTCCATGAGCTTGGCGGTGGAATCCAGTACGCTGGTCATCAGGGCCGCCATGTATTCCCGGGGGTAGTGCCGTTTGAGATAGGCGGTTTGATAAGCCACCACGGCATAGCAGGCGGCGTGGGATTTATTGAAGGCGTAGGCCGCGAAGCTGCTCATCTCATCAAAGATGCTGTTGGCCACGGCCTCGGAGATGCCATTGGCGGCACAGCCGGTGATGAAGTGCCCGCGCTCCTTTTCCATGACATCGGCTTTTTTCTTGCTCATGGCGCGGCGGACGAGATCGGCCTGGCCGTAGCTGTAACCGGCCAGCTCGCGGCAGATCTGCATGACCTGCTCCTGATAGACGATGCAGCCGTAGGTGACGCCCAGAATGGGCTCCAGCAGCGGGGTCTTGTACCGGACGGCGGTGGGATTCTGCTTATTGCGGACATACTGGGGGATGGAATCCATGGGGCCGGGACGGTACAGCGAAATGGCGGCGGTAAGGTCTTCGATGGACTGGGGGCGCAGCTGGGTGAGCATCTGGCGCATACCGCCCGATTCCAGCTGGAACACACCGGAGGAATCGCCGCGGGAGAGCATCTCGTAGACCGCGGGGTCATCATCGGGGAGCTTGTCCATTGAAAAATCCGGCTCCCAGCGGCGGATCATCCGCTCGGCATCGGCGATGACGGTGAGATTGCGCAGACCCAAAAAGTCCATCTTGAGCAGGCCCAGCTCCTCCAAGGTGGTCATGGTGAACTGGGTAACGATGGATTCATCGTTTTTGGCCAGCGGCACATAGCTATCGACGGTATCCCGGGTGATGACCACGCCGGCAGCGTGGGTGGAGGCGTGCCGGGGAAAGCCCTCCACCTTTTTGGCGGTTTCGATGAGCTCCTCCACCTGGGGGTCGCTTTGGCACATGGCACGCAGCTCGCTGTTGGCCTCCAGGGCCTTATCGATGGTCATGTGCAGCTCATTGGGGATGAGCTTGGCGACGGCATCCACCTGGGGATAGGCCAGGCCCATGGCCCGGCCGACATCCCGCACGGCACCCCGGGCCAGCATGGTGCCGAAGGTAACGATCTGGGCCACATGGTCGGCGCCGTATTTGCGGACGACATAATCGATGACCTCCGGCCGGCGCTCGTAGCAGAAATCCACATCAAAATCCGGCATGGAAACACGCTCGGGATTGAGGAAGCGCTCGAACAGGAGATTGTACTTCATGGGGTCGATATTGGTGATGCCGATGCAGTAGGCGGCAATGCTGCCCGCACCGGAGCCGCGCCCCGGCCCGACCGGGATGCCGTGGCTTTTGGCGTAGTGGATGAAATCGTGGACGATGAGGTAGTATTCCACATAGCCCATGCGGCTGATGGTGGAAAGCTCATATTCCAGCCGGTCGCGGTATTCCTGGGGCGGGTTTTCGCCGTAGTGGCGCAGCAGACCCTCGTGGCACATGCGGCGAAAGTAGCTTTCGTTATCCTCGCCATTGGGGGCATTGAACAGAGGCAGCTTGGTGTGGCCAAACTCAAACTCGACATTGCAGCGCTCGGCGATCTTGACGGTATTGGAGAGGGCTTCCGGCACATTGCGGAAGAGCTCGGCCATCTCATCGCCGCTTTTGACATAGAACTCCTGGGTGGGGAATTCCAGCGTCTGCTCATCACCCACGGTATGGCCGGTCTGGATGCAGGTAAGCAAAAACTGCATGCGGCTGTCCTCTTTTTCGAGGTAGTGGGCGTCATTGGTGGCCACCAGCCCCACGCCGAGTTCCCCGGCCAGGCGGATGAGATCCGGGAGGATCTGCCGCTGCTCCGGGATACCGTGGTCCTGCAGCTCGATGTAGTAATCTTCCGGGCCGAAGAGATCGCGGTACCAGGCGGCGGCCTCCCGGGCCTTTTGGTAATCGCCGGCCTCCAGTGCCCGGGGCACTTCGCCCGCCAGGCACGCCGAAAGGCAGATGAGGCCCTCGTGGTGGTCCTTTAAGAGGTCGCGGTCGATGCGGGGCTTATTGTAAAAGCCCTCGGTGAAGCCGCGGGAGACCATGTAGATGAGGTTGCGGTAGCCCACCTCATTTTTGCACAGCAGGATGAGGTGGTAGGGGGAGGAATCCAGCCGGTAGACCTTATCGAAGCGGGAGCGGGGGGCCACATAGACCTCGCAGCCGATGATGGGGCGGATGCCCTCCTTTTTGCACTCCTTGTAGAAATCGATGACGCCGTACATGACACCGTGATCGGTGATGGCGACGGCGGACTGGCCCAGGGCCTTGGCGCGCTGGACCAGCCCCTTGATGCGGCAGGCACCATCGAGGAGGCTGTATTCGCTGTGGATGTGCAGATGGACAAAATCGGTCATGGGGTGCCTCCTTGGCGGAAATTGGGGAAAGCCCGGGAACCGCGGCACCGCCGCGCCGGCCGAAGGCCGGCAGGCGGGACGCCCCGGGAGGGGCGTCCCGTAAAACGGCGGAGAAGCGCCGTTTCGGCGGGGCCGCGGGGGGGCGGGTCAGTTCGTTTTGCGGTAAAAGGTCATGGCGGTGCCGGTATCCTGCACCAGGGTGTCACGGGGCGCGCGCAGGATGCGGCAGGTGCAGTAAAAATCCCCCGCCGCCCCGCTGATATTCACAAGCTGCCACAGCCACACCGTCGGGAACCATTCCCGGGGCAGGCAGGCGGCCAGCACGGCAAAGACGATCCCCCACACCACCACCGGCGCCAGCGCAATGGCAACATAGGCCGGGCGAGTAAAGTAGGCATCGCTGCCGGCGTAGGCGTAGACCACCTTATAGCCGTAGCGCACGGAGGCGCCGCAGGCTTTCATCACGACGCCGTGGGTCAGCTCGTGCAGGGCAATGTAAGCAAGCAGCCCCACAAGGGCGGCCCCCATACGGAGGAAGGAGGCGGACAGCGAGCCGTCGCCGCCAAAAAATAGGGAGTAGCCCCACAGAAAGGGCGGGATGAGCATAAGAACACACAGAGCGATAGAAAGGCCGTTGACGATCCAGAACTGCTTTTTGTTGTGGAGCAGATCGATGGAGGCGAAAGGGACATAGCCCTGCGGCAGGGTGGGATAGCTTTTCATGCGGTCAATCCTTTCGGGCGGGTTTATTTCATCCGGCGGTGCCGGGGGTTTGCAGGGGCATATCCTCCCGGCGGCTCTGCTTGTTCCCCGGGGAATGATTTGCAGCGGGGCAAAAGCAGGGCGGCCGGGGGGCTGTTTCATCCGGCGGTGCCAGGGGTTTGCAGGTCAATCCTTTCGGGCGGCAAGCTCCAGTATCTTTTCCAGCCGGTGGTTGACACCGGAGCGGGAAAGCGGCGGGGTGAGCTTTTGGCCCAGCTCCCGCAGGGAATCGAATGGGTTTTGGAGACGGAGCTCCGCCAGGGCCCGCAGTTCCTCCGGGAGGGAATCCAATCCCACGGCGTTGATGGCGGCGATCTGCCCGGCGGCCGCCCCGGCGACCTTATCCATATTGGCGGTATCGCAGTTGGAGGCACGGTTGGCGGCGTTGCGGCGCTCCTTCAGAATTTTGGCGTTCATGATCTCCATGGAGGTAAGCGGGCACCCCATGAAAGTAAGCAGGTCCTCGATCTGGGTGCTATCGTGCAGGTAGACGATGGCCTGCCCGCGGCGCTGGGTCAAAAGCGGGGAAAAGCCGACATCCTGCAGCAGAGCCACGAACATCATCAGCAGCTCCTCGCGTGGGACGGCGAATTCCAGATGGTACTTGGTTTCAGGGTCGGAAAGGGTGCCGCAGGCAAGGAACACCCCGCCCACAAAGGCGCCTGCGCCCTCATCGCCGCCCAGCAGTTCAAAGGTGACGCCCTCCGGGTAGAGCATGGCGAAGTGGTTGTAAAGGTCGATGCGGTCGGCCATGTCATCCACGGTGACACGGTAGGCCAGCTGCCCGGTGGAGAGCTTTTCCTCCCGCAGGGTGACGGTGCCGGTCATGGGGCGGACGCTTTGCACCAGCTGGGAATAGTACTGGGCGGCCCGGCGCTCCCGGGTCAGCATCTGCATTTTGGGCACCGAGAACTCGCGGGAAAAGACCATCAGCCCAAAGGACTGCTGGTTGGGAAAGTGCTGGCGCACGGCTTTATTGGAAAGGATCTCATCCTTGGCGGCGGTGGTAAAGGAGGGCATGGTGTTATTCTCCGGTGGTGGGGTGAATTTTGGGGGGAGGGCGAGGAAAAATGGGGGATGGCAAGGGACGGCCGCAGGCAGGCTCTTGTCCGACGCAAGGCGGACTGATGCCTGTCAAGGACGGGGCGCAGCCAGCGTTCATTTTTACCGCCGTCCCGCAGCGGGGTGGGACGGTTGGTGCAAGGGGCCGTGGCGGGCGCAGCCCCTTTCGGCTCCGCCGAAAGCCGCGAGCTTCGCTCGCGGGCCCGCCTGCGGCGGGCGGGCTGCGCCCGCCTTCCCGCACCCCGCAGGGATGGGCAAAGGGGCAGCCGCCGCACCCGGCGCCGGCTCATTCGATATACTTGATTTCACATTCGAGGGTATAACCGGTCTTTTCCCGGACGATGCGCTGTACTTCGGCGATAAGCTGCCGTACATCGGCAGCAGTGGCACCGCCCCGGTTGATGATGAAGCCGGCATGCTTTTGGCTGACCTCGGCCCCGCCGACGGAAAGGCCCTTAAGCCCGCACTGATCCACCAGGGCGGAGGCATAGTTGCCTACCGGCCGCTTAAAGGTGGAGCCGGCGCTGCCGTATTCCAGGGGCTGCTTTTCCCGGCGGCGGGACATGTAGTCCTCCATGGCCGCGCGGATGGCGGTTTCCTCGCCGGGGGTGAGGGTCAGCACCGCCTCCACGATGACACAGCCCGGACGCTCCTCAAAGATGCTGTGGCGGTAGGAAAGTTCCAGCGCCGCGGCAGGCAGGGTGCGGTATTCCCCGGCTTCATCCAGGAAGGTGACCTCCGTGAGGACATCCCGGAGCTCGCCGCCGTAGGCACCGGCATTCATGTATACTCCCCCGCCCAAAGAACCGGGGATGCCAAAGCCCCATTCCACGCCGGAAAGGCTGTTTTCTGCAGCGGCCCGGCAGGTAGCGATGAGAGAGGCCCCGGCCCCGCAGCGCAGGGTATTGCCCTGCCGGGAGATGGCGGTAAAGTCGCCATCCAGCTGGATGACAGGGCGGGCAATGCCGCTATCGCTGACCAGCAGATTGCTGCCCCGGCCCAAAATAAAGGGGTCGGTCCCCGCCGCCCGGCAGAGGGAAACGGCGGTTTGCAGCTGGGTACGGGTGCGGGGGTGCAGCAGCAGCGCCGGCCCGCCGATGCCAAAGGTGGTACGGCGGCTCATGGGTTCATTTTCGGTATAGGGGATGCCCGCATTTTGCAGCTGTTCCAGTAGATTCATGGGGTTTGCTCCTTTCGGCGGTCAGGGCTGCACATCATCGGTAAGGCCCAGCTGTTCCATCAGCTCCTTGGCAGAATTATTGCCCATGGCGCGCTGACGGTAGTTCATGGTGGCCACCTCGATGATCACGGCGAGGTTTCGGCCGGTCTGGACCGGGATGGTGGCGGCGGGCACCTTCATGCCCAGAATATTGGTGGTTTCCTCCTCCAGCCCGATGCGGTCGTAGACCTTTTCGGGGTCGTAGGTTTCCAGCTGAATGACGAAATTGATATTGGCGGTATTTTTGACCGAGCCGACGCCGAACAGCCGGCTGACATTGATGATGCCGACCCCGCGGAGCTCCATATAGTGGCGGATGTTATCCGGGGCAGAGCCGACCAGGGTGGTATTGGAGACCCGGCGGACCTCCACGGCGTCATCGGCGATGAGGCGGTGGCCGCGCTTGAGCAGCTCCAGGGCGGTCTCACTTTTGCCGACGCCGGAATCCCCGGTAAGCAGCACGCCCTCGCCGTAGATCTCCATCAAAACGCCGTGGACGGTGGTACGGGGCGCCAGCTCCAGACTCAGCTTGGCATTGAGCTGGGCGGCCATATGGGTGGTATTTTCCGGAGACTGCATCAGCGGCACGCAGTACTTTTCCGCCAGCTCCAAAAAGAGGGGGCGGAAGGAGAAATCCTGAGTGATGATGACGGCCTTGGGGCTGCGGGAAAGGAAGCCCTCCAGGCTCTGCCGCAGCAGGTGGGGCGGCAAAGTTTCCAGATAGGCCAGCTCGGTACGGCCGATCATATTGATGCGGGCCGGGACAAAGCCCTGGAAGAACCCGGTAAAGGCCAAGCCCGGGCGCATCAGCTCGGCGTGGCTGACCAGGATCTCCTCCTCGGTTTTGGGATAATAGAGGATCTGCAGGTTCAGGTCCTTGATGAGCTTTTTAAGCGGGACGGTATACTGGTGCGGCATGGGTAAAACCCCTTTCTATGATGAAAGCTGGCGGCGAGGGAAAATGTCGGGATGGCAAGCGGACGGCCGCAGGCAGGCTCTTGCCTGACGCAGGCAGGCTGATGCCTGTCAAGGGCGGCCACGCAGCCAGCACCCATTTTCACCGCCGCCGGGCGACAACGCATAACTGCTATGCGGCAGCGACATGCAAAATAGCTATACACAGTTTATTATAATACATTTATCGGCGGGATACAAACAATATTACACGGTTTTTGCAAAAAATCGTTACAAAAATAACAGAGATGATAAGAGGCCCCGCTTCCCGAAGGAAACGGAGCCTGAAAAAACAATATTTTAGGCGAGGATATCCTGGATATCCCGCAGGCCGGTAAGGGTGGTAATGACGATGGCGGAATCGCCGGGCTGGAGGGAATCGCCGCCGGAGGGGATGATGACCTCGCCATTGGGGCGGGTGATGCAGCCCACCAGCACATTGGGGCGGGTGGCCATATCCTTAAACGGCACACCGATGAGCGGCGAGCCGGTGGTAATGTGGAATTCCAGGGCTTCTACCTGGTTTTCTACCATGCGGTGCAGGGCAATGACCCCGCCGCCGGTGCTGTTTTCCATCGCGCGGACATACTGCAGGATGCGGCTGACGGTAACCACGCTGGTGGAAACGGTGCTTTCCACGATGGCGGTCTTATTGATAAGCTCGGTGAAGGAATTGCGGTTGACCTTGGCCACAGAACATTCGATATTGTGGCAGCGGGCATACATGGCCAGCATGATATTGAGTTCATCCAGGCCGGTGAGTGCCACAAAGGCATCGGAATCATCCAGGCCCTCCTCGGCCAGCAGATGCACATCGGTGGCATCCCCGTGGATAACCAAAGCGGTGGGGACTGCCTCGCTGAGATCAACACAGCGCTGTTCATCCCGGTCCACCACGCGCACACGCATCTTCATCTGGCTCAGCTGCTCCGCCAAAAAGCGGGTGATGCGCCCGGCCCCGACCACCATGACATTGCGGGCATGGTCCCGGAAAACGCCCAGCGCCCGGAAGAAGTTCTCCAGTTCCTGGGGCTTGGCGGTAACGCTGATGCAATCTCCCGCGCCCAGCACATAGTTACCATCGGGAATAACGACCTCTTCCCCGCGGCGGACGGCACAGACCAACACCTTGACCTGCAGGGAGGCGGCGACATTTTTGAGGGCCATGCCATCCAGCAGGCTGCCCTGCGGAATGTGGTATTCCACCAGCTCCACCCGGCCCTTGGCGAAGGTTTCCACCTTGGCGACCGCCGGAAAGCGCAGGATACGGGCGATATCACGGGCAGTCTCCCGCTCCGGGTTGATAGAAAGAGAAAGCCCCATCTCCTGCTGCATGAATCGCAGCTGACTTTCGTATTCCACGCTGCGCACCCGGGCAATGGTATTCTTGGCGCCCAGCTTTTTGGCGGTCATGCAGGCGATCATATTGACCTCATCCTCGCTGGTGGCGGCAATGACGAGATCCGCCTGACTGGCCCGGGCCTGCTGCTGCACAGTATAAGCGGCGCCATTGCCCTCGATGCCCAAAACATCCAGTTCCTCCGCCAGGCGCTCCGCCATGCCGGGGCGGTTATCGATGACGGCGACATCGTGGCCCTCGCGGGAAAGATGCTCCGCCAGGGCCCGGCCGACCTTTCCGATTCCGACAATTACGATCCTCATAGTGTTCTCCCTTTACTTTGTTCGGTGCTTACGGCCCTATTCTACCGCGTTCGGCGGGGATTTGCAAGGGGGGCTGAGGGGGGATGCGCAGAGGGAGGGGCCCGCAGGGCAGGCCGCCGCAGGCGGCTTTGGGGCGGCCGAAGGCCGCCCACGAGGGGCTTTGCCCCTCGGCCCTGCGGGCCCCAGCCGGGATGCTGCAGAAACCGGACAAGGAAATGCCGCGCAATTTCTCGACAACGGAGGAGCTGCGTGATATAATGAGATATTATTCCAAGAGGGGGCAAGCGGAAATGCAGGAAAATTTCTACCGGGCGGTATATGCGGCGGTGCGCCGTATCCCGGCCGGGAAAGTGGCTACCTACGGACAGATTGCGATGCTGGCGGGCAGCCCCCGGGCTTCCCGCATTGTGGGCGGGGCACTGCACCGCAACCCCGAACCCGGCAAAACGCCCTGCCACCGGGTGGTATTCCGGGATGGCAGCCTGGCGCCGGGCTTTGCCTTTGGCGGGACGGGAGCGCAGCGGGCGCTGCTGGAAGCAGAGGGGGTCACCTTCCTGCCGGACGGGCGGGTGGATATGGCCCGGCACCAGTGGACCGGCGAAAATGAAACGCTGTAATATAGGTTGAATATAGCAAGGAGAGAACCATGAGATTTTTTGCACTGACGACCACTACGGCCGACCTGCCGGAGGTACCGGATATTCAGGAATCGCTGACCGCGATCCAGAAATTCATTAAAACCGCCTCGCCGGTGGTGCTGAACGCACTGTGGCATATTGCGCTGGCACTGGTTATCTTTTTTGTGGGGCGCTGGCTCATCGAGAAATTTCTGAGCCGGGTGGCGCTGCTGGATAACAAAACAAAGATCGACCCCGGTGTGGCCAAATTTGTGCGCTCGCTGGTACGGGTAGCGCTGTGGGCACTGCTGATTTATTTTATTGCGGACTTTTTGGGTGTGCCGACGGCGAGCTTTGTGGCGCTGCTGGGTTCCATCGGCGTGACGGTGGGCCTGGCATTGCAGGGCAGTCTTTCCAACTTTGCGGGCGGGCTCATTCTCATGTTCCTGCACCCCTTTAAGACTGGGGATTACATCAAAACTGCTTCGGATATCGAGGGGACGGTGGTGGAGATCGGGCTGTTCTTTACCACGCTGCGCATGGCCGATAACAAAATCATCACCATTCCCAACGGGAGTCTCTCGGCCGGGAATATTATCAACTATAATGTACTGCCGGTGCGGCGGCTTTCCACCACGGTGGGCATTGCCTATGAGGCCGACACCGCCCGGGCCATTGAGCTGCTGACGGCGCTTATCAAGAGCCGCAAGCCGCTGGTGAACCCCGAAAAGGCGCTGGTATATGTAAAGGAGCTGGGGGACAGCAGCGTGGTGCTGGGCCTGCACTACTGGGTAAAGACCGACGACTACTGGGACGAGGCGTGGAGCATCAACCAGGCGATAAAGGATGTACTGGACCAGAACGGCATTGCCATCCCCTTTAACCAACTGGATGTCCATGTGATCCAGTAAGGCTCTCCCCTATTTTTGCGAACCGAAGGACGAATGAAATACCCATGAAAATTCTAAGGCAATCTGCCATTATCGCCGCGGTGTGCGCCGTGGCAGAACTCATCAAATATCTGCTGCCGCTGCCCATTCCCGCCAGCGTGTACGGTCTGATCCTAATGCTGCTGGCACTGCTGACCGGACTCATCAAGCCGGAGCAGATCAGTACCGTCGCGGATTTCTTTATCTCCATTATGCCGGTGCTGTTTATTGCCCCCACGGTAGCGCTTATCACCCAGCCGGAACACCTGGCGGTGATGAGCGGGCCGGTGGTGCTGCTGGGCATTCTGGGCACTACGCTGGTCATCGGCATCAGCGGCAAGGCCGCCCAGGCGGTGGGCCGGCAGGAAGCCAAACGGCGGGAGGGTAAAAAGCATGAATGATTACATTGCCTTTTCCGCCTACTTTGGGGCCGCGCTGACCCTAATCATCTATGTGGTGTCCTTCCGCATCAGCGACCGGATAGGGCACCCGCTGGCCAATCCGATCCTCATCTGCCTGGCACTGCTTATTGGGGCATTGCTCATTTTTGATATTGACTACGACGCCTACAACCAAAGCGCCCGGTATATCACCTACCTGTTGACCCCGGCCACCGCCTGCCTGGCGCTGCCGCTGTACCGGCAGATCCAAAAATTGCGGGAGTACCCTTTGGCCATTGTGGCCGGTATCCTGACCGGAGTGGCGGTGAACGCCCTGTGCGTACTGGCCGTGGCGCTGGTGTTCCAGCTGGGGCACTACGACTTTGTAACGCTGATCCCCAAATCGGTAACGGGGGCGGTGGGCATGCCGCTGGCCGAGGAGCTGGGTGGTACCGGCGGCATTACCATGGCGGCCATCTCCATCACCGGTATCTTTGGGAACATCCTGGGGCCGCAGGTGCTACGGTGGTTCCATGTGACTGACCCGGTGGCACAGGGGGTGGCCATGGGCTGCGGCAGCCACGCCTTTGGCACGGTGCGGGCGCTGGAAATGGGCGAGGTGGAAGGCGCCATGGGCAGCCTTTCACTGGTAATCACTGCACTGTTGACGGTGGTGATCGCGCCGTTTTTGGGCAATCTGATTTGATGTTTTGCGCTGATTTTGGCCAAAATCACGCCAGTGTTTGTGAAAGTATCACAATATAGCATTGATGCACCTTTCGCATAGCGGAACTTGTTAATCCCTTGACAAAAAAGCAGCCGGAAAAGTACTGAAATCAACGCCATTTTGCCTTGTGCGAGATGGCGTTCTTTTTGAGCGAAAATCTCAAAAATTTGGTTAGTTTTTGGGCAAAGTGTCGGCCCCAACACCTTGACAAAGACCTTGTTTTTCGCTATTATTTGATAGACACTTTATCGTGAATTCACAAGGAGGCTAAAAACAAATGGAGAAAGTTCTCGTTCTCTTGACTTTCCTCGGCTCCGTCATCGCGCTGGTATTTGCTCTTGTCACCGCGAAGAAGGTCCTGAAGTTTGAGGAAGGCACCCCGCTGATGCAGAAGATCTCTGCATCCATCCGTGAAGGCGCTAACGCCTATCTGAAGCGCCAGTACACCATCGTGGCCATCTTCTTTGCCTGCATGTTCGTTGTGCTGTGCATCATGGCCGCTACCGGTCTGCTGACCTGGTTCGTTCCCTTTGCGTTCGTGACCGGCGGTTTCTTCTCCGGTCTGTCCGGCTTCATCGGCATGCGCATCGCCACCAAGGCCAACTGCCGCACCGCCAATGCCTGCCGCACCAGCCTGAACCGCGGTCTGCGCGTGGCGTTCTCCGCCGGTTCCGTTATGGGCTTTACCGTAGTCGGCCTGGGTCTTTTGGATATTTCCATCTGGTTCACCCTGCTGAAGTTCGTCTTTAAGCTGGATCCCTCTGCCATCACCAGCGCTATGCTGACCTTTGGTATGGGCGCTTCCTCCATGGCTCTGTTTGCCCGTGTCGGCGGCGGTATCTACACCAAGGCTGCCGATGTAGGCGCCGACCTGGTAGGTAAGGTCGAGGCCGGCATCCCCGAGGATGACCCCCGTAACCCCGCTGTTATTGCCGATAATGTAGGCGATAATGTAGGCGATGTAGCCGGTATGGGCGCTGACCTGTACGAAAGCTATGTTGGCTCCATCATTTCCGCTTCCGCGCTGGGCGTTGCCGCTTTCGGCGGCGAGCTGAAGGCCATGGCCCTGCCCATGATTATGGCAGCGCTTGGCATCCTGGCTTCCATCATTGGTACCTTCTTTGTACGCACCGGTGAATCCACCGATCAGCGCACCCTGCTTTCCGCTCTGCGTCGCGGCACCAACCTGAGTGCTCTTATCATCGCCGTCGCTGCCTTCTTCCTGGTTCGCGGCGTACTGGGCACCGAGTACACCGGTATCTACTTTGCCATCCTGGCCGGTTTGGTTGCCGGCGTTCTCATCGGTGCTTCCACCGAGTACTTCACTTCCGACACCTACAAGCCCACCCAGGGTCTGGCTGACACCGCCCTGACCGGCTCCGCCACCATCATGATCGGTGGTTTGGGCCTGGGCATGCTCTCCACCATCCTGCCCATCGTTATCGTTGCGGTGTGCATCCTGGTTGCCTACTATGTTTCCGGCGGCGCTGCTTCCACCTCCATGGGTCTGTATGGCATCGCGCTGGCTGCCGTAGGTATGCTGGCTACCCTGGGCATCACCCTGGCGACCGATGCCTATGGCCCCGTGGCCGATAACGCCGGCGGCATTGCCGAGATGGCCGGCCTGGAGCCCGAAGTTCGTGAGCGCACCGACGCGCTGGATTCCCTGGGCAACACCACTGCCGCTACCGGCAAGGGCTTTGCTATCGGCTCCGCCGCTCTGACCGCTTTGGCTCTGATCGCTTCTTACATCGAGAAGGTCCAGGAGGTTGGCGCTGCTGTTACCTTCAATGACTTCTCCGTTATGACCCCTGTTGTTCTGGTCGGTCTGTTTGTCGGCGCCTGCCTGCCCTTCGTGTTCGCGGCGCTCACCATGCAGTCTGTTGGCCGCGCGGCTCAGTCCGTTGTAGTAGAGGTTCGCCGTCAGTTCAAGGAGATCGTTGGCCTGATGGACGGCAATGCCGATGCCGACTACGCCCGCTGCGTTGACCTGTGCACCAAGGCTTCCCTGCACGAGATGATCCTGCCCACCGTAGTTGGCATCGTTACCCCCATCGTAGTCGGTATGATCCTGGGCTACAAGGGCGTGGTAGGTATGCTGGCCGGCGCTACCGTTTCCGGCTTCCTGCTCGCTATCTTCATGGCGAACTCCGGCGGCGCCTGGGATAACGCCAAGAAGTACATTGAGAGCGGCGTACACGGCGGCAAGGGCAGCGATGCCCACAAGGCTGCTGTCGTTGGCGATACCGTAGGCGATCCCTTCAAGGATACCTCCGGCCCCGCTATCAACATCCTCATCAAGCTGCTGTCGATGGTTTCCATCGTATTTGCCGCGCTGGTAGTTAACTTCTCTATCATTAAGTAAGAGAACATGATAAACTGAAAATTTCCCCGCAGGCTTTTGAGTCTGCGGGGATTTTTTTGCGAGGCTGCAATAATTTGCGGGATTTATTGCACCTTATTGATGAACGGATGTTGCATTTTGCGGCGCCCATTCGTTATATTTAGTGTAGGCCTTACACCATCGACAACATACAGGAGGGACAACATGAAAAAACTGACCCGAATTCTGGCACTGACCCTGTGCTGCCTGCTGGCGGCGGGACTGGCCGCCTGTGGCAAAAAGCCTGCGCCCACCCCGGACCCCAGTGATGAAACCGGCGGCAATACACAGATCCCGAACCCGATGGTGGCGTATGAGGACGCCGAGTTCCCGGATTTTTCCCTTACGGGCTACCCTGACCGGGACGGCATGAAGCCCACCGGGTTCTGTCTCATCGACGGCACCATCGGGGAGATCTCCTATGAAACCGCCACCCTGCGCTGCGCCGCCGATACCGGCGAGGGCGAGGATCTTTCCGGCGTTTACTACCCCGATGCCGAGGAGAGCGAGCTTTCGGTGGGACACAGCTACTGCAACGGCATTATCACCGTCACCGTGAAGGAGCACAGCGAGGGCACCGTGGCGCTGTGGAAAAGCTGCGAGGGGGATTTTGTCTATTCCCTGTGGCTGCCCGGCCAAACCGGTGACGCCGCAAAGGCGCTGGTGAAGGAATTTGCCGCCGGGGTGTATGCCGTAATGCCCGGCGGGGAGACCCCGATCGGCCATGTGCTGGGCACCGAAAAGGAGCTGACCCGCTGGCGGGAGGTCATTCATGCCGGTAACATTGCCAAGGTGACCGCCAAGGATCACACCATGACTGAGCCGACGGAACTGCCCACTGAAACTGCCGAGCGAATGATAAAGGCACTAGCGGACAGCGAAAGTGCGCTGAAACTCTTTGAAAAGCCGGAAAACCCCGCTACGGGCGGCGCACTGAACCTGACCGCCTATGACGCGGAGGGAAATGTGCTGTTTACCGCCTGCTATAATGGCTGGCTGGTGGTGACCTTTGGACAGGAAACGGCCAATTACATCTTTGATGCCGGCGACTGCGAGCTGTATACCTTGTATACATTCTTTCCCGTCGAATAACCTGCACCATACAAAAATGCCCCTATCCGGAAACCCGGATGGGGGCTCTTTTTTATTGTGATAAAGTTATTCAGCGGCTTCGGCAGCTTTCACCCTTTGGCGAATATATTCCCGCACTTCATCCTTGGGGATCTCCAGCGCGACGGAAAGCTCACCATGCAGCAGCTCCTCCGCCAGCTTCATATAGCGGTCATCCATCTGGCTGACGCGGCGGCCGGCGGCTTCGGCTTCCCGCTTTTTGCTGTAAACCGATTTGATGATCTCCACGAGGTCGGTGGTGCTGTGGGTACCGATGATGCTGCGGTAATGCTCTGAAAGCTCCTGCAGACGGCCGGTATGGAATGGCTCCACGCTGATGGTAGGAATGAGGGCAACCAGCTCCTCGGCCTCCTCGCGGCTCATTACCGGGCGCATAAAGACCTTTGGCTGCTCCACGGGGCAGTAGATCGTGCCGCTTTGGAACAGGGGGCGCAGGACATAGTACTTGGTCCCGCGCGGCATGCCGGGCAAATCGGGGGTGGCGTAATCCATGACCTCGCAGACGCCGGTATTGCCATACATGATCTTTGTTCCTTTTGCAAACACTGTGGTGCCCTCCCTTACTGTTTCTGCTTATATTATAGCACATTTTTCGGCAGGATGTAAGGGGAAATTTAAGCGAGGGGCGGGTGGGGGCCGCAGGCCCGGCCGCGAAGCGGCCGACGCAGGCGGAGCCTGCGTGTTTCGGCGGAGCCGAAACGGCCTGCGGCCCCTGCCCTGCCCCCTGCTTAAATCCCCCCCAATGCGGCGGCCCGCCCCCTGGAAAAGCAGGAGGCGGGCCTTATCAGCAAACCATTAAAAATAAGATATCACTCGGTGGTGTAGTTATCGAAGTAGCCCTGGATGTAGATGATGGGGGTGCCCTTATCGCCGCTGCCGCTGGTCAGGTCGCACAGGGAGCCGATGAGGTCGGTAAGGTTACGGGGGGTTGTGCCCTCGGAGACCATATTGCCCACCAGGCTGGTGGAGTCCTTCTCCTTGATACGCTGGGTAATGGCTTCCTGCAGAGCGGTACCGGAAAGATCGCCGAAATCGTGGTCAGCCAGGTACTTCAGCTTCAGCTCATTGGGGGTACCGATAAGGCCCTTGGTATAACCGGGGGCCACAACCGGGTCGGCCAGCTCCCAAATCTTGCCCGCGGGATCCTTAAAGGCGCCGTCGCCGTAAACCATCGCCTCGATATGGTGTCCGGTGGCTTCGCTCATCAGCTGGCCAATTTTTTCGGCTACCAGCATAGCATCACGGGGGAACAGCTTCACACGGTTTTCATCCGCCTTATTGGAACCCAGCAGACCATACTGGGCATTGTAGCCGCTGCCCGCCACAGGAGCGGTCATTAGGTCATCCAGGCCCAGCACCACACGGGCGCCGGCAGCCTGCAGCAATCGCTTACTGCGGGCACGGGTATGAATATCGCAGGTGATGACGGTATCGGTGTAGTCCAGAATGGTCTGCACGCGGTTGGCAAAAATCACTTCTACCTCGGCGCCGGCTTCCCGGATAAGGCTGGAATAGTACTCCACATAGTCCACGCCAGTAAAAGGATGGATCACAGAGCCGAACTCGGCACGGAAGCGTTCCAGGGAGAGGACATCGGTCCAGGGATCAATGCCCTTTTCATCCAGGCGGTCCATGCTGATGAGATGGTTGCCCACTTCATCGGAAGGATAGCTGAGCATAAGGACGACCTTCTGGCAGCCAGCGGCAATGCCGGAAAGCAGCACGGAGAAACGGTTGCGGCTGAGAATGGGGAAGGTAACGCCAACGGTCTTGCCGCCGGTGCGGGCCTTTACATCGGCTGCGATCTGTTCCACTGTGGCATAGTTGCCCTGGGTACGGGCCACTACCGATTCAGTAATGGCGACAACATCTTTATCGTGCGGCTCCACACTGTTTTCTTTCAGGGCCTTCAGGACGGTATCCACAGTGCCCTTTACTACATCATCGCCTTCCCGGAAGATGGGGGCGCGTACCCCGCGAACGACAGTACCAAACATTCTGCTCATGGCTTTTTCTCCTTTTATCACCTGTGAATTGATGAAAACGAAAACAAAAATAGGGGTTGCTTTTCACAACCACTTTAGTATAATAGATGCGTATCCATAAGTAAAGTATATATTACTAATAATGAGCATAAGTAAAACAGATAGAAAGGAAGCCCGCAAACATGGCCGTTAAACTGGAGCTTTACCGTATTTTCCGCACCGTTGCCGAGGAGGAAAGCATTTCCGCCGCCGCCAAAACACTGTTTATCTCACAGTCGGCGGTCAGTCAGTCCATCCATCAGCTGGAGGAACAGCTGCAGGTACGGCTGTTTTCCCGCCAACCCCGCGGCGTCACCCTGACCGGCGAGGGCCGGGTGCTGTACGATTATGTGCGCAGCGCCATCAACCTGATAGAAACCGGAGAGGAAAAGGTGCAGCAGACCCGGGAGCTGATGATGGGCGAGCTGGTTATCGGGGCCAGCGATACCGTGACCCGCAGTTTGCTGCTGCCCTATCTGCAAAGGTTCCACGAGCGGTACCCGGCCATCCGGCTGAAGGTGCTGAACGGCACCAGTTATGAGGCCCTGCAGATGCTGCGGGCGGGACAGGTAGACCTGGCCTTTGCCAGTACCCCGCAGGAGAGCGGCAACCTGCAGATGCGGCGCTGCATGGCCCTGCACAATGTTTTTGTGGCGGGGCAGGACTACCCCTGCGAGACCGACCGGGCCTATACCCTGGCGGAGCTTTCCCGCTTCCCACTGATGCTGCTGGAGCGTAAATCCAGCGCAAGACGATACCTGGAACGCTTTTTCACCCACAATGGCATTACACTTAAGCCGGAAATAGAACTGTGCAGCCACGAGCTTCTCGTCGATCTGGCGGCCATTGGGCTGGGGGTGGCGTGTGTGACGCGCGAATTTGCCCTGCCCGCTCTGGAGGCGGGGACGATCCGTGAGCTGTGCACCATTCCGGAGATTCCGGAGCGGAGCCTTTCGGTGTGCACCTTGCAGGATGTATCGCCCAGCCCCGCGGCGGAGGAGTTTTTACGGTTCTGGGCGTAAGGCGAAATGAACGGAGACTATATTAAAAAGCACCCCCACGGGATCTGCCGCGGGGGTTGTGTTATATTTTTACGGGAGGGAATACAGAATAGCCACCGCAGCGCCCAGCAGAGCACCGCAGGCCACCTGCAGCGGGGTGTGTCCCAGGAATTCCTCCAGCAGCTGCTCCGGCGGAGTGTCGCTCAGCTTCAGCAGCAGCTCATTGATGGTGCGGGCATGCTGCCCGGCCTGCCAGCGCACCCCCATGGCATCGTGCATCACGATGATGGCCAGCACCGCGCTGATAGCAAACTGAAAGGAAGCCGCACCGTATTGCAGCAGGGCAGCCACTGCCAGTGCAGTTACCGTGGCGGAATGCCCGCTGGGCATCCCGCCGTCGCCGGTCAACCGTTCCCAATCCAGCCGGTGATGGGCGATCAGTTCGATAAGCAGCTTGCACAACTGCGCCACTGCCCAGGCCAGCACCGCCGATATCAGACAGGTATTTTGCAGTATTTCCATAGGCATTCGCCTCTTTTTCCTGTCAAATTACGATGCCGCCATTGGGGCTGAGGACCTGCCCGGTAAAATAGCGGGCATCCTCCCCCGCCAAAAAGGCAATGGCAGCCGCCACTTCCTCCGGCGAGCCCATGCGGCCCAGCGGGATCTCCTCCTCCAGCATCCGGCGTTCTTCGGCGGTAAGGTGGGCATTCATTTCGGTATCGATGGCCCCGGGCGCGACACAGTTGACGGTGATGCCGCTGGGGGCCAATTCCTTGGCCAATGCCTGCGTAAAGCCAATGACCGCCGCCTTGGAGGCGGAGTAGTGCACCTCGCAGGAGGCACCGCACAATCCCCAAATGGAGGAAACATTGATGATGGTGCCGCTGTGCTGCTGTACCAAATACGGCACCGCCGCGCGGCAGCAGTGATAGATGCCATCCACATTGGCCGCAAACATCTGCCGCCATTCTTCCGGGGTAATATCGGTAAACAGCTTGATCTGCGAAATGCCGGCATTATTCACCAGGATATCCAGGTGGCCGTACTGCTGTACCGCAAAATCGATAAGCGCTTTGGCTTCCTCGGCTTTGGTCAGATCCGCCCGGAAGGAAACGGCTTCCCCACCGGCCTCCCGCAGCTCCCGGCAAAGGCTTTCGGCCTTTTCTCTGCTGCGGCAATGGCCCAGCACCACATAACACCCCTGCGCGGCCAAGCGGCGGGCCACTGCGGCTCCGATGCCCCCTGATGCGCCGGTAATAACTGCGACTTTACTCATACTGTTTCCCTCCGGTGTCAGCCCTGCAATGGGTGCTGGTTTGGCAGCACCCTGCAGGAATTTCTACCCATGATAATAGCAAATTTGTTCCCGGCTGGCAAGTCCCCTTAACGGCGGGGCGGCTGATCTGCCAGCGGCCAGTCGTACAGTTCGGCGTAGCTTTCCGCTTCCTCCGGCGTGCGGGGCGGGATAGGCTCCAGCCCGGTGGCTTCGGTGCCACTTACCACATCGTGCGGCAGGTACAGCGGGCGCCCCGTTACCGGGTCAATGGGTCCCAAAACAGGTCGTTCCATGGTTATTCCCCCTTTCAAGGGGTAGTATCACCAACAGCAAAAAAACTATGCGGCGTCCCCTTGCGACTGGGGCAAAATCATGCTACAATAGCACAAAAAATCCGGCGGGTTGCGCCATAGTTGGCGGCTGCAACCGCTGCCCCAAAAGGAGTAAATCACGATGAACGACATGGCGCACGCTGTCCTGCGGCTGCTGGAGGAAAATAAAATAGACCACACACTGGCGGAGCACCCCGCTGTATTCAATATGGAAGAATTGTACGCGCAGGGACTGGAGCACTGTGACGCCATTGCCAAGAATCTGCTGGTCCGCGACCAGAAGAAGCGCTTTTACTGGCTGCTGGTGCTGTACGGAGAAAAGCGTGCCGACCTGAAAGCGCTGAAAGCCCGGCTGGGGCATGGGGCGCTTTCCTTTGCCGGGGCAGAGGAACTGGCCGAGCTGCTGGGCCTGACGCCCGGCTCTGTCACTCCCTTTGGCGCGCTGAATGACAAGGAGCACCGGGTCACCATCCTGCTGGATGAGGACTACCGCGGCAAGCTCATCGGGGTCCATCCCAATGATAATACCGCTACCGTTTGGCTCCCGGCGGATGCCCTGGTTGAGCTATTGCAGGCACAGGGCACCACGGTGGAGTTTATCCCATTTTGATCTTATAAATGTGAAAAAGCCCCCGTACCGCGCAGTACAGAGGCCTTGTTCTTATGCAGATCACTTTTTATTGTGGAAGAACAGCGGGATCTTTTCGAGGTAGATGATATCGGTGCGGTCCGCGGCATCGCCTTCCGCCAGCACTGCCGCGCGGGCAATTACTTCGCCGCCAGATTCCTTCACCAGCTTTTCGATGGCCTCAATGCTGCTGCCGGTGGAGATCACATCATCAATGATGGCGACCTTCTTGCCCTTGATGAACTCGGCATCGTGCTCATCTACCACCAGGATCTGCTCCTTACCCATATTAGTGATGGAATTAACGGTGGTGATGATGGGATTGCGCATATAGCCCTTGACCGACTTGCGGGCAATGACATAGCGGGGCATCTTCATCACTTTAGCCATCTCATAAATAAGCGGAATGCTCTTGGCCTCAGCCGTCACCAACACCTCGGTCTCGGGGGGCAGCTTTTCCGCCAGGGCACGGGCACAGGGCTCTACAACATCGGTATCGCCAAAGATAACAAAGCCGGCAATGGACATGTTTTCATTGATGGGGACGACCGGCAGACTGCGTTTGACGCCTGCCACGGTGATATCATAGAATTCCTGCATGGGAATCCTCCTTTTCCGAAAAAATTGGGCATGACGCCCTTAACCTATTTATTATAACATAATTCTGCTATCTTGGATATAGATTTTTTAACATTTAGTCATAAGTGTTGCTTATATCAGTTTTCAGCATTTGCTTTTTCCGCTTTCTATGCTACAATAGGACTAAAAGCAGGAGCCGGGCCGGCAGCCTGCGCATTTACAAGCTTGTGCAGAGTCCGGACGGGGGCCGCAGGCCGTTTCGGCTTTGCCGAAACACGCAGGCTCCGCCTGCGTCGGCCGCCTTTGGCGGCCGGGCCTGCGGCCCCCGCCCATCCCTCTGCACAAACCTACCAAGAATCTAAAAAAGGAGCATCAATTTTCCCATGGAACTCATCCCCTTTACCGCCAAAGACCTCGCCTCATTCCTGGAAATGAGCCACGATATGTACGATTCCCCCGCGGTGGCACACCCGGTCAGCCGGGATATCTTCATCTCCACCTTCCGGGCGTGCCTGGCCGGCAATCAGAATGTCGAAGGCCGCATGATCGTGGAAAATGGCTGCACGCTGGGCTATCTGCTGCTGGCACACAGCTTCTCCAGCGAACTGGGCACCCCCATCATTATGATCGAAGAGCTGTACCTCATCCCGGAGGCGAGAGGTCAGCACATCGGCCGGGCTATTCTGGAATCTCTTTCCTCCCACTATCATAATAAAGTCGGCGCGCTGAAGCTGGAATGCACCCCCGAAAACCAGGTTGCTATGCGGCTGTATCAGTCGCTGGGCTTCCAGGCACTGCCCTACACCGCCATGGTATGGGAGCTGCCCAACACCTAACATCGAAGGAGTTTATCGCCATGAAACACATCTTCGTTATCAATCCCGCCGCCGGAAAAACCAATGTGACCGAAGCCCTGCTGCCCCGTCTGCATGCCCTTTTTGTCGGGCGGGAGGAGGAGTTGGAAACCTACTTGACCACCGGCGTGGGGGATGCCACCCGTTTTGTGAAGGAGCGCTGTGCCGCCTCCTGCGGGGAGCACCTGCGCTTTTACAGCTGCGGCGGCGACGGCACCATGAACGAGGTGCTGCAGGGGCTGGCCGGCTGCGCCAATGTGGCCATGGGCATCGTTCCCTGCGGCAGCGGCAATGACTTCGTGCGCAGCTTCCCGGAGTGTGATTTTTCCGACCTGGAGCTGCAGATCAACGCCGAGGAGCTGCCCATCGACCTCATCCGCTTCAATGACCAGTGGTCGGCCAACATTTGTAATGCGGGGCTGGATGCCGATGTGTGCAAGAATATGTCCCGCTACAAGCGCCTGCCCCTTGTTTCCGGCAGCGGCGCCTATATCATGGCGCTCATTGCGGCGTTTTTCCGCCCCATGGGCAAAAAGGCGCATATTGTGCTGGATGACGGCCGGATGATGGATGAGAATATTCTCATTCTGGTGATGTCCAACGGCGGGTTTTACGGCGGCGGCTGGAACAGCGCGCCCAAATTCAATGTGGAGGACGGGCTGATGGACCTGTGCATTGTGCGGACCATCAGCCGGCTGCGGATGCTCAAGGTCATCGGGAAGTTCCAGAAGGGGCTGCATGTGGGCGACCCCACGCTGGAGGACTGTGTGATCTACACCCGGTGCCGCAGCCTTACTATTGATTTTGAGACCCCCACCAACCTAAATGCCGATGGAGAAATGAGCGAAAGCACTCATGTGGATGCCGCCATCGTGCCGCTGGCCCTGCCGCTCATCCTGCCCAGGGTCAAAAAATAAACATGATGTCATTCCTATCCCCACCTATGGAGCTTTCTCCCCGGTGGGGATGCTTTTTGCCTGCTAAGTGATCCGCCAAAATTCCTCCAACTTCATTTCAAAAAGCTCTTGACCCTAAGGTGAGCTTTAGGTAGTAAAGCGAGTACGGAGCAAAAACCCATCGCACCGTCTATTGGTACGGCAGAATTATCAATCCACATCAAAAGGTTTTTTGCAATGAAGTACGAAAGCAAGGAAGCCTTTGAAAAGGCAAATATCTTTGGAACCGGCACAGCCAATACCGCGTACGCGCAGTATTTTATCGGCAATTCCTTTTTGAATCCGCTGACTGACCCCAAAAGCGGCCTGGAGGAAAATAATGCTGTTTGACGCGCACTGGAGGATGCCCAGGCCGCTGGGAAGGTACGGGTCATCGGTGTTTCCAATTCCTGCGGGATGACCTTGAAAACCTGTTGTCGGATTGCCGAGTAAAGCCCACGGTCAATCAGATTCTGCTGTACATCAGCAATATCGATATGGCACTGATCAATTACAGCCGGGATCCGGGCATCTTAGTGGAAGCCTACTCCCCTATTACCCACGGTGAAGCGTTCAAAAACCCTGCCATTGTGGAAATGGCAAAGAAATACGGCGTATCCGCCGCGCTGCTCTGCATCCGTTATGTCGTCCAGCTTGGGAACCGTTGCGTTGCCTAAAACCGCCAATCCTGACCCACATGGCCGGCAATGCCGCTCTCGATTTTGTGATCTCCGAAGCGGATATGAAGGCCCTCCAGCAGATGGACCGCATCACGAATCACGGCGAATTTGATATCTTCCCTGTATTCTGCGGTAAACCGCTGGCCTAATGCAAAAACGGCATGGCCCCCGCCACGCCGTTTCCTTTTATCCCATCACGATAAGAAATATATTCACGCAAGTTTTCCTTTCCGCCCACCCATCACGCCATGGCGCGCGGCGCCCTGGCAATCTGGCTGCCGGCACTGGTCCTGTCGCTTTCAATCGCATTGGCAAGGATCCCCGCCGCAATGATGGTTTTTTCCAATCAAATTCCGATGTTCCTTCATTTCCATTTCTCCCGCCGTCAGAATTCCGGTCCGCCGTTGTTGCTCTGCGGCTTTATCATGCGGAACGCCTCATACAGCTTGCGGGTCTTGTTCAGGCTCACCAGCAGCATAATGGTCACCACCACCATGCCCAAAAGCAGCAGCACACTCAGCACCGGCACCCAGGAAAGCGCCACCGCCACAATGTTCAGAATGGCACAGATCTTCCAGCTGCGCATACTTTCCGCTGCGGCGATCCCTACCGAGTTGTTTTTCTCGATGTCCTCAAAGCCCTTAATGACCAACCAAGTGGCATAATAAGTCACGGCCGCTGCCACCAATGTAAGCAGTGAAATGACCCAGCCGCCATTGAGTCCCAGCAGATTGATCACCCAGCTGGCAATGCCATAGGCGGTAAGTCCCAGCAGCCAGGGACCGGCTGTGGTGTAGCGGGGGCTTTCCTCCAGCAGCTCTCGGGTGCCCATATACAGCAGAATAAACCCGACAAAATCCGGGAGCAGGTTAATGACATAGGTATCGTTCAGAGTAAAGTTAAAATTAAGGAACACAAACAAAAAACCCACAAAGATCTTGGTCACGGTAAAGACCTCCTTGAAAATAATAAAAGGGGCAGAGCCACCTTTACGCTCTTCTTCTATTATATCAGTTCTTTGCCGCTTCCGCAACCTTGCCCCGCGCCGGCAGCTGAGCCAGCACTACCGCCAGCAGCATCAGCGCGCAGCCCAGCAGCTCCCGGCCGGTCAGCCGGTCATGTAGGATAAGCGCCCCCGCCAGCACCGAGAAAACCGATTCCAGGCTAAGCAGCAGCGAAACCACCGTGGGGTTCGCGTCCTTCTGCGCCAGTATCTGCAGGGTATAGCCCACACCGCCGCTCATTATACCTACATACAGCAGCGGCCAAATACACTCCGTAATCCCCGCGAGGGTGGGCGTTTCCGTCAGGGCGGCTCCTATCCCGGAAACGATCGCCGCCACCGCAAACTGCACCGTGGAAAGCGCTACACCATTCACCCTTTGGGTAAAATGATCGATGACCAAAATGTGCACCGCAAAAGCCACGGAACAAAGCATTACCATCAAATCATTCTTTTCGATCGTCAGCGCTTCGTTCATGCACAGGAAGTAAAGCCCTACAGCGGCCAGCACCACCGAGATCCACACGGCGGCTGTGACCTTTTTACGCAGGAACAGTCCCAAAATGGGAACCAGCACAATATACAGCGCGGTAATAAAGCCCGCCTTACCGGCGCTGGTCCCGCCGGAAATGCCTGACTGCTGCAGGAAGGAAGCCATAGCCAGGGCCACACCGCAGCAAATTCCGCCCAGCACCAGGTCCTTCGGGGAGCTTGCCAGCGGTTCCACCTTTTCGGGGCTCTTCTTTTTTTGTACCATACGCACGATCCAAAGGCCCAGGGGCAGCGCCGCAAAGGCCATACTGCACCGTATGGCGCCAAAGGTCAGCGGCGGTATATGCCCGGCACTGACGCTCTGCGCCACAAATGCGGTGCCCCAGATGAGCGCTGCCAACACCGGGAACAGGTTTTGTCTGATTTTCTTATTCATGGGGCTCATTCCTTTTTGCTTGGGTTCTAAAATACGGCGGCTCCCACCGCTTTTCGGCAGGAGCTCCGCTTGATTTCGCTATTATAGCACGCCGCGGGGCAATTTGCAACATTCTTCGGCAAAGGGGATTTCACCGGAGATTTATTCTCTCAGTCCTCGAACCCGCTGCCCAAAAAGGCCCGCAGCTCGGCGGTTTTAGGCGCGCCGAAGATCTCCTCCGGGGTGCCCTCCTCCGCGATCAGCCCGCCATTCACATACAGGATGCGGTTCGCCGCTCCACGGGCAAAGCTCATCTCGTGGGTCACCACCACCATGGTGCGGTGCTCCGCCGCCAGCTGCTGCATAATCGCCAGCACCTCGCCCGTCAGTTGGGGGTCCAGTGCACTGGTCGGCTCATCAAAGAGCATCACCTTGGGGTCGCGCATCAGGGCGCGTGCTATAGCTACCCGCTGCTGCTGTCCGCCGGAAAGCCGGCAGGGATATTCATCCTTTTTCTCCGCCAGGCCCACTTTTTCCAGCAGGGCCATGCACTTTTCTTCGGCATCGGCCGCGCCGGGCTTTGTCAGCAGGTACGGCTTGATGAGATTTTCCCGCACCGTCATGTGGGGGAACAGATTAAAGCCCTGGAACACCATGCCCATTTCGCTGATAAGCCGGGCACGCTCTGCCTTGGAACAGTATTTCCCGTCCTTCACTATGGCATCCTCACCCACATAGATGCTCCCATCGGTCACTTCCTCCAGGTCAATCATGCAGCGCAGCAGGGTGGATTTTCCCCCGCCGGAGGGCCCGATAATGGCAACCACTTCGCCCTCCTCCACCGCCAGGCTGATGCCCCGCAGGACCTCCGGCCCGCCTTCAAAGGTCTTTTTCACATTTTCCAGCCGCAGTACACTCATCCGGGACACCTCCTTCAGTTATAGTAGTTCATTTTCTTTTCCAGTTTTTCCATGGCCACCGCCACCACCAGGTTAAAGATATAGTAGAAGATAGCGGCGCCCACATAGGGCAGCACATTGGCCTCCCGGCTGGCAATACGCTTCACCAGTGTAAACAGCTCGGAATAGCCGATAACAAAAGCCAGCGAGGTATCCTTTACCAGCGTAATGACCTCATTGGTGATGGAGGGCAGGATGCGCTTGATCACCTGCGGCAGAATAATGCGGAAAAAGGTCTGGCCCTTATTGTAGCCCAGCACCTTGGCCGCCTCGTACTGCCCCACTGGCATCGATTCAATCCCGGAGCGGTAAATCTCTGCAAAGTAGGCGGCGTAATTCACCGCAAAGGCAATAATCACTGCATAGAACTGGTACTCCAGCGTAATCGGCACCTTAAAGATATAATATGGCCCATAATAGACCACCATCAGCTGCAGCATCAGCGGGGTGCCCCGCAAAATGGAGATAAACAGCTTGAGCAGGAGCTGCACCGGCCGGAATTCCGCAGCCTTCCGCCAAAAGGGGGATTTGCTCTTTTTCAGGCCCGCCAGCGGAGCCCAGCGGTTCATGCGGCCAAAGGCTACCAAAAGGCCCAGCGGCAGCGAAAATACCAGCGTCAGCACAAAGATGAGGATGGAATTTCCCATCCCCTCCCCCACCTGGGCAAATATCTCTAACAGGTTCATGCGGTGCTCTCCTTTTATCTCTTACTTGCAGGGAAAAATGCAGCCCCTCAGCACATCGTGTCGAAGGGCTGCTTTTCTGTTTTCTTTTTGGGGCGTTACTTGCCCAGGCAAACCGCCTCGGAAAGGCCCCACTTTTCAGCGATCTTGGCGAAGGTGCCATCGGCCGCCATCTCATCCAGGGTCTTCTGCACGGCGTCGCGCAGTTCGGTGTTGCCCAGCTTAAAGCCGATACCGTAGGTCTCACTGGCAATGGTGCCGTCCAAGATCACAAACTCATCGCCGCGCTGGGAGATCTGGTACTGCGCCACACCAATATCCATAGCAATGGCATCCACAGCACCCGCCTCCAGGTTTAGGAACGCGGTGTTGTAATCCGGCACCTCCACCATCTGCTTAAAGCTCTCGGCCAGCGCGATATTCTCCGCATTACTGCCGTCCTCGTTCTCGGTCAGCGCCGCCAGCGCGGAAGAATCTGCCTGCACTGCTACTATCTTCCCAGCAAGATCTGCATAGGCGGCAATGCCGCTGTCCTTCTTCACCACGATCACCTGACTGTTATCCACATAGGCCTCGCTCCAGGTGTACTTATCCTCACGGCCCTGCATGGTAAAACCGTTCCAGATGCAGCTGATGACCTCGGTATTCAGCTCCATGTCCTTGCTGTCCCAGTTAATGGGTTTCTTCACCAGTTCCCAGCCATTGCGGGTGCAAACCTCAGCGGCCAGGTCCAGATCAAAGCCGACATACTCACCGTTTTCATCCTGGTAGCCATAGGGCGGGAACTCCGCGTCAAAGCCTACCGTAAAGGTGGTGGTTTTTTCGGTGTCATTATCATTGTTAGCAGCAGGCTCCTTGCCGCAGGCGGTAAAGAGACTCAGCAGCATCATGGCAGCTGCGGCCAGCGCGATCAATTTTTTCATGGTGTTTTTCTCCTTCGCTTCGGGGTTAATGAAATGTTATGTTCGTATTATACACTTTAGCGTGCTACTATGCTACTATGCTAAACCACATTAATCCGCGATTTTTCTCGTTTACATCCAGGTTATCTTCTGATATCTCACTTTTTCGCACGCATACACACTTTTTTGCATCTTCTATTATGCTTTCTGGATGCCGCCGGCTTCGGGCCGCAGGCCAAGCCGCCCTCCGGGCGGCTTCAGCGGGCGAAGCCCGCTGGCGGCGCTGCGCGCCGCGGCCTGCGGCCCGCCCTGCCCCCTACCGGCAAAAGACTCCCCCTCACCCATCCTGGGCAAGGGGGAGATCCTCGCTTATTTACAGCAGGTAGAATAAATAACTCGCCACGCTCAGTACGATCAGCACCGCCAGAATCAGCGCCACGATCCGTTTCATTTTGTCCATTCGGTCTCCTCCTTACGCTGTCACCAGCACGATCTCCCCGTCTTTTTCTTCCGCGTGGATCAACGCCGGCGGCTGTTCGGGGCAGCCCGCCAGCAGCGTGCAGATGGGATCTTCCACTCGGCGTCGCAGCACATTGCGCAGGTCCCGGGCGCCGCTCTTGTGTCCGTAGGCTTCAGTAGCCGCCAACCGCAGTACCCCATCGTCCCAGCCAAACTTGATCTCCCGCTCTGCCAGGCCCTTTTTCAGCTCCTCCAGCATTAGGGCGGCTATCTTTTCCATATCCGCCTCGGTCAGCGGGCGGAACACCACCACTTCGTCCACACGCGCCAGGAACTCCGGCCGCAGGAACTGCCGCAGCGAGGTCTCCGCCTTGTCCTTGGCGTCGTCATAGCGGGTCTTATCAAAGCCCAGGGCGCTGCCCTGCCGCTCGCTGCCCGCGTTGCTGGTCATAATGATGATGGTATTCTCAAAGGAGACCTGCCGGCCCTGCGCGTCGGTGATGCGTCCCTCATCTAGAATTTGCAGCAGAATATTCATCACATCGGGGTGTGCCTTCTCTATCTCATCAAACAGCACGATGGAATAGGGTCTGCGCCGCACCTTTTCGGTCAGCTGTCCCGCCTCATCATAGCCCACATAGCCGGGGGGCGAACCAATGATACGGGAAACGGAATGCTTCTCCATAAATTCCGACATGTCCAGCCGGATCAGCGGCTCCACATTGTCAAAAAGCTCCTCGGAGAGCACCTTCACCAGCTCGGTCTTGCCCACGCCGGTCGGCCCCACAAAGATGAAGGACGCCGGGCGCTTCTTGGCGGAAAGCCGAATGCGGCTGCGGCGCACAGCGGCAGCCACGGCGTTCACTGCCTCATCCTGCCCGATGATGCGTTTTTTCAGGCCGGTTTCCAAATCGGCCACCTTTTGCAGCTCGCTTTCCTTCACCTTGCTGGCGGGCACGCCGCTCCACAGCTCTATCACCTTTGCCAGATGATCCTCCGTCACCGGGGAGTTAAAGGCCGCGTCGTGCAGGGCGTCCATCCGCTCCTCCAGCCGGGCGATCTCGCTTTTCAGCTCCGCCATGCGCTGGTAGTCTATCTCCGCCCCCTCCTCGGGGTTGATGACATCACTGAGGGCCCGCTGCTTTTCCTCCCGGTCCGCGGCCAGCTTATCGTACTCGGTCTGCGCCGCGCATTCCAGGGAGGCTGTCGAGCAGGCCTCATCCAGCAGGTCTATCGCCTTATCGGGCAGGAAGCGATCCAGAATGTACCGCTCGGAGAGCACCACAGCCCGCTCCACCATAAAGTCGCTTACCTTTACCCGGTGGTAGTCCTCGTAATATTTTTTGATGCCCCGCAGCACGGCGATGGTATCCTCGATGGTGGGCTCGCCCACCTTTACCGCCTGGAAGCGCCGTTCCAGCGCTGCATCCTTTTCGATGTTCTTGCGGTATTCATTGAAGGTGGTGGCGCCGATGACCTGGATTTCCCCGCGGGAAAGCGCCGGCTTGAGGATATTGGCGGCGTTCATGCTGCCCTCGCTGTCGCCCACGCCCACCAGCGTATGCACCTCATCGATGAACAGAATGACATTGCCGTGTTTCTTTACATCCTCCACCAGGCCCTTCACCCGGCTCTCAAACTGCCCGCGGAACTGGGTACCGGCCACCAGCCCGGTCAAGTCCAGCATGTAGACCTCTTTTTGAGCGATCTTGGCGGGCACCTTGCCCTCCACGATGCGCTGGGCGATGCCCTCGGCGATGGCGGTTTTGCCCACGCCCGGTTCACCGATGAGGCAGGGGTTATTCTTGGTGCGGCGGTTCAGAATCTGCACCACCCGGTAGATCTCCTTTTCCCGCCCGATGATGGCGTCCATCTTACCCTCACGGGCCTTGCGGGTTAGGTTCTCGCAGTAGTTTTCCAGGTATTTGTACTTGGGCGCGCCTTTTTCGGGTTTTTCTTTTTTTGGCGGAGGGTTCCCTTCTCCCTCGGCGCTTTCTTTTTCGCGGTTCATCAACCCGCCAAAGAGGTTCTGCATAAAGGGGAACGGCATGGCCCCGCCTTTTTCAAAGCCGTCCTCGCCATCCTCCATATCGCCCATCACTTCCATCATCTGGTCGCTCATTTTATCCAGGTCCTCCTCGGAAAGACCCATCTTATTCATCAGGTCATCCACCGGCTTCAGGCCCAACTCCTTGGCGCACGGGAGGCACAGCCCCTCGCTTACCGTCTGTCCATTCTCCATCCGGGTCATATAGATGACCGCCAGCCGCTTTTTGCAGCGGGAGCACAGCATATTGTTCTTATCCATCGTTCCACTTCCTTTCGTGGGGAGTATCATTCCGCAGGGCTGGCACGCCGCCCGGCCCCGTTTTTCGGCGGCACAAATCCGTGCTGGCTGCGTCAAGGGCCTTGTCAGGCATCAGTCCATTTTCAATGGACACAAGCCTGTCAGCGGCCCATTTCCTTGCCATCCCATGATTTTTACCGTCGCAAAACGGGTGCGAACACTTTCTAACATAAAATCGCTTTTATTGTTATGCCCGTTCCCGGGCAGGATTTACACAGGAAATTCAAACTGCACAAACCAATTGAGGATCGTCGATTTCTGTACCACGGCGGTATTCAGCCAGCTCCACTCATTTTCGCTAAAGGTGATCAGCACCGCCGCCGCCATGCCAATGAGATAGCACAGCAGAAAGGCTTCCGCCGCGCCCAGCACACCGCCCAGCACCCGGTTCACACCGCCCACCACCGGCACCCGGTTCACATTCCGGGTCAGCTTTGCCAGTGCCCGCACTATAACCATCGCCACCAGGAAAATGACCAGGAACGCCATCATCGTCAGCAGAGCCACCATCACCGTCCGCAGGGCATCCCCCGCCGCCCCGGTAATGGTATCGGTCGGGTCTATGCGGTCCAGCAGCTCCGCAAAGGTTTGCAGCTTCTGCCGCAGGGTATCGCTTACGGCTGTTTGCAGCCGCTCCGCCAGGTAGCCATCGTACAGCCAGGCCGCGGCCTTGCCGCTCAGCAAAGCCGCCACAATGCAGGCCGCCGCCAGCCCCAGCAAATGGATAAAGGAACTAACAAACCCCCGCCCCACTGAGCGGATCATCACAAACAGGATCACCGCAATCAGCGCAAGATCCCAAATCAATGAAGGGGTAAAAATATCTCTCATTTTGCCGCCCCCTTTCTCCCTTTTCTCGGGTTTTCATCGTTATGGCGGCACAGCTCCATTTTGTCTCGGGCCGACCCTCCATTCCATTCCGGGCAGCCCTCGCCCATTTCGCTGCGCCGCCCCAGGCCCTCTGCCATTACAGCCGCCGGTGGGTCAGCCCCTCCTCGGTGATGCAGTAATAGCCGTTCTGCCAGGGCGCCATCTGCTGGATGCCGCTCTCCTCCCGGTCGCTCACCTCGATCAGGGCGGCATCGCCCAGCAGCAGGGTGTTTTCGGTCAGGATCAGCACCCGGTTCTTCTCGGTATGCAGAGAAAGCACCCGCTCCGCCACGGTTCTGGTGCCCACTGCCGCCAGTGTGGCATCATAGGCCGTCACCGTTACTCCGGCCGCCTCCCGGCTGTCGCCGCATGCGGTGTAAAGCGTCCCGCCTTCGCCAATGGCCATTGCCGTCGGCGTTTCGGCAAAGCGGGTCTCATACAGCACCGTCCCATCGGTGGAGATCACCCTCGCACCCCGGTCGGTCACAGCCAGCAGCTTATCGCCGCACCACTGGGCTTTCAGCAGGATCTCATCCGGCCAGCTCAGCGAAACCGCCGGCTGCCGCCCGGTCATATCGTGCAGCTTGATGCCGCACCCCAGGGCTCCGCCGCCGCTGGTCACGCCGCCAGCCGCCAGCCAGGTGCCCTTGCCGTTCAGCGCCAGCACCGAAAGATAGCAGTCCCCGCTCTCCAGCAGGAAAATTTCCTCCCCGCGGGCGTTATACACCGTCACCGCGGAAAGTCCGCTGCCGCCCCGCCGGGAAAGCGCCACCGTCCCTTTATCGTTCAGGGTGCCGCCCAGCAGGATGCCGCTGCCGGTGCCGCTTTGCAGCGTCTTGGTCTTATTGGTCAGCATCCAGTCGGTGCCGCCCACATCGTAGGTCAGCAGCCGCCCGCCGGAATACACACTCACCGGGCTGTTGTAGCTGTGCAGGAACTCCCCGGTAATGACTCCCCCGGTATTGTATACCGTCACGCTGCCCTCGGCGCACAGGGCTACGCCGCCCTTTACCCCGATGAGCTGCCTTGTTTCCTGCCGGTCCAGCGTAACGGGGAAGCCCTTGCCCCCCCGCAGCGAGGCCGCGAGGTTCGTCAGGTGGCTACCCCACCCCAGCTGCCGCCCCGCAAAAACGGTGATGCCGATGACGGCGACCACCGCCAGCACAATGGCCAGCTTTTTGGTTCTCCGCCAGTTTTTCTTACGGCGGCGTCTGCGGCGCGCTTCCTCAAATTCCGTCAGTTCGCTCACAGTTCCGCCTCCTTTTGCTCGTAGAATACCCGCTCCAGATAAAGCCCGCAGGCGGGGGCTGTTTTGCCGGCTCTTTCCCGGTCCTCACTTTGCAGGATGGCCATGATCTCCCCAGGAGGATATTTGCCCTGTCCTATTTCCAGCAGCGTCCCGGCCATAATGCGCACCATGTGGTAGAGGAATCCATCCCCCGTCACCGTCAGGTGTATCTCATCCCCGATGGGGGTCACGGCGCATTCGGTCAGGGTACGCACCCGTTCCTCGGGGGGGATTTTTCCGCCCGAAGCGCAAAACGCCGAAAAATTGTGGGTGCCCAGCAGCCGCTTCGCCGCCCGGTCCATCGCTTCGGCATCTACGGGGCGGGGCAGCTGTACCGCCACCCCCTCCCGGAACGGATCTCTAGTCGCGCTTTGGTACCAGCGGTAGCGGTAGCGCTTGGCCACGGCATCATACCGCGGGTGGAAGTCCTCCTCCACCGCACAGCAGCCGGTCACCGCTATCTCCTTCGGCAGGTTCACATTCAGCGCCCGCTGCAGCGCCTCCGGCGGGATGCGGCAGCTCTCGCATTTCAGCGCCGCCACAAAGCCCACCGCATGCACCCCACTATCAGTGCGGGAGCAGCCGGTCAGCTCGCCCCGCTCGCCAAAGAGCCGTTCCACGGCATCCTGCACGGCGCCGCAGATGGTCGGGGCGTTCGGCTGGACCTGCCAGCCGCAGTAATGGGTCCCCAGCCAGCGCAGGGTCAGTTTGTATCGCATGGATGGAGCACCCCCAGTCTTATCGTATCACAAAGTTGTTACCAAATCGTTGGCAATAGATTAACATATTTGTTCAGCAGGATCACCCCGGCAAAAACCGCCGCGGTCGCCACACCGGAGATGAGGTCCCGGCCGTGCAGCTTCATCTGCTTCATACGGGTGCGGCCCTCGCCGCCGTGGTAGCAGCGGCATTCCATCGCCAGCGCCAGCTCATCCGCCCGGCGGAACGCCGAAACGAACAGTGGAATGAGAATGGGCAGCAGCGCCTTGGCCCGCTGCATCACGCCGCCGCTTTCCAGGTCGGCGCCCCTTGCCTTTTGGGCGGACATGATCTTGTCCGTCTCCTCGATGAGGGTGGGGATAAAGCGCAGCGCAATGGTCATCATCATGGCCAGCTCGTGCACCGGCAGCTTGATCTTCTTAAGAGGCGACAGCAGCCGCTCTATGCCGTCGGTGAGGGCGATGGGCGAGGTGGTATAGGTCAGCAGCGAGGTGCCCGCGATGAGGCACAGAATTCTGACCGACATGAATACCGCCGTCTCGATGCCCTCCCTGGTGATCTTGAGGAACTTCCACTGCCACAGCGGGTCGCCGGTGGAAAGGAACAGGTTCAGCACCGCCGTAAAGATGACGATGGGCACCACCGGCTTCATGGATTTCCAGATCATCGAAAGGGGGATACGGCTGATAAGATAGGCCGCGAAGCCGAACAGCACGCCCAGCAGCAGGCCCCACATGTTATCCGCCACAAATAGCATCACGATGTAGAGAATGGAAAGCAGGATCTTGATGCGGGGGTCCATTTTGTGAATGGCGCTCTTCCCGGGGAAATACTGACCAATGGTAATATCACGGATCATCGGGCGGCACCCCCTTTCACGGCATTCAGGATGGCGGCAGCCGCGCCCTCCACGGTGTAGATGTTGCCCGGCACCTGGTACCCGGCGGCCCGCAGCCCGGCAAAGACCCGGCTGATCTGCGGCACGGCCAGGCCCATGGCGGTCAGCTCCTCCACCCGGCTAAAGATATTTTCCACCGTATCGTACATGGCGGGCTTGCCCTCGGCGATCACCAGCACTTTCTTGGCGTACTGGGCTATATCCTCCATGCTGTGGCTCACCAGCAGCACGGTGTTTTTGCGTTCCTCGTGGTACTCCCTTATCTCGCCCAGGATGGTATCTCGGCCGCAGGGGTCCAGTCCCGCCGTCGGTTCATCCAGGATAAGCACCTTGGGGTCCATGGCCAGCACCCCGGCAATGGCCACCCGGCGCTTCTGCCCGCCGGAAAGCTCGAAGGGGCTTTTTTCCATCATGTCCTCCGAAAGGCCCACAAAGCGCAGCGATTCCTTTACCCGCTTTTCCACCTCCTCGGGGGGCAGCCCCATATTGGTGGGGCCGAAGGCCACATCCGCCGCCACCGTCTCGCCAAAGAGCTGGTACTCCGGGTACTGGAACACCAGCCCCACCTTGAAGCGGAACCGCCGCAGGTCCTTTTTATCGGCCCACAGGTCCTCGCCGTCAATGTAGACCTTGCCCTCGGTGGGAGCCAGCAGGCCATTCAGGTGCTGGATGAAGGTGGATTTGCCGGAGCCGGTATGCCCGATGATCCCGGCAAACTCCCCCTCCTCTATCTCGATGTTGAAATCCTGCAGGGCGGCCCGCTCATAGGGGGTGCCCTGCGAATAAATATGCGTTAAATGCTCGGTTTTGATGATAGACATATTTGGCACGGTTCCTCTCTTAACGGGTCAGCAGGGCTTCCAGCGCTTCTATGCACTCCTGCTCGTCTATAATATCGGCCTGCACCGGCAGACCGGCTTCCTTCAGGATCGTCATCAGCTCGGTGGTCTGGGGCACATCCAGTCCCACCTGCCGCAGCTCCGCCACATGGCTGAATACCTTACGGGGCACATCGTCCATCAGCACATGGCCGTCATCCATCACGATCACCCGGTCACAGGCGGCGGCCTCCTCCATGTAGTGGGTAATCAGCACCACGGTGATGCCCTTTTCGCGGTTTAATTGCCGCAGCACCTTCATCACCTCGCGGCGGCCGCGGGGGTCCAGCATGGCGGTGGGTTCATCCAGCAGGATGCACCGGGGCTGCATGGCGATGATGCCCGCGATGGCCACCCGTTGCTTCTGCCCGCCGGAGAGCTGATGCGGCGCGCTTTCCCGGTATTCGTACATACCCACCGCTTTCAGGGCCTCATCCACCCGCCGGCGGATCTCAGCCGGTTCCACGCCCATATTTTCGGGCGCGAAGGCCACATCCTCTTCCACCACCGTCGCCACGATCTGGTTATCCGGGTTCTGGAACACCATGCCGGCGCACTGACGGATCTCGAAGAGCTTGTCCTCATCCCTGGTATCCATACCGTCCACCATCACGGTGCCGGTGCGGGGCAGCAGCACGGCATTGCAGTGCTTGGCAAAGGTGGATTTCCCGGAGCCATTGTGCCCCAGCACCGCCACAAACTCGCCTTCCCCTATGGTGATATTCACATCCTCCAGCACCAGCGGCAGGCCGGTCTCTTCCTCGTAACTGAAGGAGATATGCTCGGTTTCGATCAGCTTTTTCAAAATGCGTTCCTCGCTTTTTTCGTAGTCTTGGTTTCTGCCGTGCCGTGCGGCACGGCAGCGGCTCTTGCCCCGCTTCTGCAGGGGGCTGGCACCCGGGCCGCAGGCCCGGCGGCAAAGCCGCCGAAGCGGACCTCCGGTCCGCTTGCCCACCTAAACGGCGGGCGGCCTACGGCCCGCCCTGCCCCTTTTTTACTCCCTGCTGTGCCACACGGCGGTGGAGCCGCAAGGCAGTGGGCAGCCGGTGGCGGTTACCGGCAGCCCGATCTCGGAGGAGAAGGTAGTGCCCTTCCCCGCAAAGCGCCGGCTGACGGTCGTGTTCAGGATGTATTCCATCACGCTGGGACTCAACCCGGTGGTGTAGGAATTGATGGCAAAGAAGAGCGGGTTTTCGGTAAGCACCCCGGCGCACAGCTTTACCAGATCGTACACCGAGTCCTCCAGCTTCCATACCTCGCCGCCCGGGCCCCGGCCGTAGCTGGGGGGGTCCATAATGACCCCATCGTACAGGCTGCCCCGGCGGATCTCCCGCTCCACAAATTTCTGGCAGTCGTCCACGATCCATCGGATCGGCTTTTCCCCCAGTCCGGAGAGCTGCTGGTTCTCTCTCGCCCAGGCCACCATGCCCTTGCTGGCATCCACATGGCAGACGGAAGCCCCCGCTGCGGCACAGGCCAGCGTGGCGCCGCCCGTGTAGGCAAATAGATTCAGCACCCGGATGGGCCGCCCGGCTTTTTCGATCTTCTCCCGGAAGAAATCCCAGTTGACCGCCTGCTCCGGGAACAGCCCGGTGTGCTTAAAGCCGGTTGGGCTGATCTTGAATTTCAGATCCCGGTAGCCGATGGTCCAGAACTGGGGGTGGCTGCGGTAGATCTGCCAGCTGCCGCCGCCCGCCGAGGAGCGGTTGTACCGGGCATCGGCTTTCTGCCACTCGGGGCCCTTTTCCGGCCTCCAAATGACCTGCGGGTCCGGCCGGATGAGGATGGTATTACCCCACCGCTCCAGCTTTTCTCCGCTGCTGGTATCCAGGATCTCAAAATCCTGCCACTGGTCTGCGATGCGCATGGTTTTTCTCACTTTCTGTCTTTGGTGGTTTCGTTCCGCCTGCGGCGGGGATGGACATGACACGGTTTCTGCTCGCCTATCGGCGGATGTTCGTGATATAGCTTGTAGTCGCCTATCGGCGGCGCAAGTTTTTTACGAGGATATAATTTGCACGGCTACCGCCGGGGTGACACTTTTGACTCGCCAAAAGTGCCCAAAAGCGACTTGGGGTAAACCCCAAGACCCCGACGCACCGGAACGCCCGCCCGGAAAACCAAAGGGCGGTTTCCCGGAGCGTAGGCTAAACGGTGCTTATAAGGTGCCGCAGCGCATCTGCCCCCTCCCAACCTCCCCCGCTTCGGGGGAGGGGAACGCCCTCCATTTTCCTGCAAACCGATAGCCCCGCTAACCATAACCATGGGTCAGCGGCTTGGCTCCTTGCGGGTCACTGATTAGAAAGTATTTGTTTTCCTGCCCCATAGTTCCCCTCCTCCGAGGAGGGGACAGGGGTGGTGGTTCGCCGTTCTGCGCTCCAGCGCAGCGGCGATAAAAATGCGCCGCAGGCACTTTTTAAGCCCATCTGCGTGCAGTACGGATTCAGATTTTTCGTGACCGAAAAATCTGAATCCGTATCCAGCGCAGCAGGGCGACCGGGTTTTCAGGGCGCAGCCCTGAATGACTTTTGGTTACTTTTCTTCACAGAAAAGTAACGCCCCGCCGGGTAGGCGTACAAACTATGATATCTAAAAGGCTTTCCCCACCGGAGGTGATCACAAATTATCCCCTTAACATCCCACCGCAGGTGGTTCGGCCTGCCCCTGTTTTTACTTCAGCAGCTTCTCGCACCCGGCCGCCAGCCGCTCGGCCAGCTCCCGGATGAGGGCAGCGTCCTCGCCCTCCACCATCACCCGGATCAGCGGTTCGGTGCCGCTTGCCCGAATCAAAATCCTGCCGGTATCACCCAGCCGCTCCTCGCACTCCTCGATAAGCGCCTCCATTTCGGGGCTTTCGTGCAGCGCCTCCTTCATATCCCGGTCGGCCGCCACATTCAGCAGCACCTGCGGGGTCACGGGCATCCGGCCCGCCAGCACGCTCAGCGGCTCGCCGGTCTTTTTCATCACCCGCATCAGCTGGATGGCCGAAAGCTCTCCGTCACCGGTAGGCATATACTCCCGGAAGATGATATGCCCCGATTGCTCCCCGCCGATGTTATAGCCGTTTTTGCGCATATTTTCCAGCACATAGCGGTCGCCCACCTTGGTGGTCTCGGCATGGATGCCGTTTTCTTTGGCGAACCGGAAAAAGCCGAAGCTGCTCATCACCGTCACCACGGCGGCATCGCCGGGCAGGCGGCCCTCCGCCTTCATCTGCCGGGCAAAAATAGCGATCATCTGGTCGCCGTTTACCACATGGCCCTTTTCATCCACCGCCAGGCACCGGTCGGCGTCCCCATCAAAGGCCACCGCCAGGTCATATTTTCCCTCGGCCATCAGGCTGGCCAGGTGCTCCACATGGGTGCTGCCGCATTCCCGGTTGATGTTGGTCCCATCGGGGGCATCGCACAGGATGGTCGCCTCGGCCCCCAGCAGAGAGAACAACTCCTCCGCCGTTCTTACCGCCGCGCCGTTGGAGCAATCCACCAATACCTTCATGCCGGTCAGCTTTTCCGGCACGGTGGAGGCCAGATACCCGGCATACTGCACCGCCGCCTCACGGTCCTCGCGGCAGGTGCCTATCTCCTCCGGCTCCACCGGGATCATGGGGATATCCCGGTCCAGCAGCATCCGCTCTATCTCGTCCTCCTCGTCATCGGTCAGCTTGTAGCCCTCCGGGCCAAAGATCTTGATGCCGTTGAACTCGTAGGGGTTGTGGGAGGCCGAAATGACCACGCCGGCCGCCGCCTTTTTCTGCACCGTCAGGTAGGCCACCGCCGGGGTGGGCACCACCCCCAGCAGCACCACATCGGCGCCGCCGGCCATCAGGCCGCCCGCCAGGGCCGCCTGCAGCATCTCTCCGGAAAGCCGGGTATCCCGGCCGATGACCACGGTGGGGCGTTTTTCGGGGTGCTCTCCCCGGATGACCTCGGCCAGGGCCATGCCTACCTCCTCCGCCCGGCGGATGGAAAGATCCCGGTTGGCAATGCCGCGGATACCGTCTGTTCCAAACAGTCTGCCCATATCAATTCGTCTCGCTTTCTCAGTTAGTCTCGGTGCCGCCATTCCAGCGGAAGTGCCCCGAAATGGGGTGGTTGCGGTGGCAGCGCAGCAGGGCGTCCTCCTCCCGGCGGGGCTGGCCGCTGTTGTGGATGAGGTACGGGATGCCGTCCCTGTTCCGCTTATCGGAGATGATGCCGATGTGGCTCCCCTCAAAGGTCACGATATCCCCAGGCTGCCATTCGGCGATCTCATAGGGGTCGGTGGTCAGGCTTTCGGCATATCTCTCAAAAAACACCCGCAAATTGGGGACCCGGCGGAAATCGATGTTGGGATCGGGCGTGCCCTGCACCCGCGGGTAAAGCCCGGTATTTTCGGCGATATCGGCATCAATGAGCGCCTTGAGGTCATACCCGGCGTTTCGGAAGGCCCGCCACACCACATCGGTGCAGACGCCCCTGTCCTCCGGCGGGTAGCCGCCGGCAAAATAGCCGGGATCGTATTTGGGGTGATTTTCGGCGTCCCTGCGCGCCCCCAGCAGGATATCGGTATAGTCATCAATGCCGTCGCCGTCGGCGTCCAAGGGGCTTTGCAGCGTTTCGATGCCGAAATGCTCCGCGGTATAAGTTCTATGGGGCAAAAGATTCCAATAGTCCAGCCCCAGCAGAATAAGCACAAGGGCCAACGCGGCCAAAAGCCACGGCCAGCGGCGTTTTTTCCGTTTTTCCATTCTCATCTCCGTCATCAAATTGCTTTAATGAACCGATCCTGCGGCTTATTTGCGTCAAAGTCACAGTGTCCGCCGGCATCAGCATTGCAGCGTCATCTGGGCGTCCGCCGCCCCGTCCGGGGCCTCCAGATGGAGGTGGTTATAGGCCAGCCGGGTCACACAGCGGCCCCGGGGCGTCCGGGTCAAAAAGCCGATCTGCATCAGGTACGGCTCATAAACATCCTCCAGCGTCACGCTCTCCTCCCCCACGGCGGCGGCCAGGGTATCCAGCCCCACCGGGCCTCCGGCATAGTTCTGGATGATGGTGGAGAGGATGCGGCGGTCGATGCGGTCCAGGCCGAGGTAATCCACCTCCAGCCGTTCCAGCGCCTCGGCGGCGATCTCCGGGGTGATGGCCCCGCTGCCCTGCACCTGGGCAAAGTCCCGGACCCGCTTCAAAAAGCGGTTGGCGATGCGGGGGGTGCCGCGGCTGCGGCGGGCCAGCTCCATGGCTCCCTCGGCCTCACAGGGGATGCCGAGGATCCCGGCCGAACGGGTAACGATCTGCGAAAGCTCCTCCGGGGTGTACAGCTCCAGCCGGAACACCACGCCGAAGCGGTCCCGCAGCGGGGCCGAAAGCTGCCCGGCCCGGGTGGTGGCTCCCACCAGGGTAAACCGGGGCAGATCGATGCGGATAGAACGGGCGCTGGGGCCTTTGCCGATGATGATATCAAGGGCGTAGTCCTCCATGGCGGGGTACAGTACCTCCTCCACGCTGCGGTTCAACCTGTGGATCTCATCGATGAAGAGGATATCATTTTCATTGAGGTTGGTAAGCAGGGCAGCCAGATCGCCCGGTTTTTCGATGGCCGGGCCGCTGGTAATGCGGATATTGACCCCCATTTCCGCCGCGATGATCTGCGAAAGGGTGGTTTTGCCCAGGCCGGGGGGGCCGTAAAGCAGCACATGGTCCAGTGGCTCCCCGCGCAGGCGCGCCGCCTGCATAAAGACCGAGAGATTTTCCTTGACCTGCTCCTGCCCGATGTATTCCTCCAGCGTGTGCGGGCGCAGGGAAAGCTCATTATCCCGGTCGTTTTCGGTCACCTCCGGGGCGACAAAGCGGTTTTCCAGGTCCATCTCGTATTCCGGCTGTTTGCCTCTATCGAACATGGTGTGATCTCCTCTCTTTGGGAGTAGTTGGTGGTTGGCGCGGGGCCTGGCGGCCGCAGGCCGGCGGCAAAGCCGCCGTAGGCGGGGCGCTGCCCCGCCAAAATCGTCCGGAGGACGATTTGCCTGCGGCCGGAACCGGCCTGCTGCAGGGAGCCGCGGGCGCAGGCCCGGCGGCCGAAGACCGCCGAAGCGGACGGCAGTCCGCTTTAGCCCCGCCCGCATGGCGGGGCGGGCTGCGCCCTGTATCCCAGTCCCTGCACAAATTCAAAGCTGTTTACTTGCCGCGGGTAAAGGATTTGAGGGCCCGGCGGATCAACTCATCCACAGCCATGGAATCCTCCATGGGAGCGATAACGGCGGCGGCATCGGTCTGGCCGTAGCCCAGCGCCACCAGCGCACTGATGGCCTCGCTTTTAGCGGTATTGTGGATGGTTTCCGCCACGGTGGAAATGGTGCCGATCTCATCACTAAACGGCATGCTGATGTCCTCATCGCTCACCTTATCCCGCAGCTCCAGGATGATGCGCTGGGCCAGCTTGGCGCCGACGCCCTGCGCGCGGGTGAGGGCTTTGGCATCCCCGGCGGCAATGGAGAGCATCAGCCGGTCGGGGGCGGAATCCGAGAGGATGGCCAGGGCCACCCGGGGGCCCACCCCGGAAACGCCGATGAGCATCCGGAAGCAGCGGCGCTCCTGCTCGGTGGAAAAGCCGAACAGCTCCATGCCGTCCTCCTTGACCCACAGGTGGGTCAGCAGGGTGACCTCCTGCCCACGGCCGGGCAGACTGGAAAGGGTGTGGGTAGAGGCGGAGCACTGGTAGCCGACGCCGCAGGCTTCCACCACGCAGTAGGTGGGGGCCACCTGGCGCAGCAGCCCGGAAATGCTGTAAATCATGTTTTCTTCTCCTTGTAGGTGATGGGTTTGCCGCGGCGGTTGCCGCCGCGAATCTCCGCCAGGGCGGCGGTAGGCAGGCGGCTGCCACCATTGTGTCCATGGCAGATGGCAATGGCCAGGGCATCGGCGGCGTCATCGGGCTGGGGCACGAATTTGAGATTTAACAGGCGGCGGGTCATTTCCATCACCTGCTCCTTTTCGGCCTTGCCGTAGCCCACCACCGCCGATTTGACCTGCAGCGGCGTATAGCTGAATACCGGCACGCCCTGCTGCTCCGCGGCCAGCAGCAGTACTCCCCTCGCTTCCGCCACGGCAATGGCGGTGGTGCGGTTGGTGGTGAAAAAGAGCTGCTCCATGGCGACGGCATCGGGGCGGTACTGGGTGATGAGTCCCACCATGTCATCGTAGATCTGCCGCAGGCGGGTCTCAAAGGGGAGCTCCGCGGGAGTGGTGATGGCGCCGTATTCCACCAGCGAAAAGCGGACATTATCGTAATCCACCAGGCCCACGCCCACGATGGCATAGCCCGGATCGATGCCCATGATACGCATGATACCGCCCCTTTTCCTCACTTTTCGGTTTATCACAACAGGGCATATATACCCATAATGATTCATCCTATATCGTACCACAAGAACGGATGTTCGTCAATAACAGAGAGCGATTTTTTAAGAAATATTCACAGATGAAAAAAGCGCCGGGCGGGCTGCCGGCATAGCGGGAAGGATGAAGCGGCGTTCGCGCCCTTTTTTATGAAAGCCGATGATTTTTTGCAGGAAAATTTGTAGGAACGGGAGAATTTTGGGGGGATATGTTGCATTTTTGCTTGTGATACGATTATTATAGTAGTGAGGGGGATTGATAATAGAAAAATTTAATGGGTGATGCCGATGGTGGTATAACGGCTATGGAGAAATTGTAGATTAATTGATGGAAGAGGAGACTACACAATGAAAAAGATTAAGATTTTGTTGCTTGGAATAGTTTCTGTTTTTCTGCTTTTGGGAACTGCCTTTGCCATTGAAGCCACCCCCGCCGACCGGGAGGCCATTGAGAAAGTGTGCCGGCAATACCTGTTGGATTATGATGCAGCATACCTCTTGGGCAAAGAACCTACCACCGATTATTTTGCTCCCGGTTTGGCGGCAGAGTACCAGGCAAAAAAAATGGAGACCATGAAATGGAATGCCACATTAAACCGAGCGCAGGTGGAAATTGATGAAGTAATCGCCGAAAGGCTTACGGTGGAGGCGATGGAAATCGATGGGGACAGTGCAGAAGTATCTGTCGCATGGGTCTGCACCTACCGTTATGCTCTTGATCCGAACACTTTTGAAGGGGTCGGCCTGGACTCGGAATACGGTGTGGGGTTTTGCTTCCGGCTGCTGCGTCAAAACGGTCAATGGCTGATCTGCGATATTGCCAGCGGCGATGACTATGATTATGTTCACCGCACCCAATGTGCTGAAAGGTATAGCTTTGCTCCCATAACGGAAGAGCTTCTTGCGAAAATAGATGCAGATATTCAATCCGTCATGGAGAAACAGAAAAAAGAATTAAAAAATATAGAGGAACCGGAAACAGTCTTGGAGCCGAACACATCTAACCTTTACCTTGATGATCTTGACACGAATGCTATGGCAAGCTATGCCTACAATAATGCGGCTAAAGCATCGCCGTCCAGTGGTGATGGGGTAACGCCCTATTATGATTTTAGTTTAATAACGGGAAATTATGATTGCACAAACTTTATTTCCCATTGCCTGCTTGCCGGAGGAGCTTCTAAAAATGTTTCGACTAATGGCTGGTATTATAACAGCCTTTCCGATCGAACTCCTTCGTGGTCAAATGTAACTTATCTGCACAACTTTTTAGTTCGTGATAGTACCAGCCCCACGCGCGGGCCACAAGGAAAGAGTACGGAATATTCAACTGGAGGCAGTTTAAACTCGCTTTTTTCAACCTGCCGAATTGGGGATATCATCCAAATAAAATACAATGGGAACGAAATCTATGGGCACTCAACCATGGTGACCGGTAAAAGCCTTTCAGATTCTACTATTTTGATCACCTCACGAACTGGTCGAAATGATTACAATAAAAGCAAGGTCTTAACAAAGGTTTATGGATCTGATTCAGCAAAATATTATCGTCTTATCCATTTAGAGGGCAACTATACCGGCTAGTTTGCTTATCACAAATCTGGATTAGTGAAAAAATACAACATAGAATCCAAGTCCCCATGCGGAGCCCTGCGCTCCTTGGTTCACCAAAAGAAAAAAGACGCCGGATGATATGCCACACAGGGCTGTACCGACGGAGGGAAGAAAAGTGTGAAAGGGAACCGTCAGGGTTCTCTTTCGCGTTTTATTGGGGCTGTTACTGTTACATCTGCTGAAAGCTCTGCGTTCCCCAAGTCCACCAAAAGAAAAAGACGCCAAACGGCGTCTTTTTCTTTTGGTGGACGATACAGGACTTGAACCTGTGACCCTCCGCACGTCAAGCGGATGCTCTTCCAGCTGAGCTAATCGTCCATTTTAGCTGCTCGATTATTTTACCACAGTCCCGGCGGCGCTGTCAAGTCCTTTTTGCATGGCCCGCCGCAAAAAAGTCGTCCCCGGCCCTCGCGTGCGTGTACGCGTATGCGCGCGCTGAACGCGCGCGAGAAGGCCCCCAGCCGCCTTGCCAGGGGTGGGCCGACCTGCTACAATGGAGAGGCCAACAGCCTGCCGGGAAATGCCCGCGGCAGGCGTTTTTTCTAAAAAAGGTCAGAAACCGTGTCACAAAAGCCGGGCGGGAGCGGTTATATAGGGTGTAAGGCAAAAAGCCCTCCGCCCCTTCGGCCCCGCTTTTCCGGAAAAACGACCCAAAGGAGAAAACATCATGCTGCCGCTTTTTATCATGGCTATCGAAAATGACACCGACCGGCAATTTGTTGCCGGGCTGTACCAGCGCCACCGGGATTTCCTGCTGCGCTGCGCCCAAAAGATACTGAATGACCCCGACCGGGCCGAGGAAGCCCTGCACGAGGCCATGCTGCGGGTCATCCGCTCCCTGGAACGGGTGCGGCAGATCCCCGCAGAGGAGCTGCTGCCTTACCTGGTCACCATTGTGCAGACCGCCAGCATCGACCTTTACCACAAAACCAACCGGGAGCGGCAGGCCGCGCAGGGCCGGGAGCGGGACTGGGCCGAGAGCCTGAGCTGCACGGAGGATACCGAACTTCTCCTCATCCGCCGGGAGCAGGCCGAGCTGCTGCGGGAGTGCCTGAAAACACTGCCTCAGCGGGAGATAGACCTGCTGAACTACGCCTACACGCTGGAGCTGTCCTCGAAGGAGATCACCCGGCTGACCGGCCTGGCGCCGGGCAATGTGCGGCAGATCCTGACCCGGGCCCGCCGAAAAGTGCTTGCCGCCTATATCGAGAAAGGAGGTATGAACCATGAGTAACAACAATTATCCGCTGGATGAAAAAGCGTTGGAGGAGCAGTATGCCGATCTCCTCCTCAAGATCGCGCTGAAGGAATACCTGAAGGAGCAGGCCCTGCAGATGAAGCAGCAGGAGGCCGAAGCCGCCCCCGCGCCGCAGCCGGCACAGAAGAGCAGCAATGTGGTGGCGGTGGCCTTCCGGCAGGTGGGCTGGCAGGAGACCAAAGAGACCCTACTGCACGGCCTGAAGAAGGGTGTCACCCGAGTGGCGGTGGTGTTTCTGGCGGCCGCCCTTACCGCTACCACAGCCTTTGCCCTCTCCCCGGTGGAAAGGAAGGAAAGCATTCTGGAGAAGGTGATAAACACGATCCGCAATTATGCCGATATGCTTACCAACACCTCCACCATGATGGAAGTGCCCCGCTACCGTTACGAGGAGTATTCCTTCATCGAGGTGCCGAATGAGCAGGTGCAGGAGGTCATTGATACCTGGGTAATCTTCCGCAACAGCGTCAATTTTACCGAAAAATCCGGCATCAGCCTTTCGGCAGTGATGAGAGCGATGTACTATTACTGCGAAGCCAAGGGGCTGGAATACCCCTACACCGATGATACTCACACCTGGGTAGATGCCAAGGCGGTGCAGCAGTTTGCCGAATATCTTTTTGGCGCCACCAAGGAGCACCTGGACTGGGAGGTGTACCTGGAGCCCCGCTACTACGACGCCGAACGGGATGCCTACCGGGATATCCACTACGAGGATGGTTACCCCAATTACATCACCATAGCCCGGAGCGGGCTGGTGAGCTATACCGAGAACGAGGACGGTACCTTTACCATAGAGCTGGTGATGGAACCGGATAGTGACTGGTATGAGTATTGCTATTCCCCCGTAATTATTACGGCGGATTACAGCAGCGGCCATCTGGTACTGGTTTCCGGCACGGTAAAGGAAATGCTCAGCGAAGCGGAGCTTTCGCTCACCCAGCAGCGCCTTGAATACGAGCGCATAAACCCCACTGGCCGCCGGTAAACCTCCTCGCCGCCCGGCACACCAAAGCCGCCCCCGACCGCAATGGCCGGGGGCGGCAGTATTTGGGGCAAAAGCAGCCGGGACGGTTACTTCATCCGACTGACCTGCTGGCGGATCAGGGCGCGCTTGAGGCGGGCTTCCGCCATGGCCAGCTCGGTATCGGTGAGATCGCCGTGGCCCAGCTTTTCCCTGGCCCGTTCCTCTGAGGCGTGGCTGCGGGCGGTGTCGATGTCCTCGGCCCACTCGAAGGTGGTGGCGGTGAGGGTGACGCGGCCGCCCAGCACCGAGACCATACCGCCCATGCAGGCGGCAATGTGCTTATTTCCAGCGGTGATGACCTCGGCGGGGCCCATGCCCAGCGCCGTGACATAATCGGTGTGGCGGGCACGGATGCAGAGATCGCCCTCGATGGAGCGCAGCCGCAGGCTTTCAGCCCGGCCGGAGAAGATCTCGCCATCCGGCGTGACGATATCAAGCGGGAATTCCGTCATGGCTTACTCTCCTTTTTGGGCCTTTTCCACCACCTCATCGATGGTGCCGGCATACAGGAACGCGCCCTCGGGCAGGTCATCGTGGCGGCCCTCGATGATCTCGCGGAAGCCGCGGATGGTTTCCTGCAGCGGGACATACTTGCCCGCCATGCCGGTGTACTGCTCCGCCACATGGAAGGGCTGAGAGAGGAAGCGCTGGATCTTACGGGCGCGGCTGACCGTCTTTTTATCCTCCTCGGAGAGTTCCTCCATGCCCATGATGGCGATGATATCTTGAAGCTCCCGGTAGCGCTGCAGAATGCGCTGGACGGCACGGGCGACCTCATAGTGCTCCTGCCCGACGATCTCCGGCGAGAGGATGCGGCTGGTGGAATCCAGGGGATCGACCGCCGGGTAGATGCCGAGGGAGGCGATGGCACGATCCAGAACGGTGGTGGCATCCAGATGGGTGAAGGTGGTGGCGGGGGCGGGGTCGGTGAGGTCATCGGCCGGGACATAGACCGCCTGCACTGAGGTGATGGAGCCCTTGCGGGTGGAGGTGATGCGCTCCTGCAGGGCGCCCATCTCGGTGGCCAGGGTGGGCTGGTAGCCTACTGCGGAGGGCATACGGCCCAGCAGGGCCGAGACCTCGCTGCCGGCCTGGGTAAAGCGGAAAATGTTATCGATGAAGAGCAGAACATCCTGATTCTTGACATCGCGGAAGTATTCCGCCATGGTAAGGCCGGTGAGGCCAACTCTCATACGAGCCCCGGGGGGTTCGTTCATCTGGCCGTAGACCAAGGCGGTCTTATTGAGAACGCCGCTTTCCTTCATTTCATTGTAAAGGTCGTTGCCCTCACGGGTGCGCTCGCCTACGCCGGTGAATACCGACAGGCCGCCGTGCTGGGTAGCGACATTATTGATGAGCTCCATGATGAGGACGGTTTTGCCGACACCGGCGCCGCCGAACAGCCCGATCTTGCCGCCCTTGGCGTAGGGGCAGATGAGATCGACGACCTTGATGCCGGTTTCCAGGATCTCGGTCGCACCCTGCTGATCCTCAAACGAGGGGGCGGGACGGTGGATGGCCCAGCGTTCCCCGGCCTTGACAGGCGCGCCGTGATCAATGGGCTCGCCCAAAAGGTTGAAAATGCGTCCGAGGCATTCCTCGCCCACCGGCACGCTGATGGGCGCACCGGTATCAATAGCTTCCATGCCGCGCACCAGGCCATCGGTGCTGTTCATGGCGATGCAGCGCACCACATTATCGCCGATGTGCTGAGCAACCTCGGCGGTGATGACCCGCTCCCCATGCTGAATGGTGATGGCATTGCGCAGTTCGGGCAGTTCCCCTTCCGCAAAGCGGATATCCAGTACCGGACCGATGATCTGCGTTACGATGCCTTTATGTTGGGAGGACATGATGCTTCACTCCTTATTTGTTATTCTTCCGCGCCTGCCACGATCTCGGTCAGCTCCTGCGTGATGCTGCCCTGCCGTGCGCGGTTATACTGCAGGTTCAATTTGTCGATCATTTCATCGGCGTTCTGTGTGGCGGAATCCATCGCCATACGGCGGGCAGAAAGCTCGCTGGCCAGCGATTCGCACAACGCGCCGTAGATGACGCCGCCGAGGTATTCCGGGATCATGGCATTGAACACCGTGGCGCAGTCCGGCTCGTAGAGAATATCCGCAAGGCGCTTGTCACTTGCCGCGGGCTTTTCCGGCTGGGGCAGCGGCAGCAGCCGCAGCACACACGGCTCTTGAGAAAGGAGACTGTTCCAGCGGGTAAAGACCAGCTCGATGGCATCCACCTGACCGGAGCGGTACAGCCCCGCCAAATGGCGCGCCAGTGTAAAGCAGCCACCCACCGAAAGATCTTCGGCGGTGAGCCAGTCCTCGGTGAGGATCTCGGCGCCGCGGTGACGGAAGTATTCCCCTGCCTTTTTTCCGATGGGCACCACACAGTTTTCCTCACCGGTGAGGGTTTCGGCGGCCAGCCGCAGCACATTGCTGTTGTAGCCGCCCGCAAGGCCGCGGTCGCCGGCGATGGCCACGCAGCAGACCCGCTTTTCCTCCCGCTTTTGCAGGTAGGGGGAGGAAAAATCGCGGGTGGCAGCGGCGATCCCGCTGAGGGTACTGTGCAGGGTGGTATAGTAAGGACGGGTGCGCAGGGCTTTTTCCTGCGCCTTGTTCATCTTGGAGGCAGCCACCATTTCCATGGCCTTGGTGATCTGCCGGGTATTCTGCATGCTGTGGATCCGCAGCTTGATGCTTTTCATGGAGGCTCCAGCCATTGGTGTTCCCTCCCCTTACAGCGCCGCGAGGAACGCGGAAACGGTTTCGGCGATGGCGGAAGCAAGCTGCTGTTCCGTTTCTTTTTCCAGCTTGCCGGCGGTACGGATGGCCGCCAGCAGACCGGCATAGCGGGCATCCAGTGTTTCATAAAGGAATGCCTCGTACTCGCTGATCTTTTCCACCGGGACTTCTTTGAGGAAGCCCTTGGTGACGGCATACAGGATAGCCACCTGATGGATGACCTCCACCGGGGAGCTGTTGTGCTGCTTGAGTACCTCTACAATGCGTTCGCCCTGGGCCAGGGTGGCCTTGGTATTGGCATCCAGATCGGAGCCGAACTGGGCAAAGCTTTGCAGCTCACGGAACTGGCTGTAAACCAGCTTAAGGGTACCGGAAACCGACTTCATGGCCTTGATCTGCGCGGCGCCGCCGACACGGGAAACCGAAATGCCGGGATTGATGGCGGGCATAACGCCGGAATGGAACAGCTCGGTTTCCAGGAAGATCTGGCCATCGGTGATGGAGATGACATTGGTGGGGATGTAGGCGGAAACATCGCCGGCCTGGGTTTCGATGATGGGCAGCGCGGTAAGGGAACCGCCGCCCTCTTCCTCGGAAAGGCGCGCGGCGCGCTCCAGCAGGCGGGAATGCAGATAGAATACATCGCCGGGGTAGGCTTCACGGCCCGGCGGGCGCCGGATGAGCAGGGATAGCGTACGATAAGCGACGGCGTGCTTGGTGAGGTCATCGTAGACCACCAGCACATCTTTACCCTGCTTCATAAAGTATTCGCCCATGGTGCAGCCGCTGTAAGGCGCGATGTACTGCAGGGGGGAAAGCTCCGAAGCGGAGGCGGAAACAACGATGGTATAGTCCATCGCGCCGCCGGCGGTAAGGGTTTCCACCACCTGGGCCACGGTAGAGCGCTTCTGCCCGATGGCGACATAGACACAGATGACGCCGTTGCCCTTCTGGTTCAGGATGGTATCCAGCGCGATGGAGGTCTTGCCGGTCTGGCGGTCACCGATGATGAGCTCGCGCTGGCCGCGGCCAATGGGGATCATGCTGTCGATGGCCTTGATACCGGTCTGAAGCGGCACGGTAACGGGCTGACGCTCGATGATGCCGGGCGCGGGGCTTTCCACCGGGGCATAGCCGGCGGCTTCCACCGGGCCTTTGCCATCGATGGGCGCACCGAGGGCATTGACGACACGGCCGATGAGGGCTTCGCCCACCGGGACCGACACAACACGGCCGGTGCGGCGGACGGTATCGCCTTCCTTGATGCCGCCGTCATCGCCCAAAATGATGACAGCGACGGTATTTTCCTCTAAGTTCTGGGCAATGCCGTATTCCCCATTGGGGAATTCCAGCAGCTCATTCATCATGCATTTTTCCAGGCCGGAGGCACGGGCGATACCATCGCCGACCACCAGGACGGTGCCGACCTCTTCCTGCACGATGTGGTTTTCATAATTTTTGATCTGGGACTTGATGATCTTGGTTATTTCCTCCGGTCTCAGTTCCATGGAACCACCAGCTTTCTCTTGATGTTTACAGAACGGCACCGCGCAGCAGGCCGCTCAGTTCCTCCAGGCGGCCGCGCAGGGAGCCATCCCACACACGGCCGTCGATCTCCACCCGGATGCCGCCGATGAGTGGCGGGGAGACGGTGCCTTCCAGCAGGACATGCTTGCCCAGCGTTTCCCCCATGCGGGCGGCCAGCGCCGTAAGCTGTGTCTCCGTAAGCGGCACCGCGGAGCTGACACGGCCCCGGACGGTATTGTGGTCTTCCAGCCAGCGCTGCTCGTAGCGGGCGGCGCAGCCGGCAAAGGCGGGGAGTCTGCCCCTTTCACACAAAAGGCACAGAAAATTGACAAGATAGGGGTGCACCTGCCCGGTCAGCGCTTCCCCTATCAGGTGCAGGCGCTCCTCCCGGGGGATATCCGGGCTGGCAAGCAGGGCGGGGTACTGCGGATTTTCCCGGAACAGGCGGGCCAGCAGCTTTACCTGCTCCAGCAGCTCATCACAGAGCGCTTCCTCCGCCGCCAGGTCATACAACGCGTCGCCGTAGGTTTTTCCGGTCGCTGTCATGCCGATTCACCCATTTCCTTTATAAACTGGTCAATGAGCGCCTGCTGATCGCCGGCGTTGATCTCCTTTTCTACGACCTTTTCCGCCAGGGCGACGACCATGCCGGAGATGTTATCCTTGATCTCATTGACTGTTTTTTTCTTTTCCCGGTCGATCTCGGCATAGGCCTTTTCCTTGATCCCAGCGGCCTCCAGCTGCGCCGACTGGATCAGCTGTGTCGCGCGGGCCTCGGCATTCTCGGCAGCGGCCTTGACAATCTGGCCGGCCTCCATGCGGGCATCCCGCATCAGGCGGTCATATTCCGCCTTTTCCTCCTCGGCGGCGGTACGGGCGGCTTCGGCTTCGCCGTAGATGGCGTTGACCTCACCGCGGCGCTTGGCGATGATGCCCTGTACGGGCTTAAACAAAAACTTTTTGAACAGCGCCGCCTGAATAAGCAGGTTGGCGATCTGGGCAACGAATTCCCAGGGAACGATACCGACAAGAGACAGATGATCCATGGTTTCGTTCTCCTCCCTTAATGATGGATTACAGAAGTCCGATGAAGATGCGGGGCACCACGAACATGAGCAGCAGGCCGGTAACAAAGCCGTAAATACCGGTGGTCTCGGCGATGGCGCAGCCCAGCAGCATGGTGGAAGTGACCTCGCCCTTGGATTCGGGCTGACGGGCGATGGCTTCGCAGGATTTGCCGACGGCGTAGCCTTCACCAATGCCGGGGCCGATGCCCGCGATAAGAGCGATACCGGCGCCAATGGCGCAGCCTGCCAGAATGATTGCTTTTTCCATAGTAATTTCCTCCCTGATATGGTTTTGGGGTTATGTAGAGCCGGTCAGTCCGCATCGGCGGCTGCCGCGATATACATCATGGTGAGCATGCAGAAGATGAACGCCTGCATAAAGCTGGAGAACCAATCGAAGTAGAGCGAGAACACGGCGGGAATGCCGACCGAAAGGAATGGGATCCGGGAAAGGAGATCCCCCACGACGCCGGGCAGCAGCCCGAACAGCGCGTGGCTGGCAGCTCCCAGCGCGGAATAGATAAGGGTGCTGATGACAGTGCCGGAAACGATATTGCCGAAGTGACGGAACGCCATCGAAATGGGGGTCGCGATCTCGCTGATGATATTGAACGGGGTGAGCACCGCGATGGGCTGGGTGTAGCCCTTGAGGTAGCCGCCAATGCCATTGGTCTTGATCTTGGTGGCGGTGATGAGCACAAACACCAGCACCGCCCAGGCCAGCTCGGTGGAAAGATCGGCCGTGGGAGAAAAGACTCCCAGCAGCCCGGAAAGACTGGAAAGCAGCGAAAGCGAGAAGATAGCGGCCACAAACGGCGCATAGTGGGAAAAGCGCGTGCCCATATTGCTATCTACAAAGTTCTGGGCGGTATTGACCAGAAACTCAGCGACGGTCTGCCGGGTGGTGACATGATCGACCCGCAGATCATGGGTGAGCCAAATGCAGAACAGGGTAAGCAGCAGCATGATGCTCCAGGTGACCACCAGCGTGGCCGTAAGGGGAATGCCGCCGAAGATGGGCAGTGTGGCAAGAATCGGGGAACCATTGATCTCTACATTCATGCGGCGGGTGCCTCCTTTGGCTGCGGTTTATAGAACCCCAAAAGCTGCATGACCGAGATGGTGATGCGGGGGAAGAACAGGGCCAGCGCCGTGGCTACACCATTGAGTGCACCCAGCTGGAAGCCCAAAATAGCAACGACACAGGTGAGGAGCATCCGCACTGAGTAGGAAAACTGGGCGATCTGCTTGGCCTTTTCGGCATTGCTGGCCGCCCGCTGCATGGTAAAGCCCAGCAGAACGAAGTTAAAAACCGCAAAACCGGCGCCGACCGCCGTGCCCAGCCATACCGTTCCATCCAGCCGGCCCAGCAGCGCAAAAACCGCCAGCTGCACCGCGGCGCAGGCCACCGTACCGATGGCGATATGCCGGACTTCCCTTAGAACTGATTTTTGGAGCTTCATTTTCAGCACCTTCCTTTTATCCTTTGCCGGGGGCTTGTCCCCTACCCGGCCAAAAGCTATTCGTGGTCATTATAGGCGATGGGCTTTTCGCCCTTTGTTTCCTTTTCAGCCGTCCTTTTGCAGTAGTGCAGGAAGGACACCGCGCTGCACGCGGAGGCCGCCAGGCCGCTTACAATGGCGACGGCCATGATCCAGCCGCCCCAGCCCCATTTGCTTTGGGCCAGGTGGGCCAAAAAGATGCACAGCAGCGGCGGGGTAACCAGGGAGATCCCCAACTGGGTAAGCCACAGGAGCTTGCGGAGCTGTTTCATCTTGTCCCTCCCTGCCGGTAAAATGCCGTTTTCTTGGCGCGTTCTTTATACTTCTTTTCGATGGGAATATAGCGCACCGTACATAAAAATGCCCTTGGGGCAAAGCGGCTCCGGCGGTTTTTACCGCTTCCTCTGCAATAAGCGGTAACCGCCGGAGCGCCCCCAAATCAAGGAGGTTACAGGGAAAATTCCATGTCCGATGGGTCAGCAGCGGGGGCTCCTTTGCCATAGGAGCGCCCAGCTGACTACCGCTATTATAGCTATCGCCCATTTGAAAGGAAATAATCAATGCTATTGCATTCTCTTGCATTTTTCTTGTGGTTATGCTACAATTCGTGCGGTTTTCTACATAATATTGCGTAGCACTACTTTCCAATGCCCAGAAAGGAGTTCCCCCGCCGATGCGTTCCTCTTTGTTCGACTATGAATGGCAGTTCCTCACCCAGATGATCACCCGCATTCACTATACCGCCAGCTACGAGGAGCTGTGCCGCCTGCTGCTGGAGGACCAGCTGCCCACCCTCATCCCCTTTGACCGCGCGGTGGTCTTCCAGACCGGGCGGCAGAACGGACAGGGGACGGTTGCCGCGCCATACACCGTGGGCATGCCGAACGACCCGAAGGAGAACCCCTTTTTGGACCGCGCGGTCATTCCCCGCTGGTCGCAATTCATCATGGCGCCGCACAGCACCGTCTTTTTGCAGTCGGATCTCATCGCCGCCGAGGACTGGATCCACTCCGATATCTACCGGAATATCTGGGAGCCGTGCCGCCTTTACTGGGCGCTGGGGGCTACCATCCAGTACCGTGACCGCCCGCTGGCGCTGGTGGCGCTGTTCCGGGAGCGGGACAAGGCTGACTTTAACCCCAAGGAGTTCCATATTCTGCACACGCTGAAGGACGCGCTGGAGCGGAAATTCTATGACCTGCTGGCGGAGCCTGCCGCCGGGGTGCTGCCCGCCGAGCGCCTGCGGCAGGCGGCGGCCGGCTATGGGCTGACCAAGCGGGAGACCGAGATAGCCGAGCTGGTATGCCGTAATCTTTCCACCGAGGAGATATGCGAAAAGCTATACCTGGCGCCCGCCACCCTCAGCAAGCACCTTTCCAATATTTACGGCAAGGTAAAGGTCACCGGGCGCATAGCGCTGATGGCGCTGCTGACCGGCACTGCAAACAAGGCATAAAGAAAAGGAGCCGGGAAGGCTCCTTTTTTGTTTTATTGTGATGCGCCCCTGTGCCGCTACCGCAGCAGCTGGATGCTCTCGGCAATTTTTATTACTTCTTCGGTATCTTCGTTTGAGAGCAGGCTAAGCATGCTTTCGCCAACCTGCCATACAATCGAGGTTTCTCCGTCCTTTAGATTGTATATCCCTTCGCTGTAACCAATCATAATGGGGCGGGTGATCTGCGCGTTCTCGGAATCAACATGAACTGAGCAATGTGTCCCAGAACTAGTCTGTGTAAAATCTATGTATTTATCACCTTTCTCATAAGACACAAGCAATTCAATCCCCGCAAGATCCTCAAATATTGCCAACTCATACCCCTCCGGCAAATATGTTGGGGCAAAGCAGTGCTCCCAGGTGTAAAGGTCCGCATCGATGAACATGCCCGGCTGGTGTGGGGCCACCGTTACATTGGTAAAGCGGTCCTGCGGGGAAATTATCATCTTGTAAACGGCGCTCCTGACCGACGGGGATACCGCAAAAGCGGTGCTTAAACAAATGAAAAAGGTAAGGAACACCACCGCCGCCCGGGTAACCACCCGCCCGGAGACCTGCCAGGCCTTTTGCCCGATGACCTGCCAGCGCTGCCGCCGCATGGCACGGTCCACGGCGTGCTCCGCGCTTTCCCGGTCCTCCGGCGGGTCCGGCTGTTCCTGCATCCTGGCCCGCAGGCGGTCATTTTCCCGCTCCAGGTAGTGGAAAAGCGCCAGCTTCAGCAGCAGCTCCTCCTGCTCTATTCGCAGGCGGTTCCTATTCAGTGGATATTCGTAGTTCATATCAGCATCTCCTCCGCCTCCAGCACCGCAAAGGCATTTTTTCGGGCACGGCTCAGGCACATGCGCACGCTGCCCGGCTTGATATTCAGCAGCCCGGCGATCTCCTCATCGCTCATCTCCAGTATGTAACGGTACATTAGGATATCCCGGTCCCGCTGGAGGAGCTTTTCCAGCCCCCGGCTCAGCAGATCCACCCGCTCCATATCAATAAAAGCGCCCAGCTGCTCCTCCGGGGCGGCGCTCCACCCCTCCGCAAAGTCCTCACTGGCACCCACACGCTCCTTTTTCCGCCGGCGCCAGCGGTCTATCGCCGTGCTTTTGGCCGCAATAACGGCATACGGCAGCAGCTGGCCCTGGGGCATGGTGCGCAGGGCCGCCATGCGGCCAATGAGCTTGACGAGGGTATCCTGCACGGCATCCTCGGCCTCGCCGTGGTCACGCAGAATATCATAGGCCTGGCGATACATGGCCTTGTGGCACTGCTCGTAAAGATTTATCATAAATGCGCGGTCGGCGTCGTCCTCTATCGCCATTAGGATCATCGGGATCATGGTGGGCCTCCTTCATCCACGGGGGGTGGTTTTCTCTTTGGCTAAATATTAGCAGAACCCTCCCCCAAAATCAATGGCGCAGAGGCCCGGCGGGCCTTCCGCTTTACAGGGTATAGCTGCTATCCCGCCACTGAATCTCGGTCGCACTTACCCACTGCGGTTTTTCCCCCTCCCAGCGGCCGTATTCATGGCCGCGCAGGAAACCGATCTTGGTCCGCTCCCCGGTGGCGATCTCATAAAGCATCAGGTTCATACCCCCATCATCAATGAGTTCGTAGGCGATATATTTTTCATCGGGGGAAAGGCTGGCCTCCATGCTCTTGGCGTCCTTATCGGTAGAAACAAAAGGAGGCCCCGGTGAGGTAGGGGTATCCTGAGAAACCCAGGTGTAGCTATCCTCGGCACAGTTATAAATAACCACCGGGCGGCTGGCGATCAGCAGCCGGTTGCTGTCGGCAAACCACTGGATATTGGGAGTAACGCCATAGTACTCGTGTTGAATGGTGCCGTAATACTCGCGATAAACGCGGACATTACAGCAGATGGGCTCTTCTCCCTTATCGAGGGCTCTTTTGTGGAACCTTACATCGTAATAGGCACCCTCGCCCTGGTCCTCCTCAAGCTCCAGGTACTGCACGATCTCTCCATTCGGCGACCAAATGGGTTCCCGGTAGTGGTTTTCCCCATGCAAATAGCCAGCCGAAGCGCCGTAGACCGCCTCGCCGGCCTCGGGATCGGTATACCGGCGATACACCAGGTAACTGCCTCCATTGCAGGAAATGCAGGCCACCGCCAGGTTTTCATCGGTGGGGCAGGTGACAAACTGATCATCGAACTGCGAAAAATCAGGCTCCTGTGGCTGTGGGTCAGGCTGCGGCTGCGGCTCTGGCTGCGGCAAAACATTGATGTTCCCCTGCGCACCGCAGGCCGTCAGCAGCATCAGTGCCGCCGCCAGCAGACAAAGCACCCTTTTAGCGTGTTTTCTCATTTCTTGTTTCCTCCTTGTTGTATGTTGTACTGTTTATTGCTGCAATGGTTTCAACTCCGTTACAATTCGGCCAATGTAATTGACACGCCTGCCACGGGGGACTATAATATGTTATGTTATTCCAAAAGAGCCTGGAGGGTATCCCATGAAACTGTTCTGCGCGGCACTCACCGCCGCTCCCGTTACCGGCGATAACAGCATCGTCCCCATCGCCATCATTGCCATGGCCGTTGTGGTGGTCATTGCCGCCGTACTGCTGCTTACCTCCCGCAAAAAATAAGTGCCGCCTACCCACCGCTTGTCATGTACAGGCGGTCTTTTTTTATTTCTGGGCGGCCCATTTCCTTCCTTAACCTATATAACTATAACGATTTCCGTCCGGGAAATGCAACACCTCCCGGGAAAATTCTACGCCAAGGTCAAAAAAATCCGTGCGATTTGGCAAATATAACAAAATTTTCCGTATTTTCTTCTTTTGCTTGTATCATTCATCATAATTATGGTATGCTGGGCTTGCGGCGGGGGCGGAGAATCCCCAGCCGCAGGATAAAAAACGAAAAACAGCTAAGGAGGAGCAACAGAATGAGAAAATTCCGTATTCTGGCACTGATGCTGGTACTCATCATGGTACTGGCAGGCTGCGGTACCGGTAATTCTACCCCCGCGGCCAAAGACATCGTGATCCTGTACACCAATGACGCCCACTGCGGCATCGAGGATGGCATGGGCTACCAGGGCCTTTCCGCCGCCAAGCGTGCGCTGCTGGCCGCAGGCAATAAAGTCCTGCTGGTAGATAACGGCGACGCCGTTCAGGGCGACACCATCGGCACCCTTTCCAAGGGCGAGTACATCATCGACATCATGAACAAGCTGGGCTACGATGTAGCCACCCCCGGCAACCATGAGTTCGACTACGGCATGGACCAGTTCAATAAGCTGGTGGAAAAGGCCGACTTTGACTACATCAGCTGCAACTTTGTAGACAAGGACGGCAACCCCGTGCTGAAGCCCTATGTCATCAAGGAAGCCGACGGCGTAAAGATCGCCTTTGTCGGCATTTCCACCCCCAAGACCATCACCACCTCCACCCCCACCTACTTCCAGGATGGGAACGGCAACTATATCTACGGCTTTATGCAGGATGATACCGGCGAGAAGCTGTATGCCGCCGTACAAAGCGCTGTGGACGCCGCCCGCAAGGAAGGTGCCAAGTATGTCATCGCCATGGCGCACCTGGGCATCGAGGCCGACTGCCAGCCCTGGACCTCCTCGGATGTCATTGTGAACACCAGCGGCATTGATGTGGTGCTGGATGGTCACTCCCACTCCACCATCGCCGGGGATATCGTAAAGAATAAGGAAGGCAAGGATGTCATCCTTACCTCCACCGGCACCAAGCTCGCCAATATCGGCTGCCTCACCATCACCGCCGATGGCAAGCTCTCCACCGCCCTCATCAACGATGACGGCATGAGCGATACCATCGCCGAGATCAAATCCGGCTACGAGGAGATCGTCAATACCGTCGTAGCCTCCACCAAGGTCGAGCTGACCGTCAATGATCCCGTCAGCGGCGAGCGTATGGTTCGCCGGCAGGAAACCAACCTGGGTGACCTGTGCGCCGATGCTTACCGGGCCATGTCCGGTGCCGATATCGCCGTAGTCAATGGCGGCGGCATCCGTGTCAGCATCCCCGCGGGCGATATCACCTACGGCCAGATCATCGCGGTACATCCTTTCGGCAATGAGATGTGCGTGGTGGAAGCCACCGGCCAGCAGATCCTGGATGCCCTGGAGATGGGCGCCCGCAATGCCCCCGGCGAATGCGGCGGCTTCCTGCAGGTCTCTGGCATGAGCTATGAGATCGACCTGAATGTGGAGCCCACCGTAGAGGTGAACGCCGATGGCATGTTCACCGGTGTTTCCGGCGAATACCGCGTAAAGAATGTCAAGGTAGGCGATGAGCCGCTGGACCTGGCCAAGACCTACACCCTGGCCAGCCACAACTACATGCTCAAATCCGCCGGTGACGGCATGGCCATGTTCCAGGGCTGCACCCTGCTGCAAGATTCCGTCATGATCGACAACCAGGTGCTCATCAATTACATCGTGGATGTACTGAGCGGCGTGGTAGGCGAAGATTATGCCGACCCCTACGGCCAGGGCCGCATCACCGTGATCGAGAAGAAGTAATTTCTCTCCAAGCACACCAAAAAGCTCCCCCACGGGGGAGCTTTTCCTTTCCTTACAAAAATACTCTGCATTTTATGTGCAGATTGTCTGTTGACAAAGGTATTACCTTTGTTGTATCCTAATCCTATCATAGGAAAGAAGAGGAACACATGAACCGCGAACCCATCAATAAACAGAACCTGAGCGACGCCGTGGCGGAAAAGCTGCGGGAATATATCCGCAGCAGCGATGCCCCCCGTTCCCTGAAGCTGCCGCCGGAAGCCGTCATCGGGGAATCGATGGGCGTCAGCCGCATCACCGTACGGCGGGCCCTCAGCGATTTGGAGCAGGAGGGCCTTATTCAGCGCATCCATGGGCGCGGCACCTTTATCAATCCCAATATCTCCAAAATCAAGGCCACCATCACCCCTGGGCAGGATCTGCACCAGCTCATCCGGGAAAGCGGCTACGAATCCCGCAATGAACTCATTAGCTTGGAAACCGTCCCCACCGACCTGCACCACGCCGAAGCGCTGGAGGTAGCGCCGGGCTCTCCCCTCATCAAGGTCGTCTGCTCCTACTATGCCAATGATATTTTGGCCATTGTCAGCATCAATCACATCCCGGAGGGCCTGCTGAAAACCATGCCGAGCCGGGAGGAATGGGGCACCCACACCAGCTATGAGCTGCTGCGCACCCACGCCGGACTGCTGGTCACCAATGAGTGCATCACCATCCAGAGTAAAAGCCGAGCGGAGGCCCTGACCATCACTCCCGCCGCCGGGGAATTTGACTGTGATTCCTTTTTGTGCATGAACGGTACCTCCCTGACTGCGGAAAATAAACCGGCCCTCAGCGGCCAGGCCCTGTATAATACCAACTATGTTCACTTCCAGATGCTGCGGAATATCAAGGCATTCTGACGCAATAAAAACTGCCCTGCGTAAACAGGGCAGAAATTTGCAAACTCATTTAGGTAATACCATATTATCTTTTATGGCTTGCCGCCAGCGGCCAGCACATCGCCCCACACCCCTGCTGGAGTCCGCACTTTCCCCCTTATTTTCCTCCCTTCTCAAAAAGCATACCCATAGCCATGCACTTCTCCCGTCCAAAAAGAGAATCCTCTTCTATTTACTTTTTATATCTTTTATAAGGTAATACCATATTATCATATCTCTAATGTAAAGGAGGAATCGACCATGCAGACACTGCTGTATGGCGCACAAATCATCACGCAGAACGAACAGGATGAGATCCACAAGGAAGGTTGGATCCTGCTGGAGGACAACCAGATCATCGGCATCGGCGCTGGCGCCCCGCCGGAGGTTCCGGAGGGCACCGTCAAGCGCTGCCTTCCCGGTCGGGTCATCATGCCCGGCATCGTCAATATCCACACCCATGTAGGCGGCACTCTGTTCAAGGGCCTCACCGAGGACATCAAAGGGGCCTTCTACGGGCTGGCTTTCCCCATGGAACGCTTTATCACCCAGGAATCCATGTACAGCATCAGTATGCTGGGGGCCATGGAGGCCGTCAAATTCGGCTCCACCTTCATCGATGACCTGTACCACTTCCCGGAATCCACCGCCCGCGCGGCGGAGGAGCTGGGTCTGCGCGGCATCATCGCACAAAAGATCTACGACCCAGACCCGCAAAACCTGCACAATAACGATTATTCTTCGATGCCGGGGCAGGCCGCCCAAAAGCTGCAGGCCAATGTGGACCTGTACGAAACCTTCAATGGCCGCGGCAATGGCCGTATTGAGATCGGCTTTGCTCCCCACGCCACCGATACCGTCCCCATCGCCCTGGCCAAAGAGATCGCGGCAACCGCCGGGAAGTACCATGCGCCTGTCCACACCCATGTGTCGCAAACTCCCCAGGAGATTGCCCACGACCGGGAAGCCTATGGCATGACTCCCGTGGAGTACCTCTTTGAGACCGGCCTGGCCCAGCAGAAGCTCATCGCGGCGCACTGCGTCTGCGTCACTGAAAATGATGTCCGGCTGCTGGCAAAAATAAGGTCCATGTAGCGCATTGCCCGGAGGTCTTCTTCAAGGCGGGTTATTTCGCCCCAGTGGATCTGTGGCACAAATACGGTGTGACCTACGCCCTGGGTACTGATTGGGTCACCCTGAATCCCTGGACCAATATGCGCATTTACCTGGGCTGCTGGCGTACCCTGGGCGGGCTAGATGAACAGCAGGCCGGTGCCAAGCTGGCCTTTCGCAAGATCACCATGGATGCCGCCCGGCTGGTGGGCAAGGAAAAGGAGATCGGCTCGCTGGAAGTGGGCAAAAAGGCAGATCTCATCGTGATGGATGCGCGGGAACCGCATCTCCAGCCAATGTACGATCTGGATATCCGCTCCACCCTGGTGTGGAACGCGATCGGCAATGAGGTAGAAACCGTCATCATTGACGGCAAAACGATAGTGGACGGCAAGCGGGTGCTTACTGTGGATGAAACGGCCGCCACACAGGAAGCCACCGCGATCTGCCACAAGTACCTGGCGCGCCAGTTAGGCGCCCAAAACCAATTGTGAAGGAGGACTAATAATGCTTGACGCAGTCTCCGGGCTGATGATCGGCTCCTATATCGTAGTTTATGTAATCTGTGTTGGCATCCTCATCTGGTATGCCAACCATCATCTGGAGGATAAGTAAAGGAGGCTTCCCATGAATATCAATGTGGGTTGGTTTATCGCAGCATTCGCTGCCTATTTCATCATCAATATCGTGGTTTCCCTGCGTGTCAGCAAGGGCACTTCCGGCATCAGCGGCTTTGCGCTGGGTCAGGTAGGCCCCGTTGTCCTGGCATTTTCATTCTTTGCCACCCGCCTTAGTGCCAGCGTGTACCTGGGCGAGCCCGGCATCATGTGGACCTCCGGCTGGCCTTACAGCTGGATCGGCATTCTCAATGCGGCCTTCTGGACCGCCACCATCATCATCGTGGCCCGCCGCATGCGCACCTATTCCGGTGCCCTGGGCGCTCTCAACGTCCCGGATTTCCTGGGCCAGCGGTACGATAGCAACTTCCTGCGCATCTGGACCTGCATCGGCTGCACCATCTTCTACATTCTGCTCATCGTTTCCCAGTACAAGGGCGCCATTGCCCTGTTCTCCACCCTCTTCGGCATGGATAAAACCGTTATCATTGTGGCGTTCTCGCTGTTCGCCATCATCCTGGTCAATATCGGCGGCTTCAAATCCGTTGCTTGGACCGACTTTTTGCAGGGCATCCTCATGGTCATCATCGCGGTGGTCATCTTCATCGCGGCGTTCAAGGCCGTCGGCTGGAGCTTTGCCGATGTAAACACCCAGCTTTCCGCCATCGACCCCAACCTCGTCCAGCCCTTCAATGAGAGCGGTCTTTACAGCCTTTCCGGCGTCATCGCCATGCCGTTCTATCTGTTTGTTTCGCTGGTGGCCAATCCCTACTGCACCATCCGCCTGATGGCCATGACCGATGTGGGCCGCAAGAGTTTTAAGAAGTTCGGCCTCACCCTCATCTCTGTCGGTATGATCTGCATGCTGATGTATATGTCCGGCCTGTTTGGGCGGGTGCTGTACCCCAACCTGGCCGATGCCGACAGTGTCATCCCCACCATCGCCCAGAACCTGCTGCCCGAATGGGGCCTGGCCATTGTGGCCGTTGGCCTGTTCGCCTCCATGATGGCCTGCGTGGATTCCATGATCCACTGCATCAGCGCCATGCTCTCGGTCGATATCTATAAGCGCACCCTAAAGAAGGATGCCACCGATCAGCAGGTCGCCAAGGCGGCGCGCTATATCACCTTTGCGGTGGTTGCCATCGTGCTGGTCATCACCCTGTTCTACACCCCCAAGCTGCTAGCTATGCTGGGCATGATCGCCGGCGCGGGCTCCGGCCTTGTCACCCTGGCTCCCATGCTGGTAGGCCTCTACTGGGAGCGCACCACCAAGGCGGGCGCCATCACCGGCTCTCTCACCGGTGTGCTTTCCTTCGCGCTGTTCTACTTCGGCGGCTTCTTCAATGGCAACCTGTGGATCGTCGGCGTAGCGGCAGCTGTCTTGGCGGTCATTGTCACAGTCGCAGTCAGCCTTTTCACCAAGCCGATGGACCCTGCTGTACTGAACCGCATGAAGGGCCTGAAAGCCGAAGGTTGACCTCCCCTGCGGCGGCCTGCGGCCGGGCCGCCCCCTGCTATGACATTCCCATTCCCTATTTCAATCTGACTCCTCAAGGAAAGTATCCCTGCCCCGGCGGGGATATTTTTCTGCTCCACGCAAAAAGCTCCCCATACAGGGGAGCTTTTCTCTATCTTATCCAATATTATAGATCATCCAGCGTCATGCCAAAGGGCGGTAGGAACTGCATCATAAACTGCTCCGCCTCCGGCAGCTCCATCTCGTGGATTGCCTGCAGCAGGGTATCATAGGCCCGGTCAAATTCATGGTTGCCCGCCCGGCGCTCCTCGGTGCACTTGATCAGGGCTGAAAGCTTATCCGCCGTCTTAATATAGGGCCTGTACTCCTCGGTAGGGGTAAACCACGGGGTCATTTCCTCCGCCATGGGTACCGGCAGGCGGCTCAGCAGCGCCGTCTGCGCTTCCTTTTCCACCGCCTTGTACGCCGTTTTAATGCTCTCGTTCTTATATTTCACCGGCGTAGGCAGGTCGCCGGTCAGTATCTCGGTACAATCATGGTACAAGGCATACAGCACCGCCTTTTCCGGCTCCAGTGTGCCGCCCCGCTGGCGGTTCAGCAGTGCCAGCGCATGGGCAATATACGCCGTTTCCAGTGTGTGCTCACACAGGTTCTCCGGCCGGGAGGACCGCATCAGGCACCAGCGGTCAATATATTTCATTCGCCCCAGCAAGGCATAGAAGGTATTCAGCATGGCTTTCTCTCCTCGGTTTCATTGGTTACAGGGTACAGGCTCCGGCCGCCCCCTCGGCCCGCTTCGCGGGCTTGCGCGGCTCCGCCGCGCGGGCGCACCGCCCTTCGGGGCGGCGCCCCGGGGGCGGCCGGAGCTCCCTTCATCTCTGCCACTATTCTACCACGCCAAAGGCCCCCCTGGCAAGCACCCTCTCATTTTGCAGGAGTCCCTGCAGGAACCCCTGCAAAATTTGCAAAAATGCAGGAAAAATTAAAAACGATTCATATTTGCTCAATTTTCATCTCATAAAAAGGCTATTTTCTTGCCAAAATGAATAAAAAACAAAAAATCTTGCAAAAAGGGGTTGCAATTCCATTTTGCGGTGCTATAATAATGACCATAGTCCACTGTGACCCATATTAAAATGAATATTGATAAGGAGATCCCACCATGAAAAAGTTATTTGCCCTCTTGATGGCCGCCATGATGCTGCTGTGCTGTGTTGCCTGCGGTGGCGGCAATGACACCCCCGATCCCTCCGGTAATACCACCGCTTCCATCACCATTGGCACCGGCAGCACCTCCGGCACCTACTATGCCTATACCAATGCCGTCGGCATGATCTTGAAGGACGCCACCGGCTACACCTACAATGTCATTTCCACCGGCGGCTCCGTTGCCAATATCAATGGCATCGAAGACGGCGACTACAATATGGCCATCGTACAGAACGATACCATGATCAAAGCCTACAATAAACTGGATGACTTCAATTTCCCTGTTGCCATCACCTCCTTCTCGGTTCTGGGCGAGGTTTACTCCGAGGTCATGCAGGTCGTTGTCCGCAGCGACCTGAAGGACACCGTCAAGACCCTGGCCGATGTCAAGGGCCTGCGCGTTTCCATCGGTGATGCCGGCTCCGGCACCGAGGCCAACGCCAAAGCCCTGCTTGCCGCCTACGGTGTTTCCACCGATGATATCACCGTACAGAACCTTTCCGTCAATAACAGCGCCGATGCCATGAAGGATGGCAAGCTGGATGTCTTCTTCTTCACCTCCGGTGCTCCCACCACCGCCATCACCGAGCTGCAAACCGCCATGGATATCTACCTGCTGGGCCTGGATGACGCCGTAATGGATGAATTCATCACCAATAACAAGGTAGGCGACTATGCCGTTTACGCCAAGATGGCCGTCACCCACGATCAGTACGCGTGCATCCCCGCCGATGCCCCCATCACCACTATCGGTGTTACTGCCACCTACATCGTTTCCAATTCCCTCTCCGAGGATCAGGTCTACAATATGACCAAGGCCCTGTGGGAGAGCAAGGATGAGATCGCTAAGGCTCACGCCGTCGGCTCCGGTATGGATATCAACAATGCCTTCGTCACCATCGGCAATGTTCCGCTGCACCCCGGTGCCGCCAAGTACTACACCGAAATGGGTCTGAATGTAGGCTGAGCTGCAAACCATTAAGTTCCCCATATGCCTGCGGCGGGAGGAGTTCCACTAAGACTCCCGCCGCAGCTTTCCTCATTTATTTGCCGGGTAACAAAAGCGAACCGGCCCTATTCCATGCTGTTCCTCTTTTGTGATTCGGTAAAAATCCATATCAGAAAGGATGCTGCCCCATGAGCCATTCCCTGCACCACACCGATGCTGCCGATACCGCCAAGCTCCTGCAGGAGCTGGACCGCGACAGCAAAAGCCGCAGCTTGACCGGCGGCTATAAGACCGCCATGACGGTGCTGTTTGTTCTCTATTCCCTCACTATGATCGTTATGGCGCTGGTCGTTTCCGGCGCCACCCAGTATACCCGCCTGCCCGTTTTTGTGGGCATGACCCTCTTTGTCGGCTACCTTAAATACCCCGCCAGCAAAAAGGACGCCCTGCGGGATAACTACTTCCCCTGGTACGATGTCATCCTGGCCTTCACCTCGCTGGGCGTGTTCTTCTACTATGCCATCGAGCAGAAAAGGATCATCCAGATGGCCAACCGCATCGGCACCACCCAGATTGTTTTGGGCATCATTGGCATCCTGCTGCTGGTGGAGCTGTGCCGCCGCTCCACCGGCATTCCGCTCATCGTGGTCGTGGGGCTGTTCACCGTCTACGGCGCCTGGTGGCTCACCAATAATAACCCCAAGACCGCCCTGCGCAATCTCATCTACAACCTGTTCTACAATCTCAATTGCGGCATCTTCTCCTCCCCCATCACCGTCTGCGCGTCCTTCATCGTGCTGTTCATCATCCTCGGCTCCTTCCTAGAGAAAACCGGCATCGGCACCTTCTTTGTCGATCTGGCCAATTCCATCGCGGGCGCCAGCGTGGGCGGTCCCGCCAAGGTCGCCGTTATCTCCAGCGCTTTGGAGGGAATGTATTCCGGCTCCTCCGTCGCCAATACCGTCGGCAGCGGCAGCATCACCATTCCCACCATGAAGCGGGTGGGCTATAAGCCGGAATTTGCCGCAGCGGTGGAGGCCGCCGCTTCCACCGGCGGTCAGATCATGCCGCCCATCATGGGTGCCGCCGCTTTCCTCATGGCGGAGATCACCGGCATCCCCTATGCTTCCATCGTCGTTGCCGCCATCCTGCCCGCCGTTCTGTACTTCACCGGCATCTTCCTTATGGTGCATTTTGAGGGCAAGCGGCTGGGGCTCAAGGGCCTGCCCAAGGACTCCATCCCCCACTTCTTCCGCCTGCTGGCAAAAAGCGGCTATCTGCTCATTCCGGTCGTCATCCTCGTCATCTGCATGAACTACTACACCGCCGGGATGTCCGCCTGCTTTGCCATCCTGTTCGCCCTTATCATCAGCCTGATCGGCCGGGATAAGCGGGATCTTCTGCGCTCCGTCGGGCTGCCGCTTATCCCGCTGGCCGTCCTCGTCGTTCTGTGGCAGGTCATCAAAATCGATACCGGTACCGCTGTCTTTGTTTCGATGGTGGTCGCCGTCCTGTGCAGCTTCCTTACCCGTTCCGCCATCCTCTCCCCCCGTCTCGTTGCGGAGGGTCTGCAGGGCGGCGCCGGCAGCTCCATCGGCGTGGCGGTCGCCTGCGCCATGGCCGGCATCATCTCCGGTGTTGTTTCCATGACCGCCCTGGGCACCACGCTGGTAGCGGTCATTGTCCCCCTTGCCCAAAAGAGCATCTTCCTTGCGCTGTTCTGTACCATGCTGGCATGCATTGTGCTGGGCATGGGCGTACCCACCACCGCCAACTATGTCATCATGGCCACCATCACCGCCCCCATCCTCATTAAAATGGGCATCCCGCTGCTGGCGGCGCATATGTTCGTGTTCTACTTCGGCATCGTGGCGGATATCACCCCGCCTGTGGCATTGGCCGCCTATGCCGGCAGCGCCATCGCCCACTCCAATCCCCTTAAAACCGGCATCACCGCCACCAAGCTCGCCATCGGCGCGTTCATCATCCCCTACATCTTCGCGCTCAATCCCAGCCTGCTGTTCATTGATGTGGGGTCCGTCTGGGCTCTTATCGGCATTATGGTCACCTCGATCATCGGCATGGCGGGCATCGCCATGGGTATGACCGGCCATGTATACGCCCATGTTCCGTGGTACATGCGCATCATGCTGCTGGCCGGTGGGATCTTCCTTATTGATCCCAGTCCTGTCAGCGACCTCATCGGGCTTTTACTCATCGGCATTCCGTTTGCGTTCCAGCTGCTGCAGAACCGCAAGCTGAAAGCTACAGCCGCTGAATAATACTTGCATCAAAAGGGCAGTCCCTGCGGGAGCTGCCCCTTTTCTTATTTCTGCCGAACCCCAGCATGGGCCGCAGGCCAAGCCGCCCTCCGGGCGGCTTATGCGGGCTTCGCCCGCATCGGCGGCTCCGCCGCCGGGCCTGCGGCCCCCGCCTTCCCCCTGCGCAAACTCCCCCTGCACCACCCCTCCCCTTGCACAAGCCCTCCCCCTGTGCTATCATCAGTGGCAGAAACGAGGTGTTCCCATGTCCTTGGAGATCGAACGCAAATTCCGCATCAAAATGCCGCCCAAAGCCTGGCTGCGCAGCCGGGAAAATCTCTCCGTTACCGGCCTGGTGCAGTGTTACCTCACCGCCCGCCCCGGCTGGGAGCGCCGCGTGCGCCAGGCCACCAATGCCCTCACTGGGGAGGTACGCTGTACCCTCACCGAAAAAACGGAGGAAGCCGGCCTCATCCGTACCGAGCTGGAAAAGGAGATCTCCCCAAGCGAGTACGAAGCGCTGCTGGGGGAGATGCAGCCCGGTACGCCGCCTCTTTACAAGGTGCGTTGGGCGTTCCCCTACAAGGGGCACACCATCGAGATCGACTGCTACCCCTTTTGGGAAAACGAAGCGATACTGGAGGTGGAGCTTTCCGCCCCCGATGAGCCCATCGCCCTCCCGCCGGAGATCGAGGTGCTGGCCGAGGTGACCGATGACCCGAACCTCAAAAACCGTGCCCTGGCCCTGGCCATGTCGGATTGGGAAACCACCCCGCCCGGCTTTCCGGCATCCCCCCAAGCCCTGCCACGGCGGAATGATAAAAATTTGGCCATCCCCCGGCTTCCCTATTGACATCCGCCCAAAAGGGAATATAATGGTGTCAAGATGTTTCGGGGCGGGGTGCAATTCCCCACCGGCGGTGACGGAGCCTTGCGGCTCCCCAGTCCGCGAACAGTGCCACGGCACTGCCGAGAGGGTGTGATTCCCTCACCGACGGTTACAGTCCGGATGGAAGAAACAGCGCTTTTTTGCGTGTTCAGCGCCCCGCTGCGGCTTTTGCCGTGCCGGGCGCTTTTGTTTTGCGATGAAACATCTGCAAATCAAAAAAAGGAGCATTATCCCATGGCAAACACCAATCCCAAACTCGGCCGTCTGGCCAAGCTCGGCCTGCTGGCCGCCCTCTCCATCGTGCTCGTATTCTTTATCCACTTCCCCATCTTCCCCACCGCCAAGTTTTTGGAATACGACCCCGCCGATATCCCCATCATGATCGCCACCTTTGCTTTCGGTCCCTGGTACGGCCTGATGACCACCATCGTCGTTGCGGTGGTGCAGGGGCTTACCGTCAGCGCCTCCGGCGGCATCTATGGCATCATCATGCACATCATCGCCACCGGCACCTTCGTGCTGGTCGCGGGCTTCCTCTATCAAAAGCATAAGACCAAAAAGGGCGCACTGATCGCACTGCTTTGCGGCATCGTGGCGTGGGGGCTCATCATGATGCCCGCCAACCTCATCATCACCCCCATCTTCACCGGTATGCCGGTGGAGGCCATCCGCGGCATCCTGCTGCCCATCATCCTGCCCTTCAATCTCATCAAAGCCGGCATCAACGCCGTTGTGACCTTCCTCGTCTACAAAAGCGTTTCGCCGCTTCTGCATCGGTGATTTTATGAAAGAACAGTTCTCCTTTACCGGCCGTGTCATCGAGGGACACCATCTCGGCCACACCCTCGGCTTTCCCACCGCCAATATCGTTGTCACCCCCGGCGAACGGGTGCCCGCCTTCGGCGTTTACGCCGCGTGGGTCACCCTGCCGGATGGCACCCGCCATGCCGCCGTGACCAATCTCGGCGTCCGCCCCACCGTGGAGGAGGCCGGCGCCCTGTGGGTGGAAAGCTATCTCCTCGATTTTTCCGGCGACCTGTACGGCCAGGAGCTGACCGTCACCCTCTGCCACTTTCTGCGCCCGGAGCGCCGCTTCCCCGATGTGGAAGCCCTGCGGCAGGCCATCGCCCAAAATGCCCGGGAAGCCCGTGCCTTACTGCTGGGCGAAGGTAAGGAAGAACACACCCCCTGCGACCAATAAACCCTGTGCGGATCCCGGATCGGGCGGCAGCCCGGCGGGCTTCGCCCACCTTCGGGGCGCCCCCTGCGGGGGCGCCCCTTTCGCCGGCCTGCGGCCGGCGGGGCTGCCGCCCGATCTCCGCACCCTGCGCAAATTCCCCGCAAAAATCCTCCTCCCTACCTTGACAAATCCCCCTCCCCTGCGGTAAAATAACCGGGATAACAAAAAACGCTTTGAAGCGGAGGAGTACCCGTTCCCCCCGACCCCCAGAGAGCAGCCGTCCGGTGCAAAGGCTGCGGCGGAAAACGGAGAAAGTCGCCGCCGAGCGGTGCCGCCGAATTTTTTTAAGCGGCAACGGCGTTCCCCGTTACGGAAAATGAGTGCGTGCCGCTTCGGCACGAAACCAGGTGGTACCGCGCCAAGAAATGCGTCCTGCTGTTTTCCCTTCTGTGGAAAAATCAGCGGGCTTTTTTATTTTCCCCGCCTGCCGCCGCCCGGCTGTTTTTTCACTGCCAATCATCGGCCGCACCACCCCAAAAGAAAAAAGGAGGATCCCCATGGCAAAACAACTGGAAAAGGTCTATGACCCCAAGCAGGTCGAAGACCGCACCTACCAATTCTGGCTGGATAAAAACTACTTCCATGCCGATGCCAAAAGCAAAAAGGAACCCTACACCATCGTCATTCCGCCCCCCAATATCACCGGCCAGCTGCATATGGGGCACGCGCTGGATAATACTCTTCAAGACGCGCTGATCCGCTGGCGCCGCATGCAGGGCTACGAGGCCCTGTGGCTGCCCGGCACCGATCACGCCTCCATCGCCACCGAGGCCAAGATCGTGGAAGCCATGCGCAAGGAAGGCGTCACCAAGGAAGAGATCGGCCGCGAAGGCTTTTTGGAGCGCGCCTGGGAATGGCGCCGCCAGTACGGCGGGCGCATCGTCAGCCAGCTCAAAAAGCTCGGCTCCAGCTGCGACTGGGAGCGGGAACGCTTCACCCTCGATGAGGGCTGCTCCCGTGCGGTGCAGCTGGTGTTTCAGCGCCTGTACGATCAGGGCCTCATCTACCGCGGCAACCGCATGGTCAACTGGTGCCCCACCTGCAATACCTCCATCAGCGATGCCGAGGTAGAATACGAGGAGCAGGACGGCAGCTTCTGGCATCTGCTCTACACCGTCAAGGAGACCGGCGAGCAGCTGGAGCTGGCCACCACCCGTCCCGAAACCATGCTGGGTGATACCGCCGTGGCCATCAATGGCGAGGATCCCCGCTACGCCCACCTGCACGGCTGCCATGTCATCCTGCCGCTGCTGAATAAGGAAATCCCCATCGTCTGCGATGAGCACGCCGATATGGAAAAGGGCACCGGCGTCGTAAAGATCACCCCCGCCCACGACCCCAATGACTTCGAGGTAGGCGAGCGCCACGACCTGCCCCGTGTCCGGGTCTTCACCTACGATGGCCGCATGACCGGCCCCGAGGACAAGGCCGCCGCCGATGAGCTGTTCCGCACCGGCAAGGCTGCCGCCGGCGAGCCGGAGGTGCTGGACTGCGGCAAGTACGCCGGCATGACCACCCGGGAGGCCCGCAAGGCCATCCTTGAGGACCTGGAAGCCTGCGGCGCCCTCAAATCGGTAGAGCCGCTGCGCCACGATGTAGGCACCTGCTACCGCTGCCACAGCACCATCGAGCCCATGGTCTCCAAGCAGTGGTTCGTCTCGATGAAACCCCTTGCAGAGCCCGCCATCAAGGCTGTCCGTGAGAAAGACATCCGCTTCGTTCCGGAGCGCTTCGATAAAAACTACTTCCACTGGATGGAGAACATCCGGGACTGGTGCATCAGCCGCCAGCTGTGGTGGGGCCACCGCATCCCCGCCTACTACTGCGATGACTGCGGCGAGACCGTCGTCACCATTCAAGGCATCGAAAAGTGCCCCAAGTGCGGCGGCCACATGACCCAGGACCCCGATACCCTGGATACCTGGTTCTCCAGCGCGCTGTGGCCCTTCTCCACCCTGGGCTGGCCGGATGACACTCCCGAGATGCGCAAATTCTACCCCACCTCCACCCTCGTCACCGGCTACGATATCATCACCTTCTGGGTCTCCCGCATGATCTTCTCCGGTCTGGAATACACCGGCAAAAAGCCCTTTGATACCGTCCTCATTCATGGCCTGGTGCGGGATGCCCAGGGCCGCAAGATGAGCAAATCCCTCGGCAACGGCGTAGACCCGCTGGAGGTCATCGACCAGTACGGCGCGGATGCCCTGCGCTTTATGCTGGTGACCGGCAACAGCCCCGGCAATGATACCCGCTATATGGATGAAAAGGTGAAGGCCGCCCGCAACTTCGCCAATAAAATTTGGAACGCCACCCGCTTCATCCAAATGAACCTCTCCGATGAGATCACCAAAATCGAGCTGCCCGAAACCCTCGCCACCGAGGATAAGTGGGTGCTCACCCTCTACAATGACCTTGTGAAGGAGGTCACCGATAACCTCGAAAAATTCGAGCTGGGCGTCGCTTCCGCAAAGCTCTACGATTTCATCTGGGATATCCTCTGCGACTGGTACATCGAGCTGGTAAAGAGCCGCCTGCAGGCGGGCGGCGAAACCGCCCTGAATGCCCAAAAGGTACTGGTGTATGTCATGGCCAATACCCTCAAGCTGCTGCACCCCTTCATGCCCTTCATCACCGAGGAGATCTGGCAGAGCCTGCCCCACGAGGGCGAGGCGGAAGCCATCATGATCTCCCAGTGGCCCGCCTGGAGTGAGGAGCTTTCCTTCCAGAAGGAGGAGGCCGATTTCCAGAAGATCATTGATATCATCCGGGCTATCCGCAACCAGCGCACCGAAATGAACATCCCGCCCTCCAAAAAGGCCAAGGTCTATATCGAAACGGCCGAAGCCCAGATTTTCGTAAATGGCATCCCGTTCCTGCAGCGCCTGGCCTCCGCCTCGGAGGTCGAGGTCGGTGAAAAGTTCGAGCTGCCCGGCGCCGTTCAGATCATCACCCATGCCGCCCGCGCCCTCATCCCGATGGACGAGCTGATCGACCGGGAAAAGGAACTGGCCCGCCTGGAAAAAGAGCGTGAAAAGTGCCAGAGCGACATTGATTTCATCGGCCGCAAGCTGGATAACCCCGGCTTTGTCGCCAAGGCCCCTGCTCAGCTCATCGAAACCGAGCGCGCCAAGCTGGCCCAGCACAAGGAACGCATGGCCAAGATTTTGGAATCCATCGCCGCCATGCGGAAGTAATCGCTTTTTCTCTGCACCGTGCCCTTTGCGGCGCGGTGCAGTCCGCTGTCCGGGTGCAGGGGGCAAGCGCATTTTATTTGGTTTCCGCAAACCAATCGCAGATAGTCACGCTGCCGAGACTATGGGTTGAACAAGCAGCTATTTGCCCAGACGGCCCCTCCCCCGCCACGGGGGAGGGGAACGGGAAGGGGGCAAATGCTGCCGCAGGCTACCTTGGGAGCGTATCTGTGCGCAGTACGGATTTGGGTTTTTCGATAATGAAAAATCTAAATTCGTAGCCAGCACAGCAAAGCGTCAAAGGGGTTTGTCAAGGGGGAAGCCCGGTCCCCCTTGACCCGCTTTTGCCTCCTTTTGGCGGCGCAAAAGGAGGCCCCCGCCGGGTAGGCGTGCAGGTTTTGCCCTTGCAAAAGACTCCGCGACGCCGACAGGCGACTACAAATTTGCCGTAAATATCTTTTGTCTGCTTTTCTTCCTAGAAAAGCAACTTCCCAAATTCCCCCAAAGGAGGGCCTAACGATGAATTATCCCGAAACACTTGCCTGGATCCACGGCACCGAGCGCTTTGGCAGCCGGCTGGGGCTGGGCCGCATGGGCCGCCTGCTGCACCGCATGGGCGATCCCCATCTCAAGGTGCCCTACATCCATGTGGCCGGCACCAACGGCAAAGGCAGCACCACCACCATGATCGCCTCGGCCCTTACCGCCGGCGGCTTCAAAACCGGCAAATTCATCTCCCCCTTCATCCTGGAATTCCGGGAGCGGATGCAGATCGACGGCGAAATGATCCCGGAGGAAACACTGGCGGCACTGGCCACCCGGCTGCGCCCCATCGCTGAGGAATTCAAAGCCGCGGGCGATCCCCCCACTGAGTTTGAATTGGTCACGGTGCTGGGGCTTACCTGGTTTGCCGAAGCCGGCTGCGATATTGCCGTATTGGAAGTGGGCCTGGGCGGCCGCCTGGATGCCACCAATATCATCCCGCCCCCGTTGGTAGCGGTCATCACCCGCATCGATTATGACCATACCGCCATTTTGGGGGATACGCTGGCCGCCATCGCCGGGGAAAAATGTGGCATCCTCAAGCGGGGCAGCACCGTCATCTGCTACCCGGACCAGGAGGAGGAAGCATTGGCGGTCATCCGCCGCCGGGCCAAGGAAGAGGACGATCCCCTGATCCTCCCCGACCGGACAGCGCTTTCTGTCCTCTCCGCCGATTTGACCGGCAGCCGTATTCTTTACCGCGGCCAGGAGATTTTCATTCCCCTACCCGGCCCTCATCAGGTGCTGAACACCATCACAGCGGTGGAAGCGCTAAACGCGCTTTCCAGCAGCCGCTTTGCGCTGCCGCCTTCGGCCATTGCCGCCGGTATTGCCGCGGCGCGGTTCCCCGCCCGGCTGGAACTGCTGCGGCAGTCCCCCCCGGTGCTGCTGGACGGCGCCCACAACCCCAACGGCGGCCGCGCCCTCTGCGATGCCGTCAAGTCGCTGGGCCTGCACGACCTGACGGCGGTGGTGGGCATGCTGCGGGATAAAGACTGCCTGCCGGTGCTGCGGATGATGGCTCCCTACTGCGCCCGCATGATCATTACCACGGTGCCCAACCCGCGCAGCTGCCCGGCCGAAGAATTTGCCGAGCTGGCCCGCGGGGTATGCCGGGATATCACCATATGCCCCGACTGCGAGGAAGCCGCCCGGCTGGCGCTGGCTACCGCCGGGGAACATGGTGTGCTGGTTTTCGGCTCGCTGTACCTGGCTTCCGCCGTCCGGCCGGTGATGATGGAAGCGCTGAAGAAAAATTAAAGCATAGCCCATATTTTGACAGAATATTTGATGCCAAGCTTCTATTCTTTTGAATAGGGGCTTGGTTTTTTTATTTTATCGTAAAAATAATTCGAATATCATCTAGCCTTCGGCGTCACACCAACCCAAGGGCTCCCCTGTGTAAGGGGAGCTGTCAGCCACATGGCTGACTGAGGGGTTGCCGGCACAAACTATGACTTGGTTTTATTTCGCCTATCCGGCGGGGGCCAGTTTGTGATCGCCTTCGGCGTCGCGCAGCCTTTTGCAAAGGCATAATCTGTACGGCTCGCCGCCGTGGCGTTCCTTTTGTGCGTACAAAAGGAACCAAAATACGGTCAAGGGGGACAGATTCCCCCTTGACGAACCCCTTTCTGTCGCTTGCAGTGCTGGATACAAATTTGGATTTTTCTGGGGCGAAAAATCCAAATCCGTACTGCGCACAGATACGCTCCCAAGGTAGCCGCAGGCGCATCTGCCCCCACCGCCTTGCGGTGCCCGAAAAAATCTTCGCGCTGCTCGCTCGCTCGATTTTTTCGACCGCTGCGGGTGCTCCGCCTCGCTGCATCCGCCACTGGCGGCGCTCGGCTCCGCACCCCCTTCCCCTCCCCCGTGGCGGGGGAGGGGCCGTCTGGGCAAATAGCTGCTTATTCAGGTCTTAGACTCGGCAGCGTGACTTTCTGCGCCTCACTCCTCGGCAAATCGCAGTCCTTGCCGCCTTGCGGTGCCCGAAAAAAATCTTCGCGCTGCTCGCTTGCTCGATTTTTTCGACCGCTACGGATGCTCCGCCTCGCTGCATCCGCCACTGGCGGTGCTCGGCTCCGCATCCCCATCCACCGCGACCCCCTCACCCCCCAAATTTGCATAATAAATCCCAGTTGCAATTTCCTAGCAAAATCCGATATTTGTGCGATCTTCGCCCAATATCTTCCCATAATGTAAACTTTCCATTAAAAGTTGTGAAATATTAACCTTTCAACTGCAAAAAAGGCTCCATTTTGCCGTATTAGTGAAAGGACTTTTCCATCGACCGTGCTTCTCTGCTTTGCTCGGTCAAAAAACGCCGTCAGGTGAAAAAATTACAAACAAATTTCTCCAAAGGAGGCTATAAAAATGCCGGTCACAATAGAAATCAACGGCGATACCATGGTGGCGCGCCTGAGCGGCGAGCTGGACCACCACCACACCCAAAAGCTGCGGGAGGAGATCGACCGCAATGTGCAAAAAGAGCGCCCCGCCCGGCTGGCGCTGGATTTTGCCGGGGTGGAATTTATGGATTCCAGCGGGATAGGGCTGGTGCTGGGGCGCTACCGCCTGATGCAGGAAATGAACGGAAAGCTGGTGCTGCGGGCCATGCCGCCGCACATCCGCCGGGTAATGCGGGTGGCCGGGATAGCCAGCCTGGAGATAGAGGAGGAAAGCCGCGTATGAATAAGCCGAAAAACACCATGAAAGTCAGTTTTCCCAGCAGGGGCGCCAATGAGGGCCTGGCCCGGATGCTGGTCGCCGCCTTCATCACAGAGGCGGACCCCACCGTGGAGGAGCTGTGCGATATCAAAACGGCTGTTTCGGAGGCGGTGACCAACTGCATCGTTCACGCCTACCCGGACCGCATTGGGGAGATCTACATAGCTGCCAGCCTTTCGGAAAGCAATCTCGTCACCATCAAGGTGCGGGACCACGGGTGCGGCATCGCCGATGTGCAAAAGGCGATGGAGCCGCTGTTTACCACCGGCGGCAGCGAACGGGCCGGGCTGGGCTTTGCGGTGATGCAGGAGCTGATGGATGAGGTGCGGGTCACCTCCCGCGCGGGGGGCGGCACCACCGTGCGTCTGCGCCGCCGCCTGAGCCAAAAAGCCCGGTAACAAGGGAGGTTTGACCAAAATGCCTGTTACCGCCGAACCAAAGGCGACCGCCATACAGGATACCAGCGTGGAAAACAACCTGGGGCTGGTGCACGCCTGCGCCCATCGCTTTAAGGGGCGGGGCATAGAATACGATGACCTGTACCAGGCCGGGTGCATGGGGTTGGTGAAGGCCTCAGCGGCCTTTGATGCCAGCCGGGGGGTGATGTTTTCCACCTATGCCGTGCCGGTCATCCTGGGGGAGATCCGCCGGCTGTTCCGGGATGGGGGCACCGTAAAGGTGAGCCGCAGCCTGAAGGAGCTGGGACTGGCCGCCGGGCGTATTCGGGAGCTGCTGGGCAGCGAGCTGGGCCGGGAGGCCACTGTGAACGAGGTGGCCGAGCGCATGGGCCGTGCCCCGGAGGATGTGGCCCAGGCCCTAGCCGCCACCACACCGCCGCTTTCCCTGACGGGGGGGGAGGAGGATGGCAGCGGGCAGATAGACCTGCCGGAGGAGGGCCCGGAGGAGCGGCTGAGCGATCTGCTTTCGCTGCACCAAATGCTGGCCGGCCTGGAGGAGCGGGACCGGCAGCTGATCTTTCTGCGGTACTATCGCAGAAAGACCCAGACTGAGGTGGCCCGCCGCCTAGGGATGACGCAGGTGCAGGTCTCCCGGCGGGAAAAGCGCATTCTCCAATCCATGCGTCAGCAGCTCCTTGACTGAGCCTTCGCAAGGCGCGGGTTCGGGCCGCAGGAAGCCGTCCGAAGGACGGTTCCGCAGCGAAGCTGCGGCGCCCGCCGCAGGCGGGCGGACCTGCGGCCCGTACCTGCGCCTTGCAGGAATTCTGCCCTATCGCAGCCAAAGCAGGGTTTTGGCATACAGAGCATCCTGCCAAGGATATGGCGCTATGATGGATGTTCCCCGGAGCTTGCTTCATCATGATTGGTCATGCCGTATATTTCGCGCTGCCAAAGGCCAATAAGCCCTGGGCATCACAGGGGATGCTGGAGCATACGATAGCGGAAAAATGTGCAATTATGACAACCGGTCATAATTGATGCCACGAAAAACTCCCGGCAGGTTGGTGCCCGCCGGGAGTTCATTTTGCTGTTATCGATTATGCTGTGTATTTCGCATCGCCGAAGTCCCACAGGCCCTGGGCATCACAGGTGATGCCGGAAAGGGAGGCGTGGCAGTACAGCGGAGTCTTGCCCGTATCCTGCGGCAGCAGCACCGCCTCTTCGGCCAGCAGCTGCATGGCGCCCTTCACCAGCCCGATTCGGGCGGATTCTTCGGTTTCTGTGTCGATTTTTGACAACATTTCGTCAAATTCTTCGCTATTATACTTAGCGTAGTTGCTTTCGCTTGCACTGGCGAACCAATGGAGCAGCACTGCCTCATCCGGGTAGTCCAGGCTTACCGCCAGGTACAGCAGGTCGTATTCCCCGGCATCGCGGGCAGCCTTGTAGTCCTCATAATCCAGGGCATTTACGGTCAGGTTCGTGGCATTGGCCAGCGCTTCTGGCACCGCCGGGGCGTCCTTCAGGGTCAGTAGGGTCATATTCTCCGGCAGGGTACCGGTCCCCTCTTCCCCGGCCAGCAGACGCTTTACGGCCAGGTGGGTCTCCGCTTCGGACAGTTTTTCGGTATTCAGCACATAATAGCCGGTCACGCCGTTGCTGCCTGTTACCGGGGTAATAGCATCCCCGGCGTAGCCAAAGGTCGCCTGCAGGGTGCCATCGGCGGCCAGAGTCTCCAGCGCGGCCAGATCGCCGTAGTAGTATTTTAGGGCGAGGCCGGCGGCGGGTTTCTCCCCGCGGTAGCCGGCATTGGGCTTCAGCGTAGCCACATTTTCGGTGATATCGGCAAGCGCGTAGCGGCCATTATAGGCCATCTCGCCTTCCTTGATGGGCCAGAACGCCGGAGCCGCCAGCATGTGGGCAAAGCCGGAATAATCGCCCTCCAGCGTTACCACCAGCTTGCCGTCCTCGGTCGCTTCCAGGCCCAGCTCGCTTTCCTCGTTCTCGTAATCCTTGGCGCCCAGGATAACATCAAAGAGATACCGGCAGGGGCTATCCACCGCGCCGCTGATCACGCGGGTCCAGGCGGTGATAAAGTCCTCGGCCTTTACAGGAGTGCCATCACTCCAGCAGGCACCCTCCCGCAGGGTAAAGGTATACACCGGACGCTTGGCGGCATCATCGGTGGCGGAGATCTCCCAGCTTTCGGCCGCGGCGCCCACCACCTGGCCGTTTTCATCCACAGCGGTCAGTCCCTGGTACAGCATGCCCAGCACGGCGCGGGCCGCCAGGCTGCCATCGTACAGGGCCGGGTCGGTATTGGCCGGCTGGCCCGGTACACCGATGGCCACCACGCCGGTATCGCTTACCGTGCCGGCCAGATATTCCTTTTTTCCGCCGCAGCCCACCATGGTAAGCACCAGGGTGAGAGCCAGCAGCAGCGCTATTATTTTCTTCATCGCTCGTCCTCCGTATCGGGGTAGATTTTCCCCCAGTATACCGCATTTCCCGGCATTTGAAAAGGGGGTCCGGTCCCATCTTGCCCGCTGGGAACATTTTTCCTGTCCTGCCATAAATAATTCCAGCCACGGGAAGTCCCAAATCCATTTACGATTCTATTACAAAACGCCTAATTCGTTGCTTTTATCCTCATTCGGCGCTATAATTATCTGATAGATAGACTGCCGGTTTGCGCTCATCCGGGGGAGGCTTTTTTGCTCCTCCTCCACAGGGCCCGGCAGCAGCCGGACGGCGGGCGCAGCCCCGCCGCCGCAGGCGGCGAAAGCAGGCGATGCCTGCTTTGCCCCGGCGCAGCCGGGGCGGGCTGCGCCCCGAACCCGCACCCTGCAGGGGCCCTATGAGGGGCCGCAGCGTTCGGCCCGCCCGAAAACCATCACCTTGTAGGAGGCACCACGTGGAATGTTACCTGGATAACAGCGCCACCACCGCCGTTTCCCCCGAAGCGGCCGCCCTGGCGCTGCACATAATGACCGAAGAATACGGCAACCCCTCCTCGCTGCACCGCCGGGGCTTTTTGGCGGAGCGTGCCATGACCGAGGCCCGGGGGCAGGTGGCCGCCGTGCTGCACTGCCGCCCCGAGGAGATCATCTTTACCGCGGGGGGGACGGAAAGCAATAATATTGCCCTGCTGGGGGCCGCCCGTGCCATGAAGCGCCGGGGCAACCGCATCGTCACCACCGCCGTGGAGCACCATTCCGTTCTTGCCATCTGCAAGGCGCTGGAAAATGAGGGCTTTGAGGTCATTACCGTGGCGCCCGATGAAAGCGGGCATATCACCCCGGAGGCGATGGCCGCCGCCTGCAATGAAAAAACCATCCTTGCTTCCTGCATGATGGTGAACAGCGAGACCGGCGCCATCCATGACCTGCCCGCCATTGCCGCCGCCTGCCGCCGCAAAAACCCCAACCTCATCTTCCACGCTGACTGCGTGCAGTCCTTCTGCCGCCTGCCTATAGATCCCGTCAAATGGGGGATACAGCTTGTCAGCGTCAGCGGACACAAAATCCACGCCCCCAAAGGCACCGGCGCTCTCTACATCGCCAAGGGCACCCGGCTGCTGCCGCCCCTTTATGGCTCCGGGCAGGAAAAGGGGCTGCGCCCCGGCACCGAGAATGTCCCCGGCATTGCCGCCATGGGGCTGGCCGCCCAGCTGATGAACGACCACTGTGCGGAAAATTTTGCGCATTTTACTGCGCTGCGGCAGCGAATGATTACAAAATTATCACAATCGCCGGCCGTGTGCATCAATTCCCCCGCCGACGCCGCACCTTACATTGTGAACTGCTCGGTTCAGGGCATTCGCAGCGAGGTGATGATCCACTATCTGGAGCAATTCGGCATCTATGTTTCCAGCGGCAGCGCCTGCGCCAAGGGGGAACGCAGCCATGTGCTGACCGCCATGGGGCTTTCCCGTGACCGTATCGACTCCGCCGTGCGGGTGAGCATGACCGACACCACCACCGCCGGGGAGATCGACGAATTCTGCCGCCGCCTGCTGGAGGGCGAGGCCACCCTGACCAAACGAAGATAAGGAGTTTTTTCCTGCATGAAAGAGATCATTCTGCTGAAGAGCGGTGAGATCGCCCTAAAGGGCCTCAACCGCAGCACCTTTGAAGATATCATGGCCAAAAACGCCCGCCGCCGCCTGCAGCCGCTAGGGGAATTCAAGATCTGGCATGCCCAATCCACCACCTATGTGCAGCCCCTCACCGAGGGCGTGGACATGGATGAGGCGGTTCGCCGCTTGCAGACGGTATTCGGCATTGTGGCCGTGACCAAGAGCTGCGTGGTGGAAAAGGACTTTTCGGTCATCTGCCCCGCCGCCGCGGAATACTTTGCCGAACAGCTTACCGCTGCCCGCACCTTTAAGGTGGAGGCCAAGCGCAGCGATAAAGCCTTCCCGATGAAAAGCCCGGAGATCAGCCGGGAGCTGGGCGGGTACCTGCTTTCCCGCTTCCATCACCTCAAGGTAAAGGTGGAACAGCCCGAGATCACCATTACCGTGGAGATCCGGGAGCAGGGCGCCTATCTCCACGCCAATCAGCTGCCCGGCGCGGGCGGCATCCCCGTAGGCACCGGCGGCCGGGCCTTGCTGCTGCTCTCCGGCGGTATTGATAGCCCGGTGGCCGGCTACATGATGGCCAAGCGCGGCCTGGAGATCGCGGCAGTGCATTTTGCCTCGCCCCCCTACACCAGTGACCGTGCCCGGCAGAAGGTGCTGGACCTGGCCCAGGAACTGACCCCCTATACCGGCCGCATCCGGCTGTTTGTGGTGCCGTTCACCAAATTGCAGGAGCTGCTGCGGGAGCGCTGCCCGGAGGATTACTTCACCATCCTGATGCGGCGCTACATGATGCGGGTGGCCGAGCGAATTGCCCTGCGGGAGGACTGCGGCGCGCTTATCACCGGCGAAAGCCTGGGGCAGGTGGCCAGCCAGACCATGCAGGCCATTGGCTGCACCGACCTGGCCTGCCGACTGCCGGTGCTGCGTCCCTGCATCGGCATGGATAAGGAGGAGATCGTACGCATCAGCCGCAAGATCGAGACCTTTGAGACCTCCATCCTGCCCTACGAGGACTGCTGCACCGTATTTACCCCCCGCCATCCCAAGACCAAGCCCACCGTAGCCGCCGTGGAGGCCATCGAGGCCGAAATGGCCATTCCGGAGGAGCTGGTGGCCGAGGCCGCCGAGCAGGCGGAGCTTAATATCATCCGCTACTAAATTTATAAATGACTACAAGGGGCAGGCACGGGCGCAGCCCCCGGCGGCAAAGCCGCCGCTGCGGCCGAAGGCCGCAGAAACCGCCCGCAGGGCGGTTTGGGCTGCGCCCCGGCCACCCGGCTGCAGAAAAAATATTTTCCATCCGACAAAATTCACAGCTTATTCGTATTCTATTTGCAGCCACGAAAAAACTTTGCGGTATGCTATTCTTAACTAATTGTGTCCATACATAGGAGGGGAACGCCGTCCCATGAAGATTACTATTCTTGCCGTCGGCAGCGAGGCGCAGTATCAGCCCACCTTTGATACCGCCTACCAGTATCTTAAAAAAGAAACCGCCGCCCTTTCGGCGGAGCTTTCCTACGCCATCTGTCGCCCGGATGCCGCCGAGCTGTTTGCGGCCCTGCGCAACGCCATGGGCCAGAGCGAAGCGGTCGTGCTGCTGCTTTCGCCGGAGCCCGCCGCCGTTTCCACGGCGCTGCGGGTGGTCTGCGGCGGGCTGGAGCGCACCGCCCAAACCGATGCCGCCCTGCAAAAGCAGCTGGAAGCCCGCGCCGCCCGCATGGGCCTTACCCTGGGGTATGAGCAGCTGGCGGATTTCGCCTCCTGTCCCTCTGGGGCCACCCAGCTGCCCAATGCGCAGGGCCTGGTGCAGGGCTATGCTATCGCCGCGCGCCGGCAGCTGCTAATGGCGCTGCCCGCCCTGCCGGGTGAACTCTCCGCCCTTTATCCTTCCGCGGTGCGCCCCCTGCTGGGCAAGCTGGCAGGGCTCGCGGTCAGCTACGCCACCGTGCGGGTGCTGGAGCTGGACCAGTTCTCGGTCCCGCAGGAGATCACCCGCCTAAGCCAGAATCCCCACCTCAAGCTCACCTCCCGCCACCAGTGCGGTGATTATACCATCTTTGTGGAGGCCACCGGCGCTACCCAGCAGGAGGCCGAGGAATATCTGCAGCGGGCCATCACCCATATGCAGCAGACCTTCGGCATCTACCTGTACTGCATCGGCGATCGTCCCCTCCCCCAGATCGCCGTGGACGGCATGACCCGCCATGGGCTCACCCTTTCCACCGCGGAATGGGGCACCGGCGACCTGCTGCGGGAGCAGCTCTCCGCCGTCATCGGTGCAAACAGCTGCTACCGTGCCTCCTACGATGACACCCACATCGGGCAGGAGCTGGAGCTCCCCCGCCGGGTGCTGCAGAACCCCGCCGAAAACGCCGCGCTCATTGCGGGGCTGCTGGCCCAGCAAAGCCGCAAAGCTGGGCACACCGCCCTGGGCCTGGGCCTTTACTGCCAGCCGGAAAGCGGCCAGCTGCATGTGGCCCTGGCCGATAAAAACCGCATCTGGAACCGCCGGCTCTCGGTCACCGAGCTCCGCCGGGAGGACACCCAACAGATCGCCGCGTGGCAGGCCCTGAATGTCCTGCGGCTGTACACCGCGCAGTATCCCAAGCAGCTCCCCGGCGGCATAGAACCCGCCGAGCTGGATAAGCGTGCCGGGATCGGCTCGCTCTTTGCCTGTTCCGCGGCCAAAGCTCCCAAATCCCCCGCAAATACTTCCGGAAAGGAACCGAAAGCCTCTATGGAAAAGAAAATCCGTACCAAGACCCGCACCGCCGCGGCCGAACCCGCCGCTGAAGCCGTGAAGGGCACCAACCTCATCCAGCGCATCAAGATGAAGTCCATCACCAAGAATGATAAGATCCGCATCATTCTGTTGGCGGTCTGCATCATTGTGTTCCTGGCCTCCGGCATCTATATCATCAATAACAAGCTCCAGTCCATCAAGAACAAGAACCTTTCCGATGAGCTGGCCGGCCTGTACGATCCCGATGGCACCACCGATATCTCAGTGGATGGCTATCCCAAGGATTACATCCGCGGCTTTGAGGCGTTGTACCAACGCAATCCCGATATCGCCGGCTGGGTCAAGATTCCGGATACCAAGCTGGACTACGCCGTGGTACAGGCCGAGGATAACGATAAATACCACCGGGCGGATATCGACGGCAAGTACAATGACTGGGGCATCCCCTATGTTGATTTCCGTGTCGACCAATCCAAGCCCTCCTACAATACCGTCATCTACGGCCACAATATGGGCGATGGCACCATGTTCGGCTATCTGCAGGCCTATAAAAAGCTCAGCTACTACCAGCAGCACCCGCTCATCAGCTACAACAGCGTCTACCGCAAGGATATGTATAAGATCTTTGCGGTGGTGGTGTGCAAGGCCGATGACCCCGATTTCGATTATCACAATTTCATCGACAGCGACAGCGATGCCGCCAAGAATGAATATATCGAAAAGATCATGAAGCGCTCCATCATCAAGACCACCGTGGATGTAAAAGCCAGCGACCGCCTGCTGACCCTTTCCACCTGCGATTATACCTTCCGTGACCCCGATACCAATAAGCTCATCGCCCGTCTGGTCATATTCGGCCGCGCGCTGCGGGATGGCGAAAGCGAAGCGGTCAATGTCAATGCCGCCACCCTCAACCCCAACCCGCTGATGCCCAAGCAGTGGTATGAGTACATCAAGAAGCAGCAGGAGAAGAAGGCCGCCGAGGAGCTGGAAAAGGAGCAGAAGGCTTACATCGCCCTGTGGCTCACCGAAGAGGAGATCGCCGCGGCCTCTAATATGACCACCGCCGAGCTTTATGAGAAAGCGCAGGAGCGCGCCGCCCAGGCCGAGCGCTGTATGACGGCGGAGGAACTGGCCGAAGGTCTTACCCCCAAGCAGATCAAGGAGCGCATCGAGTACCGTCAGAAGCTCTTTGCCATGCTGCTGACCCAGGATGAGACCGACGGCAACACCGCCAGCAAGAAGCTCGCTCTCTGCCAGGAGCGTCTGGATATCCTGCAGCAGGAGGTGACCGTGAACGGCGAAAAGAAACCGCTGTTCGATGATAACACCCTCTTTGCCAGCAAGTGGAGCCAGCTGCAGGCCCGCTATGAGCTGCTCTCCAAGCAGAAGGACTGGAAGACCTACCTTTCCATCACCGATGTTCAGAACCTGAATATCTCCGGCGATACCCTGAAGAACACCCTTGCCGCCAACCAGCAGAAGGCCCAGAAGTACCTCACCCCCGAGCAGATCGGCCAGTACAATAACTGGAATGATCTTTCCGCCGCCATAGCCAAGGCCGAGGCCACCCGCAAGGCACTGGAGGCCGAGGGCTTGAAGGCCGGCCTGACCCAGGCGGAAATGGATAAGATGAGCCTTTCCGAGCTGCAAAAGGCCGTGGATAAGGCCAAGAACAAGACCGAGATTGAAAAGACCATCGCCGATATCAAGGTGCTCAATCCCAATGCCACCGGCTCCAACGGCACGGCCCTTTCCGATATGACTCTGGATGAGCTCAAGGCGCTGCTCTCTGCCCTCCAGCAGGAGCGCGCCACCCTGGAGGCTTCCGCCAAGGCCGCCGGTATGACCGCCGATGAGATCAAGAAGTATCCCAGCAACGCCGCCCTGCAGCAGGCCGTCAATGAGAAGCAGAAGGCCCAGCGGGAGGCGCTCATCGGGGAGATCTTGAAGATGGAGGGGCACCCCCCCGAGAATGAATTGCAGAATAAGACGCTGGACGAGCTGAAGGCCATTAAGGCGCAGCTGGCCGAGCAGGCCGCCCAGCGCACAGCGCTCATCAGTGATATTAAGGCGCTGGCGGCCGAACTGGGCGAAAGCGTGGATGAAAACGCCCTTAAGGGCATGACCTACGATCAGCTCGTTGCCAAGAAGCAGGAGCTGCAGGATAAAAAGGCCGCCAAGGATCAGGAAACCCAGCGTCAGGCCGATCTGGCCGCCATTCGTGCACTGGATCCCGCCGCTGCCGATTCCGTCCAAAATTCCGATGCCGCTTCGGTCACCAGCAAGCTGAATGAAGTCCGCTCCATTCGCGACAATCTGGAAGCAGCCGCCCGCGGGCTGGGGATAGACCCCACCCAGTATCCCACCAATGCAGCGCTCGATCAGGCAATCAAGGATAAGCAGCAGTCCTCCGGCGGTGAGGGACAAAACCCCGCTTCCGAATCCGGCGAAACCCCGACCCCCTGAAGCAGCATTCCACCGGGCGCTCCCACCGCATAACGGGAGGTGAAAGGGCCGTACGGCACCTGTTCCCATGTACATAGCCTCTCCCCCGACCGGGCTTTCCGGCCGGGGGCTTTTTTTATCCCCGCCGGCCTGCGCGGGGCGCGGAGCGGGGCCGCAGGCCGCCCGCCCTTTTCGGGCGGGCAAGCGGACCTCCGGTCCGTTTCGGCGGCTTCGCCGCCGGGCCTGCGGCCCCCCGCCTTCCCCCTGTACTAAAAAAAGAGCCCCCGTAGGGGCCCTTTCTTCTATGTTATCGTCCGCTTACGGCTCGTCCAGCAGGTCACCAAACTTGATGCCCTCCAGCTTCTCGCGCACCATCTCGGAAATATCCGCGTAGATGCGGCTGAATTTGCACACCATGCAGGCCTGCCGGTTGCGGTTACAGGTGTAGTCATCCTCGTTCAGGCACCGACTGATGGCATACGGCCCCTCCACCTGCTCTATCACCTCGTACAGAGAGATCTCCTTCGGGTCCTTGGCCAGCTCGTAGCCGCCGCCGGCCCCCTTGTAGCTTTTCACCAGCTCGCCCGCCACCAGCTTCCGCAGAATCTTCAGCGAAAACCGCAGCGTCACGCCGGTCTGCTCGGCGATAGCCGCCGCCTCCATCCGCCCGCCGTTCTGCGCCAGGCAGTATACGATCCGAACCGCATAGTCGGATTCCAGCGTAATATGCACCGTTCTCCCTCCCCTTATTCCAGGAAATCCTTGAGCTTTTTGCTGCGGCTGGGGTGGCGCAGCTTGCGCAGGGCCTTGGCCTCTATCTGTCGGATGCGTTCCCGGGTCACATTAAATTCCTTGCCTACTTCCTCCAGCGTGCGGCTGCGGCCGTCCTCCAGGCCAAAGCGCAGTCGCAGTACCTTTTCCTCACGGGGGGTCAAGGTGGAAAGCACCTCGGCCAGCTGCTCCTTCAGCATGGTATGGCTGGCCACATCGCTGGGGGCGGGGGCGTCCTCGTCGGGGATGAAATCGCCTAGATGGCTGTCCTCCTCCTCACCGATGGGCGTTTCGAGGGAAACCGGCTCCTGTGCCACCCGCATGATCTCCCGAACCTTCTCCACCGGCATCTCCAGCTTTTCAGCGATCTGCTCATTGGTGGGCTCGTGGCCGTTTTCGTGCAGCAGCTGGCTGTTCACCTTCTTCACCTTGTTGATGGTCTCCACCATATGCACCGGGATGCGGATGGTACGGGCCTGATCGGCAATGGCGCGGGTAATGGCCTGCCGGATCCACCAGGTGGCGTAGGTGGAAAACTTAAAGCCCTTGGTGTGGTCGAATTTTTCCACCGCCTTGATAAGGCCCAGGTTGCCCTCCTGGATCAGATCCAGGAACTGCATACCGCGGCCCACATACCGCTTGGCAATGGAAACCACCAGGCGCAGGTTGGCCTCGGAAAGCCGCTTTTTGGCGGCCACATCGCCCTCCGACATCCGGATGGCCAGCTCGACCTCCTCCTCGGCGGAAAGCAGCGGCACCCGGCCGATCTCCTTGAGGTACACCTTTACCGGGTCATCGATGCTGATGCCGTCGGCACTCAGCACGCTCTCCAGCTCCTCATTGCTGGCTGGGGCTATGCTCTCGCCGCCGTCGTCCTCCACGATCTCGATATTGTACGCCTCAAAGGTATCGTACAGCTTGTCCACCTGTTCCACATCGTAGTCCAGCTCCTCCAGCGCGTCGCTGATCTCCTTGGTGGTCAGGCGGCCCTTCTGCTTACCGCTTTCCAGCAGCTCCTTGAGTACCTGTTTTTTATCCTGTGTCGCCATCTGTTGCTCCTCCTTATGGGGAAAGCTCCCCTTCGTTACTGATCTTGATTGGTCTGTGCGGGGCTCTCGTTACGCCCGCTCGTCATCGCAGGCTGCGCATCCTATCGGGTCGCTATTCCTTCCGAATAGACAACCCTCCATCGCTCCGCCTTGCCTGCCTGCAGCGGACTGCTCTGCGGGCTGTCCCTTCCGCAAGCTATCCCCCTGCCAGCGCCGCAAATTCGCGTTCTGCGGACTTTTGCCCTCCCGGCGGCAAAACTCCCGGAAAAGGCGCCATCTCCTTGTTCTGCGCCATTTTTGGCGTTTTTATTCCTTTCGCCGGTTTTTCTCCCGGTTCAGGTTCTCTATGTACTGCCGCAGCGCCTCGCCGGAAAGCTGCCCCAGCTCGTCCCTGCTCATCCGGGCCGCGTAGTCCCGCAGACACTTCAAGCAGTCCTCGGCTTCCTCATCGGTCACCGGCGGGGCGCCCGGCAGCTGCCATTTGGCCAGCCGGTCCACCGCCTGTGGGGAGAGATTCTCCCCCAAGGCGCTGATATCCAGCTCCTGCCCGGAAAGCCCCCGCTGCAATAGCACCCGGTACATCGTCCGGTCGTTCTCGCTTAGGAAGTACCCCTCCGGCAGCCGGTCCCGCAGCGCTTCGGCCCGGTCGGGGTTGCGCAGCAGGTACCGCAGCAGCCGTTCGGCGGCCTTCATCTCCCGGGGGTGCTGCCGCAGCAGCAGCTCGTCCTCCCGGTCCTTGCCGCTGTCCTCCCGGATCGGCGGCGCGATGAGATCCCGCTCCTCCTTTTTGCGGTCGCGGTAGTCCCGGCGCTTCTGCTCCCGGGCGATCTGCCCGGCCACGGCGGCCTTATCCACCTCCAGCTCCCGGCATACCTTGCTCAGGTATACCTCCCGCTCGATGGGACTGGGCAGCCCGGCCATCAGCGCCGCAAACTGCTTCAGGAACGAAACCTTGCCCTCGGCGGTGGTCACATCGTTTTCCTGCCGCAGCTTATTGATGGCAAAATCGGTGGCGGAGCTGCTGCCCTCTATCAGCTGGGCAAAGCGTTCCGCCCCGAATTTCTTGATAAATTCATCGGGGTCCTTGGCATCCGGGATGGAAAGCACCCGGATCTTCACCCCTGCCGCCTCCAGCAAACCGGTAGCCCGCCGGGTAGCTGTCTGGCCAGGGGCATCGCTATCGTAGCTCAGCACCACTTCCCCGGTGTACTGTGCGATGAGCCGACTCTGCTCCTCCGTCAGCGCGGTGCCCAGGGTGGCCACCGCGTTGGTAAAGCCCGCCTGGTGCATCGAGACCACATCCATGTACCCCTCGCACAGGATCAGCTCCTTGCGGTCGCTGCCCTTGGCAAAATTGAGGGCAAAGAGGTTCCGGCTTTTTTTGAATACCGGGGTATCGCTGCTGTTGAGGTACTTGGGGCCCTTTTCTCCCAAATTTCGACCGCCAAAGGCGATGACATTCCCCCGCAGATCGATGATGGGAAAGATGGCCCGGTTGCGGAAAATATCATAATAACCGCCCCGCTGGCCCTCATTGGCCAGGTGGGCCGCCAGCAGCTCCTCTTTGGTGTAGCCCAGCTTTTTCATGGCGTCGGTCAGGCCGTTCCAGCCCTCGCTGGCGTAGCCGATGCCAAAGTGGGTGATGGTCGCCTTGGTCAGCCCTCGCCCGATGAGGTAAGCCCGGCCGGGTCGGCCCGCCTCGCTCATCAGGTTGCGGTGGAAGTAGCGGGCGGCATCCCGGTTTAGCTCCAATATTCGTTTTCTCAGCCGGGCGGAGCGGTCATCTCCCGCCTCCTCCGGCACCTGCATCCCGGCCCGCTGGGCCAAAAAGCGGATGGACTCCATGTAGTCCAGGTTCTCTATCCGCCGGATAAAGCTGATGACATCCCCGCCCGCCCCGCAGCCGAAGCAGTAGAAGGACTGGTTTTCCGGGTAGACGGTAAAGGAGGGCGATTTTTCGCTGTGGAAGGGGCACAGCCCGGAAAGGGTCCGCCCCCGCCGCCGCAGGTTCACATAGCTGCCAATGATCTGCTCGATATCGCTGCGGTATTTCAGCTCCTGTAAAAATTGATCCGGGATCACAGCGGTCCCTCCTTTCTCTTTTGGGTGGATTTTGGGCAATTTTTATTATGGCCTGTAGTCGCCTGCGGCGGGGGCCAATTTGTAATCGCCTTCGGCGTCGCGGGGCCTTTTGCAAAGGCATAGTTAGCACCGCTCGTCGCGGGGGCCTTCCTTTTGCTCCTGCAAAAGGAAGCAAAACAGGGCAAATGGGAACCAAGCTTTCCCCTTTGCAAACCCCTTTGACGCTAAGCTGTGCTGGATACGAATGTTGTTTTTCCCTCAATAATCGGGAAAAACAAATCCGTACTGCGCACAGATGCGCTCCAAAGGTAGCCACGGCGTATTTGCCCCCTCCGCCTTGCGGTACCCGAAAAGAACTTCGCGCTGCTCGCATGCTCGTTCTTTTCGACCGCTGCGGGTGCTCCGCCTCGCTGCATCCGCCACTGGCGGCGCTCGGCTTCGCACCCCCGTTCCCCTCCCCGGTGGCGGGGGAGGGGCCGTCTATCCAAATAGTTGCTTGTTCAGCCCATAGTCTTGGCAGCGTAGCTTTCTGCTATTGGTCTGCAGAAACCGAATAAAATGCGCCGCAGGCACCTTGAAAGCGTATCTGCGGTGCCGTACGGACGATGCTTTCGCATCGTTCGTATCCAGCCGCAGCTTGAGCGTTAGGGGGTCTTGGGGCACAGCCCCAAGTGTGTTTTGGTATGGGGCCCCCGGCGGGACGCGAGGCCCGCTGGGGAAAGGAGGAGCGGCGAAGCGTTGGAGGGTTGCCTATCCCATAGGGATAGCGACCCGACATGGAGCAAAGCCCGCGACGACGCACACGAGTAAAAGGAACGCC
>ENA-ORCN01000005-ORCN01000005.1-human-gut-metagenome-genome-assembly--contig:-NODE-5-length-200029-cov-11.788884_pt1 | contig 200029 bp, 203 predicted proteins | sample MGYA00242984_ERZ507984 | MGnify/ENA primary metagenome ERZ507984 (study PRJEB26167, sample SAMN06115395) | human gut metagenome | host: Homo sapiens | place: China:Hubei | collected 2016-05-19... | reverse complement strand
TTTTCTGTTATGTACTTAATAACGAGGTCTTTAAGTGTCATAGCGACGCCTCCGTGTTTTGTTAAGTTTATTATACATTGAGCAGCCATAAGCGTCAAGGTGTCCGTAAAATTTTTTGAACAATTTTGTTCAATTCGCTTGACAGCAATGTAATTGCGTGGTAATGTGTTCGTGTCAAGCGGATTAAACATCTTGACAGAAAGGAGGTTAAGCCGTGGGATACCGCATCAAAGAAGTCCGCGAAGAAAAGCGCATGACGCAGGAAGAGCTCTCCGCTAAAAGTGGAATTAGCCGCACTACGATCTCCGGTTTGGAGAACGGAACCGTGCGTTCTACTTCAACAAAGACGCTTTTGAAGATCGCTACTGCGCTGGAAACGACCGTGGACAATATTTTTTTTTCCGATAGTGTTTAACCTATTAAACACCGAACAAGAAAGGAGGACGCAATGAACAACTATTCCATTGAAATTGAAGTTCCAGAGGGCAAAGTCAAGGAAATCCTCGACCGCCTGACAGCAGCACAGGAAACCATCTACCGGTGCTACAGCGAACTGGAAAGTCTTGGCGTGCTGGTTGTAAGAGAAAAGACCACCAGCGGCAACTGATGGTCTTTCTCGGAGCTATTCGTTTTTCTCTACTTCCTGAACAAAGGTATTCAGAACTTTGGCAACTCCATCAATGACACGGTTAATGTCATCAACAGTCGCTGGAGTACCGAGCGTTGCGCTGGACGGACGGGAATAGAACTTAAAATCCCGAATGGCTTGACGCAATTTTTGAGTATCGATTTCCATGAAATAGCCCTCCCTTCTCCGTGAAATTCGGCAGGGCACGCCGTATTTCCAGTATATCACGGCAATTGGAAGGTAGGCAATGAACGGGAGGAAATATGTTTCCAAACTTAACGGCAGAGATGGCGCGTGAAAACGTAACCATTTCGGATTTGGCACGAACAATCCACAGAACCGACCGTAGCGTGCGAAACAAAATGAGCGGGAGACAGGATTTCAGATGGTCAGAAATCAACGCAATCAGAGATCAATTTTTCCGCGGTCAATCCATTGAGTATTTGTTTTCCAAGGCTAACTGAAGACAGGAAGGAGGCATCTATGAACAGAACATTCTCCACGCCGAAGCGGTGGGGAAAAGACGCTACCCACGATGAAACCTACGCGCACTTCGGCTACGAAGAGAAAATTGAACACGGCGTTGGTGCTGGCTGCTGGCCGAACGATGGCGAAACTATCATGCGTCGGCTGCGGCTCCTGCCGGAGATTCTGGAGCAATACTCCGACCCGAAAAAGAAAATCCGAGTCGTATTTGACTACGATCCGGACTTCCCGAGGGCGCTATTTCAGCTTTGGGGCTTGGAAGAAGTTGACTGGGAGAGCATCAAAGCTGCGTGCAGCTGCACCCCAGAGGAATCAACAGAAAGGAGCATATGACGTGAGTACGTTACTTACCCGAAAGGAGGCAGCGGCCAGACTTGGCATAACCGTTATGACGCTGGATGCGGAACGCAGCAGCGGGCATCTAGCTTATATCCAGAGGAAGCCCGGCGGAAAGGTCTGGATTACCGAAGAAGCGATTGCTGAGTACCTTGCTCGCGCAACGCACCCGGCACGACCAGAGCTGCGGCGTGTAAAGTCACTCGCTACACGCGCCTGAAAATTGCAGAAAGGAGGATAAAGCTATGCCAAAGGATTTTTTGACAGATGAGCAGGTTGAGCTTGAAATTGAGCGGTTGTCTGAATCACCCGCTGTCATGCTCGCCAAGCAGGAGCAACGCATCAAGTATCGCCGCAGGCAGTATATGTATCAGCTTCGATACTTCGAAAAGCGTGGCAAAGAGCTTATGGCGCAGGGCATCACGCTCGACAATCTGGCAGAAATGGAAAAGGACCTTGAGCCGGGCGGCTTTGAGTCCTAGCAAAAGAAACGGGGTCGCTCCGCTGGCACGGAAACGACCCCAGGCACAAAGACCTACCTCGATCATAGCAGTGAAAAATCTTATCGTCAAGGAGGAATGCAGATGCCGAACAATCTGAAAGAGCTTCGGCTAAAAACAAAAACTCCCGCAAAAGAAATGGTCGCTGTCGTGCAGACCATCTACCCCAAGTACGACATGACAAGCCAGAGCAAGTGCGAAAACAGCGACGCCTACGGCGTTTGCCTGACGCAAAAGGCGATGAAGCTACTCTATGCCAAATTTGACCCGGACGGCAGCGTTCGCAAGAACTTCCGCACCGCCGATCAGCACAGGCTCAAGGACAAGCTGCACGCCAGAATCACCGCCGACGAAGCTGCCCAGCTCAAAGCGCACCTTGCAGCCGACGGCTACGACACTGTGCAGGACTGGCTCACCGATGTTGTGCGCGGATATATCAGCAAAGGAGATCGCGAATGAAATACTACTTCACATACGGCACGGATGGACAGCCGTTCGTAGGCGGCTGGACAGAGGTTGAAGCACCAACTGTCAATCTGGCTTGCGCGGCGTTCCGCGCTGTCCACCCCGACAAGGAGCCCGGCATTCTGAATTGCAGCAGCGCATACACCGAAGAATCGTTTCTGGGAAGCTGCATGGCGGGTCCTGACGGAAACTTCCGTAAGTTCTGCCATGAGCGTATCAGCTTCACTGTCGAGCCGTGTGACCCGGATGAGCCGGTTGATTTCGGAGGTGCTCAAACATGAAAGGCATTGTCGTGACAACAGATCTGGAAATCCGCATCGAGGAATTCAGTGATCCGCTCTACAAAACCGTTGGCTCTGCTGTCGGCGGCTATATCGAACACGTTAAGCCTGCGCGCCTGCGCCATCCGTACTGCATGATCGTCAACGAAGAAGGGCGGCTGCTGGATCTCCCGCTGAATTATGTCGGCTCATATTTTTACGGCACAGACCAGCACGGTGAGCCAATCGTTGGCAACATCGTAATCATGAAAGACGGCTACCGTGGTGGCGAGCCTGACATTGTCGGACTCAACGATGTTGAAGCAGAACAGATAAAAGATGTCATCATCGACCTGATTGAACCGCTGCATCAGCAGCCGAAAGGAGAATCTACATGATCGTAAATGTCTACTATCGCGACGAAGAAACCGGCAGCGTCCGCGCCGGACGCCCATACAGCTACCGCTGCAGCATTCCGAACGTCCACGTCGGCATGGAAGTTATCGCCCCCACCGCCAAACGCGAAGCACGCGCGGTGATCTGCGAGATCAACGTGCCGGAAAGCCGAATCGACGAGCGGATCTTGCCGCTCCTGAAAGAAATCACGCAGGAGGCGCCGACCGATGGAAAATAATCTGATCGTTGTCAAGCAGTTGCCGATTATCGAAGACCAACTGCGGCAGGTCAAAGCTTCTGTCGATGCTCGCGTTGCACAGGCGCTGGCGCTGGCTTGCACCGAGGAAACCTACAAGGACGTCAAGAAAGCCCGTGCCGAACTGAACAAGGAATTTCAGGACTTGGAAGCCCGCCGCCGTGAGGTCAAGAAAGCCATCCTTGCTCCGTATGAGGCTTTTGAAAAGCTCTACAAGGAATGTGCGGCCGACGCTTTCACCAAGGCAGACGCTGAGCTGAAAGCCAAGATCGCTTCCGTTGAGAACGGCATCAAGGGCGCGAAGCGTGACGAAATCGTCGCGTTCTACAACGAATACCGCGCCAGCTTGAATATCCCCGAAGACATCGCGCCGTTTGACCGCTGCGGCATCAATATCACGATGTCCGATTCTCTGAAAAAGCTGCAAGGACAGGCTTCCTTGTTCTTGCAGAACGTTTCAAACGATTTGCGGATGATCGAAACGCTGGAGCACAAGGATGAGGTCTTGGTCGAGTACCGCAAATCGCTTTCCGCACCGGAAGCGGCCCTGATCGTTGACCGGCGTCACAAGGAGATGGAAGAAGCCGCTCGCCGCCGCGCAGCTATGAAATCTGCGCAGGATGTTCAGGAGGCCGCGCAGGCCAAAATCGAAGAAGTTCTGAACGAAGAACCGCCTGCCCCCGTTTCTGCACCCGTCGAGCAGCCCATTCCCACCGAGGTGCCTGCTGAAAAGATCTATCAGGTTTCGTTCCGCGTCCGCGGCGGCATTGACAAGCTGAAAGCACTCAAAGAATTTCTCGTAAATGGAGGTTACGACTATGAGCAGTTCTAACATCGCCCCTGCAAAGAAAATGACCTTTTCCGTCGCTATCACCACAGAAAATTATAAGAATCTTATCAACAACACACTGAAAGAACCGGGACGCGCAAACCGCTTCATCGCAGCGATCACGTCCGCTGTCGCCGCCACCCCGGCGCTTCAGACCTGCGACCCCAAATCCATCCTCTCTGGCGGTCTGCTGGGAGAGGGCTTAAACCTCTCCCCCTCGCCGCAGCTTGGGCAGTATTACCTTGTGCCGTTCAAGCAGAAGGCCAAGTATGACCGCGAAGGGCATCTGCTTTCGCCCGAGTGCTTCAAGGCACAGTTTGTCATTGGTTACAAGGGATATATCCAGCTTGCGCTTCGCAGCGGCCAGTATCGGAAACTGGGCTGCATGGAGATTCGGCAAGGCGAATATTTGGGGAAAGATCCCGAAACGGCAGAGCCGCGATTCAGGTTCATTGAGGACGACGATCTGCGTGAAAGGCTTCCGATCGTTGGCTACATGGCGCACTTCGAGTACCTGAATGGTTTCCGGAAGCGCATCTACTGGTCGCGTGAAAAGGTTCTCAACCATGCTGATACATATTCTCAGGCGTTCAGCAAGGAGGCCTACAACAAGATCCAGAACGGTCAGATCGCCGACAAGGATATGTGGAAGTACTCCTCGTTCTGGTACAAGGACTTTGACAGCATGGCTCAAAAAACGCTGCTTCGCCAGCTTATCAGCAAGTGGGGCATCATGTCCACAGAAATACAGCAGGCGTTTATTGATGACGGATCTGTCCTGACTGTTGACCCGAGGACTGGCGAAATCATTACCGACCATTCCGACGAGCTGGAGCTTACGACCGACACTCCGCAGCCGGCCGTTGAGGGCAGCACCCCGGCGCAGATTCAGGAGAACGCTGGCGAACCGGAGCAAATTGACCTCAATTCGCTGTAATGAGTGTTCCGTATGAAGTCCTTGCAACCGGCTCTACCGGCAACGCTGTTGTGATCGACGGGCAGATTCTCGTCGACTGCGGCATTCCGTACAAGGCCGTGAAGCCAGTTGCAAAAGCTCTCAGGCTTGTTCTGCTGACACATTGGCACGGAGATCACTTCCGAAAAAGCACGCTCCACGCCCTCGCAGCGGACCGACCGGCGCTCCGCTTCGGCTGCTGCCGATGGATGGTGCGGCCGCTGGTGGAAGCTGGCATCAAGCCTGCGAACATCGACCTGTACGACTTCGACCACCGATACAGCTACGGCGATTTCACGGTCGAGCCTGTGCCGCTGGTGCATGACGTTCCGAACTGCGGCTACAAGCTGCAGCTCTCTTCCGGAAAAGTCCTCTACGCCACCGATACAAACAACCTGAACGGCATATCGGCCCCGAACTTCGACCTCTACCTGCTGGAAGCGAATTACGAGGACGAAGAAATCCAAGCCAGAATCAGCGAGAAAAAGGCAAACGGCGAATTCGTCTATGAGCGGCGCGTACTCGGAACACACCTTTCCAAAGCCAAGTGTGACGATTTCATTTACCAGAACATCGGACCTGCTGGCGAGTACGTTTACCTGCACGGTCACGTCGAGGAGGAAAAGGCATGAACGGCTTTCTGAAAGACATCACCTATGCCCGGAGCGGCGAATATATCCTGTCGATCTACACGCGGGAAAGCTGCAAGGATCTTTGGAAGAACTTCGGCGAGCGCCCGATCACGTTTACCATCACGAAAAAAGCCGATCCTCGCGGGCTTCGCGCCAACAGCTACGCATGGGCGCTCATTGAGCAGCTCGCCGCCAGGCTGAAAACCGACAAGGAATCTGTCTACGAAGAAATGATTCGGCGCTACGGCGTTGGTGAAAGCTACATCGACGAAGCCGGGAACGAGTGCAAGGTGCTGTTTTCCCTGCGTGACGGTGTGCCGCCGCGGCTCGTGGCCAGACACTATGCCGAGATCGGCGTCGGCTACATCGAGGGCAAGAAATTCATCCACTACCGCGCCCTGAAAGGCACAAGCGAGTACACCGCTGCCGAGATGGCTGCGTTCCTCGACGGTATCATCGCCGAGTGTGAGGAACAAGGTATTCAGACCGGCCCGCCCGAAAAAACAGATCAGTACAAGGAGGCGAAGAAGCCTTGACCGTTTATTGCGATTACTGCGGCCACAAAGCCGCGCTGGTCGATGATTCCGAGATCTATGGCCGCAGCTTCGGCCACACCGCGTATCTCTGCAGAAACTGCGGTGCATACGTCGGCTGCCATGGCCGAACAGACAAGCCCCTCGGCCGTCTGGCCGATGCCACGCTCCGGAAATGGAAAATGGCAGCTCACGCCTCGTTCGACCCTCTCTGGAAAACCGGGCCGTTCCGTGGGCGGCGCAAAGCCGCCTACGGCTGGCTCGCTGGACAAATGGGACTTCCGGTCGAGAAGACGCACATCGGTATGTTTGACGTGCCTCAGTGTCAGGAAGTCATCAAGATCATTGAAAAAGGAGATTTCAAAAATGCTCAACTTTGATAAGAAAGACGCTCATGTTTATCCGTTCGACGAATCGCCCGGCGCCGGTATCATCATGGACGTCGATCTGGAACAGCTCATCCGCGAGTCCGAGCGGCTGCGCGTCTGCAAAGCAATCTTCAACTCCTCCAGCATTGAAAACTGGCATCTGCGTGACGCGCTCGAAGCTGTTCTTGCAGAACCTAGCGTTGCCCCTGCCAGCAACGATGTTCCAGAACCGTGCATTCCAGCGCAGGAGGCCGATCATGCTTAACCGCATTGTGCTCATGGGACGTCTGACGCGCGACCCAGAGCTTCGCCGAACGCAGAGCGGCACGGCGGTTGTCTCCTTCTCCATCGCCTGCGACCGCGATTACGCGGCGCAGGGCGCGGAGCGGGAAACGGATTTTATCGACATTGTTGCGTGGCGCGGTACGGCTGAGTTCGTAGAGAAGTATTTCAGCAAGGGGCGCATGATCGTCGTGGGCGGTCGGCTTCAAATCCGCAACTGGCAGGACAAGGAAGGCAACAAGCGCCGCTCGGCCGAGATTCTTGCCGACAGCGTTTACTTTGGCGATTCTAAGCGCGACGGTGACGGCGGCAAACCCAAGGGCGAGCCGACCTACGACCCGACCGGCGGCTTCTCGCAGCTCGCGGACGATGACAGCGATTTGCCGTTCTAAGGGGGCGTTGAAAACGTGGATGCTAGATTGAAAAGTTGCCCGTTTTGTGGTGAAGCACATGCCATCGCCCTCACAGCTAGATACGGTCGTGGTCGATGGATCGTCTTTGCCAGATGCGAAATGTGCGGTGCGCAAGCACGATGCTTTTCATGCGCGGAAGACCCATCTATTGACGAATGGACTAACGACGCTTGTTACAAAGCCGTTTCCGCATGGAATAAGCGACCAGTTGGAGGTGCATAAGCATGGCAGAAAAGCGAATGTTTACGAAGTCCATCATTGACAGCGACGCATTTCTTGAAATGCCGCTTTCGGCTCAGGCACTCTACTTCCACCTCAATATGCGTGCCGACGACGATGGCTTTGTAAACAATCCGAAGCGAATCACCGACTACGTCAACGCCTCGGCTGATGATCTGAAAATTCTGCTTGCCAAGCGATTTATCATCCGCTTCGATTCTGGCGTCATTGTCATCAAGCATTGGCGTATGCACAACACGCTCAGGAGTGACCGCTACCGTCCGACAGATTATCAAGATGAACTTGCGCTGCTCTGCGTCAAAGCAAACAAAGCCTATACTGAACGAGAGTCGGAGGGAAGCGATCCGAACTTGCCGCCGGTGGTTGCCGAACGGTTGCCAGATGGTTGCCAAACGGTTGCCAATCTGGCAACCCAGGTAAGAGTAGTAGAGAGTAGTAAAGGTTTAGGTAAGGATAGTGAAGGTTTAGATAAGGCTAGAGAAGATTTATCTGCTCCGAGCGCAGAGCCGGAAACCGTCTCCGCGCCGCCGATCATCAGCATCATCCTCAATGACAAGACGTTCTTCAACGTGTTTCCCGAGGATTACAACCGCTGGTGTGAGCTGTACCCCGCTGTCAACGTCATGCAGGAACTCAGGAAGATGTCAAGCTGGAGCACCGACAATCCCAAGCGGCGCAAGACGAAATCGGGAATCCGCCGGTTCATCAATGCTTGGCTTTCCAAGGAGCAGGACAAAGGTGGCCAGTATCGCTATCAAGGCAACGGCTCCAGCGGCAACGTCTTTACCGACATCGCGGAGGGCATGAGAAATGGACAGGCTTGAAACGGCTGATATTCTGGCGGTTCTGAAAGCGGCCTACCCGCAGTTCTATAACGGCCTCAGCCCCAAGGAGGCAAACAAGATCGTCGATCTCTGGGCTGAGATGTTCAAGGATGAGCCCGTCATGGTCGTTGCCGTTGCAGTAAAAGCCATGATCGCCTCACGGACAAACACGTTTCCACCGAACATCGGCGAAGTCAAAGAGCAGATCACGAAAATGCGCATGCCAAAGGAAATGACTGCTGCCGAAGCGTGGACGCTGGTCTATCGGGCGATTGCAAACAGCGGCTACAACGCGAAAGAAGAATACGACCGTCTGCCACCTACGATTCAGCGGCTTGTCGGTTCACCGCAGCAGCTTCGGGAATGGGGCATGATGAACGCCGAAACAGTGCAAAGCGTGGTCGCTTCCAACTTTCAGCGCTCCTACACGGTGCGCATCAAGAACGATCGGGAGTACATGGCGCTCCCGTCAGACATAAAACAGATGATCGCCGGTGTCGCGCAGCAGTTCGCGCTCGGTGATGGAAATGAGAATGGAGGATGAGGATATGAAAAGATGGGCAAGGCGCAACCTGCCTACGGTTGTTCTTCTGGCGGCGCTGGTTCTGCTCGCCGCGTTGGTGCTTGCGATTGCGATGCCACGCGAAACCGAAAATACGCCTGTTGTTTCCGCGGCAATTTCGCCGACGTTTGACGAAGCGGCCTATCAGAGCCGCTTGGAGGTCGAAGCCTACGCGGAGGTCGAACACGAAACCGCCGATATTCCCGGTACATACGATCTGCCAGAGCCTCCCCAAGAGGCAGACAGCAAGCCTTGTGGGAAAGGCGGCTTCGAGTGCCAGGATAAAGAGGACTGGGAGCGCCTTGCCATTGTGATCTATCAGGAAGCCGGCGGCGACGATGTGTGTGATATGTGCCGCTATCGTGTGGCTGACGTTGTCCTGAACCGCGTAGCCGATCCTCGCTACCCCGATACTATCGAGGACGTTCTGATGGACAACAAATACGGCCTGCAATGGGGGCTGCTCTCCGTGACCGGAATCGTCTGGCCTGATAAGGCAAGCGAGCCGGGCGAAGCCGCCGCCGTGCAGCGAGCGTGGGACATTGCAGCCGACGTTCTCGAAGGGCATCACAGCGACCTCGATGGCAATTATATTTGGTGCTCCGAGTACAAGCAGGGTTCCGAAGTGATCTACTGCGACGGCATTTACTTCGGCGTGGGTTAGGAGGCAGCCATGGCAAAAGACCCGAAAAGACAGCTTCTCGGCAAAATCGCCCGCCAGAAGGGCCAGTATTTCGAGCAGCGGCTTGACAGCACCTTCGATTACTACCGCGAGCGCGGCTATGCAGAGATTGAAAAGACGCCTGAGCCGATGAAGGTTATCAAACCGGAGGGCAACGGTCGATTCCTCGCCTGCTACACCAAAAAGGCGCAGGTCGACTACAAAGGCACAATCAAGGGCGGCAGGACGGTCCTGTTTGAAGCCAAGTTCACAGCCACAGACCGGCTGACGCAGGATCGCGTTATCGACAAGCAGGCTTCCTACATGGACAGACACCAGCGGCTCGGCGCCCGCTGCTTCGTCGTTGCCGGCTTTTCGACCGACGAAGTCTACAAAATCCCTTGGGATGACTGGCGGCGCATGAAAGAGCTGTTCGGCCGAAAGTACGTAAAAGAAACCGATCTACAAAATTACAGAGTAAAGACAGCTTGGAATGGAACGCTGTTTTTGCTCGACTGATGACTGAAAGGAGTCACTACCATGAGTGAAATTTCGATGTATGAAGCGCAGAAAAAGAAGATGGAAGGCTTGTGCGAAGAACACGACCTGACGTATCGCTTCCAGAAAGACACCTATCCGCCCACATTCACAATCTCCCCGATTCAGGGCATGGACGCCCAGCTCTCCATGCTGGAGAACGTCGAGGAAGCCGGGTATATCAGCCCCGAAGCTAAAATGACGTGGATCTTCAAGGACGGTTCGCTGGAAACCAAGGTCACCGGCGGCACCTTTACGATTGCAAAGACGCTGCGGACGAAGATCGAATCTGTTCTGACGAAGATGCTGACGTACTGGATGCAGTATTTCTTCCGCGACGTCATGGAAAAACGCAGCCTCAAAGACGGCATGATGCCTGTCATCAACGAGGACGAAGTCGAAGATGATGATGCCTACGAGGAAGATCCGGAAGATTCCGATGACGCCGAGGCCCCTGAAATGCTCGACGGCGATGACGCAGAAGATGGCGCGGACGATGATCTCGGCGACACCGCCGACAGCTCCGATGCCACGGACGATGATCTCTACAATCAGGCTGTCAGCATTGTGCGCATGGAGAACAAGGCGACTGTTTCTCTCCTCCAGCGCCGCCTGAATGTCGGCTATGCCCGCGCCGCCCGCATCATGGAGCTGCTGGAGGAAAACAGCATCGTCGGCCCGTACGCTGGCTCGAATCCGCGCGAAGTGCTCCCGGCTGATGAACCGGACGATATGGAGGACGCGGCTGATGAATGAGTTGAAGCCGCCGATGCTCAAGCGTGAGGACTACAAGGCTATCAAACACATGAACCGTGAGGACATGACGAAGTACCTCTATCGTGTCTACCGGCGCGGCTTCGATGCTGGCGTCGAGTCCACCAAGGGCAAAGTCACCAAGCGTTCCATCGTACCGCCCGAACCGGTGCAGACGGAGGAATAAGTCATGGGAAGAAGTGTGCCGCACAATCTGAAAAGTACCCACCAGACGGAATTTGTGAAGATCTTCAACTCCCTCTGCGGCCGCTACGGCCGCTGGGAAATCTGGCAAGATTTCGTAACGCTCGCCGCAATCGCGATCTCAAACACCGTTGACCGGAGCCAAGCCGCCGAGCGCGAAAAGACGTACATGACGATTGCCGGAAAGTACAAGCCCGAAGAAATGCTCAAATTCTCGCAGATGCTCCAAGAGGTCGTGATCGGTATGGATTTTAACCCGGATCAGGACTTTCTCGGCGAGCTTTATATGGCGCTTGATCTGGGCAATGACCACGCTGGACAGTTTTTCACGCCCTATAATGTCTGCCGCCTGATGGCTGAGATCACCGACACAGACCTCCAAGCGCGTGTAGAGCGGGACGGCTGGATCTCCGTCAACGATTGCGCTTGTGGTGCAGGAGCGCTGCTGGTGGCGTTTGCAAATGCCTGTACGCGGCAGAAAATCAACTACCAGACCTCCGTGCTCTTTGTGGCACAGGACATTGACTACATCGTTGGCCTGATGTGCTACCTGCAGCTATCGCTCATGGGCTGCGCCGGGTACGTTGTGATTGGCGACTCACTTCTTCATCCCTCAACAGCACTTGACCGCCGGGGGCTTATCCCCCGGCCAGACCAGAACATATGGTACACCCCGTTTTATTTCCGCGACATCTGGCACTACCGCCGCATTTGGGCGCAGATGGATTTACTGCTTCAGACAGACGAAAAACCCGCTGAGCAAGTTACTGGCAAGTTAAAATCGTCTGCTGCGCCGCCGCCTTTGCCCTTGCAGGAAACGAAAACCGGGCAACTTACCCTATTTTGAACGGAAGGAGGAATCGCCTGATACATGGGAAAATGGACAGACGATCAACTTCAGTATCTCCGCGAGCATAGTCGCTCACAGTCGGCAGCGGCTATTGCCGCAGCGCTTGGCCGGACGGAAGGGTCTGTACGACAAAAGAGGCGTTCGCTCGGACTGCAAAGCTATCACGCAGGATGGACAAAAGCAGAAGAACAATTCCTCCAAGATCAATGGGGCGTCATGTCAATCCCCGCGATTGCAAAGCGCCTTAACCGCTCCGTCGAGGCTGTCGTCGTGCGAAAAAACAGGCTGGGGCTTGGCCCGGTTCTATTCGGCGGCGACTACATATCCATGAATCAGCTTATAATCGCCGTTTGCGGCACCAATGCCGGTGGGAACTACAAGCTGAAAAGCTGGGTTGAGAACCGTGGCCTCCCGATTCACACAAAGCGCGTCAATCAGAACAGTTTTCGTGTCATTCGGCTCAATGAGTTTTGGAAATGGGCAGAACAGCACCGCTCGTTCATTGATTTTTCCAAAATGGAGCCGTTGGCGCTGGGCGAGGAGCCTGCATGGGTAGCCGAGCAGCGCAAGAAGGACTTTCAGGCATTTGCCATCCAGCGGAAAGACCCATGGACACCCGATGAAGACGCGCGGCTGAAAATGCTGCTTCAGCAGCATCGGTACGGATACGCTGAGCTTTCTGATATACTGCGTCGGTCCGCAGGCGCGATCCAGCGCCGGTGCAACGACCTCGGTATAAAAGAGCGTCCTGTCAAGGCCGACAATCATGGTTCATCCGCAGCTTGGACACAGACCGACTTCGATGTGCTGGCAGACGGAATCCGAAAAGGCAACAGCTACACCGCCATTGGCAAGGCACTCGGCAAATCCGAAAAAGCCGTGCGTGGGAAAGTTTATTTCGTCTATCTGACCGAGAATCAGGACAAAGTACGCGCCATGCTCAAAGATCAGCCTTGGGGTTATGGCGCGCCAGACCCGACCGTAAAGCAGGCGGTACACCTGTCCAGAACGCGAACAGAAACCGTGCAAACACTTGAAATGCTCTGCTCAGTGCTCCGCAAGCGCATCAACGACATTGACGATAATCCATACTGGCAGCGGCTGTTATGCGTAAGCTGGGATGAAATCAAAGGGTGTGACCGCTGTGAAAACTGCGACGAATGCACCGAGTTCCGCAGAATCCCGCCGCAGCACTGCGCTCGCTGCGGTCGTTCTTTCATCGAGCGCAAAGAAAATACATTCTGCCCAACCTGCCGGCTGGCGCGGAAGAAAAAAGCGCAGCGGCATTGGTGCCGCGTAAACGGAGCGCAAACGCGCCCCTGAACTGAAAGGAGATTCACAAATGCCTCAAATCGTAAATATCGCAATCGACCGTCTTTTCCCACACTCCGACAATCCGCGCAAGGATCTCGGTGATCTGTCGGAGCTTGCCGCAAGCATCAAGGCCAGCGGCGTTCTGCAGAACCTGACGGTCGTTCCGGATGAACCGGACAACCCCGATACGGACTACACCATCATCATCGGTCATCGTCGTTACGCTGCCGCGAAGATCGCTGGTCTGACCGAATTGCCCTGCATTGTGGTCGAAATGTCTGAGCGGGAGCAGCTTCAGACCATGCTCGTTGAAAATATGCAGCGCAGCGATCTGACCGTCTATGAGCAGGCGCAGGGCTTCCAGATGATGCTCAACATGGGCGATTCCGTAGCTGAAATCGCCGAAAAATCCGGCTTCTCTCAGACCACCATTCGCCGCCGTGTAAAACTGCTTGACCTCGACCGGCAGAAATTCCAGAAAGCTGAATCCCGCGGTGCGACGCTCAACGATTATCTGGAGCTTGACAAGCTGGACAGTCCCGAAGACAAGAACAAGGCCCTTGACGCCATCGGCACAGCAAATTTCAACAGCGTTCTGAAAAGTCTGATTTCCGAGCAGGAAATCCGAAAGAAATTTGCTGAATGGACTGAAATTGCAGACAAGTTTGCATATCAGATTGAAAGAACCGGCGAGTTCAACGGCCAAAACGTCGGTATGGTCTATTGCGACGGGTATCACCGCTGGGATTTGAAAAGAGAAATGACCGTGCCGGAGGATGCTAACGACGTTCGTTACTTCTACAGGACAGATTCGTCCGGAATTACGCTCTACAAGGAGCGCCAGCAATCGCAGCAGCCAGACCCCGAAGCCGAAGCCCGCGAGGAACGGCGCCGCAGAGACGAACAGGCCGAAAATGAATTTGCGGAAGTCGCGGAGGCCCATTTTGAACTGCGCAAGGATTTCATCAAAGAGCTTCCGAACAGCGTATTCAAACAGCACATGAAGGAAATCGCCTTGTTCTGCGTGGCAACGACAGAGTCAATCGACGATGGCTACTGCAATTCCATCAACCCTCGGCTCTGTGCCCAGCTCCTTGGCATGAGACTTTCGCCAGACGATGAAAACGAAGATTTCTGCGATATGGGCTTTGTCCGCAGCGCGGCGGAAGCCCAGCCGGAAAAGCTGATTTTCTGCTGCTGCTATTCTGCCCTCGATGACGAGGACATGAGCTACTACCGGCGCGTGTGGAACATGAACCACTACGAATATGAGCTTTGCGAAAATTCGGACTTGGATCACATCTATGAAATCCTCGAAACGCTCGGCTATGAGAAGTCGGACGATGAAGAAGAAATGGCAGAAGGTACGCACCGGCTCTTTACTATATACGGTGCTGCGGAGGATTCCGACGATGACCGCGAGGAAACAGAATGAGTATGGAGGGAATAAAGATGTCATCTTGTAAAGCGTGCATGGCGGCTATCGTCTGGATTAAGACACCAGCCGGGAAATCCATCCCCTGTGATGCCACCCCGCGCTACTACATCGAAAAGCCGCGCGTCGGCAGTAAGAAAATTGTCACTTGGAACGGGCAAGTGCTTTCGTGCGAATACACGGAAGACCCAGCCAAAGCAACCGGTGTGGGCTATGTGCCGCATTGGGCAGCCTGCCCCTACGCCGATCGTTTCAGAACAGGAGGACGCAAATGAAAGAAATGGTATATAGCAGCGACCCTAATGCGGATCGTGAGATTCTGGACGAAGGGTATGTCCACGGGTATCATTACTGCATTGTTTCTCTCGGTTCTCACCCGTGCGCCTATGTTGAAATTCCCAAAGACCACCCGTGCTACGGGCTTAACTATGAGAAAATCAAGGTTAGCTGCCACGGCGGCTTGACGTATTCCGAGAAAGGCATCGGTCCTCTGTTTCCGGATGCGTTCTGGATTGGCTGGGACTATATGCACTTCGGTGATCGTATCGAGCTGCTGAGCTACGGTGCCCGAGGAAAGACATGGACAACGCGCGAGATACTGACAGAAGTTGAAAACGTGGTGTATCAGCTCTCAGGGATTGGAGGAAAAGTCGGTCTGTTTTCCATTGAGGAAGCAGCGGCAGCGATGGAGGTAAACGATGTCTAAGCCGAAGAAACTCGGAATGCCATCCAGCTACACCTCAAATGCAAGGGTGGACTTTCTGCGCCGTCCAAAGGCAGCCGAGCGTCGGAAATGGGCAGTAGCGAGTGATGATCATCTGGCTCGCATGGAGCAGAAGCGGATGGCGCGCGAAAAGGAGGAAACAACCCATGACACGGAAACGTGCTGTTAAGTTGCTGATGGCCCGCGGATATAGCCGCAACCGGGCAAACAGGATTATGCAGAGCAAGGCGCCAGGTGACAGCAATCTCCAGGCATACAGAACATATCTTCGCTGCGATAGTGTCTGCGATACCATTGCTCAACTCTCACGTCGTTTTTTCAAATGTCTTGTTTCCGCAAACGCTCTCACCGAAGCCCTGCTCTTTATGGGTGAGGCGTTGGCTGGGAGGTGACGGCATGAAGCGAAAAAGAGCTTTAAAAATACTGATGGGCGCTGGCATGAGCAGAAACGATGCCTGCCGGTTTATCCAAGAACCTTTTGCGGTCGAGAACGATGCCAAAGTTTTCGTTGGTCTATACAGGATGGCGGTCAGGAAATCTCACGTGCATATCATGGCCGATGGCGACAAAACGTTCATTCGTTTCATTCCGAAGAACAAGCAGCCACGTTGCTACTTCAACACGCACCTCGAATGCCCCGCAGACCGCGTTTGCGCGATTTGCCGAAATCTCAATTCCCAAGGTAGGGGGTATTGCGATGCCGAGGATTGATGAATTGACCTGCCGGTTTTGCGGTGCGGACAGCCGCTGCAAGGTCGAGGAAGTATATCTGCGTCCAAGAACACCGCCCATGTTTTGCGTCAGGTGTTATAATTGCGGTAGAGCGGGCAAGCCGAAAGGCACGAAGAAGACCGCGATCCGTGCGTGGAAGAAGACGAAATAACGATGGAAAGGGGCGGCACACATGACTCTGGCGGAACTGAATGGGCATCTTGATCTTGTCCAGCAGCTTCAGAAAACGGAAGAACTGCTTCAGGGCTTGTGGAATGCTGCCGTTCCCGGGGCGCAGAAGCTGGATGGAATGCCGCACGCCTCCGGCGTCAATGACAAGGTCGGCGTCCTCGGCGCGGAGATCGCGGACATGGAGACGCAGCGCGACGCGCTGAAAGAACAGATTGCCAGAAGTGAGGAAACGATTGCTGTCTGGATCGCTGGAATCGAGGACAACACCACACGCCTTGTATTCCGGCTGCGTTTCATTCGAGGTATGCCATGGAAGGTAGTTGCAAGTGTGCTTGGCGGTCGGAATTCCGAGGATGGCGTCAAGTCCATATGTTATCGCTTCCTCGGAACTTGCCCCGCCATGACGCGCGCTGACGCGCTGTGACGCTTGCAATCACCCCTAAGATGTGATTTCATGTAAACTGTAAAATTCCAAATCAAGCCGGGCGGCGCTCCTGATCGGGGCGCTGCTCATTTTATTCGGAAGGAGGACATGCCTCCACGATGCTCCTTGCGTGGAGGATGGCTCGGACCTGCGGCGTATCGCCAACGCTGCCGGCTGCGGGTACATCGAAAAAAAGGAGGAAACCCTATGTTGCTCACACGAGCGGCGCGGGGTCAGCAGCAATGATCTACTTGCAAAACAACGTATTCGATGAAGCATTGGAACGGCTGCGGATGATCTTCGACGGCCACGACGATGTGATCGTCAGCATGTCCGGCGGCAAGGACAGTACAGTTCTTTTCCGCATGGCGCTTATGGTTGCGCAGGAGCGCGGGCGTCTGCCGCTCAAGGTATTCTGGCTCGATCAGGAAGCTGAGTGGCAAGCGACGGTGGACTATATGCAGCACATCATGGAGCTGCCTGAAGTCACGCCGTACTGGTATCAGATCCCCTTTGAATTCACAAACACGCTCTCCCCAGAGAAGAATTTCATCAGTGTTTGGAATCCGGAGGACAAAGCGATCTGGATTCACCAGCAGCACCTGCTCTCCATCAAGGAAAACCCCAGCAGCGAAAACCGATTCCATGAGCTTGTCAACGTCCTCCCGTCCTACTGCACCGATTCTGAGAATTGTGCCGTGCTGGTGGGAATGCGCATGACGGAAAGCCTGAACCGGCGCGTTGCTATCACGCAGCATGAAGCCCGATACAAAGGCGTGACGTGGTGCAAGAAGAAAGTTGGCAGGTGTCAGGTGTTCTGGCCGATCTACGATTTCACCAACGATGACATCTGGACAGCCATTGCCAAGAATCACTGGGCGTACAATCGCGTCTACGATCTGCAATACCAGTGGGGCTTGGCCAAGGAGGCCATGCGCGTCTCAGCGCTCATCCACGAAACCGCCTGGCACTCGATTGAAATGCTGCAGGAGTTTGAGCCGGACACCTACAACAAGTTCATCCGTCGCGTATCTGGCGTCGGTACATTCGCCCATACCTTTGACAGCGGCGACATCATCCCGCGCCAGCTCCCCTTTGCGTTCCGTTCGTGGCAGGAATACCGCGACTATCTGCTTGCCAATATCGTGAAGCCCGAATACCACGAGCTGTTCCGAAACCGCTGGAAGAATCAGACCGGAGACGAATGGTATCGTGTCCATGTCAAAGAGATCGTCCTGAATGATATTGATGGCACGAACAACGCAAATGCCCGCTCCCGTTTCCGCATCCGGGAAAAGGCTCCCACCTATCGCAAACGCGACGCCGCGCAGTTTGAGCAATACATGGGCAGCAAGAAATGATTTCAGATCAGCCCATTCATCAGGTCGAGTGGATACCCATTGAAAAGGTCCACGCAAACGACTACAACCCCAACAGTGTCGCCACGCAGGAGATGAAGCTGCTTTATCGCTCCGTCAAAGCGGACGGCTACACGCAGCCCGTCGTTACCATCTACGACGAAAAGAAAGACCGGTATGTTATCGTCGACGGCTTCCACCGATACAGCATCATGCGCAGATTCAAAGACATCTACGCTTCATGCGAGGGGAAGCTGCCCTGTGTTGTGCTTCATGGCAAGACCATGAATGATCTCATGGCCTCGACCGTTCGGCACAACCGCGCCAGAGGCAAGCACTCCATTAACGGTATGTCCAATATCGTCATGGAAATGCTGATGAACGGCGCGACCGATCTGCAGGTCTGCAATGAGCTTGGCCTAGAACCGGAAGAGCTGGTGCGCCTCAAGCACATCACCGGATATGCGAAGCTCTACGAAAACAATTCATTCACACGCGCTGCGATCTCCGAGAATCAGGCGCGTCAGCTTCAGAAGTATCGAAAGGAGGCTGGCGCTGATGGAGATTGTTAATCAGATCGTGATGAAGAAGATTTCCGAGGTCAAGCCCTATGTCCGCAATCCCCGGAAAAACGATAAGACGGTCAACCTGCTTGTCGAGATCATTCCGAAGGTTGGCTTCAACGTGCCGCTGGTCATCGACCGCAACAGTATCATCGTCAAAGGTCATGCCCGTTATGCTGCCGCCATTCGGCTCGGCATGGAGGAAATACCCTGCGTCGTAACAGACGCCGACGAAGAAACGATCAAGCTCGACCGTCTGGCCGACAACCGCATTTCCGAATTCTCCGAGTGGATCAACGACGAGCTGCTCCACGAGATCGATATGCTCAACCTTGACTTTGACTTCGATCTCGAATCCCTTGGCTTCCCCGCTCCCAGCGACGATTTTGACGCCGATGCTCTTTTCGATGATGGGGTGGTCGGTGAATCCGAAGAGGACCGCCGTGCCAGATACCAAGCCTATCTGGATAGCGCCGCAAAGGAAGAAGCACAGAATGTTGCAATCACCACGCAGGAGCAAGTAGACCGCGCCAAAGCGTCCGCTCTGAGCGTAGCCGAGAAGCCGCCCAAGTATGCCAAGGTCGTTTGTGAGCATTGCGGCCACGTCATGTTCATCAAGGAGGGCGATGCAGTTTTCTCCACCGAACAATCGTAGCCCCGGTAATTATTCGTAAGGGCTGGGTGGGTATGCAGCCAATCCCCTGTCAAATCCGTACAGATGTGAGGCGATAAACGATGCAAGAACAAGAGAAGATTCCTGTCTGGGTGCAGATCGTCAATGGAAAGACGGTGTGCATCTGCCATCGAGGGCGCAAAGGCTGCAAGAAGCCCTGCGAGAAGGACGTTGTCACGCGCGATAAGTTTGCTGGGTGGCAGGGTATCATGCGTCGTGATCGATTCGGCCGCTGAAAAGGTACTGTCGGGAGGGGGCGGCATCTGTTGCGGGCTCGACGACCCCAAATTTCGCCTAGTTAGTTTCCTGTTTTTCTGGTAATTTCGTTACGATTACCGCTGGAATGTGCGCAGGTATCGACGCAGATACCGCGCATTTTTCATACCACAGCGCGGGTGAGGCATACCGCGCTGACCTCCTAAGTTCATATGACCACATCGGGGTAAGGGTCACGCCCGTGCAGCACGGGTGCTGCGGTGAAATTCCGCTGAGCCCCCTCGAAAAAACGAAAGGAGCTTGCTATATGGCTGAAACGAGAATCAAGATCGATGCCGAAGCTGAAATCAGCACGACAGAGCTGGCCGCGATCCTCGGCGTGACGGCGCGGCGTGTGCAGCAGATGGCGCAGGACGGAACAATCGTTCCGGTGCGACGCGGCTACTTCCAGCTCGGCGACGCGGTTCAGCGATATATCAATTTCCTTTCCAAACCGCAGATCAGTGAGGCCGAGCAGAAGCTGGAAACAGCGAAGCGGCAGTCCGAAGCGCAGCTCAAGCTCTCCAAAGCTCAGCTTGCGAAGATGGAGGTCGAGGAGCTGAAAGGCAAGCTGCACCGCTCGGAAGATGTGGAGGGCTTCACGGAAGATCTAATTTACACCATCCGCGCTGCGCTGCTGTCGCTTCCGGGGCGGCTGTCGGTTGACGTCACCGCCGCGCAAAGCCCGGCTGAGGCTGCCGAGACCATCCGCAAGGAAGTCCATAAGGTCATGCGCGAACTGGCTGCGTATCACTACGACCCTGAGAAATACGCCGAGAAAGTAAACGAGCGGCGCGACTGGAGCAATGCGGGGCGCAGCTATGACGAAGAATGAGGCAGCGGCCGATGCGCTGAAAAAAGCCGAAGCCGAACGCCAAGCCAAACGGCGCGGCGCGGCACGTCTGAACAAGGCCATGCGCAAGGTGCTGGCTGGCATGACGCCGCCTGATGACCTTACCGTCACCCAATGGGCAGAAGCCAAACGCCGCCTCTCTGCTGAGAGCGCAGCCGAACCCGGCCCGTGGCGTACGGAGCGCACGCCCTATCTGCGCGAGCCGATGGACGCTTTTACGGACCCAAAGGTTCGGCACATCGTCATGGTGGCCGCATCGCAGGTCGGCAAGTCCGAGTTTCTGAATAACTGCATCGGCTACATCATTGACGAGGACCCCGGCTCTATTCTGTTCATTCATCCCACAACCATTGACGCGCAGGAGTATTCCAAGCTCCGTATCGCGCCGATGCTGCGCGACAGTCCGGCTCTGCGGCAGAAGATCGCCGCGCCGAAAAGCCGCGACTCTCACAATACGATTCTCCAAAAGGCCTATCCGGGCGGCATCCTTACGATGTGCGGCTCGACCGAGGCACACGCGCTGGCATCAAAGCCTATCCGCTATGTGTTCGGCGACGAACGCGACCGATGGGCAACGAGCGCCGGCAATGAGGGCGATCCGTGGGATCTGGCAATGGCCAGGCAGACCACGTTCTATAATGCGAAGGCCGTCGAAGTATCAACTACGACGATCAAAAATGCCAGTGCCATCGAAGCTGCCTACTACACAGGCACGATGGAGCGGTGGAACTCAAAATGCCCGCATTGCGGCGAGTACCACGAAATCCGCTGGTCTGATATTCGCTTTGAGTACGACGAAATCATCGTCTCTCACAAGAAGACCTACAAGGTCAAGAAGGTGTACTACACCTGCCCCGGCTGCGGCTGCATTTCCACGGAAGCGGAGATGAAACGCGCCCCGGCAAAATGGATTGCCGAGAATCCGGAAGCCTACGGCCAAGGAACCCGTTCTTTCTGGCTGAACGCTTTCGTCAGCCAGTGGGCTTCGTGGGAATCTATCGTCCTGAAATATCTCAATGCGCTTGGCAGCACGAAAAAGATGCAGGTCGTTTTCAACACCTGCTTCGGTGAGCCGTGGGAAGACCGCGGCGACATTGAGGATGAGGATTCGCTGCTCGCTCGCCGCGAGGACTACGGCAAGGACAAAAACGGCGAGCCGGTCGAGCTGCCGCCGGGCGTCCTCGTTTTGACGGCTGGCGTTGATACGCAGGATGACCGCATGGAGTATGAGATCGTCGGGCACGGGTTCTTCGGCGAAACATGGGGCATTGAAAAAGGAATCGTCATGGGGCGCCCGGATGATGACGCCACATGGAACAAACTCGATGAAGTTGTGTTCGACCGTGTGATGCGTTTTGAGAACGGCGTCGGCCTGCGGGTGTCTATGTCCTTCGTGGATGAGGGCGGTCACTTCACGCAGAGCGTTCGCGCACAATGCAACGCCAGAATCAGCAAGAAAGTATTCTGCATCAAAGGTATGCCCGGACAGGATAAGCCTTATATCTCACCGCCGAAAAAACAGAAGATCTTCGTCAATCAGATTGCGGTCGGCACCTGCTGGCAATATCAGCTCGGCGTCGATTCCGGAAAGGAAATCATCATGGACAATCTGCGCGTACAGACGCCCGGACAGAAATATTGCCATTTCCCGAAGCGCGACGATTACGGCAGCGCCTATTTTGCGGGTCTGCTGTCGGAAACGAAGGTTTATGATCCGAACAAGAAGCAGCCGTGGTCGTGGAAGAAGATTCCCGGACACGAGCGTAACGAGCCTCTGGACTGCCGCAACTACGCGCTTGCCGCATTTAAGGCGTTGCCGAAGAATCTCGATGAGATCGACCGCCAGATCAAGGCCGCTTCCGGTGTTCGCGTACCTGCTCCGCCCTCGGCGAACATTACGCCGCCGAAGCGCCACCCGGCGCAGCGCAGCAGGCAGAAATACTACGACGATTGGTAAGGAGCGTGTTTTATGGCAAGCAGAATCATCATCGAGAAGCGGCTCGCATTCCGCGAAGCGGCGCTTGAAAAGCTCTATGACGCATACACGGCGCTGGTCGACGGCGGCGTGAAATCCTACATGATCGATGACCGGCAGCTCACCCGTTTTGATCTCCCGGCGCTGTCGGAAGAAATTAAGCAGATGGAGAATGAGATCGATCAACTGACCTCGGAGCTGAACGGCAGCAAGCGCCGCAAGGCATTCGGCGTCATCCCCCGCGATTGGTGAGCATTTTCGTGAGGTCACGAAAATGATAAATACAGCAATTCGCCCGAAAGGGCTTTTGCACGGACACTCTGGCGGAGTTTTCTCCTTTCGCCGCCAGAGTGTCCGTTTTCTATTTCACAGGAGGCGAAAGCATTGAGCAAGAGAAATCACAGCCGGAGCGCTGCTCCGTATGCCAAGGGCTATAGCGAAGCTGGTGCGAGCGTCACCCGGCGCGCGCTCAAAGGGTTCACCCCAGACAGCGGTTCGCCAAACGAGGATATTAACCGCAACAACGCCACGCTGCGCCAGCGGTCGAGAATGCTTTATATGGCGTCGCCCGTGGCCACGAGCGCCATCAACACCAACCGCACAAAGGTTGTCGGCACAGGCTTGACGCTGAAAGCGACCGTCGACCGCGACCTGCTGGGGCTTTCTCCGGAGGCGGCAAAAGAGTGGCAGCACAAAGCCGAGATGGAATTTCGGCTCTGGGGCGGTAAAAAGCAGAACTGCGACGCGCTCGGCCTGAACAACTTCATGGCGCTGCAGCAGCTCGCGCTCAAATCGTGGCTCATGTCCGGAGACGTGTTTGTCCTGGTGAAGCGTTACCCGGCGGCGCCGCTGAATCCCTATTCTATGCGGCTGCACGTCATTGAAGCAGACCGCGTTTCCACACCTACCAACTTCAGCGGAGGCTACACCTACGGCGGCTTCATGGATGCCGTCGTTCCGGATGGGAAGCCCGGCGCCGGTCACCGCGTTTTCGACGGCGTGGAGGTCGACAAAAACGGCCGCGTCGTTGCCTATTACATCAGCAACACCTATCCGCACCAGATCACGACCGAGAAACAGGAATGGACGCGCGTCCCGGCCTACGGCGAGCGCACCGGCCTGCCGAATATCCTGCACATCATGGACAGCGAGCGCCCCGATCAGTACCGCGGCGTTCCGTATCTGGCACAGGTTATTGAGCCGCTGCTGCAGCTTCGCCGCTACACGGAATCGGAGCTGATGGCGGCGCTGGTGCAGAGCTTCTTTACGGCATGGATTGAAACGGAAACCGATCCGTCCGGTACGCCATTCAATGAAGTCGGCACAGGAGACATTGCCGGCGTTCCGACTGCCAGCCCGGATGGTGCTGGTGCAAGCAATATCTCCGACGATCCCAACGAGTACGAAATGGGGCCGGGTACGGTAACGCACCTTGCTCCCGGCGAGAAAGTCAACTTTGGCAGTCCGAACATCCCGACCGCAGGGTTTGAGACGTTCGTGAAGACAATTTGCCGCTTGGTCGGCTCGGCGCTGGAACTGCCTTATGACGTACTCATTAAGGAATTCAACAGCTCCTACTCTGCAAGCCGCGGTGCGCTGCTGGAAGCATGGGAAGCGTTCAAAATGCGCCGGTCTTGGTTCGTGAACGACTTCTGCCAGCCGATCTACGAGCTGTTCATGGCCGAAGCTGTTGCGCTCGGACGCATCAATGCTCCGGGCTTCCACACAGATCCGCTCTTGCGCGAGGCGTGGTGCGGCGCTCGCTGGATTGGCCCCGTTCAGGGTTCCCTCGACCCGAAGAAGGAGGCCGAGGCCGCTCTGATGCTGACCAACCGCGCCATCAAGACGAACGATCAGGTCACGCGCGAAATGTCTGGCGGCGACTGGGAAGAAAATGTCGATCAGCTTGCGCGTGAAAATGAATTGCTCGCAGCCATCGGGAGCGTACAGCAGCCAGTAGAAAACACACCGCCTGCGAGCGATGAAGAGTGAAGGAGGAATCGGGCATGAAAACGAAAAATGCGCCGGCTATTTCGATCAGCAAAAAGGTCTATACCATGGCCACTACGGATGAATCTGGCAGCTCGGCCGAGATCACCATGTATGGCGACATCTATGAGCAGCAGCCGACAAACTGGTGGGGCGAACCCATCGAGGGGCAGTACATTCTGCTCAGTGAGTTTTTGGAGGACCTCAAGCAGATTTCTTCCTGCAAGAACATCACAATCCGCATGAACAGCTACGGTGGCGACGCCGGAGCCTCAAATATGATTCATAACCGCCTGCGGGAGCTTTCCCGGAGCGGCGCAAAGCTCACCTGTATTGTGGACGGCGTAGCCATGTCGGGCGGCAGCATCATCATGTGCGCCTGCGATACGGTCAAGGTCAATCCGTCCAGCATCATTATGATTCACAAGTGCTGGCAGTTTCTTTTCGGCGGCTATAACGCCGATGAACTGCGGGAGCAGGCTACGCAGCAGGACGCATGGGATAAGATGCAGTCCGAGGTCTACAAGCGAAAAACCGGGCTTTCTGAAACGGTCATCATGCACATGATGGCAGATACAACCTACATGACAGGTCGTGAGGCCATCGAAAAAGGCTTCGCGGATGAACTGATTGAAGATGCCGAGCCTGTCGGCATCGCCGCCAGCGCGGACGGGCGCAGCCTGTTCGTGCGCGGCAAGCAGTTTCACCTCGCTCCGGGCATGTTTGCCCCGGACAACATTCCTACGGTCGATTCCGAGGCAGCGGCCCCGGTTGAGGCGAATAAAAATAAGCCGGAGAATCCCGGCGAAGAAGGAGGAAACTCTATGACACTGGAAGAGCTCCGGGCAAAATACCCGGACGAAATCGCTCAGGCTGAAGCTGCTGCACGGGCCGCTGTCGATCACACCGAAGCGGTCAATGCGGCGGTTCAGGCTGAACGGGAACGGATGCAGGAAATTGACGAAGTCGCCAGCCTGCTCGATCCTGCCGACGTGCGCGAAGCCAAGTACGGCGAAAAGCCTTGCACCGCCGCCGATCTGGTAATGGCCGACGCGAAGAAGCGTGCCAAGCAGGGCAAGAAATTCCTGTCCGACCTCAAGGACGATGCCGACGAATCCAACGCTGAAGACGTTGGCGCGACACCTCCCCCCGCTGAGGAAGAGAAAGAAGACGATGACGCGAAGAAGACCCCGGAAGCGCGGATGGCTGATGCAAGAGCCAAGGTTTCTGCGCTGTTCGGCAAGAAGGAGGGCTAAGCTATGACGAACCTGAGCAAGAAACTCGGTGAGATGAATTTCGACGGTCTGTTCACGGACGTCGTGCCTGCCGTTCAGGTACGCGGCGGCACCATTCGCAAGCAGACCACTTCTGCTGTCACACTCAAGCGCGGCACGATTCTCGCAAAATCCTACGGCACGGCTGGCGACGGCAAGCTGGTGATCCTCGGCTCCACTGCCGCAAACAATGAAACCCTGACGCCGGATTGCGTACTCTGCGACGATGTTACCGTTGGCACCGACGCCGACGAAAAGGTCGCGGTCTACACGGCCGGCTGCTTCGACCCCGACAAGGTGAGCGTCACCGCCAGCTACAGCATCACCGAAACCGACAAAGATAATCTGCGTATGCGCGGTATCGTCTTCAAGGACGCCGCTGCTGCCAACTAAGGAGGGAGTCAACTATGAGTGCAGAACTGAACTTCTTTGATACCTATATCCTGATGGCGATTGTTGAGGAAATCGTGCCCAAGCAGACGTTCTTCAAGGATCGCTACTTCCCGACGGGCGATGACGACATCTTCGCTTCCGACAAGGTGCTGACCGAGTACCGCAAGGGCGACCGCAAGATGGCGGCGTTCGTGTCTTCCCGCGCCGGTGATATTCCGATGGAACGCCGGGGCTTTGAGATTCACGAATACCAGCCCGCGTTCATCGCGCCTTCTCGTCTGCTGACGCAGGACGATCTGCGCAAGCGCGGCTTCGGCGAAGCCATCTATGCTAACAGCACCCCGGCCCAGCGCGCCGCCCGCCTGCAGCGTGACGATCTTTCCGATATGGACATTCGCATCACCCGTCGTGAAGAGTGGATGGCTGTCCAGACCATGATCAACAACTCCTGCACGATGCAGTCGTACATCGACGATAAGACCGAAGGTGAAAAGCTGTATGTGCAGTTTTATGACACGACGAGCGATCACGCCTACACCGTCAGCACCAAGTGGAACGCAACTGACGAAAAGGGTGCGGCGTTCTTCTCCGACGTGAAGAATATGTGCCGCAAGCTGTCCAAGCGTGGCCTCCGGGCAGCAGACCTCGTGATCGGCTCCGACGTTGCAGACGCGATCCTCGCGCTCACGGACGTCAAGTCCCTGCTCGACCGCAACAGCGGCATCATCATCGGCACGATTGATCAGCAGCTCAGCCCCTATGACGGCGTTACCTATATGGGTACGCTGAACTTCGGCGGTTTCCGCCTCAACGTGATTTGCGTGGACGAAACCTATGTCGATGACAGCGGTACGGAGCAGCGGTACTTCCCCGCGACCTCTGCAATGGTCACAGCTCCCGACTGCGGTCACATGATGTACGGCCAGATCACGCAGATTGATTACGGCTCGACCGACTTCTCCACCTACGTTGCGAAGCGCGTCCCGAAGTTTGTTCTCGACCAGCCCAACGACAGACGCAAGCTGCGCTTGGCTGCCCGTCCGCTGGCTGCGCCGAAAAACTACTGCCCGTACATCTACGCGGCAAACGTCGTGGCCTGATCGGCGCGTGAAAGGAGTACGGCATGAAAATTGAAATTATCAGCGGTTCCTACGGCTGGCGTAAGACCAAGGACGCCATGCCGAAGCTCGTTGAGCGCGGCGGCATCTGCGAGGTAGACGAAGCCGAAGCAAGGCGTCTCGTCGCGCTCGGCGTCGCAGCGATCGTCCACGAAGCAGACGAAGCGCCTGTTGCAAGCGGCAGCACGGTCGAAAGCGGCGACACCCCCTGCGCCGATATGCCCAGCGAAGAAAACGGCGCAGAGAGCGGCGCAGAGGCCCATCTCGACGCGGAGCAGCTACAGGAAATGACGGTGGCACAGCTCAAAGAGCTTGCCGCCGAGCTTGGCATTGAAACGGCGAAGCTCCGCAAGAAAGATGACCTGATTGCGGCAATCGTCGCCGTGCCCGTCGAGCCGGGCGAGGAAATCAGTGAGGATGATCTTCCTGATCTGAGCGCCGCCGCGCCGGTGGTATGAGCAAATTCAAGGACATGGTCGCGCGTGACAATGCGCGGACCTTTATGAACCTCGACGAGTTTGCAGAGAAGCGGATCGTGGTCTACGACGGCGTGACATACGACGGCGAGGATCACGCTGGCATTCCGGTTGTGCTGTCCGGGCTGAAAGAGAAAGACCGCCGCCAGCTTATGAGCGATCATATTCAGGGGCTGTTCCTCGTTTCGTCCGTGCTGCATTGCAGGATTCAGGATCTCGGCGGCAACCAACCGGAAAAAGGGACGCGCATGGAGATCAGCGATCCCGATGACGCTACCTTCTTCCGACGCTTCTACGTCGCGTCCTCTGTCTGTGAACTCGGTCTGCTGCGTGTGGAACTGGAGGCGTTTGACGAATGAATAAGGGATTTGCTCCGTACACAGCAAGTTTCCAGGCGCGCGTTGAAATTGTTTCTCCAGAGCTACTTCACAATGCAGAACAGCAACTTGCAGATATTCCGGGTGGCATTGAAGTTGCGATGAAGCGAGCAATGAACCGCGCGACAGCGCACCTTCGGACGCAAAGCACCAGAGAAATCCGTAAGCGGTACGATATAGCCAGAAAGGATATTCGCGCTGAGCAGAACATTACGACAAGCTATCGGTATTTCAACGGGGTTGAAGCGAAAATTTCCTTTCGCGGCAAAAAGATTCCGCTTTGGCGTTATGGCGGCTCATCTCCCAGCAAACCGACCGTCAACACGGAAAAGACCGTCATGGCAATCGTCAACGGCAATCTGCGCCCGGTTCATCCGGGCATTGCCGCGACCGGCCATCAGTTTCTTTCGACCGCGCCGACTACGTTCTCCCGCGCATTTGTCGCGCAGATGCAGTCTGGTCACATTGGCATCTTCGAGCGCACCGGCGGCAGAACTGCCACAGGCGATGCCGAGATCAAGGAGATCATGGGTTCTTCTGTTCCGCAGATGCTCGGTGGCGATGAGGTGAAAGAGCGCCTTGGTGAACAGGCGATGAGCAAGTTCGAGGAGAGACTGATGCATGAGGTGGATGCGATAGTGAAAGGATGGGCGTCTGTATGACACGACTGAATTTACTGGACGCGCTTACGAGCTTCACGAATGAGGTCATGCGCGAAATTCTTCTTCCCGTGCGGCGGCAGAAGGGCGACGAGGAAGAACCTGCCGAGCGCCCGCCGCTGGTCTACCGCCAGCGTCTGCCCGATGTCAAATCCGCGACCTCGAAAGCGCCGTACATTCTGCATCAGATCGTCACTGGCGAAGATGAGCAGAAGCCCGGCGAGCCGACGGACAGCAGCGTTGAGGTCCGCTCCCTTTTCTGCGTGTACGGCGAAGACGATCAGGAAGGTGCGCTGCGGCTGCTTACGACGGTCGAGCATTTCCGTCAAGAGCTTCTGATGCACGGCGTAATCGCCAAGCAGTTTGCGCTGGATCTTTCACAGAAGCTATCCACACTCTACTACACCGACAACACCGCACCGTACTTCTGCGCGGAGCTGGTGTCGGTATGGAAAATCCCCAGTGTCAACAGGGAGGCATTTGCATGGTAAAAGCCAAAGGCAAGGCCGGTGCGAAAAGCGCCGGCTTTTGTATGTACATCGGGCCGAGCATCGTCGGCACGATCCAGCAGGCGCGTATTCTGTACGGTGACAAGCAGGACGCGCTCGCGCAGATCTCGGCAGCGGTTGAGAAATATCCGCTGATTGCCACGCTGGTTATTCCCGGCGATCAGGTGTCCGAGGCAAGAATCAAAGTCAAAACACCCGGTAATCTGCTCTACGTGAATTATCACAAGCTGGCAGACCGGAGAAAGAAGGAGGAGTAACCATTGAAGCATGGCGTATATGTGCGGGAGCAGAAAACGAGCGTTTCGACGCCCGTTGTCGCTGAATCCGGTGTGCCGTTTATTGTCGGCACAGCACCGGTTCACTCCGCAGAATCCCCGGCCGCGCTCTTTACCCCGGTGCTTTGCACCGACTGGGAAGACGCGGTAAAGAAGCTGGGCTATTCCGACGACTGGAAGACCTACACGATCTGCGAAGCCATGTACTCGCATTTCAAGCTGTTCCAGCGTCAGCCAATCATCTTCTGCAACGTGCTTGATCCGAGCACCAACAAGGAGGCCGTCGCGGGCGCGGAAGTCACCCTTTCCGGCAAGCAGGCAAAGCTGCCGTTCGATGCGATCCTGTCCAGCCTCGTTGTTAAGTCGGCGTCTTCGTCTGAATCGCCGCTTGTCAAGGACACGGACTATGCCGCGTACTACTCGGATGGCAGTCTCATCGTTGAGACGATCGAGGGCGGTGCAGCCAAGGACGCGACCAAGCTCTTTATCAGCTACGACAAGGTCAAGACGACTGAAATCGGCGACGATGATATTGTCAAGGGCATCGAGGCGATTGACCTCTGCATGGCAACCGTCAGCATCACGCCCGACCTCATTATCGCGCCCGGATGGTCGCATACCAGCACGGTGCAGGCTGTCATGGCTGCGAAAGCCGAAGTTATCAACGGCATTCTCGGCGCAAAGTCCATCTGCGATATTGACTGCTCCGCCAGCGGCGCGCGCAGCTATGATGCCGTCGCCGCGAAGAAGTCCGCGACGAACCTGATCGACCCGGCTCAGATTGCAGTCTGGCCGCAGGTGAAGCTCGGCAGCAAGCAGTTCCATCTCTCCACCCAGCTCGCGGGCCTGATGGCGAAGGTGGACAGCGGCAACGACGGTGTGCCGTATGAATCGCCCTCTAATAAGGCCCTCCAGTGCGACGGCGCTTGCCTGGAAGACGGCACAGACGTCACCCTCACGCTGGAGCAGGCGAACATTCTGAACGCCAACGGCATTTGCACGGCGCTCAAGTTTATGAATGGCTTCGTGGCGTGGGGCAACTACACCGCCTGCTACCCCAGCAACACCGACATCAAGGACTATTTCATCCCGATCAGCAGAATGTTCAAGTGGGTCGGCAACTCCCTCATCAAGACGTTCTGGTCGAAGACGGACAGCCCCATGAACCGGCGCCTGCTGGACAACATCAAGGATTCCGCGAACAACTGGCTCGCAGGGCTTGTGGGCAGCGAGTATCTGCTCGGCGCCCGCGTTGAGATCCTCGACTCCGAGAATCCCATGACGGACCTCATGGCCGGTATCGTGAGAATCCACATCTACATGACGCCGCCCAGCCCTGCACAGGAGATCGACTTCGTACTCGAATACGACACCGATTACGTGCAGAGCGCGTTGGCGTGACGAAGGAGGACTGAACAATGGGAATGGTAGATCAGGCCGTAATCAACTTTGCCTGCTACGAAGACGCCAAAGACTTCCTCGGTCTGGCTTCCGTGACGCTGCCCGATGTTGATTTCATTGTTGCGACCGTCTCCGGTGCTGGCATTGCCGGCAACGTGGAGGCGCCGATCATCGGCCATATGAACGCCATGACCGCGCAGCTCAAATTCCGCACCTTCAGCGCTGAGAGCCTGAAGCTGCTGGAGCCGCGCGAACACAACATCGACCTGCGCGCGCCGCAGCAGGTGTACGACCCGATTGCGGGCGTTTACAAGACGCAGTCCGTCAAGCACGTCCTCGTGCTTGTTCCGAAGACGCTGTCGAACGGCAATATCGCCCCGGCGTCTCCCACGGACGGCTCTGGCAGCTACGCCGTGCGCCGCTGGGTGACGTACATCGATGACGCGAAGGTCATGGAGCTTGACCCGTACAACTACATCTGCGAGGTGAACGGTGTCGACTATCTTTCCGACACCCGCAAGGCCCTCGGCAAATCGTAAATCTTTGGGGCGGCGCGCGATGCGTCGCCCCACCACTCTTGAAAGGAGCTATGAATCATGGAAAACAAGAATATTCAGAAAACGACCGCAGAGGAAAGCAGTGACATCTTCGCTGTTGCGGAAGATCAGGATAAGAAAAACGCCGCAATCGACTATGCGGCATTTGTGATGCAGCTTGCAAGGCCGCTCGTTCACGATGAAAAAACCTACACGGAGCTGACCTTCAACTTTGAAGATCTCAGCGGAAATGACTCCCTTGCGATTGAGCGGGAGCTGCAAATGCTCGGGCATACGGTGATCGTTGCGAACTTTGACAGCGAGTACCTTATCCGTGTTTGCGTCAAGGCGTGCACCGAGAAACTTGGTCTTGACGCGCTTGGCAAGCTCAGCATCCGCGATTTCAACCGTCTGCGGAACACCGTAAGAGGTTTTTTATCGCGCAAGGAGTGATCGTCGGAGATGGCGGCGTATGGCTTCGCAGGCAATGCCTCGCCATGGCCCGGACGAACAACACTCCGGTAGATTTCTGGTTATCTCTACGTCTCGGCGAATTTTCGCAATGGGTGAAAGCCTCTAATGCGCTGATTGCCGAGGAAATGGAGAAGCGAAAACAAAAACGCAAGTGAAAGTGAGGCGGAGATATTGGCATCGCGGAAAGAATATGAGATGCTATTTGCGCTTGAAGCGCAGCTTGGCCGCGAGTTTCGCACGACCTTTGCAAAGGCCCGCGGCGAGCTCGGCGACACGGCCGATAGTGCAGAATCTTTCGGCAGCCGCGCGACACAGGCCGTGGACGCGGTGTCGAGCGTTCTTGCTGCGGCTGGTATCTCCGCTGCGCTTAAAGAAATAAAGGAAGGCTTTGACGAGTGTGTGCAGGCGTCGATGGATTTCGAGTCTGCCATCACCGGCGTCGCCAAGACGACAGACCTGACAGACGAAGAACTGGCAGATATGTCGGACGCAATTAAAGCCATGTCCACGGAGATCCCGGCATCTACGACCGAGATCGCCGCCGTCGCTGAAGCTGCTGGCCAGCTTGGCATTCAGAAAGACGCGCTGCTCGATTTTACGCGCGTTATGACAATGCTCGGCACAGCGACGAACATGACAGCCGAAGATGCCGCAACCGCCCTCGCGCGGTTCGCGAACATTACAGGCATGTCCGCAGACAATTATGATCGTCTCGGCGCCGTGATCGTTGATCTTGGCAATAACTTTGCAACGACCGAATCTGAGATCACGCAGATGGGTACGCGCCTTGCCTCTGGCGGCAAGCTGGCCGGATTGACAGAGCCGCAGATCATGGCGCTCGCCGCAGCAATGTCCTCCGTCGGCATCGAGGCCGAAGCTGGCGGTACGGCCATGACGCAGACGCTCAACGCCATCGAAAAGGCTGTTGCAACCGGCGAGGATTCCTTACAGAGCTTCGCAGATGTCGCGGGAATGTCTGCGGATTCGTTCGCGGAAATGTGGAATACGGACGCGCTGGGCGCTCTGACAGCGTTTATCCGCGGGCTTGGCAATCTGGACGAACAGGGCGAAAGCGCTGTTCTGGTGCTGGAAGACCTCGGCCTTACCGGCATTCGCCAGAGCAATATGCTCAAATCCCTCGCTCTGGCAGCAGACCAGATGGACAGCGCCGTACAGACGGCAAATACCGCGTGGGATGAGAATATCGCTCTGACGAACGAAGCCAACAAGCGATACGCCACCACGCAATCCAAGCTGGATATGATGCAGAACGCCTACAACAACCTCAAGGTTGCCGTAGGCGATGCTTTTACCCCGGCGCTGCGCGATGCCTACGACGCCGGTACGGACGTGCTGAACGTCCTCGGCGAGTTTGTGCAGGAGAATCCTGCGCTCGTCAAGGGTGTTGCAACATTCACGGGCGTAGTCGGCGGTGCAACGGTCGCATTGACGGCATACGCCGCAATCTCCAAAGTCATTAAAGCGCTGGACATTGCCACAACATTCGGTGGAATGGCCGGGCCGATTATGTTGGGCGTGACCGCCGTGGCCGCGCTGGCTGGCGGAATCGTGGCAATGGCTGATGCAGCCGAAGACCGTGCGGCTCCGTCCGTAAAGGAATTGACAGAAGCTGCGCGTGACATGAACGAGGCGCTTACCGACGCAAAGTCTGGCTTCGATGATTCTGTCGGCAGCACAATGGCAACGGCCACAGTTGCGGAGCAGTACATTGACCGGCTGAAAGAGCTGGATTCTGTTGGTGAAAAAACGACTGCCCAGCAGCAGGAATATCACGGAATCCTCATGAAGCTGGTTGAGACCATTCCGGAGCTATCCAGCTATATTGACCTTGAAAACGACTCCATCGACGGCGGCACGGCTGCGCTCAAAGCAAATACGGACGCATGGGTAGAAAATGCCCGCGCACAGGCATACCAAAACGAGCTTTCCGAGATCTATGCGAAGTATGCCGATGTTGAAATCGAGCGGGCAAAGCGCCGGGCAGAGCTGACGGATGCAGAGGAAGCCGCGCATGAAGCTACTCAGGCCTATAATGACGCGCTTGCCAAGCAAAATGCGCTTTACGCCGAAGCGCAGAAAAAGGCTGATGCCTATTACGAAGAAACCGGCGTTCTCCGTGATGCCGAATACTTCCTTGGTGACGAAATCAACGCCGTCAACGATGAGGTCACAGACGCCAACATTGCGTGGATTGAGGCCGCGACGCACGTTACAAACCTGAAAGAAGCGATTGAGGAAGACAACAATGCGCTCAGTGCGGCGGATGAAGAAATTCAGGCCGTAACGGACGCATACGAAAGCCTCACGGAAGCAACGGATGATTCGACCGAAGCAACCGAAAATGCTTCGCGCGGACAGACGGAGCTGAACACCGAGATCAGCAGCGTCAAGGAACGTGTCGAGGCTCTCCAGCAGGCGTATCAGGAAGCCTATAAAGCTGCCGCAGAAAGCGTTCAGGGCCAATATGCACTTTGGCAGCAGGCAGACAGCATCGTTGCGACCTCTGCGTCCAGCATCAACAGTAATCTCCAAGGCCAGATCACGCATTGGCAGACCTACAACGATAATCTGGCCAGCCTGCGTGACAGGGCTGGTGATATTGAGGGCCTGACCGAAATGATCGGTTCTTTCGCAGACGGCAGCTCCGACAGCGTGAATGCGGTTGCCGGCATGGCTGCGGCCAGCGATGAAGAATTGGCCGCGATGGTCGAAAGCTGGAATAAGCTGCGCGAGGAACAGAATAAAGCCGCCGAGGACATCGCAGACTTCCGCACCGGCTTCTCTGAAACTATGGACGCGATCAGTGGAGACCTCGAAGCCGCCATTGACGACATGGATCTTGGCACGGAAGCTGCGGAAGCCGGTCGTGCGACCATTCAGGGCTTCATTGATGGTGCAACCGGAATGCTGTCGACTGTGCAGTCGGCGTATTCCCAGCTCGGATACGCCGCCCTCGCTGCTCTCAGCCGAAACGTACAGAACAATAATTCTGTTGCTTCGAGCCGCCGCATGAGCGGGTTCTCCCGATATGCCAGCGGCACAACCTCTGCCGAGGCCGGTCTTGCCCTCGTCGGTGAAGAAGGCCCAGAGTTTGTGATGATGCACGGTGGCGAAGCGGTCTTGAACGCGGCCGACACACACAGCGCCATCGAAGCTATGACTTCCACTTCGGACAGCTCCGTTCCAGTGCAGGTCAATATCACCGTCGAGGGCGATGTCAATGACGGCGTTATGAAGCGCCTTGAAACCTATGGCGAGGAATTTGCCGCACAGGTACGCGCGGTGATCCGTGAAGACAATATCAACGCGCAACGGGGGGCGTACAGATGAGCAGAATCTACACGACTGTGCAGGGCGATATGTGGGACATGATCGCCTACAAAGAGATGGGCAGCGTGGACTATACCGACGATCTGATGAACGCCAATAGCTCGCTGCTCAGTTATTTCTCCTTTCCCGCAGGCGTCATGCTGACAATCCCTGATGTGGTGGAGCGCAGCGCATCTACGCTGCCGCCGTGGAAGCAGGTGCAGCGATGAGCAGCCGAAATCTCGCGAGACGCACAAAAGCCGAGGTTTCCTTTGGCGGCATCGACATCACAAAATCCATTCAGCCGTATCTTTTGTCGATCTCCTATACGGACAACGAAGAAGACGAAACGGACGATCTGCAAATCAAAATCCAAGACCGCGACGATCTCTGGCTCACGCAGTGGCTCGATGAGATCTCTGAAAAGCTGTCCTGGGCATCGCCCTCCGGTGGCAGCGCATCTGGTGATGCCGTTGTCAGCGAAGCGAACAAATACCTTGGCACGCCGTATGTTTGGGGTGGCAGCAGTCCGAGCGGCTTTGACTGCTCCGGTCTTGTCTACTACGCGCTCAACGAAGCTGGAATCAATGTTCCCAGAACAACTGCGCAGGGCTACAAGGATATGGCTACACCGGTCAATGAAGCCACAGCGCAGCCCGGCGATCTCATCTTCTTCGGCACGCAGGGCGTTGTCGACCACGTAGGTATCTACATGGGGAATGGGCAAATGGTCAATGCGACCGGTTCGTGCGTCCAGATCACAGACATCAACACCCGCAGAGCCGGGATTATCAGTTGGGGCAGAATCGGCGGCGCCACGCAGAGCGGCTCTGCTGCCTCTGCACAGGCAGGCACGCAAAGCAGCGGCTCAGGATCTTCTACTTCCTCTGGCGAACAGGGTGCATCCTCCGATGGCGGCGGCGCAGAAGAACGACTCGCCATGGACGTTGTGTTTGTCCGTGAGAACTGGAACAGCGACGGCTCCGACGCGGTGCTGCCGTGCGGAGAATTTGAGCTTGACAACATCTCCTGCAGCGGGCCACCGAACACAGTCTGCATCAAAGGATCTTCGATTCCGTTTTCTTCGCAGCTCCGGCAGACCTGCAAGAGCAAGGCATGGGAAAGCTACACGCTTAGCGGCATTGCGAATGAAATCGCCGGGAGCGGCGGTATGACCTGCATGTATGAATCGGACAGCGACCCATATTATGAGCGCGTCGAGCAGATCGACATGAGCGACATTGAGTTTCTGTCGCAGCTTTGCCATGATGCCGGCATTTCTCTCAAGGCAACAAACCGGATCCTTGTACTGTTCGATCAGCGCAAGTATGAGCAGAAGCCAGAAGTCCGCACCATCAGACGCTATGACCACAGCTATAAGACGTACCAGCTCAGCACCAGCGCAGCCGATGCGCAGTATGCGTCGTGCCGGGTGTCCTACGTCAACCCCGAAACCGGACAGTGTATTGAGGGCATCGCCAAGGTCGAGGGATACACCGAAGACCCGAACAATCAGCAGCTTGAAATCACCGCCAAGGTTGGAACAGTGGACGAAGCGAAGGAGCTTGCAGAAAAGAATCTCCGTCTTCGCAACAAATTCTGCCGCCAGGCACAATTCCTGCTGCCGGGAGATACCGACCTCGTTGCGGGCGTCAATGTCGCGCTCAAAGGCTGGGGCGGCTACGACGGAAAATACATCATCAAGCAGGCTGTCCACAAGCTGGACAGCGGCGGCTATACAACGCAGATCTCGCTGCGCATGGTATTGGAGGGATATTGATGGACGCAGAAAAAGTGTTAAAGCGGCTCGTTCGCGTCGGAACTGTGACGGACATCGACAATGCCAAGCGAAAAGCGCGAGTGAAGTTTCAGGACTGCAATATGACGTCCGGATGGCTCTATGTGCTGGACACGCACCCGCACATTCCAGCTTATGACCCCGCGCAGCAGAAGACAGAGTTGCAGGATGGGCATCAGCACGACCTCACGATCAAGCCGTGGATGCCGCTTGTCAACGACACCGTCCTCACGCTCTATCTGCCTGTGTTCAACGGGGATGGCTTCGTGCTGGGAGGTATCGGATGATTGTAGGAGCACTTGGAGACGTTGTCTTTTCAGTTTCGTCGCGCACGCTGAAAACGATCAGCAATTTCGTATGGTCCGGTTCTGCGCGGTACGCCACGCATGATCTCCATGCCGGCAACAGCATTTCGGAATACACCGGCACAGACCTTGCGAAGATCACCTTTGACATTCAGCTTCTTGCTTCCCTCGGCGTTGACCCAATGTCCGAGATTTGGCGGCTGTTCGATCTGGAACGGCAGGGCGTGACGCTGCCGCTTACGATTGGCAATCATGGATACGGCCGCTATCGCTGGACGATCCTGAGCCATAAGACCAAGGCGGAGCATTATGACGGGCATGGAAACATCATCAGTGCGACGCTGAGCATTTCCTTGCAGGAATATCTACGATGAGGGGCGCACACTATGGGCTACAAAATCACCATGTCGGAGATCGGGCCGATCAGCCTGAACGAAACCGACCCTGTAAAATCCATTCTGCAGAACGTGTCCATCATCCTGCGGACGATCAAAGGCTCCTGCCCGATGTATCGCGGCTTCGGTATTGACGCTACCTTGATCGACCGCCCGATTCCTGCGGCAAAGGTGCTGCTTTTCTCTCAAATCCGCGAGGCCATTGAGGAATATGAGCCGCGCGTCCGTGTCAAGAGCGTCGATTTTGATACGCAGGAAGAAATGCAGGGCGTTCTAAGCCCTATCGTGGAGGTGGAAATCGTCGATGAGTCGTAATACCGAATTTCAGTTTGTTTCGACCGACGCTGCGGAAATCACAAATTTTCTGATTACCGTTTATGAGAACCTGACCGGAGTAAGCGTCCGCCCCGCCAGTCCGGAAAAGCTGTTCGCGCAATGGGTAGCCAGCGTCATCATTCAGGAGCGGGTCTACAACAACTACACCGCAAATCAGAATATTCCGAGCCGCGCCGAAGGCAAGAACCTTGACGCGCTGGCAGAACTGTACTATCTGCAGCAGCGCCCACAGGCAAAACCCGCTTACTGCACGGAACGGTTTACGATCTCCGAGGCGCAGACGTTCGCCATCCTCGTCCCCAAGGGGACGCGCGTCACAGACGCCAGCAACACCCTGATTTGGGAAACTGTCGCCGACGCCTACATCAACGCTGGCGATACCTACGTCGACACCGCCATCCGGTGCCAGACGGACGGCACGGTCGGCAACGGCTACGCCGTCGGCCAGCTCAACGTGATTGTTGACGTGTTCGACTACTACACGTCCTGCACCAATATCACGACTTCCGACGACGGTTCGGAGATCGCCAGCGACGAAGAATTCTACGAGCTGATGCGCGAATCCATGTTCGCGTTTTCGACGGCCGGCGCGGTTGGCTCCTACATCTACCACGCGAAATCCGTATCTACGGAGATTGCTGACGTACAGGCCGTTCGCCCGGCTGTCGTAAAGAAAGTGACGCTTGATCTCTATACGAAAGGCGGCGTCAAGTACGCTTTTTGGGGCGGCGACACCATCGACCTGTCCTCTCTGGCGGTCTACGCCAAGGGCAGCAGCACGGCTGCGAGCGCCGACACAGATTATACCGTCACCTACGAAAACGGTCTGCTGCAAGTTGCAATCGCCGCAGACGGCGCGCTGGCAAGCGCGAGCCAGATCGACGTGTCGCTCACCTTTGACGGTGCCGGGCACGTCGATATTTATGTCCTGATGAACGACGGAACGATTGCCACGACGGAGATCAAGAACGCCGTCCTTGCCGCCTGTAACGAAAGCAAGGTGCGGCCGCTGGCCGATTATGTCAGCGTCAAAGACCCCGGCCTCGTTTCGTACAATATCGACTTCACCTACTATGTCCCCACCGACACGACGCTCTCCGGTGCGGCGATTCAGGAAGCCGTAGACGCAGCCGTCGAGGAATACATCGCTTGGCAGTCCGGCAAGCTCGGCCGCGATATTAACCCGGATAAGCTGCGCGACCTCCTGTTCCACACGGGCGTCAAGCGGATCGTGCTGCGCTCCCCGGCCTACAAGGTGCTGGAGGGCGGCAAAAACAACGCCGCGCCGCAGATTGCAAAGCTGGGAACGAAAACAATCGTGAACGGAGGCTACGAGGATGAATGAGCAGTACGGCCTCACGGTTGAGAACCTGCTGAACGTCCTCCCCGATGTGCTGCGGCAGGATGAAAAAATGCTCGCGCTCGCAACCGGCGTCGCGGAGATCCTGACGGCGCGGCCGACCGAGATTGAGCAGAATATGCTCTATCAGCACATCGACACTCTGCCAGAAGATCTTCTCGACCAGCTTGCGCACGACTTCGGCGTAAGCTGGTGGGACAACGACTGGGATATTGAGCAGAAGCGCGCCACGTTCCGCGAGTCCTGGCACGTTCGCCGTCACCTCGGCACGAAGTACGCCGTCGAGCTGGCGTTGTCCACTTCGTTCGGCTCCGGTAAGGTGCAGGAATGGTTTGAATATGGCGGCGAGCCGAATCACTATCGCATCTTTGACGTTGACATCAGACAGGTCAACGACAATATCCGCACGTTCCTGCAGATCCTCGAAGTTGTCAGCCGTAAGAGCGCGGTGCTGGACAGTATTCGTGCAATTTCCGTCCGTGAGCTGATTCTGTACTTCGGCGCGGTTATGAGCGTCACGAAGAAATTCAAGCTCACCACGGGCGAGGTCAATACGGACATTGATATCATGGGCGACGAAGCCGGGAACGCCCTGTGCGACTGGGACGGCGGTCTGATTATGATGGATAAGGAGGCAACGGTATGACACACTGGTTGACCCCGGATGGGTACAACGTCATGCTTCGCGGGCTCATGGGCGACGCGATCAAATTCACACGCATCAAATACGGCAACGGTACGCCGGGTGACGGCGCGAACGATCTGAAGAACCCGTTGCTCTCTCTGAAAATTGCTTCTGCGACGCGCAGCGAGAAGTACGTCACACTGTCTGTGTCGTTCAAGAATGTCGAGCTGGAGATCACCGGCTTCTGGGCAACCGAAATTGGCATTTACGTCGAGGACCCCGACGATTCCACGAAGGAACTCTGCTATTGCATCTGGGAGGAAACAGAGGTCGAGAAAGCCGACTATATCAACCCCAACGTCGAGCGCCTGCTTGCATCGCAGTACGACTTTGTGGTGTTCGTCAGCGAGGCCGAAAACGTGTCTGCGGCGCTTGGTGAGACGCTGGTCTACGCAACCGTTACGGAACTGAACAATCACAAAAACGACAAGAACAATCCACACAAGGTGACCAAGGAGCAGATCGGGCTTGGAAACGTGGAAAACAAGGCTCTGATCGACCAGACGCCCACCTTTGCGACAGCAAAGGAGCTGTCGGATATTTCATCCGGCGAGAAGATGGGGCCTATCCTCGGAAAGATTGCAAAGGCGCTGTCACTGCTGAAATCGCACCTTTCCGACTTCAACAATCCGCATCAGGTAAAAGCCGCCGATATTGGCGCCGCTGCGTCGAAGCACTCGCACAACGCAAATGACATCAACGATGGCACGGTCATTGTGCAGCGCGGTGGTACTGGCCGCAACGAGTGGACGAAGAACTGCATCGTTTTCGCGGACGGTGAGAAATCGCTTGGGCAGGTCTCGGCACCATCGGAGGTTTCGCTTCTGGCGCAGGGGCCTGATTCCGCCCCTGTCTTTATGAAGTTGTCCAGTCTGGCGTTGTTTGTCACCGGCAACACGCCGCCGACGCAGAAGAATCTTTTCTGGATTGATCCGACGCCTGTTACCGGCGGCTTGAAGTATTGGAACGGCACCGACTGGGAGCACGTTCCTGTTGCTTATTCTTGATCTTAGGAGGACTCTCGCATGAAAATTCAGATTGAAGCCGAACTGTCCAATTACATCGAATCCCTGCATTATGACCGTAATTCCATTCAGGAGCTGCTGCTCATGGCGGCAAAGCAGGGCTTGAAGGACACCGACGCATACAACGCATGGATGAAGGACTACCTCGGCAAGAGCAAGGAATATGAGATCGCAAAAGCGACGCTGGAACGTGAGTTTATCATTCCTGCCGTCGGCAATGCAGCGGTTGACTGGGCGCTTGATTTCTCGACCGCCACGGTGACGGTGACGCCGCGGGAGCAGACCGATGACTAGGCCACAGGAAACCTTCACCGATATGCTGGCGCGGCTTTTCCCCATGCCGGGTATCCAGCTTGGCATCAACTCGCCGCACTCCAAGTGCATTACATTTCAGGTGACGGAAGACTGCAACCTGCGCTGCAGCTACTGCTATCAGGGCTGCAAGACGCACCGGAAGATGTCGCTTGAAACCGCCAAGGCCGCCGTCGATATGCTGCTCGCCGCAGACGAGCGGACAAATCAGTACATCACGTCCACGGAGGTTGCCGGGGTCGTTCTTGACTTTATCGGCGGTGAGCCGCTGCTGGAAGTCGAGCTGATCGACCAGATCCTCGACTACTTCGTGGCGCAGACCTTCCGCCTGCATCACCCATGGGCGACGCGCTGGAAAGCGTCGATGTCCACAAACGGAACGCTGTACTTCCGCCCGGAGGTACAGCGGTTTTTGGATAAGTGGGCAAAGCACCTGTCGCTCTCCATCAGCATTGACGGAGATAAGCAGCTCCACGATTCCTGCCGCGTCTTCCCGGACGGCTCTGGCAGCTATGATCTTGCTATCGCGGCCGCGAAGGATTACATGACCAAGGGAAACGCCCTTGGCTCGAAGATGACGATTGCTCCCGGCAACGTCGATTATCTGTACCACGCAGTAATCGGTCTGCTGGACGCGGGGTATCGGGCGATCAATCTGAACTGCGTTTACGAAAAGGGCTGGACGCTCGACCATGCGGCTACACTCTACACACAGCTCAAACGGCTCGCCGATTTCGTCCTGCTCTCGGACGAGCAGCCGTATCTGTCGATCTTCAGCGAAAGCATCGGCCATCCGCTTCCGGAGGACGATAATCAGAACTGGTGCGGCGGTACGGGGCTTATGCTGGCGGTTGACTGCGATGGCCTGTTCTTCCCGTGCCTGCGCTACATGGGAACCTCCCTCGGCCATGAGCAGCGGCCCTATACCATCGGCGATCTGGAACACGGCATCAACGTTCTTCCGGAACATCGGGCGCGGGTGGCAGAAATGGCCGCAGTCACGCGGCGCAGCCAGTCCACCGACGAATGCTTTGCGTGCCCGATCGCGTCCGGCTGCTCTTGGTGCAGCGCGTACAACTACCAATGCACAGGGACTCCGGATAAGCGCGTGACGTACATCTGCCCGATGCACAAGGCCCGCGTCCTGGCGAACGCCTACTACTGGAACAATCTGTACCGAAAACGCGGCGACACCGCACGTTACCGGTTGGATATTCCGGACGCATGGGCGCTTGAAATCATCCCCTATGCAGAGCTGTCAATGCTCAAATCAATCTCCAAGGAGGGCTGAGTATGGCATATATCGAGGCCGAACGCTTCGCCGAATTGAAAGCGCGTGTCAAGGCCGAGTGCCTGCGGCGCTGCCATACCGGATCTGTTGCGGAATACGGCGGCGAAAAATACGAATACACGAACAGCCCCACCGAAGATCACACCGTCGACGTGGAGCATTATGAGAAGCTGGCGCTTCCGCTGTCGAAGATCCACAGCGAGAAAGTGCCGAGCCTTGACGGCCGCAGAATCGTGTTTGACGAGGACATCACCGAGTTTGAAGCGGCGTTGACGCTCTTTGAAACACGCCCCATGACGGACAAGACGCGGGGCGACTGCGAAACGTCCTGCACGGGCGCTTGCTACACCGGCTGCTCTGGCGATTGCACTGGCGGCTGCGAAACGACGTGTTCCGGCGAATGTCAAGGATCTTGTACCGGCTGCGGGAGCGGCTGTGCGAACACCTGCGAAGGTTCCTGCTCTGGCGGCTGTTACGGCTGCGGCGGCAACTGCACAGGCGGCTGTTCCGGTTCCTGCGACGGTAGCTGCTCTGGCTGCTCCGGTTCCTGCTCTGGCGGCTGTTCCAGCAGTTGTTCCGGTGGCTGCAAATCGTCCTGCACAGTGACCTGCGGCAACACTGGCTGCGTCGGCTCGTGCCTCGGCCTCTGCTCTGCCGGCTGCACGACTTCGTGCCAGACGTCCTGCGGCTATTGCGGCACAAACTGCACAGCCGTATCGAAGTAAGGAGGTAGCCCTTTGGAAATTGCAAGTAAATACGAAATTGCTGCGGCGAACCTTGCAATCGCTTTACAGACGGACACGGTTTCCGTCGAGCAGCGAAGTGAGCTGCGAGCGGCAATCGGCAGCAGCATCGACAAACTCGTCGACGCGCTCAACATGATTATCGTCTGCTACAACAAGCGAATGTACGCTGGCGAGATTGCGCCTGAAAAAGCCGCAAAGTGCGTCAAGGCAGAATACGCCGCCATCGGCCTTTCCAACGTGGTCGCATACGATTATTTCTCCGCGGCGGTCGGTGCGTTCTTCACGCGCAAAACCCTGATGGCGCTGTCGACCGATGAAAAGCTCGCGTGGGTGAAAACGATCTTCGAGCAGAACGAACGCTGTGGCTGTCAGCGCGTCAAAGATGCGCTGTTCATCTACTGCCTGCGGCTGCTGTCGCACATGGGCATCGTCACAGCGGATCTCTCTTTCACGAACCTCGTCATGCGCGAGATCAACGCCATCACGGAAGACCGAAAGAACGCCGCGATCATGCCGCAGGCGCTCGTCACGGAATTGTAAGGGGTGATCGTATGGCAGTAGAAAACGTAAATTCCAAGCCGATTGCCGCTTCTGCGGCGATTGCCGACTTTATCCTCGCATCGATTGGCGGCAAGGTTCGCCGTGTTCCGATCAGCACCCTTGCTGAAACGCTCACCGATGCCGAAGTTGAGCTTATCAGCGCCGCTGCGTCTGCGCTGGTGTCGGCTGCGGGCAGAGCCTGTTATATCGGCACAAATGAAAACTGGTACGTGTGGGATGGCGCACAGGGCGCGTTCGTCGATTCGGGGTATCCATCGCGCGGCACACAGGGCGAACCCGGCGTAATCTTTACGCCGCACGTGACCGAAGCCGGTATTCTGAGCTGGACGAACAACGGCGGTCTTCCGAACCCAGAACCGGTCAGCCTGCTCGGCCCTGCGGGCGGCGTGACTTCGTTCAATAGCCGTTCCGGTGCGGTCGTCCCGAAAAACGGTGACTATACCGCAGAGATGGTCGGAGCGGAAGAAAAAGACGCCGTCAAGAATCACAACGAGTCCGAGACCGCGCACAAAGATCTGTTCAATGCGAAACTGAATAAGGACGGCGACGGCGGCACTCTGAAACCTACCTTCACGCAGTCCGCAACGAGAACGCAGCTTGAATCCGGTCTGGAAATGAAAGTCCTTCTCGGTCGCATTATGAAGTGGCTTGCGGATCTCGGAACAGCCGCGTTCAAAGATTCCAGCAACTTTGAATCGAAAGGCGCTGGTTCGTCCGCAGTTACCGCGCACAACACCGCTGCGCAGGCCCACGCTGACCTGTTTGCAAAAAAAGCCGGCAAGGGCATCGCGTTCACGCTCACACTTTCTGTCGCAGGATGGTCGAACCTTGCACAGACGCTGGAAGATGCGCGCTTCCTCGACGCCGAGTATGCCTATATCGTGACGCCGACGGCCGACAGCCTTACGGCGTGGGGCGACGCTGGCGTGAAAGTGGGAGACATCACCGAGAACGGAAAAATGCCGTTCACCTGCACCGATACGCCGACAAGCGCAATCTCGGTAAACATTTTCAGAGCGGAGGTCGCACAATGAGCAAGGTATTTCAGATGATCGGCGGAAGCGGTGGCGGCATCAAGCTCGCGTCCATCGAGATCACAACGCCGCCTACGAAGACCGCCTACAAGGCTGGTGAGCAGTTCTCGACGGCTGGCATGGTTGTCAAGGCGACGTATTCCAACGGCGCCACGCTGATTGCAACAGGCGTATCGGTCGAGCCAAGCGGCGGTCTGGAAGCAGGTCGCACCAGCGTCACCATCCGATACACGGAGGGCGGCGTATCCTGCACTGCAACACAGGCGATCACAGTCACCAAGACGAATGTGACCGTGCCGAGCCAGAGCGGAAGCCTGACCTATTCAGGCAGCTCGCAAAGCCCGGCATGGTACAACTACGATACGACGAAAATGACGCTCGGCGGCACGACCAGCGGCACGAACGCCGGCAATTACAGCGCGAAGTTTACGCTGAAAGACACGGCCCTCTATCAGTGGGCAGACGGCTCGACCGCGCCGAAAACCGTATCGTGGAAGATCGGCAAGGCAGATGGCTCACTGATGCTCAGCAAGACTTCAATCAAGCTGGAAGACGGAAAGCTGACAGATTCTTTCACGGTCACACGGCTTGGTACAGGAACAATCACAGCCGTGTCCAACCGCCCCGACATTGCCAGTGTTTCCATTTCGGGAAATATTGTGACCGTCCACAGCGTCGATGAAAACTCCGGCACAGTTACGATCACGGTTTCCGTTGCCAGCGACACGAACTACAACGCGCCGGCAAGCAAGACCTGCACCGTGTCGTGCGTGTTCGTGACAATCTTCGGCGTCTGCTGGACGTACAGCAACTCCTCCCCGGCTCTTTCCCGCCTGACGCCGAGCAACGACCCGAACGGCTATGTCAATGCCGCCGTGTCCTCGGAGCCGAGCGCTGCCATCGGCACAGGCGCTGGCAGCTCTCCATTCGACGCATTCATGCCGTGGCAAGGCATGGAGGAATACAACATCATCAACGGCGCGGTGTCGTACAAAAAGGGACAGTCCGGATTCTCCCGCACGTCCTACGATACGATGGTCTTTATCCCTGAGTTTTACTACAAGATCGTCTATAACAGCAGCCAGAGCAAGATCTATTACTACGTTGCAAACGCGCCGTTCACCGGCTTTTCCAAGCACCCCGGTTCTGGCCGCTATGTTGGTCGCTACAACACGATTGCCAGCTACTACTCTAAGTCTGGCGCGAATCCGTTGACGAACATCACACGCGCCACGGCCCGCACAAATTCCCGGAACAAGGGCAGCAAGTGGCAGCAGTACGATTATGCGTCGTGGTGCGCGGTCTGGCTGCTCTATCTCGTCGAGTATGCAAACTGGGACAGCCAGAGCAAGATCGGCAACGGTATTGTCGGCGTATCGTCGGTTTCCAAAACAGGCACGACAGACAGCATGACCTACCATACGGGCACGGCAGCTTCGTCCAGAACAAGCGCGGGTGGTGTGCAGTATCGCGGCATTGAAAATCCGTGGGGCAATGTCTACGACTGGCTCGACGGCATCAACTTCAACAACCGCGCGGCTTATATCTGCACCGATCCGTCGAAGTATGCGGATGATACGTCCACCAACTATACATCGGCAGGGCTCAGCCTGCCGAGCAGTGACGGCTATATCAAGACGCTTGGTAACTGCACGGCGCTCCCGTGGGCGTTCATTCCGACCGGAACCGGAGGAAGCCAGACAACCTACGTCCCCGACTACGTGTCTTCGGGCACCGGCTGGCGTCTGCCTGCCGTCGGCGGCTGCTATCTCATTACCGCTGCGGATTGCGGCCTGTTCTTCTTCAATGGCTTCTACTATTCGTCCATCGCGATTTCGTACATCGGCGCCCGCCTCCTTTACGTCCCCTAATGGGGGACCGGGGGCCGCAGCCCCCGCGGGCTTTCGTTTTCAGAGCGGATCGTCTTACGCTCTGGCGCGGCAGCGCCATTCCCTATATATCCGCGCGAAGCGCGGCGCGTATATTTTTTCAAAATAACGTATTTCGTTATTTTCTCCCGTTTTCGGATCTTCCCGACGCATAGACAGTATAATTTTGACGGGATTATCTGCGCAGCTTGTGCGATGGCTTCTGGTTCGCCCGTGTATTCGAACACCGGCTGGCGTCTGCCTGCCGTCGGCGGCTACTATAACAATACCGCTGCGAATTGCGGCCTGTTCTTCTTCAATGGCAACTACAATTCGTCCAACGCGAACTCGAACATCGGCGCCCGCCTACTTGTTTGTATGCTCCATTTCTTTGCGCAGATTCTCCCTCACCGCTTGGTGGAAATATTGCCGCTACAGGACGGGCTTTAGTCCGGCCGAAAGGTATCTGGAAAGACCCCGATGGCAAACAAGGAGCGAGGCATATGCCAAAAAGAAAAGGATTCCTGTATGAATGGATGTGTGACAAAGAACACATCCGTGAAGCCATTGTGTTTGGCGCGAAAGACAAACACGATCGGCGCGACGTAAGACGGGTGCTGGCCGACGTGGACGGCTACACGGACCGCGTCTATGATCTTCTGCAGACGCAGACTTTCGCCCCAGCCCAGCCGAAGAAGCGCAAGATCTTCGACAACAGCAGCCGAAAGTGGAGAGAGATCGAATACGTTCCGTTCTTCCCCGACGGCATTGTCCACACGTTGATGGTCTTGGCGGCGGCGCCGGTCTTCCTGCGCGGGATGAATTACTGGTGCTGCGCATCAGTACCGGGACGCGGCGGAAAGCACGCGCTTCGGCGCTGCAAGCGTGTCATTCACCACGGCAAAAAAGGAAGCCGGTACGTCTGCAAAATGGACGTTCACCACTTCTACCATTCTGTCGACCGCCGCAAGCTGATCTGGATGCTGGCGCACAAGATCAAGGACAAGAAGTATCTAAAGCTGACGTGGGAGATCCTGCAAACCTGCGAACAGGGGCTGGCCATTGGCTTTTTCATCTGCCAGTGGCTCGCAAATTTCTATCTTGAGCCGCTCGACCGTTACATTACGACGCTCGACGGTGTGAAGTACAGCGTGCGATACATGGATGATATTGTCCTCTTTGGCCCGAACAAAAAGAAGCTGCACCGTGCGCGGAAAGCGATTGCCGAGTATCTGCAAAAGCGGCTGCGGCTGCAGATGAAAGGTAACTGGCAGGTGTTCCCCTTAAAAGCACGGCCGCTGGATTATGTCGGATACCGCTTTTACCGAGATCACACGACTATGCGGCGGAAGAATTTCCTGCGTTTCACGCGCCAGTGCCGCAAGGTGCGAAAGAAAATCGAGCGGCACCGCCGGATCGCATATCGGACTGCCGCAGGGCTTCTGAGCCGAATCGGTCAGCTCAAGCACTGTGATTCTGTTATGACGCGGAAAAAGTATGTTGACCCTATCGGGGTACGAATCTTGAAGGAGGTTGTGCGAAATGAAAGTAAGAGGCGACAATGCGCCGGCAAATGCGTTCTCGCTGGAGGAGCAGCCTGACAAGCCCGGCTACTGCCTTGTGCGGTTCTATGAGAACGTAGCTCCGTTCTCGGAAACGCAGGGCGAGTTGACGATCTCCGGCTTCGAGTACGATGAGTATTATCTGGAACTGCCATTCTATGACGGGATCTATGATGATATTCTCGGCAGCTTCGACGGCTATTTCGCGCAGGCGAAGCTGGCCGAAGCCGAAAAGGAGACCATTCCGAAGCTGAAACAGCAGGTAAGCGACCTGCAAAGCGTCAATGAAGGACTGTCCGCACAGATCACGCAGGCGCAGCTTGCGCTCTGTGACGTCTATGAGCTTGTGATCGGAGGTTGATGGATATGGCGAAAGTGTATGCCGAGCTGATCCGAAAGGGGCTGAAAACACTTGATGATGTGCCGGAACGACTGCGCGAGGAAGTCCGGCGTATCCTTGAAGAAGATGAGGTCGAGGGCGTATGAAGCGCCTTCGACTTTTTCTTTTGACCATTCTGTGTGGAAAGGAGGTCGCTGATATGGCAGTCGTGTATGCGACGTTGATCGTCAAGGGCAAAAAGACGCTCGACCAGGTGCCGGCTCTCATCAAGCCGCAGGTCGAGGAAATCCTGAAGGATCTCGAAGTAGAGATCTGACACGCAGCAGGAGGGGCGGCACGGTCTGCCTCTCCTGCATTTTGCAAGTAGAGGTGAAAGTGATTATGACAATCAACGCTGGTGAGTTTCTGATCGCGTTTGTCGCGGCTATGGGGATTCCGTCCGCCATCATGGGCCTTATCGTCTGGAAACTGGAACGGAAAATTGCGGCGCGTGATAAGCGCGCCGAAGAGCAGGAGGAAGCGCAGAAAGACTTCTTTCTGCTCATGGTGCAGAGTACAGGCGCAGCAATCGCGCTCGGCGAAGCAACCGCCAAGGCGGTACAGCGCATTCCAGACGCGAACTGCAACGGCGATATGCACGATGCTCTGAACTACGCAGCCAACATCAAGCATAAGCAGAAGGATTTTTTGACAAAGCAGGGCATTCACGCCCTGTATGACTAAGGAGGAACACGATTCATGGAATACAACATTACCACCATCATTCAGGCGGTATTTGCGCTGATCGCAGCAGTCATTACCGTCATTGTCATTCCGTACATCAAGAGCAAGACCACAGCCCAGCAGCAGGCAGAAATCAACGCATGGGTGAAGATTGCCGTATCTGCCGCAGAGCAGATTTACAACGGCTCCGGTCGCGGTCCTGAGAAGAAAGCGTATGTCTTGGAATGGCTCAAGCAGCGCGGCATTACGGTTGACGAAGCCAAACTGGACGCTATGATCGAGTCCGCCGTTTATGAATTGAAAAGCGGCGTTTTGGCTGTCGGTGAGCTTTCGACCTCCGGGGGCGACGAAACATGAGCGTACGCATCGGGCAGGCGTCGCTCGGCGAAACCGGCGCGCATGGGCAGAAACCCGGCAATCAGACCGGTCGCGAATTAAACTTCGCGTATTGGTACTCTGGAAGCTGGCTCGGCGTTCTCCGGTTCAAGGACCGCAGGAAAGCCGAGCTAGCCGCGCAGGCGTGCGAAGCTGGTGTCGGCAACAAGAACATCGGGTACGATCAGGACGGTCGCAACACAGCCTACGTCGCTGCGGAAGCGGTAGACTTCATTCTGAGCAAGATCGCAAAGCCAGTAGAAACGGACTGCAGCGCGTTTATGATGCTCTGCGCAATTTCCGCTGGCGTCGACGCCCTGAAAGAAACCTACCGCAAGCAGGGCAATTCCTGCACGACCTACTGCATGATGCGCTGCTTCCCTGCTACGGGAGAATTTGAATTGCTGACTGACCGGAAGCACCTGACATCTGACGCCTACCTGCGCCGGGGCGATATTCTGGTATCGTCCGGGCATACGGTCATGGTGTTGGAAAACGGAGAAAAGGAGGACGACGATATGGACAAGGCAACCTTCACCGAGCTTTTCCGCGAAATGCGGAAAGATCTTCAGGACAATGACTGCAGCGATTGGAGCGAAGCTGCTCGCCAGTGGGCAGTCAACAACGGCATCGTGCAGGGCGGCGCACCGCTGCCCGACGGCTCCGCGAACTTCATGTGGCAGGACATGATGACGCGCGAGCAGCTCGTCACGGTTCTTTACCGCTTCGCGCAGAAGCTCGGCATGATCTGATGGCTCAGAAAAAGCGCAGGAGAAAGAAGCTGGACACGAGCAAACTCGTCTGCTTCCTGCTGGTCGGGTCTGGCTTGCTTATCACGCAGGAATGTATTTACCTGATGCGCCTGTGCATCAAGTCCAACTATATGGCTTCTGCCGCTTGGTTGACAGCCGCGCTCAGTCTGGCGCAGGTTATCATCATCACGGGCGGCAAGTGCTATTTTGAGCTGGTCAAGTCCGACCACAAGCGTGGCGGCATCACGTTTGAAGCCGCCAAGGCAAACGGCTTTCAGGAGCAGGACGCATCGGACAACGTGGACAGCGCCTTTATCTGAACACACGAACAAACCCCTCGCATGGCAGAAGTGTCATGTGAGGGGTTTTCTTTTTTGCGCGGCTCTGGCGGCTCGCTACGCCGTTTCTATATCTGCCCATTGATTCTCTCGTCGCTTTGCGCTGCCTAAACTTGCAAGTCCAGCAGCGACGCGACAGAGGCGCTTATCTTGAAATGCTCATTCGCGCGGCACACTATTCTTCGATTCGCTCCCACCCGGCGTCTTCCAGATCGTCAAAGCCGTTCCAGACATCTTCCATGACAAGCTGCTTTTTCTTGTCGACGATCAGACACGCAGCTTCGTCGCCGAACTTTCTGCTTTCGAGTAGAAACAGGTGCGCGGTAAGTGTCTGTGGCTCGCCGTTCACGTCCGGGGTAATCTGAAAATCACCCTCGTCAATGATGTACCACGTTCCCTCGTGGCCATCAATCTTAATATTGTCGCTAATCCAACTCAGCATGTGCCATCGTTCCGGTTCTCTCACGATTGCCCACGTGCTGAGCGAATCCTGCTTATGCGCAAAATCTTCGATGGCCTCAACCGTTCCGCAAGTATCGCAGATGTAGCAGCCGACACGGCGGCTGAGGGCATTGCGCGTGACACTCTCTGCGTCCATCGTCATCTTCCCACAGCGTGGACACGCGAAGTGTCCGCCCTGCTGCTTCTTGGCAAATTCGGCAATGAGAATCCGCGCCAGCGTTTCCTCGTTTGGTTCGATACTTTCGACTTCCCATGCCTCGCGGCCGTCGGCTTTGGCTTTTTCTCGTGCCTGCTGCTGATCCACTGCGAACACAGCAGCGGTGATCCGCTGGCCGTTGTCACGATTGCGATAAGTGACTGTCCAGGACTTATTCTCCATGCTGTCCCTCACTTTCTGTTGTGCAGGTCTTCGATCTCATCGAGAGTTGCCAGCTTGACATCGAGCGCATCAATAACTTCCTGGCAGTGTCTTGCGATGTCGAGCGCCTGCCCCTCAAGGGCCTTTTCCTGCATCTCGCGATGTTTCGCTTTATCGGCCTGAATGCCCTTACGCGCCCAGCCGAGAATTTCAAGATAGGTCATAGCATTTCCTTTCTCCCCGTCACGCCGGTAGGACAGCCTTGGATTTACAGCTTGCAAAGGTTCTTGAACTCGCTGGCGATGTTCTCAATAATCTGGGCGGTGCTGTAATACTGGGTCGGGTTGTCCTGCTTGGCAGCGTCCATGAGCATTGCGAGAAATTCTTCCGCGTCCATGCGGTCGATGATGATTTTGTCTTCCATGATGGCTCCTTTCACTCGATAGCAGCTTCGATGCTGCTGATGGCATCTTCCAGACTGTCCACGGCGCTGGAAAGATTGTCGCAGGCTTCGTCGGCCTTTTCATAGCGTTCGCTTTCCTGCATATTCTCCGGGATGTTGTCTCGGTATTCTTCTTCCTCGGCCTGAAGGTCTTCGAGGCCGCCTTTCAGCTCCTCTAACTGGTCAATGATAGCCTGCAAATTCTTGCGGCGGATTTTATTCATGGCCTGTCCTTTCTCCCCGTATGCCCGGTAGGTCAGGCAGCATCGATTATTTTCTGATCCGTTCGCTGGTGCCGTCAGGATGAAAGATAACCTCTATCTCCTTGCCAGTGTCACAGTGGGCAATGACGGAAACAGGGAGTCGCGTCTGCTGGGTGCGGGCTTTGGCTGCCCCTGTTGCCTGCTCCCGGATTGGGGTACTACCGATAACCCGCCCAGTCTGCTTAATTGTGAATCCGATGATGTGCATGATATTCTCCTTCTGCCCTCGCAACCTCCGGGGCTGGAACATTATTACGCCAGATTACGCCAGCTTGAATACCGTGTAGCAGGTGTTTCCGTTTTCGTCGCGGACATCTTCAATCTTGCAAAGCTTAGACAGCGCTTCGCTCATTGGAGAACCGTAGGTTCCGCGTTCCCACAGCCCGGCGCGTTCTGCCATGTTCCAGAAACAGCCGACCTCAATTCCGCCGCCGGGAAATGGATGATGCTTCGTGAACCGCGCCCGGATGAAGTTTTCGCACCACTCGACTTTTACGCTTTTCATTTGGTTTCCTCCTTGCCCTTATGCGTTCTGAGGCTGGATGTCATACGCTTCAGCTCTTTCGACTTCGCCGCCGATTCTCCAAGAGTACCCTTTACCGGTGGCTGCGATGCAGAAAGCAACGTCTGTGACGATCTCGCCGTTGTCTCCGCCCTCCATAGGGATGATGTTCTTTAGGGCGGGTGCAAAGCCGACGGTCTTTTTCATGGCGTCTCTGGCAGCTCTCTTGTAATCCATAGCAGTTATCTTCTTCATGGTGCGGATTTCCCCTTTCAACGCAGCCGATAGGTTCTGTCCCGGTAGCTGACGCAATATGCGTTGTCATACTTGAAAACCATTACGTAGGCCGTGGCAATGCGGTTGGCCCCAAACTTGCGGCGGATAACGCGCTTGGCAATCTCGATGGCCTCACCGGTAAATGTTTTGCTTTTGGAAGAACACTCCTTAGCGATGTACCGCTTGAGGCGCAGCTCTGCAGCGGCCTTCGCCTCGGCCTCGGTGCCGTACTGCGTACCGCTTACGCGGTTTTCACCGATTTTGAAAAACCGTTCCTGCTGGAGGACTTCGAGCCGGTTGTTCCAGAGCGTCGCCCAGTTGTCGTTGTTGTTGGGGCGGACATCGGCATCCAGCGCCTTGCCGACGATGATCTCGACGCCCTCAACGTTTGCCGCGTAATCAGAGAAGCGGTCTACTAAGATGCGGACGATCTCTTTGCCGTCCGTAAGATCGATCTTTGCGGTTTCGCCCTGACTGCCGCTCATGGAAGCGGTATTGATGGAGTAGCCCTTGGCCAGCCACTCGGCTACGATCTCGGTAAATCTGCGATTGATGTCAGCGTATTTCATTTTGTGTTCCTCCTTGATATTTTTGCCTTACTCGGTTATAATCAAGGTGGCCGGGGTAAGGCTCCCGGCTCACCTTCTCGGGTGCGAGTAGCGGGGCTTTGGTCGGTGCCGCTACTCTTTTTGTTTACTCATGCATGATGCGCTTGACGCTCTCGCGAAGTTCTTCAAGCGTTTCGCACTTCTCGATGAGTTCGAGGATTGCTTTCAGCAGCGCCTCTGTGACGTTCACGTCGTTCATTCACCTCGCTCCTTTCAAAAAGCTGTTCGGCTTTGCCTTACACTCATATATTAAACTATTTAGTTGAAAATGTCAACCCTTTATTTTAACTTTTTCGGATATTTTTGAAAAAATTTATTTGACAATATCAACCGAAAGGTTTATTATATGAGATATGGAAGGAGGGATAGCGTGACAGCACGGCAGGTTATCGAAATGGCGGTGGCATACGCAGGGATTTCAAATTCCGAATTGGCGCGTAGACTCGATTGGTCACCCCAGCTTTTGAACAAACGGCTCAACACGGGGAAATTCACTGTTGAAGAATGGACGCAGATCGGTGAGGCCCTCGGAGCGAAAGCGCGAGTTGGATTCGATTTTCCCGACGGGAAAGAAATTTAGGGAGGAGTGCCATGTACGAAGATTTCAAAGAACGCGGTATCAGACGGACAATCATTTCCTTTGACCCGTTTCTAAAGCGCGAAGATGTGCGCGGGCTGACCGATGCGCAGGTCGGCAAGAAATTCGGTCTGGCGACGAAGACCGTCAAGGCGATGCGGCTGCATCAGGACGTTCCCTTTGAGACGATCCAGATCCTGTGCCACCAGCTTCAATGCCAGCCCGGCGACGTTCTGAACGCCATAGAGGTCTATACGATTCCCGCAAAAGGAGAAAGCCCGGACGCATGGTAAGCGTCCGGGCTTTGGGGAGCAAGTCAGCGTTTGGTATGTAATTCAAAGCCGGTCCGTGTCCGTACCCGCGGCTCACTATTCGGTATGCGGATAATCAGATCTTCGAGATCACAGTCCAGTGCTTCGCATATCAAATCCAGATGCTCAAGGTTGACACGCTCGGCGAATTCGTGGTAGTAGTCGTTGATGGTAGACGGACGTATGCCAGTTGCGCGAGCGAGATCAGCCTGCGTCCAGCGCCTTTCGCCGAGGCGCGTGGACAGTAAAATCCTAATCATAGCCATGCTCCTTTACGAGAAAATATAACAAGTATTTTCTCATTTTGCATGGAATCGTTAGGTTATAACGAACTTCGTTATAGAAAATAAAGCCGCTATGTGGAGAAATCCAGCATAGCGGCTTTTGCTATATCACGATAAAATAAGAGCGGGTGCATGGCTCAATAGAGCAGGAGGAAGAAATATGCCTAAAGATGATTTGGAAGTTAGATCGTATGCATATCAATGTACCGGTGAATCAGGCGAAGGATTTGTCCTTGCCTATTTCAACGGGAATCAGGAGGTTCCGGATGATACAATTCTGCACGATGGGAAGACATATCAGCGCGCGGAGCATCTCAGAATTGATTACGACTCCATCCCGTCCCATCAAAGAGACACGCTTGCCGAGATGGCGCTTGACCTAACGCGGCAGGTGATGAATGACCCAGAGCTCAGAGCAAAATGCGATCAATTTGTCGAGTCTGCGAAGCACCGCAAGCGGGAAAAATGAACCACAACATTAACCACAAAACTTGATTTTAAGAGCCATGCACCTCAAATGAACCTCGATTTTTTATGTTTTTCTTTGCTCGGTTATATCAGAGTTTATCAAAAGAAAAAAGCCAGAAACCATTGCGGTTTCTGGCTTTTCTTGAAAACTCAGCGCTTCGAGAACTGGGGAGCACGTCTCGCTGCTTTGAGACCGTACTGTTTGATAACGTCCTCGATCATGCCGCGCGCGATGGCGATGTTTGCTTCATCCATACCGCCCTCGTCCTTGACAAAGCGCAGTTCAACAGAAAGATCGCTCGGATAGCGCGTGCGCAGCGCATCCTCCTTGCCGAAATAGAGGCACGTCGTCGACGAGAGCATAACGAGCACCATCGTGGCAAGAATACAGATCGAGGCCAGTCCCGCGCCGTTGCGCTTCATACGGTAAGCCATGGACGAGACGGAAATAAAATGGTTTTTCTGATAATAATACCGCTTATTCTTCTGCAGCGCGCGGCACAGCACCACGGAGCCGGAGATAAAGATCAGATACGTTGCCGCGATGACCATCAGAACGGCGATGAAGAATACCGCCAGCGCCGTCAGCGGCTGCTTGATCGTCACGGCAATATAATATGCCGCGCCGAGGATCAGAAAGCCAGCGAGGCCGAACACCCAGTTCGCCTTCGGCGGCTTTTCGCCGCAGGCTTCGCTGCGCAGAAGCGCCGCCGCGTTCGTCTTGCAGACCGTCACCAGCGAGCGCAGGAACAAAAGCGCGAAGATGGCGAGATACAGGATCGTCGTCATGGTCGTGGCCGGAACGGAGACGGTAAACTGCATCTGTACGGTGCCGTCCACGATATTGACGAGCAGCAGCTCAAAGAGCTTTCCGAGCGCAATGCCCAGCACCTCGCCGCCCGCAATGGCAATGAGCGCCATAATGACCGTTTCCCACGCCAGAACCTTTGCCAGATTCCCCTTGCCCATGCCGAGAATGTTGTAAAGACCAAACTCGCGGTTCCGGCGGCGGATAAGGAAGGAATTCGTGTAGAACAGGAACAGCACGGCGAACGCCGCCATGACAAAGCTGCCCATGCCGAGAATCATGGGCATGGTGTCTCCGCCCGGGAAGGTCTTGAGGATGGGGGAGGAGGCCAGCGACAGCAGAATGTACGTCATCATGACCATTCCGACGCAGGTCAGCAGGAACGGCAGATACAGCCGTTTGTTTTTCGTGATGCCCTGCCAGGCAAGGCGCGGATAGAGCTTGTGTGTCATGCCTGCTCGCCCCCTGCCTGCAGAACGGTCAGCGCGTCGGTGATCTTCTGGTAGAGCTGATCGTCGGTGAGATTGCCGCGGTAAAGCTGGTGATAGACCTCACCGTCCTTGATAAAGAGGACGCGTCCGGCACGGCTGGCCGCACGGACGGAGTGCGTGACCATCAGGATCGTCTGCCCGCTGCGGCTGATGTCGGAGAACACGCGCAGCAGCTCGTCCGTCGCCTTGGAGTCCAGCGCGCCGGTCGGCTCGTCGGCCAGCAGAAGGCGCGGGTTCGTGATGATCGCGCGGGCGACGGCCGCGCGCTGCTTCTGGCCGCCGGAAATTTCATACGGATATTTTTTCAGCAGCTCCGTAATGCCGAGCCGAGCCGCGATGGGTTCGAGCCGCACGGAGAGTTCCTTCTGCGGCACGCCCGCCAGCACGAGCGGCAGATAGATATTGTCCTCGACCGAGAACGTGTCGAGCAGATTGAATTCCTGAAATACGAAGCCCAGATGGTCGCGGCGGAAGGCCGCGCGGTCGGCTTCCCTGATGGAGGCAAGATCCTTGCCGTCCAGCAGGACAGAGCCGGAGGTCGGCTTGTCAAGCCCGGCCAGAATGTTTAAAAGCGTTGTCTTGCCGGAGCCGGATTCGCCCATGATGGCGACATATTCCCCGTTTTCCACGCTGAAATTGATATTTTTGAGCGCCTCGACCGACGCGCCGCCAAAGCGCGTCGTGTAGACCTTGCGCAGTCCGTTTACTTCGAGAATCTGCATGATGAAAATGCCTCCTGTGTTGATTTCTGTCCCCAGTATACCGCGCCGCACGGAAAAGCGCTATCGATTCGGCTTACACTTTTTCCTGCGCGTCTTACAGTTTTGTAAGATGGGGTGACACCGGCGTGGGAGCTTTGTAGGGGCCGATGCCCACATCGGCCCGGCGGAACACACCATTTTTACTGGAATCTTCGGCGAATTCGTCACATTTATTGGGCCGACAGAGTCGTCGGCCCCTACAGGAAGCCCTGTAAATTTACACTTGACAAATACCCCATCAGGGTATATAGTAAAGATACCCCGATGGGGTATCTAAAAATAAAAAGGAGGCTGCCCCATGCCGGAACCCAAGCGATGTTCCTGCTGCGAAAAGCATACACTGCGCGCGCAGGAGGAGAAAAAGAAGCTTCTGAACCGCCTGCGCCGCATTGAGGGACAGGTGCGGGGGCTGCAGGCGATGGTCGAGGCTGACGCCTACTGCAACGACGTGCTGACGCAGTCTGCTGCCGTCAACGCCGCCATCAACGCCTTTAACCGCGAGCTTCTGGCCGAGCACCTGCGCACCTGCGTAACGCGGGACTTAAAGAACGGCCACGAGGAGATCGTGGATGAACTGGCCGCAACTCTGCAAAAACTAATGAAGTAAATCAAGTTCAGATTGCTCCCAAGGAGGGATTTTCATGCAGCAATATACCGTGACCGGCATGCACTGCGCCGCGTGCAGCGCAAGTGTGGAAAAGGCGGTCAAAAAGGTCCCGGGCGTTACGTCCTGCGCAGTGAGCCTGCTCACAAACTCGATGGGCGTCGAGGGTACGGCGGAGCCTGCCGCCATCATCAATGCCGTCGAGGACGCGGGCTACGGCGCGTCTGTGCGCGGGCAGGAAGCCGCTCCTGCGGCGGACGCAAGCGCACTGGAGGACAGGCAGACGCCGCATCTTAAAAAGCGGCTGATCGCCTCTGTCGCATTTTTGCTCATTCTGATGTATTTCTCGATGGGACACATGATGTGGGGCTGGCCGCTGCCAGGCTGGTTTAGCGGCAACCACGTCGCCATGGGCCTTGTCCAGCTGCTGCTGGCCGGGATCGTCATGGTCATCAATCAGGAGTTCTTCGTGAGCGGCACCAAGAGCCTGCTGCGCGGCTCGCCGAACATGGACACGCTCGTCTCGCTCGGCGCGGCAGCGTCCTACGGCTGGAGCGTCTATGCGCTGTTCGCCATGACGGATGCGCAGCTCCACGGCGGCAGCGAAGCCGCCATGGCGTATATGGACGAATTTTATTTTGAGTCCGCCGCCATGATCCTCACGCTCATCACCGTCGGCAAGCTGCTTGAGGCGCATTCCAAGGGCAAAACCACGGACGCGCTCAAGAGCCTCATGGCCCTCGCACCGGAGACGGCGACGGTCATCCGCGACGGCAAAGAGGTTAAAATCCCCGCCGCGCAGGTTCGCAAGGGCGACGTGTTCGTCGTCCGTCCGGGCCAGAGCATCCCGGTCGACGGCGTTGTGCTGGACGGCGCGAGCGCCGTCAACGAAGCGGCGCTGACCGGCGAGAGCGTCCCGGTCGATAAAGCCCCCGGCGACGGCGTGTCCGCCGCGACGGTCAACTGCTCGGGCTTCCTCCGCTGCGAGGCCACCCGCGTCGGCGAGGATACCACGCTCAGCCAGATCATCCGCATGGTTTCCGACGCGGCGGCGACGAAAGCGCCGATTGCCAAGACGGCGGACAAGGTCGCGGGCGTGTTCGTCCCGGCGGTCATCTCCATCGCGCTTGTCACAACAATCGTCTGGCTGCTGCTGGGCCGGGAATTCTCCTTTGCGCTTGCGCGGGGCATTTCCGTGCTGGTCATCAGCTGCCCGTGTGCGCTGGGCCTTGCCACGCCGGTCGCCATCATGGTCGGCAGCGGCGTGGGCGCGAAAAACGGCATTCTGTTCAAAACGGCGGCAAGTCTGGAGCATACGGGTCGGACGCGCATCGTCGCCCTTGACAAGACCGGAACCATCACCTCCGGCCAGCCTGAGGTCACAGATCTCATCCCGGCGGACGGCGTGACGGAGCGGGAGCTTTTGCAGGCAGCCGTCTCGCTGGAGGCAAAGAGCGAGCATCCGCTGGCCGCAGCGATCATGAAGCGCGGCGAGGAAGAAAAGTTGCAGCCCGAAGCGGCGGAGAAGTTCGCCGCCATCACCGGCAGCGGCCTGACCGCGACGGTACTGGGCGCGCAGCTGCTCGGCGGCAGCGTCAAATATATGGCCTCGCAGCTTGCACTGCCGCAGGAAATTCAAAAGCAGGCGGATGCGCTTTCCCAGTCCGGCAAGACGCCGCTGCTGTTCGCGAAAAACGGCAGGCTTCTCGGCCTCATCGCCGTGGCGGACGCCATCAAGCCGGAAAGCCCGGAGGCCATCCGGCAGCTGCGCGGCATGGGCATCCGCGTCGTGATGCTGACGGGCGATAACCAGCGCACAGCCGACGCCACCGGCAAGCTTGCGGGCGTGGACGACGTGGTCGCGGGCGTTCTGCCGGGCGGCAAGGAGGCCGTCGTGCGTGAGCTTCAGAAATACGGCCCCGTCGCCATGGTCGGCGACGGCATCAACGACGCCCCCGCCCTCACCGCCGCCGACACAGGCATTGCCATCGGTGCGGGAGCCGACGTCGCCATCGACGCGGCGGACGTGGTGCTTATGAAGAGCACGCTGCTCGACGTTGCCGCCGCCATCCGCCTCAGCCGTGCGGCGCTGCGGAACATCCACGAGAACCTGTTCTGGGCGTTTATTTACAACGTCATCGGCATCCCGCTGGCAGCCGGTGTGTTCGTCGGGCTGGGTCTGACGCTCAATCCGATGTACGGCGCGGCGGCCATGAGCCTGTCCAGCTTCTGCGTGGTGTCGAACGCGCTGCGGCTGAACCTGTGCAAACTCTACAGCGCCAAACACGATCACAAAGGAAAACCCATGCCGGAAATTCATCTGGCAGAACAAAATAAGGAGGACACTGGTATGACAAAGACATTACACGTAAAGGGCATGATGTGCGGCCACTGCGAAGCGCGCGTCAAAAAGGCACTCGAGGCTGTGGACGGCGTTGCTTCCGCAGTCGCGGATCACAACAACGGTACCGCCGTCGTCACGCTCACGAAGGATGTTTCGAACGAGACGCTCAAGGCTGCCGTCGAAGCGCAGGATTACGAAGTCGCCGGCGTGGAATAAACGAAAAGCCGCAGCATTTTGAGACGCACAGCAAGGTAAGAACTCGTATTAGAAATCTGCGGCTGCCTTTCAGTCTTTTCTTTTGCTTCTCCAAAAGAAAAGATTGGGAAAAGAAAACGAGCCCGGGGGGATTTCGATTTCCCCCGGCCCCCCTTGAACCGACCAGAAAAACCCCTTCGGTTTTTCTGGACTTTTCCCGCGAAGCTTGATGCAGCTCAGAATTTTTGATGCAGCGCCTATAAGCGTTGTAGGGGTCGATGCTGGTCACAGCCGTTCGCGACGAAGGAGCGTTACGGATGTGGGTCTGCCGCTTGCCGGTACACATCGGCCCGGCAGGATGCACCGCTTCTACTGAAATCCTCGGCGAATTCGTAACTTCTCATTGGGCCGACAGAGTCGTCGGCCCCTACGTCAAGGCTTTACTCTCCCCGTATCTCCGTAGTGGCGGACGACTCTGTCCGCCCGCAGCACGCACCAAACCGTAACCAGCGCCCCTTTTCTTCCCATTCTTTTCCGGCAAGACGGAAAAGAATGGGCCGCCGGAGGCACACCGGAACGCCCCTTTCACAAAACACACCGCCCACGTTCGATGGAACTGAACGCGGGCGGCAGCTTTTACAGTCTCTGATTTTTCGCCAGCTGGCGGTTTTTGTAGGCGGGGTCGCCGGTGACCTCGCGCAGGACGGTGATCTCGGGCGGCGCGGTAAGCACGGGGGCATTTTCCGGCAATGCGGCACGCATGATGGCCCGGTCCTGCGAGAACGGGTAGACATCGATCTCGAACCGGCAGCCGTTATACACAAAGCGGTATTTCGTCTTGTGGACGGTGTGCAGGCTCGTGTCTCCCTCCATGAGATAGCGGATGTATTCCTTTTCGGAGATCGGCTTTTCCGTCTCCCACTGGCCGGAGCCGGTCGTGCGCTTTTCCGTGTAGAAATAGAGATAATCTCCGCCGTTTTTCTGCTGGCGGACGCGGCGGACGATGTTGGGGTTGGCGCGGGTCAGATAGGTCTGCATCATGTCGATGCTGGCGGCGTGATACGTCTGCTCGAGCGTCTGGAGCGTGGGCAGCGCGATGAGATACTTGTGCCAGACCTCCTGCTGCGTGGGCCTGCCGAGCGCTTCATAGACGGCGCGCAGGCCGCGCGCGATCTTGTCCTCAAAATCGACGGAATTGTCGATCACGTGCAGATTCGGGTGCGCACGCCATGCGCGCAGCGTCAGATCGTCCTTTTCCCGCGCAAGCTCCAGCGGCTCGTAGCGCGCCTCGTTGCCGAAATTATAGGCAAACTCCGCGCCCTTGGCGCAGGAGACGAGGTGCAGGACGGTATCGTAGTGGGAAAGCGCCTGCTGCTCGGTCAGGCCGAAGCGCGCGAGCACCTGCCGGAACTCCTCGTCGGAGATATAGGCCTTGTCATCGAAGAGCGCACGGTCGTACAGCACGATGACGTGCTCCTCCGGCACCATCTGTGCCGCCTTGAGCGCCAGCTGCTCCTTGTGCAGCTGGTCGGAAACGACAAAATCCTGAAAATCCAGCATGGACACGCACCCGCCGAAGGGCTTGATGCCGAAGCCGGAGATCAGCTCCGTCGCAGTTTCAGGGATGGTAATGACCTTCCAGCCCTCGTCCTGCTTGAATTCCTTGAGAATGCGGCTGATAAGCGTCGTCTTGCCCGCGGCAGGCCCGCCAGTCAGCACGATCCGCGTGATCTGTTTTGCCAAAAGGACCGCTCCTTTTCCTGTCAGGGAACCTCTGATCCGATGTCTTGGGCCAAAATCTCTCGCCGAATGCTCTCGGTCATTGAATCAGAGCTTCCCTATAGTTTTTTCGATTTAATAGTACCATCGTTCTGCGGCAAAAGCAAGAAAAAGTATTTTCGGCCAGCCGTTCATGGATTATTCAAGCAAAACAGAAAACAGTATGCCATAATATACTTTTAGAAAAAATACAGGAGGGGTTCTGTGTGCAGAATTTTGTGTTGTTCGATCATGTCTGCAAGACCTACCGGATGGGCGATGTGTGCATCGACGCGCTGAAGGATGCCTCGTTTACAATCGCGGAGGGGGAGATCTGCGTGATCGTCGGGCAGTCCGGCGCGGGCAAGACGACGCTTTTAAACATTCTCGGAGGCATGGACCGGCTGACGAGCGGCCATGTGCTGCTGGCGGGCGAGGATGTGTCGGGGTTTGACCGTAGGCAGCTGACGGCCTACCGCCGCCATGAGGTCGGCTTTGTGTTCCAGTTCTATAATCTGCTGCCCAATATGACGGCGCTGGAAAACGTGCAGATCGCGGGCCAGCTTTGTAAAAATCCCATCCCGGCAGACGAAGTTCTGCGGCAGGTCGGCCTCGGCGAGCGGATGCAGAATTTCCCCGCCCAGCTCTCCGGCGGCGAGCAGCAGCGCGTGGCCATCGCGCGGGCGCTGGCCAAACGGCCGCAGTTGCTGCTGTGCGACGAGCCGACCGGTGCGCTTGACTACCAGACCGGCAAGCAGATCCTTGCGCTTTTGCAGAAGCAGAGCCGGGAAAACGGCATGACCGTCGTGATTATTACGCACAATTCCGCCCTGACCGCCATGGCCGACCGCGTCATCCGCGTCAGAAGCGGCCAGATCACCGACGTGCGGCAAAACGCAGCGCCCGTGCCGGTGGAAAGCATCGAATGGTGACGGGTATGCTGAAACTGACAATGCGCCAGATCCGCAGCAGTCTCACCCGGTTTCTGGCGATCGCGGCGATCGTCGCGCTGGGCGTGGGATTTTTCTGCGGCCTGCGGCTGACAAAGACCGCAATGGTACATACGCTTGACGACTATGCCGAGGCGCACCGGATGTATGATTTCCGCCTCGTCAGCACGGTCGGCTTTGACGAAACGGACGCGGAAGCGCTCGCCGCCGATGCGCGCGTGGCGGCCTGCGAGGGGGAAAAGAGCGCGGATGCGCTGGTCTCCGTCGCGGGCGGTGCGGCGAAGCCATGCAGATTTTTGTCGCTGCCTGAGCAGATCGACCTGCCGGGCTTAAAATGTGGAAGATTTCCGCAGACGGCGGAGGAATGTCTGGCTGACGGGCTGCTGTATTCCGAAAAGGATCTCGGAAAAACAGTCGTTCTGACGGAAGAGAACGACGAAGATACGCTGGACGGCTTCAACCGCCGGGAATTCACCATCGTCGGCATCGCCAAGAGCGTCTTATACATCAATTATGAGCGCGGCGGCACCTCCATCGGCAGCGGAACGCTTTCGTCGTTTGTGTACATTCTGCCGGAGGCGTTTGCGCTGGAATACGACACGTCGCTCTATCTCCGTCTGGCCGGCCGACAGGGCGAGGTCTATTCCGACGAATATACCGCCTGCATTGACGCTGCTGAGCCGTGGGTCACGCAGCTTGCCGAGAGCGCGGCTTATGGGCGCAGCGATCGCCTCTATGAAGAGGCCAAGCAGACGCTCTCCGACGCGCGTGAAACGCTGGATGAAAAGCAGCAGGAGTTGGCCGATGCAAAGCAGGAGCTTGCCGACGCGAAGCAGGAGCTGGAAGACGCGCATCAGACGTATGCTGACGGCGTTGTTTCTCTGGCCGACGCAAAGCAGGAGGCGGAGCAGGAACTGGCCGACGCATACCAGAAGCTGGTGGATGGGCAGCGGACGATCGAGGAAAATGAACAGAAGCTGGCCGATGGCGAACAGGAGCTGGCAGTCGGCGAAAAAAAGCTGGCCGACGCGAAGCAGACCTATGAGGAAAACGCCGCCAAATTTGAAAAAGAAAAGAAACAGGCCGAGAACGAGATGAGCTTCGCTTTCGCGAAGCTCCAGAAAGCACGCGAAACGCTTGCCGAGCAGCAGCAGCAGTTAGACGCGCAGAAAGCCGCGCTCGACAAACAGGAGGCGCAGATAGACGCTGCGGTTTCCGCAGGAGCGATGTCGCCGGAGGCGGCGGAGGCGGCCAAAGCACAGATCGCGGCGGCGCGTGGGCAGCTTGCAGCGGCGCAGGCGCAGCTGGACGAGGGCAAGAACACTCTGGCCGACAATGAGAATCAGCTGGATCTGGCGGCAGACGCGGCGAACGAGGCGTTCGCGGAAAACCAGAAAAAGCTGGACGAGGCGAAAAAAACGCTGGAAGAAAAGCAGCAGGAACTGGAAGATGCGAAGCAGGAGCTGGAAGATGGCCGGCAGGAGCTGGAAGACGCAAAACAGGAACTCAAAGACGGCTGGGCGGATTATTACACAGGTAAGGCCGAAGCAGAACAGAAGATCTCCGACGCCGAGCAGGAGCTGGCTGACGCAAAGCAGGAGATCACAGACGGCGATCAGAAGCTGGCCGACGCCGAGCAGGAGCTGGCCGACGGTGAACAAAAGCTGGCCGACGCCGAGCAGGACTACCGCGACGGCGAGGACGAACTGGAAAAGCTCGAAAACCCGGACGTGTTCGTGCTGGATCGCAGCAGCAACGTCGGCTACGCCTGCTTTGAGAGCGATTCCGATATCGTGCGCGGCGTGTCACGGGTGTTCCCGCTGTTTTTCTTCGCCGTGGCCGCGCTGGTCTGCATCACGACCATGACCCGCATGGTCGACGAGCAGCGGACGCAGGCGGGCGTTTTAAAGGCGCTGGGGTATTCCAACGGCGCGATCTTGTCCCAATACTTCCTCTATGCCGGGATCGCCTCGGTTCTCGGCTGTGTGCTCGGCATCGCGGCAGGTTCGTATTTCCTGCCGAAGATGATCTGGCACGCGTATAATATCATGTACGGCTTTACCGGCATTCTGTATGCCTTTGACTGGCCGCTGGCGCTCGTCTCGTCGGGCGCGTATCTGCTGTGCGCGCTCGGCACAACGTGGTACGTCGTACACGCCGAACTGCAGAAGCCGGCAGCGGAGCTGATCCGCCCCAGAGCGCCGAAGGCGGGCAAGCGCATTCTGCTCGAACGGCTCCCGCTGCTCTGGAACCGGCTGCCGTTCCTGCATAAAGTCTCCATCCGGAACATTCTGCGCTTTAAAAAGCGCATGGTCATGATGATGATTGGCATCGGCGGCTGTACGGCGCTGCTCATCACGGGCTTCGGCATTCAGGACTCCATCAGCAGCGTCGTCGACTATCAATACGACGAGATCACCCGCTATGACGCCGCCGTGACCTTCCAGCACGCGCTGAGCGGCAGCGAACGCGAGGACTTCCTCGCCGTCTGCGAGAAAAGCGGCGCGGAGGGCTGTCTGTTTGTCGCGGAAAAAAGTCTGGACGCTTCTGCCGGCGGCACGGTCAAGACCACAAACGTCGTCTGCCCGGAATCGGGCAGCGTGGACGGCTTTATCGACCTGCACACGCAGGAGAAAGCGCCGATCCCCTACCCGCAGGACGGCGGCTGCATCATCAGCCGGGGCCTTGCGCAGGCGCTGCGCCTGTCGGCGGGCGATACCATCACCCTGCAGACGGGCGATATGCGCCGGACGGAGCTGACCGTCGAGGCTGTGTTTGAAAACTATGTTTATAATTACGTCTATCTGACGCAGACTACCTGGCAGGACGTCTTCGGTGAAGCGCCCGGATACGAGGCCGCATGGGTCAATTATCAGACGGACGAGGACGCGCAGGCGGCCTCCGCAGCGCTCGCGGGCGCGAAAAACGCGGCGGCAGTTACCCTCAGCCTTGATTTCCGCAGCCGTGTGGCGACGATGATGCAGAGCCTGCAATATATCGTGCTGGTCGTCGTGCTGGGCGCGGCAGCGCTGGCATTCATCGTGCTGTATAACCTCACGAACATCAACATCACCGAACGCGAACGAGAGATCGCGACCATCAAGGTGCTTGGCTTCTACGACGGCGAGACGAACCGCTACGTCTTCCGCGAGAACATCATCCTGACCGTCCTCGGCGCGCTTGTGGGCCTTCCGATGGGAAAGCTGCTGCACGCGTATGTCATGGGACAGATCAAGATCGATCTCATGTGCTTCGATGTGCGCGTCGCGCCGCTGAGCTATCTCATCTCGGCCGCGCTGACGCTGGTGTTCGGTCTGCTTGTCAATCTTGCCCTGCGGCGGAAGATCCGCACAATCGATATGTCGCAGGCGCTCAAATCCATTGAATAGCAGAAGAAAGAGAAGAAACAACCCATGAAAAAACTGCTTGTTTACCTGCGGCCCTACCGCCTGCAGGCGATCCTGGCCCCGTGCTTCAAGCTGCTCGAGGCCGCGTTTGAGCTGCTCGTGCCGCTCATCATGGCGGATATCATCGACGTCGGCATTTCGTCCGGCGATACGGCGTATTTCCTGAAAAAATGCCTTGTGCTGGTCGGACTCGGCCTGTGCGGCTTTGCCAGCGCCACGTGCGCGCAGTATTTTTCCGCCAAGGCCGCGACCGGCGCGACGGGCAGCCTGCGCCGTGCGCTTTTTGCGCACATCCAGTCGCTGTCCTACGCCGAGCTTGACCGGCTCGGCACGGCCACGCTCGTCACGCGCATGACGAGCGACATGAATCAGGTGCAGACGGGCCTCAATCTGACGCTCCGCCTACTGCTGCGTTCGCCCATCGTGGTTTTCGGCGCGATGCTCATGGCCTTTACCATCGACACAAAGTCGGCGCTTATCTTCGCCGTGGCCATCCCGGTGCTCTTTGCCGTTGTGTTTGCCATCATGCTCAGCTGCATTCCGCTCTACCGGCGCGTGCAGACGAAGCTCGACGGCGTGACCGGTGCGGCGCAGGAGAATCTGTCCGGCGTGCGCGTCATCCGTGCCTTTACCCGCGAACAGACAGAGACGGAAAGCTTCGCGGAGAAAACCGGAGATCTGTTTTCCGCGCAGCAGTTTGTCGGAAGACTTTCCGCGCTGCTCAATCCGCTGACGTATGTGATCATCAATCTGGCCATTGTCGCGATTTTGCGCGTGGGCGGCGTCCGCGTGAACGAGGGCGCGATCACGCAGGGCCAGCTGATCGCGCTTTATAACTATATGTCGCAGATCCTGGTCGAGCTGATCAAGTTTGCCAATCTGATCCTGAACATCACAAAATCCGCCGCCTGCGCGGGCCGCATTTCGCAGGTGCTGGACACGAAGTCCAGCATGGTGAGCGGCGCGGACGCGCTGCCGGACGGCGCGGGAGAGGCGGAGCTGGAATTCCGGCACGTCAGCTTCCGCTATCCGCAGGCAGGCGCGGATGCGCTGACCAATATCAGCTTCTGTGCCGCGCCCGGCGAGACGATTGGCGTGATCGGCGGCACAGGCTCCGGCAAATCGACGCTGGCAAATCTGATCCCCCGCTTCTATGACGCGACAGACGGACAGGTGCTCGTGCGGGGCGAGGATGTGAAAACGCTTCAATTGCAGGCGCTTCGGACGCGCATCGGCGTTGTGCCGCAGAAGGCGCTGCTCTTCTCCGGCACCATCCGGGACAATCTGTACTGGGGCAATGCGGACGCGTCCGACGAGGCGCTCTGGGACGCGCTGCGCGCAGCGCAGGCGGATGGCGTCGTGCAGGATAAGAAGGGCCAGCTGGACGCGGCGGTCGAGCCAGGCGGGCGCAATTTCTCCGGCGGCCAGCGCCAGCGGCTGACCATCGCCCGCGCGCTTGTACGCAGGCCCGAGCTTCTCATTCTGGACGACAGCGCCTCCGCGCTGGACTTCGCGACGGACGCAGCGCTGCGCAAGGCGCTGTCGAAGCTTCCGTGGAAACCCACAGTCGTGCTGATCTCGCAGCGCGTGTCGTCTATCCGGCACGCAGACAAAATCGTTGTGCTCGACGACGGCCATATGGCCGGACTCGGCACGCATACACAGCTGCAGCAGACCTGCCCGGTCTATCAGGAAATCTGCCGGTCGCAGGAGAAGGGGGAGGCGAGTGCATCATGAAGCATACATCCTCCTGGGCGCTGCGGCGCGTGATAAAAAGCCTCGGGCGGTATCTGCCGCTGCTGCTTGCATCCTTGCTGCTGGCCGCGGCCAGCGTAGCGGGCACGCTCTATATCCCCATTCTGGTCGGCGACGCGATCGACCAGATCGTCGGCCCCGGACAGGTCGATTTTGCTGCCGTCAGTACGCTGGCGGTCAGAATCGCCGTGCTTGCCGGTCTGACGGCAATTTTGCAGTGGGTCATGACGGCCATCCACAACCGCGTCTGCTTCTGCGTGACGCGCGACGTGCGCCGTCAGGCGTTTTCCCACTTGCAGCGGCTGCCGCTTGCATATCTGGACAGCCACCCCTCCGGCGACACGCTCAGCCGCATGATCGCCGACGTCGACCAGTTCGCAGACGGCCTGCTCATGGGCTTCACGCAGCTGTTTACCGGCGTTCTGACCATTGTGGGCACGCTCGGCTTCATGCTTTCGATCAGCTGGAAGATCACGCTCGTCGTCGTGCTGCTGACGCCGCTTTCGCTGCTGGTGGCAAAGTTCATCGCGGGTCATACCTATTCCATGTTCCAGCTGCAGTCCAAGGCACGCGGGGAGCAGACCGCCCTGATCAACGAGCAGCTGAGCGGCCAGCGCGTCGTGCAGGCTTTCTCGCACGAGGACGAGAGCCTGCGCCAGTTTGACGAGATCAACGACCGTCTGACGGCGGCGACCATGCGTGCGACGTTCTTTTCGTCCATGACGAACCCGTCCACGCGCATCATTTACAATATTATTTATGCCTGCGTCGGCTTTACCGGCGCGCTCAGCGCCGTGGCAGGCGTGATCACGGTCGGCGGGCTGTCGTGCTTCCTCAGCTACGCGAACCAGTACGCCAAGCCCTTCAACGAGATCACCGGCGTGGTCACGGAGCTTCAAAACGCCCTGGCCTGCGCCGCACGGGTCTTCGAACTCATCGACGAGCCTGCCGAAACGCCTGACGCACTGGACGCGAAGAAGCTTGAAGCCGTCTCCGGCAGCGTTGAGCTGCAGAACGTCGCGTTCTCCTACACGCCGGAGCAGCATCTGATCGAAAATCTGAATCTCTCCGTAAAGCCCGGCCAGCGCATTGCCATTGTCGGCCCGACGGGCTGCGGCAAGACGACGCTCATCAATCTGCTCATGCGCTTTTATGACGTGAAGGACGGCTCCATTTCCGTCGACGGCAGCGAGATCCGTTCCGTCACGCGCGAGAGCCTGCGCCGCCAGTACGGCATGGTGCTGCAGGATACGTGGCTCAAGACGGCCTCCGTGCGCGAGAACATCCGCCTTGCAAAGCCGGACGCGACGGATGCCGAGGTTGAAGCCGCCGCGCGCATGGCGCACGCGGATTCCTTCATCCGCCGTCTGCCGGAGAGCTATGACACGGTGCTGTCCGACACGGGCGGCGCGCTGTCCGCCGGACAGCGGCAGCTGCTGTGCATTGCGCGCGTGATGCTCTGCCTGCCGCCCATGCTCATTCTCGACGAAGCGACCAGCTCCATCGACACGCGCACCGAGGCGCATATCCAGCAGGCGTTCGACACCATGATGCAGGGCCGGACAAGCTTCGTCGTCGCCCACCGTCTGTCCACCATCCGCGAAGCGGACGTCATCCTCGTTATGAAGGACGGCCACATCATCGAACAGGGCCGCCATGAGGACCTGCTCGCCAAAAACGGCTTCTACGCCAATCTGTACCACAGTCAGTTCGAAGGGTAAACGCCCTCATCTCCTCCCCTTGCCGCCCGGCAAGGGGAGATTTTTCATACTAAGACGGATAGATTACCCATTATCCGCGAAAACCGGCGAAATTCAAACGCAGTTGGTAGGGGCGGGGCTCTGCTCCGCCCGGCAGGATGCCCTGAATCTTTGGAAAGCCTCGGCGAATCCGTATGCACGTGCGCATTCGGCTGTAGGGGGCCGATGCCTACATCGGCCCGCGCAGAATGCACCCGTTTTTACGGAACTCTTCGGCGAATTCGGAGCTGCCAAATGGGCCGACAGCGTCGCCGGCCCCTGCACCGAAACCTCAATACCCCGTATCCTGTAGGGGCGGACGACTCTGTCCGCCCGCAGAATGCACCGGTTCTTTCGAAACTCTTCGGCGAATTCGGAGCTTCCAAATGGGCCGAGTAGGCATCGGCCCGTACATACAAGTAGGAAACTGCATTCGTATCCGCCCGAGATTCCCGTTAAAACGAGTGCCCTCCGCCGGGCGGGGCTCTGCCCCGCCCCTACCAGCCCTGTTCGAGTGCCGGTCGTTCTCTGTGTAAATCTGATGTGTGCTGACCTTAAGTTGATGACATTGCCTTGAAAGGGGCGCCTTTTTGTGCGCAAAAAACGCCCCCGGCGTGAGCCGGGGGCGAGGGGTCGATATGCTTAGAACGTCAGGAAGCGGTGGAGCATGACGGCGACCTGAGCGCGGGTGGCGTTGCCCTTTGCGGAGAGGGTCGTCCTGCCGCCGGAGGTGACGCCGGTGATGATGCCGGTGCCGACAGCCCACTGCATTGCCGTGACGGCAAAGGAGCTGACCTGCGCCTGATCGGGATAGCCGCTCAGAGAACCGGTCACGGTCGGACTGCCTTCGTAGCGGTACAGGATAGCCGCGATCTGCTCACGGGTGACATTGCCGTTCGGGTCGAAGGTCGTGGCGGTCGCGCCGTTGACAATGCCCATGTTGGAGGCCCAGAGGACTGCATTGTAGTAATACTGGCCCTGCTTGTTGTCGGTGAACTTGTTGGTGATACCGGTAACGGTGGGCTCGCCTGCCGCACGGTAGAGGACCGTGACGAGCATGGCGCGGGTCATCTTGGCGCCCGGCCCAAAGAGCTTCGGGTTCTTGGTGTTGTTGCCCTTGATGATGTCGTTCATGTACATGAAGTCGACCGAGTTGGCCGCCCACTTGTAAGAACCGCTCACGTCGTTGAACTGACTGGAGGCCGTCTGCTGGTTGACCTTGAAGGACAGCGTGCCCTTCGTGCTGCCGTCGATGGTGTAGCTGACCTCGACGCTCTTGCTGTCGGCCAGCGGCAGGATATAGAGGTTATCCAGACTGCCGGAGCCAGAGAAGTAGAACTTCGTGCTGCCGAAATCCTTGCTGGTCAGCGCGGTGCAGTGCTTGATGCTGGTGTAGCTGGAATAGAGCTTGCCGCCGACGACACGGTCAATGGTGATGTAGGTGCTGCCGGTGGCGTTTTCCGGCGTCAGCTCACCCGCGATGCCCATGGAGCGGAAGGACGCGCCGGTGGAGTTCAGCGTGTGGGTGTCGTTGACATAGACCACAAGCTGGCCGTTCATCTGACCGGACGAGCCGTTTGCCGTGAAGGGGATGGTCACGGTGTACTTCGACGTGGTGCTGCCCGCGATGAAGCAGACGTTTTTCAGCAGGTTCGAGCCGGTCGAGACGCTGTAGGCCTCGCTGCCGACCTTGCCGGAGCTGGTCGTGCTGCCCTTGTACAGTGCGCCGCGGTTATCGGAGTTCGTGCCGAAGGTCACGGTGCTCAGGCCGGAGCCGTAGACGCGCTGGAAGTCGCTGACGACCATCTGCTGCTTTTCATTGGCGGAGATGTGGTATTCGACCGTGCTTGCGCTGGTCACGACATTGATCGTGCCGGTCGCGATCTGGGCGCTGCCGTCATAGGCGGCGTACCTGATGGTGTGCGTGCCGGTGGTTCTCGTCGGACGATAGACCATCTTGCTGACTTCGCTGGCGGAATACTTGGTCGTCGTGCTGACCGTGCCGGACATGGCGCTCGAGGTATAGAGCGTGCCGTTGGCCGGGGACTCAAAGGTAAAGGTGCTGGGAGTGGTCTTGGCGGCGGTCTTGACTGCTGCGGCAAGCTTGCTGCCGTCGAGCTGGACGTAGGTTTCGTTCTCGCCGAGCGTCAGGCTGACAGTGTCCGCCTCGGGGACAGTGACGGTGAACTTCACTTCGGCAGCATACTTTTTCGCGCCGATCGTCGTTTCAGCCTTGATGGTGACCTGACCGCCGGCCTTGGCCGTCGCGGTGATGGAGGGGCTGCTGTTGGTGCTGGTTTTGCTGGAAAGCTTAACAATGTTCTCGTCGCTCGAGGTCCATGTGATCGTGTAGGTCTTGCCGGTCACATTGGTCAGCTTGCCGCTCACATACTCCTGCGGCGTGCCGGTGATGGTGAACGTCCCGCCGGCTTTTACCGTAGTCGGGTTGAAGACGATATTGATGTGGTTCTCACCGGTGATGGTAATAATAGCCTTGCGTGTTTCGGCATACTTGCCGTCGTCGGTCGTGACACGGCAGTAGAACACATAGGTTCCGGTACCGGTGATGTACTGCTTGAGATTGGACAGAACCGAACGGTAGTTCGTAGGCTTATCGGTAATTTTGTCTGTCTGAATTGCTTTATCCACACCGCCGGTCGTCTGGTCGCTGTTCATGTACCAGACCACGGATTTGATCTTGCCCGTCGAAACCGACGCTGTCATGGCCAGATCGGCAATGGTGTCCGTGATCCTATAGGCCGCGTTTGCGGGCTGCTCCGTAAAGGAAATGTCGGAGAAGGTCACCTTGCCTGTCGTCGTAACACCGCTGTCGTCAGGGTCGCTTCTGTTGTAGAAGAACTCCTTTGTGGCCGTTTTGAGTCCGTTAAGTGTATAGGTGAACGTATAGCCAGCCGCATCAGAACCATTTGCTTTTGCAGTTTTGACTGGCAATTCATAGATCATTACCTCGTCGGAGTAAATACTGGTTTGAATCTCGACCTTCGCCGATTCTTTCTTAAACAGAGCTTCGAGTTCTGTCTGGGTCATTTTTCCGACCGTTTCGCCGATACTCGGTTCTTCCGTGATCTTGTAGGCGCGGCCCTGATAGACCGTAACATTATAGGTTGCGGTAACATTGCCGTCGACCTTCGCGGTGATCGTCGCCGTACCGGCTGCGACCGGCACGATCGTCGCAGTTGCCGAGGTTCCGTCCGAATCGGTCGTGCCCACCTTGGCAACAGCAGGGGCAGAGCTTGTCCACTCAATGCGGGAATAGGCATTTTTCAGATCCGCAGCGCTTGCAAGCAGCGAATCGGGAGCCTTGATGCGCGCAGTAAGTATCAGCTCGTCACGGATCAACGCAGCCTTCACAGCAGGCTTATAATAGCTGTCCTGCAGACCGAAGACCATCGTGCCGTTGTCAAGCAGCGTCTGCAGGCGGGAGTCCTTCCCGTTATATTTCACGCTCTCGTTGTTCATGACCTCGATCGATGTGACGGCCATGCCCTTATTCTTGATGCTGACCGTGCAGACAGCGTAGCTGCCCTCGATCGATGCGGACGGGTTCGTCTGGTCGATCTTCGCGTATGTCAGACCCGCGTTGTAGTCCGCGATGCAGATATAGATCTTTGTTGCGTCGCAGGCCTTGTACGGCTCGACTGTCGCGGAGGTCGTCGAAGCGTTGGGGCGGACATACAGATTGTTATCCTTGGTGTCATACAGATACAGCAGCTTCGGCTGCGCCGTGCCGGAATAGCCGGTCACCTTCGGCTGCAGCGTGGCAGACGTGCCGCCTGCCTCCAGCGACAATACCTGCTGGGCGGTCGGAAGCGTGACCGAGATCGTCGCCGCGCCGCTGACTCTGAAGCCGATGGTCTTGGTCGCAGTCGCGGACGTGGAGGGAGTCATGCTGCCATCGCTCTTCTGATAATACACCTGCGCCGTCAGCGTTGCGCCGCCGACCTTCTCTGCTTTGACAGTCGCTTCAACCTTATAGGTCGTGTAGTGGCCGACCGTGCTTGCGGTGACCTTCGCGCTGGCAGGAGTAACCGAGATGGCATCGTTATCGCTGGTGAAATGAACTTCGCAGTTTGCCAGATTGCCTGCGGTCACGCCGCTGCTGCCGACCGTGACAGTCGCGGTGAGCGTTCTGGTGTCGCCCTGATTCAGCGCAACCGTGCCGTTGATATTACTGTTGCTGAGCGCCAGCGTAAGGGTATATGCGTCCCGCACATAAACCGTGAAATACTCCGAATAATCACGACCATTTACCTTGCCGGTAGCCGTGATCCGGATGGCCGTCGTGCTGGCCTTTACGCCCTTGATGACTGCCGTTGTGGCGGTGCTGCTTTCAATTTTTGCGACGGTCGAATCGCTGGACGTCCACGTTGCTTCCGTGAACGTGTACGTCGTCGTGAGCGTGATCGTCGAGTCCGGCTCGACGCTGTACGCCTGATTTGCAGCCAATGCCGCCGGAACCATCGCCAATATCATGGCGAGGACCAGCAGCAGGCTCATGAATCTTCCAAATGTACGCTTCATAAGTGCACCTCTTTCAATTTGCAGCCGATTGCAGCCGCAGATTTTATGTAACCAGTTTACCATAAAAATTAAAAATTGCAACCGATTTTTACGAAAATGTCTGTTTTACCAAGCATTTCAGCCCATTTCGGCCCATGTTGCGAGGTAGACGTAACACCCGCCACAAGATATTGTGGGCCGCGCCGCGTCCGCATCCGCGCTTCTCTTTCCTACACGCAAAAATTCCGCAAGGGTTGCATCCTGCCGAAAATTTTCTGTCCGCAAAAAGCTGCCCTTTTGCAAAGGGGGCTTGACAAGAGCAGTCTAATACGTTAGACTGCAATTACAGTCTAACGTATTAGACAAGGAGGGAATGCCTATGTCCACCCCGAAGATCTTTGAGAGCGAATACCGGTTCTGCCTGATTTTATGGGAGCATGAGCCGCTGCCCAGCGCGGAGCTGGCGAAGCTGTGCAAAGAAAGGCTCGGCTGGAGCCGGACGACGACGTATACGGTCATCCACCGTCTAGGCGAGCGCGGCATCGTAAAAAACGAAAACGGCCTCGTCTCCTCCCTCGTCTCCAAGGACGAGGCGCAGGCGGCAGAGCTGGACGAGCTGGTCGAGAAGACGTTCGAAGGCTCGCTCCCCGCGTTTATCGCGGCGTTCGCGCGCAAGACGAAGCTTTCGCAGGACGAGGTCGACCGGCTGCGCGCCATGATCGACGGCTATGAGGAGAAGCGGCCATGACAAATCTTTTTCTCGGCTTTCTCAACCGCAGCCTGTCTGCGGCGGTTCTGATTTTTGCGGTCGTGCTGGTGCGGCTGGCGTTCAAAAAAGCGCCGAAATGGCTGCTGTGCGCCCTGTGGGCGCTGGCGGCGGTGCGGCTTTTGTGCCCGTTCTCGATTGAAAGCGTGCTGAGCCTCATTCCGAGCGCGGAGCCGGTGCAGCCGGAGATCGTGTATTCCGCCGCGCCAGCCATCACGAGCGGCATCCCGGCGGTCGACGCCATTGTAAATCCGCCCTTACAGGCTGCATTCACGCCCGACCCCGCGCAGAGCGCGAACCCGCTGCAAATTCTGACGTGGCTTGCCGCGTGGGTCTGGCTCGGCGGCTGCGCGGTGCTTGTCCTGTACGCGGCCATTTCCGCGCTGCGCCTGCGGCTTCGTGTGCGCACGGCGGTGCGGCTGGAGGGAAACGTGTTCCAGTCGGAATTCGTCCCGTCCCCGTTCATTCTCGGCGTGATTCGGCCAAGAATTTATCTGCCCTTCGGGCTGGAGCCCGGCGCGCAGGACATGGTTCTGGCGCACGAGCGCGCACATTTAAAGCGCGGCGACCAGCTCTGGAAGCCGCTGGGCTTCCTGCTCCTGACGGCATACTGGTTCAACCCCGTCTGCTGGCTGGCGTATGTTTTATTCTGCCGCGATATCGAGGCGGCCTGCGATGAAAAGGTCGTGCGCGAGCTGGGAGAGAACTGCAAGACGGCCTATTCCCGTGCGCTGCTGCAATGCAGCGTCCCGCGCCGGATGATCACGGCCTGCCCGCTGGCCTTCGGCGAGACGGGCGTGAAGGGCCGCATCAAGTCCGTTTTAAATTACAAAAAGCCTGCGTTCTGGGTCGTGCTGGCGGCGGTATTCGTGTCCATCGCCGTGGCCGTGTGCTTCCTGACCGACCCGAAGACGGACGCAGAGCAGCCGGAGGAAGAGCCGCCCGCTTCTTCTACCGCAGACAGCCCCGCAGAGGCAGACAGCACGCCCCCGACAAGCGCGTTCTTTTCCAGCATACAGGACTACGCCGAATATTATATCGCGCAGGTCATTTTGCCGGAGCCAATCGAATACAAGGTGCTGACCGACGGCGGATTTGAGACTGTAACAGATACGGTGCAGGACGCGCAGATGGTGAACCTCGATCAGCTTGCATCCCTGTCCGGCCTCGACCCGGAGGGAGACTTGCAGCTGTGGAGTTACAAAATTGCGATCGCGCCGGAAAATGCCGACGGGCGCACCTTCATGCTGGGCACCGATACCGGCCTGTCGTATATCGGCGGGCAGGAATATCTGGTGGACAACACCCGCTATCTCGTGACCGTCACCTATCGCAGCGAAACGCAGGACTACCGCCTGCTCGGCTGGACAAAGGACACGGACGGCACGGCGCTGGCCGTGTATGAACAGTCCGGGCGCTTGACGGACTATCTGCGCGACATTTACGCCGCGACCCATGGTGCAAATAATATACAGGGCTATTTCTATCCGAGCTTCTATAACGGCAGGGCCGTTCATATTGACGCGTACTTCTCCACCTTCCCGGACGAGGCCGGAGGCTGGGGCGCGTATCTGCCCACGACCGGCTGGGAATACGACGAGCAGGACGACCTCTGGCGCAGCACTTACAGCACCGGCTCGACGTTCGCCGTCCGCTATGTTGAAAAGACGATCACCGAATGCTCCGCCGGTTATACCGCGCGCGGCTGCATCAGCGAGGTAACGCAGCGCGGCGAGACGATCTGCGTCGAGGCGGGCGAGCAGAACGAGATGGTCTATCTCTGCGGCGTAAAAGACGGCTGCTATGAAGTCACGATCCGCTGGCCGCACGGGGAGGATGAAGCCGACAGCTCCGGCTATAACCCATATTTACAGGCACGCTATGAAGGGCAACTGCTAAAGCAGATGGCCGCGAGCTTTACCGCCTGCGCAGGCGCTTCCGTGACGCTGGGAAGCGCGGACGGATACACGTTCCGGCTCGAAACGGAAACAGCCTCCTGCCCGGAGGGCAGGACTGACTGCACGCTTGCGCACACGAAAACGCAGCTTGTCTGTGAGGAAAATGGGCAGGTGCACCCGCTCGGTGCGCCGCTGCCGGACGGTGCGTGGTGGCTGATCGACATCAACGCGCCGAAGGCCCGCTTCGGCTATCTGGAACAGGATCTGCACACAGGCCGCTTTTCAAGCGGCAGCGACCGGTTCGATCTGACACGCTGGCGCTCTGACGACCGCGTGGAGATGTATACGGACGCATCGCTGTCGGGCGACCCCATCGCGCTTCCCGATGCGGCAGAGACAGACCGTTCTCTGCCGGTGCAGCGCTGTGAGCTTGTGCTTCCGAACGGGGTCTTCCCCGGCATGGATTACGCAGCCGTTCTGCAAAGGGCGGCAGCCTATCAGGGCAGTCCCGTCCGGAAGGGCAAAATGCGCGGGGACAACTTTACGGTCGACGGCGTGAGCTATCAATTTACACAGCACAGCGACGGCACCGTCCGGCTGGATGCATGGTCCTGCGAGGACGAGCTGCTCTACGGCGGGCCGGGAATCGGCTCCTCGCCGGACTTCCTGCGCGGCATTCAGCTCGGCGACAATCTGGACCATGTTCTAGCCGCGCTTCCCGCTGCCGATTGGACGCCGGAGCAGGAGCGGAAACAGTTCCTCTACGGCAGTTCCGGCGACGCGCTCTGCGCGTGGATCTGGTGGGATCATAACGGCTTTTATAAGATCGACATCGACTGTGGGGAGCTTTCCTGCATCATTCGCACCGGCACGGACGGCCTTGTCCGCAGCATCAGCGTCAGCGGCTGAAACGATTGCGCTTGCATTCCGCGCCGCCTGCGGTATAATATAAAGAAAAACCGCAGGAGGAACACCCCTATGATCGCTCTCGCTTGTGACCACGGCGCGCTTGATCTCAAGCACGCCATTATGAAGCATCTCGAACAGCGCGGCCTTGCCTATAAGGACTTCGGCTGCTACACGAAAGAAAGCTGTGACTATCCCGACTTTGCGGGCCCGGCGGCGCAGGCCGTCGCCAGCGGCGAATGCGACCGCGGCATTGTCTGCTGCACGACCGGCATCGGCGTGTCCATCACGGCCAACAAGGTCAAGGGCATCCGCTGCGCGCTGCTCGACAACCCCATGTCCGCAAGGCTCACCCGCGAACACAACGACACGAACATGATGGCCCTTGGCGCAGCCGTGACGGGCGAAATGCTGGCCCTTGAGATCGTCGACGTGTGGCTGGACACGGCGTTCTCCGGCGTCGAACGTCACCAGCGGCGCATCGACAAGATGATGGCCTACGAGCATGACTGAGCTTACCCGCCTGCGCGCGCAGATCGAGGCGTTTGCGCCTTATAACGAGCAGGAGGAGGCCGACCGGCGGCAGATGCTGGCCGACATGGACTGCTTCTCCGATCTCCTTACGCGCGAAAACGCTACGGCGCACTTTACCGCCTCCTGCTGGATCGTAAACCCGGACAGGACGAAGGTGCTTATGGCCTATCACAATCTCTATCAGTCCTGGGCCTGGCTCGGCGGACACGCCGACGGGGAAGCCGACCTTCTTTCCGTCGCGCTGCGCGAGGCAAATGAGGAATCCGGCGTGCTGGCCGCGCCCGTCTCCCCGGATATCTTCTCACTCGAAATCCTGCACGTCGCGCCGCACGTCAAGCGTGGAAAATTCGTCTGCGCCCACCTGCATCTGAACGCGACGTATCTGCTGGAGGCCGACGACAAATCCCCCATCCGCTGCAAGCCGGATGAAAACAGCGCCGTCCGCTGGCTTTCCGCGCAGGACGTTCTGCCGTCCGTCTCCGAGCCTGCCATGCGCCCGGTCTATCAGAAGCTCATGGAAAAAGCCGCCCGGCAAACCTGAGCGGCAGGAATCTGCGAAACAGCCTCCCGTTGTCATGCCATGCATGAGAATGGGAGGCTGTATTTTGAAGGAAATGCCGGAGAGAATGCGCCTGCAAACATGAAAAACGCTCCTGCGGCAATCAAGACCGGGGTTCCCGCCGCGGCAGGATTACCGGGACCGCAGGAGCGCAAACACAGCCTTGGACGGTGGACATCCGGGCGAAACGCCCAAATCGGCCGGTGTCTCATCAGCTGTATTTATCACCAGTGTTTCCGACGATACCGATGTGCCCGCCCGAAGCGGATCAACAGGCCGAAGCCCCCCCGGCAAACACGTCCCAGACGCCCCGTATAACACTGGCTGTGATCTCACTGCACCACAGTTTCCGGGCGCTGTCAATCAAATCCAGAAAGAAACCAGCGCAGCAGCCCGTGCCGGGCCGCTGCGCTTATGCTTACAGACTTCCCGGATGGCGCGGGATGTACGTGCCGATGGGGCCGGTCTTCATTTCGCCGTGGTCGACGGCGAGCGTGCCGCGCAGATAGACCTGTGCGATGGAACCCCTGGTCTTGAAGCCCTCATAGGGCGTGTAGCCTGCAGCGGAAAGCTGCGTCTGCGCGGTGATGACCGTGTCAGCCTCAGGATCGTAGACGACGATGTCCGCGTCGCTGCCGGGCGCGATCACGCCCTTGCGCGGATATGCGCCATAGAGCCGGGCGGGGTTTTCAGACAGCAGGGCGCACATCTGCTCCTTTGTGATGCGGCCTTCGGCCACGCCTGCGGTATAGAGCAGCTCGCCGCGCGTCTCCACGCCGGGAAGACCGCCGGGGATCTTCGTAAAGTCGCCGCGTCCGGCGTCCTTCTGTTTCAGCGTAAAGCTGCAATGGTCGGTCGAGACGGTCTGGATGCTGCCGTTGGCAAGGGCCTTCCACAGAACCGCCTGATCCTCCTTCTTGCGCATGGGCGGCGCGCAGATATAGCGCGCGGAGGCGGAATAGTCCTCCTGATAATAAACGCTGTCGTCCAGCAGCAGGTAGTGCGGGCAGGTTTCGACATAGACCTTCTGGCCGCGCTCACGCGCGTGCATAACTTCGAGCAGCGCCTCCTTCGTGCTCAGATGCACGATCACGATGGGAACGTCCGCGACCTCCGCAATGCGCAGCAGATGGGCCACGGCCTCCGCCTCAAGCGGATTCGGGCGGCACTCGGGATGGGACGACGGGGCCGTCTTCCCTTCCGCCTTGTGCTGCGCGATCAGCGCGTCGATCACGCCCGCGTTTTCGCAGTGAACGCCCGCGATGCCGCCGTATTTTTTCAGCTCCAGCAGCGCGGAAAACAGGTCCTGATCGCCGATCATCATGGCGGGATACGTCATGTACATCTTGAACGATGGGATACCGGCGGCAAACATGGCCGGAATTTCATTTTTGATGCCCTCGTTCCAGTCGTCAATGGTCATGTGGAAGCTATAGTCGCAGCTGGAGCGGCCGTCAGCTTTTTTGTGCCAGAGATCAAGCCCGTAGCCCAGCGTCTCGCCCTTATTCGGGCAGGCGAAGTCAATGACCATCGTCGTACCGCCGTGGATGGCGCTGCGCGTGCCGGTGTTGAAGTTGTCGGCGGTCGTGGTGTTGCAGACGTCGAGGTCAAAATGCGTATGCGCGTCGATAAAGCCGGGGAAGAGCAGCTTGCCGCGCACGTCGACGACCTTTGCGTCGTCCACTGCCAGTCCTTCGCCGACAGCAGCGATCTTCTCGCCGTCCACCAGCACATCCGCAACGCGGGAGCCTGCCGCAGAGACGACCGTGCCGCCCTTGAGCAACGTTTTCATAACCAAATCATCCTTTCTTGTATCGGAGTATCGTTTTCAAAAAAATCAGCGCACGCCGGTCGAGCCGAAGCCCCCCCGGTCGGTGTCGGAAAGCGTGTCGCATTCTTCAAAGCTGATGGGCGGCTGCACCTCATAGATGCGGAACTGGCAGATGCGGTCGCCCTTTTCGAGCACGGTGTCGCGCGTGGCGTAGACCGGCAGCTTCCATTCATCGTTCGTGCCGCAGTAGCTGTTGTCGATCACGCCGACGGAGTTGGCCTGCAGAATGCCCCAGCGCTTGAACGTGGACGAGCGCGGGGCCGTGCGCGCCTCATACCCCTCCGGCAGCTGCATCGACACACCCAGCGGGACAAGGGCATACTCCCCCGCGTGAAGCTCCATGGTCTGTGCGCAGCACAGATCGATCCAATCGCCCTTGCTGGTTTTTTGCAGACGGGGCAGATCGTCGGAAAAATAGTGGATCTTGATCACAGGCATAGACTTCCTCCTACTGCCGCTCGTCCCAGAGGACGACGGCTCCGGTTTTCAGGCTTGCAGGCACGTCGATCAGCCGCTGATTGGACGAGCCGCGGAAGCGCAGGTTCAGATTTTTGAGGTTTGCAACGAACGGCCCGTCAACCAGCACGTCGAGATAGGACAAAAGCTCCTGCGTGACCTCCCACGGGCCGAGCTTTTTTGCCAGAATGTCGCGGTCGAAGAGATAGCCCGTGAACGACCAGATGGATTTTTCGGGATAGGCCGCCCGGATCCTGCGAGAAAGCTCCAGCAGCCCCGGCTGGTTCTCCGGCTCAAACGGTTCGCCGCCGAGATACGTGATGCCCCGGATATAGCCGGGAGCCAGCAGGGCGAGAAGCTTGTCCATCACAGCCTCATCAAACGGCTCGCCGCAGGCAAAGTCCCACGTTTCGGGATTGAAGCAATCCTTGCAGTGGTGGCGGCAGCCGGAGACGAACAGACTGACCCGCACGCCGGGTCCGTTGGCAATATCGCAGTTTTTGATCGCCGCGTAGTTCATTGCAGCACCCTCCCCTTTTCTTTTTTCTATCGTATCATGCCGCCGGGAGGTTTGCAAGCGGGACGCTGTGTTTTTCGGCAGTTTTGCATCTTGCTTCCACCGGCTGGATGTTGTAGAATAGAAAAGCGTTTTGTGTAAACGAAGGAGGCGGGCGGATATGAAGTACATCGCGATCTGCGGCACTGTCGGCGCGGGAAAGACGACGCTTTTGCAGCGGCTCACAGCATATTTCGGCCCGCGCGCCGCGTTTCATGAGGAGCGCCCGCAGGACAACCCCTATATCAATGAATACTATTCCGATTCCAAACGCTGGTCGTTTCACTCGCAGGTGAGCTTCCTCTCGCTGTATTTTGACGACGAGAAGTGGCGGCCGGAGGTCGGCGACACCGAGTTTTTCTTCTTTGACCGCGCGTTTCTGGAAAATCTGGTCATCGCGAAATACCGCCTGAACCAGCAGGATCTGACGCAGGACGAATTCGGCATTCTCTGCAAGCTGGCGCACGGCATCGCGTCGCTGATGCCGCCGGTCGACAAGTATCTCTATCTCGACTGCTCCGTCAGCACGATCATCGAGCATATGCGCCAGCGCGGGCGGGAATACGAGGACGATCTCGACCTCATGTATGTGTACGAGCTCAAGGAGCTTTACGACGAATGGGCCAAAACCCTCCCGCCGGAGCGGACGCTGCGCATCAACATGGACGGCGGGGAATACGATCTGAATGAGATCGTGCGGTTTTTGGAGGCGTGAGTATGCAGAAGCAGGATCAGCCTGTTGCGTTTTTTGACTCCGGCCTCGGCGGGATCAGCGTCCTGCGCGAGACGGTGCGGCTGCTGCCGCAGGAAAACTATCTGTACTACGGCGACTCGCTCCACGCGCCCTACGGCGTCAAGAGCGAAGCGCAGATCCAGGCGCTGAGCCTTGCGGCGGCGGAGCATCTGGTAAGCGCCGGAGCCAAGGCCATCGTCGTGGCCTGCAACACGGCAACATCCGCCGCCATCGGCCTGCTGCGGCAAGTCTACCCGGACATTCCCGTGATCGGAACGGAGCCTGCGCTCAAGCCCGCCGTAGAAAAATACCCCGGCGGCAGGATTCTGGTCATGGCTACACCCATGACCATCAAGCAGGAGAAATTTCAGGCGCTCAAGCACCAGTTTGACGACCGCGCGCAGATTATCGGCCTGCCGTGCGAGGGGCTGATGGAGTTTGTCGAGCGCGGAGAGCTGCGCGGGAGCGCCGTGGAGGCGTATCTGACCGAAAAGCTCGCGCCGTATCTGCGCGAGCCGGTCGACGGGATCGTGCTGGGCTGCACGCACTATCCGTTCCTGACGGGCGCGATCCGCAGGATCGTCGGGCCGGGGCCGGAGATCATGGACGGCAGCCACGGCGTCGCGATGCAGCTCGAACGGAAGCTTGCGCAAAGCGGTATGCTGCGCCAATGCGGCGAACCGGGAACGGCGGTTTTTGAAAATTCCCTCGACGAGCCGGAGATCTTAGCCCTCAGCCGGGCACTGTTCCGGTACCGGGATGAATAAAAGCACACGCGGCGTCTGAATGTTCGGACGCCGCGGTTTTTATGTCGGTGCAACTATGAGGTTCAAGCATTCCCGGCAAACCCAGCGGAGCGGTTCGACGGGAAAGAGGAGGAAACGTGCTCAGAGAATAAGAGGCTTCGCGCATAGCGGGGACTCGTTCCGTCGAGGCCGGTTCCGACGAGTCTCCGGCGGCCATATCTTTTCTCTCGCAAGAGAAAAGATATGGAAGAAAAGAGTGCTTGGACGCGTTTGGTGCCTGCTGCGGGTACGTTTCAGGCAAGCCCTGATTTTTAGCCGCTGCGAACACACATATTCACCCTACGGGCGCTATGGTACGCGCCGCCTGTTACGGGACGCCAGATTTGTGAGCAGCTGCCCTTGAATGGCTGCGGTAAAAACGCTCTGCATTTGAAATTTGCCGGGCAGTACGGATTCGCCGGAAGACTTTCGTACCTCACCATAAACCCGCGGCGGCCGGGCTTCCCGGCCGCCGCGGGTTTTCAGATCCATTCACACGCGATCTGCGCATCCTTCGCGAGGAGCGCTGCGTATTCCGCCATGCGCGTCTGCGCGCTGCGCAGTGCGTCGGGTGCCTGTCCGGGCACGCCGAAGACGGGGTAGAATACGTGACGGCTTTCGGCCCGCGCACACGTTCTTTCGTCCGCACCGGCGATCATGCTGAAGATGATGCCGCCCGCGTCGCGTCCGGTGACGTCTCCGGGGTAAGTGTGGACCTCATCGCCGCGCAGGCCCGCAAACGGTTCCCTGGCTTCCGCCTGATACAGCTCGACCGGCCCCATCAGGCGGTCAATGTCGTGCGTGCCGCAAAGCACGTGCGTTTCCAGCTCGACCAGAAACGGCACGGCGGTCACGGCGTTCCAGCGCGGGAACTCCCTGCCCTTGAGCAGCACGGACTCGAACTGCATCATGACAGGGTACGTCTTCTTGAATTTCCGGAAATAGCGGAAATACGGGTTCTGCCCGAACACGTCCGCGCGGACGTACTCCCGGTATTGCTCCCGCAGCGCGGCGACGTGCTGCTCTACCATATCGTAGAAGCCTGTCTCATCCCACTGCGCCTTGTCCGGGTACTGTACCTCGACCCATGCAAACGGGACGCCTGCGCTCTGCATACCATTCTCTTTTGTGATCTGTACCATGTCTGATGCCTCCCGATCCTGTTTTTCTATACTATATAACATCGGGAACCGGCGCTGTCAAGCGTTATTCGGCAAGCTTCCTGCCCAGCGCGCGGCAGGCGGCAAGCGCCTCGTCGTCCGGCGCTTCGCAGCAGATGACGCTGTCCGATACACGGTTGATCCCGGCAGCTCCGCAATCTTCCTCCCACGTGCGCATCCATTCGCCATCGCCCCAGCCATAGGAGCCGAACAGGCCAACGGACTTGCCCGCAAGCGCCGATTTCACCGCGTCGAACATCGGCGCGAATTCCGTCTCTTCCAGTTCCTCGGCGCCCATCGCCGGGCAGCCGAGTGCGGCGGCGTCCAGTTCCTTCACTGCATCCGCGCCGACGTCCGCAGGCGTCCAGACGGCGCACTCCGCGCCGGCCTCGCGCATGCCCTCCGCGACGGCGTTTGCCATGGCCTCGGTGTTGCCGGTGCCGCTCCAATAAATGACTGCTGTTTTTTTCATAATCAGGACTTCCTTTCTATTCTGTCTGCGACCGCCAGCCGGTCCAGCTCCACGCCGGAGCGCCAGCGCTCGCAGTAGGTTTGCGTACATTTTTTATAGCGGTCGAATGTCTGCCGCGCCTGCCGTTCGTCGCCGTAGACCTTCCACACGCCCGTGCATTTGGCGTTTGCCGCGTGATTCTCAATGAATCCCTTGACATCCTCCGGCGGATAGCTGAGAAACAGGCCGACCTCGTGCGGGAATTCCGCGCCCTCGCGCATACGGCGCACCAGCCGCGCAACGCATCCGCCGCAGCTGCCGCAGGGATATCCCGCGTCCGCCAGAAGCGCCTTTGCCGTCTGCGCGCGCAGATCACGCTGCAGCGCCGCCGGACGGTAGAGGTACAAAAGCGCCTTCCCCTCGGTGAACCGCAGCGGCAGCAGGCACAGCCCGCGGGAAAGATAGTGCCGGTTGAACGCGCGGATCTCGCGCAGCAGCACGTCCTTTTCCGTGCACGGACACGGGAACAGGCTGCCGGTCTTGATCCCGGCCAGCGTCGGCGCGGCCTGCCGCACGACCATTTCTTCCGACATCAGCAGGCTCCCTGCACCGCGTATTTGTCCAGAATGCCGCGCAGCGCGGACAGAGAGCTGGTGTGGCAGCGCTCGATGATCGTCCCGCGGCCCTTGAGCTCGCTCAGCGCGCCCTGCACCATCTTGTGGGACATGGTATTGGTGAAAAAGATCGTCAGATCCGGGCTGCCCAGCTTGTTCCGCAGGCCGCCGGCGGGCTTGGTGAATATCTTCGACTGACATTGGTAGCTTTCGCAAAGCTCCCGGTAGCGGCGCTCCATACATTCGTTGCCGCCAAGAATTACAACGCTCATAGGCTCGTCCTTTCGGTTTGAAATTAGTTAGATATCTCTAACCTCAGGATACAGTACACCCATTTTCCGCCTGTCCTGCGGACTGCGGCAGATTGGACTGCTTCCACCCGTTTGGTTAGAGAACCTTAACTGCTTGCACAGATCATACCATACTTTTCCCCGATACGCAAGAAAAATTTACGCGGAACACAAAAAATCTGCCCGGAAGCGCGTTAGCGCTTCCGGGCATGGGCTGACGGAAAGCAGTGATTTTTAGAAATTCACGGCGAATTTGCAGGTTCCTGGCCCTTACAGGAAGCGGCTGTATCACGTCGCTCAGATCACCTGACCGTTTTTCAGCTGCAATTGGAGCTTGTCGGCGATGAGCGCGATAAACTCGGAATTTGTCGGCTTGCCCTTTGTGTTCGAGACGGTGTAGCCGAAAAAGCGCTGGAGCGTTTCGAGATCGCCTCTGTCCCACGCGACCTCGATGGCGTGGCGGATGGCGCGCTCGACGCGCGACGGCGTGGTCGCGAACGTCTTGGCGACCTGCGGGTACAGGACCTTCGTGATGGCGTTGATGACGTCCATGTCCTGTACGGCGATCATGATCGCCTCGCGCAGATACTGATAGCCCTTGATGTGCGCCGGAACGCCGATCTCATGGATGATAGAGGTGACCATTGCCTCGATGTTGACCTCCTGCCGCCGCTGGGCGTTTTGACGGAGCTGACCGTCGATCGCGGTCATCTCGTGGATGCGCTCGGCCACGGCGTCCAGCTCGCACGGCTTCGTCATGAAATACTGCACGCCGAGACTCGCCGCCATGTTGGCGACGTATTCCGTCATAAAGCCCGTCAGCACCAGTGCTGCCGGCGGCTTGTCCATCTCACGCGCCCGTTTCAGGACCGCGATGCCGTCCAGCTTCGACAGCATCAGATCCAGTACCAGGATATCCGGCTTCGTCACGCGCATAAGCTCTGCCGCGCGCTGCCCGTCGGCTGCCGTACCGACGATCTCATAGCCGGGAACCTGTTCCAGACGGCGTTTGACGTGATCGCAAAACTCCTCATTTCCATCTGCGATCAGAATTTTGACACGGTTTTCCATTCTTGACCTCTCCTCATAATATGGTTTGTGTCAGACACTGACTTTTTTATCGCTGCGACATCATGAATATAGCACATTCTGGTAAATTTTTCAATTTCTTTTCTGCAATATTTTCCAGAAACTTCTCGATGTCCTTCGACATAATACTTTTAAAGTAAAGAAACCGTTAAAAGCCTGATATAATCATAAAAATGAAAATAAATTGCAATATCTTTTTTGGTCTTAACTTCCATTGAAATTATATGTCTGCTTGTTCGCTGCGTCAAGAGCATCCCGCATTTTTCTGCATTTTTGTCAAATCACCAGAATAATTTTTTGCATCTTGCATAAAAAATCCAGATCCCGCGCAAATACGGGATCTGGATTTCTTCTTATTTTTTCCATTTCAGGCATCTTGCGGCAGGGTGCTTCCTTCCGCCGTGAACGTCACGACGCGCATGGGAATGTCCTTTCCGCTTGCCGCGACAGCCTGCCGCGCGGCGTATTCCAGCCCACCGCAGCACGGCACCTCCATGCGCGTAAGCGTCACGCTGCGCACGTCGTTCTCCGTCAGGATCGCCGTCAGCTTTTCCGCATAGTCCGCGCGGTCGAGCTTCGGACAGCCGATGAGCGTGACGCGGCCGCGGATAAAGTCCGCATGGAAGCTGCCGCAGGCGTAAGCCGTGCAGTCGGCGGCGATCAGCAGGTCGCAGCCGTCAAAATACGGCGCACGCACCGGTACGAGCTGCAGCTGCACCGGCCAGTTTTGCAGACGGCCCGGCTGCGCGGGCGCGTCCTGTCCGGCGGACTCCTGCGCAAGCGTCCGTACCTGCGTCCCGGCGCAGCCGCAGGCCAGCCTGTCCGGTGCGCTTGCGCCCGGCTTTTTTGCCGCCTGCACGCCCCTGACCGCCTTCTCCGTCAGCCGTTCGAGCTTCGCTTTTTTGACAGCCTCCTCATCATATGCCGCCGCTTCGCGCTCGATAAAGCGGATCGCATCCACTGGACAGACCGGCAGACAGTTGCCAAGCCCGTCGCAGTAATCGTCCCGGATCAGCTTTGCTTTTCCGTCTATGATGGCGATCGCGCCCTCGTGGCACGCCTGCGCACACAGGCCGCAGCCCGTGCAGGCCGCCTCGTCGATTTCGATGATCGTCCGTTTCATGCTTGTCCCTCCTGCTGCTTTTGGGCCTCCAATCTCGCGCGCCGCTCGGCGTCGGCCTTTTCCTGATTGCGCCGCGCGATGATCATCAGCTTCTCATACGTCTCCTCGCCCACGCACTGCTTCGCGTATTTGCACCACTGCACGCAGCTGAGCTTGTCGTTGTACACGATGAAGCCGCAGTTATCGCAGGCGACCTCCGTGTCTGTGGAAAAAATCTCGATCGGATTGCCGCAGTTCGGACAGATCCGGTCCTCAATGGTCGGCGTTCTCGGCTTGCCCTGGCAGCCGTCCATGATCATGCTCATCATCCCCTTTTTAAGTAACTGCTGATCCAATCGTCAGTTACTTGACTTTCTGGTCATAGTATAGGATACTGAAGAAAAAATGTATGTTGTTTTTCAAACAAAGGAGATTCAAATTATGGATGAACCGAACATTTTGACCGAATGTGCGCTGTTCCGGGGCCTGCGCAGGGCGCAGATCCGGGAGATGCTGCCGTGTCTGTCCGCGCGGCAGGCCCGCTTCCGGCGCGGGCAGTTCCTGCTGCGGGCGGGAGACAGAGCCTCATCCGCCGGGATCATCCTGTCCGGCGAGGCCGAGGTCCTGCAGGAGGATTTCTGGGGCAACCGCAATCTGCTTGCCGCCGTTGGGCCGGGCGAGCTGTTTGCCGAAGCGTTTGCCTGCGCGCACGCCGTTTCCCCGGTGAGCGTGCAGTGCACCACGGACGGGAGCGTTCTGTATCTGAACGTGCGCGCCGTCTTCTCCCCCTGCGAAAAGGCCTGCGCGCAGCACAAAACGCTTTCGCAGAACCTCATCCGGGTGCTGGCAGAAAAAAATATGCAGCTGAATGAAAAGACGGGTTTTCTTTCCCAGCGCACAACGCGCGAAAAGCTGCTGGCTTATCTGTCCGCGCAGGCACGCCGGGCCGGCAGCGCCAGCTTCCGCATCCCCTTTGACCGGCAGCAGCTGGCAGATTACCTGTCCGTCAACCGCAGCGCCATGTCCGCTGAGCTTTCGAATATGCAGCGCGACGGCCTGCTCCGCACCGACCGCAGCTGCTTCACGCTCTGCCAGCCGGAAGATGCACCCTGACACGCACGCAAGGGGAGCGGCTCACGCCGCTCCCCTTTTGCGTCATGTAGCGCTGTCAGCAGCCGCAGCCGGTGTCGCAGCCGCAGGAATTGCCGCAGCCATTGCTGCCGGTGCCGAAGATCAGCAGAAGGATGATGATCCACCACCAGCTGTTGCCGAAGGCGCAGAATCCGGACTGATTACAAGACATAACAAGACCTCCTGAAAGATAACGTAGCGTTTGATCGCTCGCTCATTCCATGTTATGCAGAGGTCTGAAAATGGTGACGGCTACGCAAACAGCTCGTCGAGCGTTCCGAAGGAATAGCCCATCTCCTCCCATTTGCTCAGCAGCGTGTCCAGGATCCGCGCGTTCGTCTGCGACGTGGAGTGCAGCAGCACGACCGCGCCCGGATGGATGCGCGGCAGGAGCTTGGAAAACGCCTGCTCGTCGGTCGGCTGGTTGTCCTGATACCAGTCGACGTAGGCCAGCGACCAGAATACCGTCCGGTAGCCGAGCTTCTGCGCCATTTCAAGATTTTTTTCGCTGTAAATGCCCTGCGGCGGGCGGTAATAGCGCGGCAGGTCCTCGCCGGTCGTCTCCCGGTAGAGCGTTTCGAGGCTCGTCAGCTCCTGATTGAAGGCGGCTTCGTCTGAAATCTTCGACATATCATAGTGGTGGTACGTGTGGTTGCCCACGATATGCCCCTCGCGCAGCATGCGGCGCACAAGCTCCGGGTTCTGCTCGATGTAGTTGCCCACGACGAAGAACGCCGCCTTGACGTTGTGCTTCGCCAGCGCCTCCAGGATCGGCTCCGTGCAGCCGTTTTCATAGCCTGCGTCAAAGGTCAGATAGAGCTTCTTCTGTGTCTCATCGCCGAGATAGACCGCGTCATAGCGCCGCAGCGCCTCCTTTGACGCGTTGCCGGCGGGCGGCTGGCCCTCCGTCCGGAAGCTCAGGCCCCACGACCCGGTTTCGATCGACCGGCTCTGCTGAAACAGCAGCGGCAGAACGGCGCAGAACGCCAGCACCGCCGCCAGCGCCAACGTCAGTCTGCCGTACTGCCGGAAAAATCGCTTCATAAAACATCACCCCTGTCCATCCTTATGCGATGGACAGGGGGATATGCCTTTTATCCGCCGTAATCGTAGCCGTAGCCGTCAAAGTCCGGCACTGTGAATTCTTCCTCCTGCCCGGACTGGCCTTCCAGCTCGTTCTGCGCCTGCTGCTCGGCCTCGTTGATCTCCTCCTCGCCGGGCCGCTCGTCGAGCGTGAGCGTGACCTCGATCTCCGCGCCCGCGCGGTAGAGCTTCAGCTTGACGGTGTCGCCCGCCCGATGCTTGGAAAGTGCGGAGACAAGATCGGAATACGCGTTGATCTCGCGGCCGTCAAATTCCAGAATGATATCGTGCGGCTGCAAACCGGCCTTTTCCGAGCAGCTGCCTTCCGTCACGGTCACGACCTGCGGTCCGGAGGGCAGGCCGTAAATTTCCGCAACCTCTGCGTCGAGATTTTGCAGCGTGACGCCGAGATAGGCCCGGCCGCGGACGCGGCCGTATTGCTGCAGGTCATACACCACGCGCAGCACGTCGTTGATGGGAATGGCGAAGCCGAGGCCTTCGATAGTCACGCCCGTCTCCGTCGTTCCGGATACCTTCGCGGTCGTAACGCCGATGATATTGCCGTTCATATCGAACAGCGGCCCGCCGGAGTTGCCGGAGTTGATAGCCGCGTCGGTCTGCAGCATGTTGATGGGTGTTCCATCAGCGTCGATCTCGCGGTCAAGCGCGCTGATGTAACCGGCGGTCATGGTGAACGTCAGATCGCCCAGCGGATTTCCGATGGCCTCGACTGTCTCGCCGACCTCGACCTCGTCGGAATCGCCGACCGTGACGGTCTGCAGGCCCTTGGCCTCGATCTTCAGAAGCGCAATGTCGTTCATGCTGTCCGTGCCGACGATGGCGGCGGGGTATTCCTCACCCGAATAGAACTGCACGACAACCGTGCCCTCGTCCGCATCCGCGACGACGTGGTGATTGGTGACGATATAGCCGTCCTCCGTCAGGACGAAGCCGCTGCCCGTGCATATGCCGGTCGTTTCCACGCCCCAGAGGTCGGCTGTGACCTGCGTGGAAATGCCGCAGACCGCGCCGATGTTCATCTTATAGACCTGCGCCGGTGTAAGCGTCTTGTCGCCCTCGTTGGACTTGAGCGTTTCCGGCAGCGGCGTCCGTTCGAGCCGGTAGGCGGCATTGCTCTGCGATTCCGGCGCTGCGGGCTGCTCCTGCTCTACGGGCTGCTCGGCCATGACGCCGACAGAGGCATTCTTTTCCTGCTCGGCGAGGTTTTTCTGCCCAATGGCGTCGATGGTCTTCGTCAGCACGGAGCCGCCGACAGCCGCAACGATCGCCAGCGCGGCCAGCAGCGCCGCGATCTTGAGTCTGGTGTGCTTGCCGCTGCGCCGGATCTCCTCCTTGGCCTGCTCCAGCGGCGGCCGGGACGGCTCCTCGGGCGCGGGTTCAAAGCTGTAGTTCATCTTTTCATCGTAATTTTCCATGGTTCTGCGCTCCTTTTCGGCGTATCTGTTCAGAAAAGCGGTTCCGGCAGATCCAGCATATGGCTCACACGCTTCAATGACAGCCTGCGGCGCATATACGGGTGGAAGCGGAAGCTGATCTCGACGAAGTCCGGCGCTTTGCCGACCTCCCCGATCGTTGTTTTGCACCCGGCCTGCCGCATGGCGGCAAGGCAGGCGTCATAGGACGGCACGGACTGCACGATCCGGCGGATCTGGGGCCAGCAGGCTTCGATGCGGCGGGGGGCGATGCCGTCTGTGATGGTGTCCGGGGTGTTGAGCTTCTGGACATCCGGGGCCAATGGGCCGTAGATGCGGTAGATCTCATCCCAATTGCAGACCTCCGGATAGGCCGTGACCTGCGGTAGGCGGGCGAGCGCTTCGTAATACCGGAGCATGATGAGCGTCGTCACGCCGACGTCCTCGCCGTGGTAATTGGGCGTTTTGCCTTCCAGCAGCTCCATGCATTCCCAGAAATGGGCCATGATATGCTCCGTGCCGCTGCCGGGGCGGGAGGTTTTGGTGAAACTCATCGCAATGCCGGTCAGCAGGAGAGACTCAAAGATTGCCGCTGCCGTTTTTTCATCGCGCTTTGTAACGCGTCCAGCCATGGCGAAGATCTGGTCGGTCGCCCGCCGCGTCAGGGCGGCGACGCGCTCACAATAGGATTCCCCGGTCAGAAGATTCGATACCTGCCAGTCGATGAGCGCGATATATTTCGAGATCATATCGCCGAAGCCCGCGGATTTAAGCTCTGCCGGAGCGTCCGCGAGAATTTTCGTGTCGCCGATGATGACCTCGGGGCATTTTGCGGGATAGGTGATCTTGAAATTGCCGTTGACAATGGGCGCGGAATAGGACGCGAAGCCGTCCATCGAGGGGGCTGTTGCGAACAGGCACAGCGGCACGTTATGCCGCGCACAGGCAAGCCTGCACGGGTCATGGACAGACCCCGTGCCGACGGCAAGCACGCCGTCCACGCGGTCAAAATACCCCTCGATCTTCTCCACGTCCTGCATGGTCGCGACGCGGATGGACGGCCAGATATGGCGCAGGACGGTAAAGCCGGACAGGGAAGCCTCAATGCCGTCCGCAGCGGCAAGCGTCTGCTCGTCCGCCGCCAGCAGGAGCCGGGGGCCAAAGCCGTTTTTCTTCAGGATCTCGCCGGCCTCGGACACAAGCCCGCTGCCAATCTCGATATCCCGGATGGCACATTCATGCGCCTGCCCGCAGGCGCAGTTCTGATAGCTGTCGATCAGCGTGTGGAAATCAGTCATGGGGGTTCTCCTACGTTTATACTTTATGTGGCTGCATGGATTTTCCAGCGGACGACTGCTTTTCGCGCCTGCCGGCTGTCCAAGCGCTCAACCGTTCGGGTTCGGGGTATCCAGCATGGTCTTGCACGCGGCAAGGACCTTTGCGGCGATGGGCGCGGCTGTCTGGCTGCCGGAGCCGCCGCGTTCGGCGAAGACGACGAACGCGAGCGGATATGCCTCATCCTCCACGAAGCCCGCGAACATCGCGTCTGCCGGGCCGTTTTCGCGCTCCGCCGTGCCGGACTTGGCGCAGACCGTCAGACTGCCGAACTGCCACGCGCCGTACTGGTTCACGACCGCGCCGCGCATCATCTTTCCGAGCGCTTCGGCTGTTTCTTCGGACAGCAGCCGCCCGGTCGTCTTCGTTTCCGCTTCATAGACCGTCTGGCCCGCGCGGGAAATTTTCTGCATGAGATACGGCTCCGCCGCCTCTCCGCCGTTTGCGATCACGCCCATAAAGCGCAGGAACTGGATCGCCGTGATCTGGTCGGTGTACTGGCCGATCCCGGCCCAGGCGACGCTGCCGTCGTCCGCGTCTGACAGATCGACGGTCGACCGGGCGGTATAGCCGTCGCAGGTGAGCGTTCCGTTGAGGCCCAGCTTATCGCAGGCCGCCTGCAAAGCGTCCTTACCGAGGGCCGAGGCCAGCTCACCGTAATAGACGTTGCACGAATGCGCCAGCGCCTCCGGCATGGCAAGCGTCCCATGGCTGGACATACAGATGATTTCCTGTCCGCCGATGATGGTTTTCCCGGCGCAGGTATGGGTTCCGGCCTGCGCGGACGCGCTCTGCTCCAGTGCAGCAGCGCTCGTCACGAGCTTGAAAATGGAGCCGGGCGTATAGGCCGCGTCAAAGAAGCGGTTGAGATACACGCCGTCATACGCGCCTGTCTCGTCGCCCGCGATATCGGGGATGTTGTCGGGGTCGTAGCTGGGACTGGTCACAGCGCACAAAATTTCGCCGGTTTTATAGTTATAAACGCCGACTGCGCCGTGATAGCTGCCGAGCGCCTGCAGGGCTGCTTTCTGCACCTCGGCGCTGATGGTGAGTCTTGCGCTGGCCGTGCCCTTGGATGCTTCGTTCAGGCCGGTAATTTTATCGTAGCCGATCATCTGCTCGGCGAAATTGCCCAGCAGCGGCGCGCTGATATAGCCGTAGCGGTCGCCCAGCAGATGGACGGTCGCCTCGCGCACGGCTTCATCGGCACTGTACACGCGGCCATCCGTTGTATTCAGGATGCGTACGCCGGAGCGGTCGTAAATTTTGCCGCCGGTGAGATTCGTGCCGGTATAGACGTGCGGGCTGCCGGAAAACGTGACCCATTTTTCGGCGTTTGCCGCGTATTTGACGCAGAAGGCCAGCGTCCCCACGGCAAGCACAACAGCCAGAGCCAGCGCGAACAGCGCGCGGCGCGATACCTTTTTCATTTGCACGCCTCCTTTCCGGCAGGACGCTGCCAGACGGCATCAGGGTCCTCCGCCGCAGGTTCCTTAGCAGCCTCCTGTGCGTCAGGCTCCTCCGGCAGCGGCGTGACGCCGTGCGGGACGCGGATGGCGACAGAGGCGTTCTGCCGGGTATCGGCTGCCTTGATAAAGGCCAGCAGGCCCCAGACGCAGACCATGCTCGACCCGCCGTTCGATACGAACGGGAACGTCACGCCCGTGAGCGGCAGGAAATCCGCCATGCCGAACACGTTCAGGATCGTCTGCGTGACCATGACCGTCACAGCCGCGCAGGCACCGATGGTATAAAAGCAGCTTCTGCCCGCAGGCGCAGAGCGCACGACGAAGCAGGCCAGAACGACAATGCACGCGACCATCAGAACAGCCATGATGAGGCCCCATTCCTCCGAGACAAAGGCGAAGACCAGATCGGTGTCCGATGCCGCGACATATTTGAGCCACCCCTTCCCCGGTCCGAGGCCGAACAGGCCGCCCGATGCGATGCACATCATCGAGCGCGTCTGAGAATACCCGGTCGTAAGCGCGTAGTCCCACACATGGCCCCATGCCTCAAAGCGGTTTCGCGCATAGGGCAGAAAGCGCAGCACCAGAACGCCCGCGAAGCCCGTCGCGGCGATGGCCAGTGCAATCGTCGCAAAGTTGCCGGAGCGCAGGAACGCGATGACAAGGAACGCGACAAAGAAAATGATTGCAGTTCCGAAATCCTTCATAAGCGCCAGACACGCGCAGATCACGGCGGAATAGGCGATGAACAGCACAATATTGCGCTTTGCCATCAGCCGCGAGAGCGTGGACGCGCCGACATAGATAAAGCAGACCTTGACGAACTCCGACGGCTGGAACGACACGCCGCCCAGCTGAATCCAGTTGCGCGCACCGAATTTTTCCACGCCGAAGAGCAGGTTGAACGCCAGCAGACCGATGCCCGCAACAGCCGCGAGATAGCGCACGGCCTTCGCCCGCTCCAGATCGCGCAGCGACCAGCAGACGACGAGGAACGCGCACACGCCCGCAACGATTGCCAGAAGCTCCTTGACAAGGCTTTCCGGCGCGGAGCTCGACACGACGGCAAGGCCCATCGTACACAGGAAAAACGCCAGCGTCTCGGCCTCAAAGCCCGTTCTGCGGAACGCACGAAGCGCGAGATACAGCGCCCATTCCAGCCCGATCAGCCCGCCGAAGGCGGTCAGCTCCAGCGCAGGCTCGCAGCCGCCGAGGATGAGCTGAACAGCCGTCAGCAGCTGGAACAGCGTCAGAAGCAGCAGCGTCGGCACCTGATGCACGGCATGGCCGGCCCGCGTGCGGGTCCCGGCCTGAATGCGCTCCTGCTCCTTTGTCAGGGGGATGAGCGTAAAATTCACGCCGCCCATCGTAATGACGTCGCCGAAGCGCAGCGCGGACAGCGCCGTCTGCTTCCCGTTGACGAACACACCGGATTTGGAGTGCGCGTCCGAGATTGTCCAGCTGCCGTCGTCGTAGCGCGTTAAAACCGCATGGGTGCGCGAGACGGTCGGGTAGCCGAGCTGCACGTCGCAGCCCGCGCCGCGTCCGACGAGACTTTCCCAGTGCGTGACGGGGATGTGCGCACCGTCCGGCGTGGTCAGCCACGCCCAGACCTCCGGCTCCGGCCGGAACGTCAGCAGGCTCACCGCACAGCGGATCAGGATTCCCAGCGCAAGCACCGGGAACAGATAGCACAGCCATGGAACGGGCTCAAATTGTGAAAAAAACATAGTCAGTGCATCCTGCATGAGAAATTCTCCATGTACGGGCGGTTACGGTGCGGCGGTTCTGTCCTCCTCCGGAAGGTCGGCGACCTCGCTGATGGAGCGGTAGGCCGTCGTGTCGGTGGTCAGGTTCTTTTTGCGGAGCTTATTGTTGATGGAATCGGAAATGAGCATATAAATGATTGCAAACACCGGCACGCCCAGGATCATGCCTGCGAAGCCGAAGAGGCTGGCCGCGATGGTGATAGACGCAAGCACCCAGAAGCCCGAGATGCCGACGGTGTTGCCGAGGATCTTCGGCCCGATGACATTGCCGTCCACCTGCTGCAGGACCAGAATGAAGATGACGAAATAGAACGCCTGCAGCGGGTTCACCAGCAGAATGAGGAACGCGCACGGCACAAGACCGATGATCGGCCCGAAGAACGGGATGACGTTCGTCACGCCGATGACCGTGGCGATCAGGGCCGGATACGGCATCTTGAGGATCAGAATGCCGATATAGCAAAGAACGCCGATGATGGCCGAGTCGACGATCTTGCCGATGACGAAGCCGTTGAACACCCGGTAGATATTGCGGCCGAGATAGAACACGTGATCCGCGCCCTTCGGCGAGAGCAGCGCGACGATGATCTTCTTGCTCTGCGCCTGAAACGTCTCCTTCGACCACAGGATATAGATCGACGCGACGAAGCCGATGAGGAAGTTCATAAAGCCCTTGACAAAGGCGACTACGGAGCTTGTGAGCGTGGTCAGGAGCTTCTGCACGTCCTGCAAAAACGTCGTGGTGATCCAGTTGTTGATGAAATCATAGATCTTGCCGAGCGCCGAGTCGACATAGCTCTGGATCTCGGGGTTGTCCTCGAGGATGTTCGTGACCCAGCGGTCGATGCTGGTATAATACGTCTCCGCGTTGTCCACGATCCCGACGACGCTCTCATACAGCTGCGGCAGCAGCATGGAGAAGAACGCGTATAAAATCAGGACTGCCACAACAACGCTGACGAAGATGCCCGCCGCACGGCTCAGATTGCGGATGAGCGCGGGCTTCCACTTTGTCTTCTGTTCCAGCAGCGGCAGCAGGCGGCTGTCGACGAAGCGTACGATCGGGTTCAGAAGGAACGCGATCACCACGCCGAAGATCAGCGGCTCCAGAATCATCTCCAGCGCCGTCAGCACACCGAAGAAACCCGGCAGATCCGTAAAGATCACGACGAGCAGAATGCTGACAAAGATCACGACCAGCGCCGTCAGCCCCCATTTGACGTATGGCTTGTCTCGATGTTCGTTCATACGCGATTCTCCTTTTCCCAGTTATCTATAAAGTATCATATTCGACAGAAAACGTCAATTCAGAGATTCCCCTAGGGTGTATCTGAAAACTCATGATGTGACCGGCAGCGAGGGATTTTTGCGTTGCGCAAGACATTTTTTCGCAGGAATACTGACGTATTTCAAGGAAAAATGACGCGGCGCACCGCAAAAAGGCCCGCTGTCCGGGTGCGTTGGGAGTTTTCAGATACACCCTAGTGCGCGCAGCAGTGCAAGCTCCTGCGCGTAGCCCGGCAGCTCGTTCGGCGTTTCGAGGATCATGGGCAGACCCCGCAGGGCCGGGTGGTGCAGAATACGCCGGAACATTTCCAGCCCCAGACAGCCCTGCCCGAGCTTTTCATGCCGGTCCTTATGCGCGCCGCAGGGGTTTTTGCTGTCGTTCAGATGCAGCGCCTTCAGCCGGTCAAGGCCGATCACGCGGTCGAATTCAGCCAGCACGCCGTCCAGATCGTTTACAATGTCGTATCCCGCGTCCGACACATGGCACGTATCGAGGCACACGCCGAGCAGCTCCCCGCACCGGCAGGCGTCAAGAATCGCGCGCAGCTCCTCGAACCGGCCGCCGACCTCACTTCCCTTGCCGGACATCGTTTCAAGCAGAACGGTCGTGTGCTGCTCCGGCCGGACGACCGCATCCAGACACGCGGCGATCAGCTCGATCCCGGCTTCAACGCCCTGTCCGACATGGCTGCCGGGATGGAAATTGTAGAAGTTTCCGGGCGTCAGCTCCATGCGCTGCAAATCGCTTTCAAAGACCTCGCGGGCAAATTCCCGCGTCCGCTCGTCCTTGGAGCACGGGTTCAGCGTATACGGCGCATGGGCCACGACGCGGCCCAACTGCCCGTCCTGCTGCATCTGCACGAGCACGGCGGCGTCCGCCGGGTCAGCACTTTTTGCAGCACCGCCGCGCGGATTGCGCGTAAAAAACTGAAAGGTGTTCGCGCCGATGGAAAGCGCGGTCCTCCCCATCGCGGCATAGCCCTTCGACGAGGACAAATGGCAGCCCAGATACAGCATAAGCGGCCTCCTGCAAGCGTATTTTTTATAGTTTATCACGTTTTTGGAAAATCCGCAATTCCACTTGCTCCCGGCGCGAAAAATCTGTACAATAAATATACCACTACTGACAGGAGGCGCGGACGATGGGACGGACGGAGAATCAGAAGCTGAAGCTGCTGTATTTAAAGGAGCTGTTCGAGCGGCAGTCGGATGAGGAGCACCTGCTCTCCATGCAGGACATTCTGGACGCGCTCGCCGCGCAGGGCATCCGGGCCGAGCGCAAGAGCGTCTACGACGATATTTTGTGCCTGCAGCAGTTTGGCATGGATATCGTGACGGTCAAGGGCCGGAACGGCGGGTATTTTCTTGCCTCGCGCACGTTTGAGCTGCCGGAGCTGAAGCTGTTGGTCGACGCGGTGCAGTCGAGCAAATTCCTGTCGGAGCGGAAGTCCATGCAGCTGATCGCCAAGCTTGAGACGCTTGCCAGCGGGTATGCCGCCGGGAGCCTGCGGCGGCAGGTCACAGTCGCCGGACGCGTCAAGACCATGAACGAGAGCGTCTATTATTCCGTCGATCTGCTGCACGAGGCCATCCAGAAAAACAGCCGCATCACGTTCCGCTATTTTGACTATGATCTGAACGGCTCCCGCCGCTACCGGCCGGGGCTGTATACTGCCAGCCCCTATGCGCTGTGCTGGCAGGATGAAAATTATTATCTCATCGCGCATTCCGAGCGCCACGGGCTGACGCATTACCGTGTGGACAAGATGGCCTCGATCAGCATGACGGGCCAGCCGCGCTATATGGACGCGCAGACGCGGGAGCTTGATCTGACCGAATACGGCAAAAACGTCTTTGGTATGTTCGCGGGCAGCCGGGAGCAGCTGCGGCTGCGCTTTGACCGGTCGCTGGCGGGTGTTGTGATCGACCGCTTCGGCCGCGGGACCCCATGCGTCCCGGATGGGCCGGACGCGTTTATCTGCACGGTCGAGGTCGCGGTGTCGCCGAACTTTTTCGGCTGGCTTGCCTCATTCGGCGCGCGGGCGCAGCTGCTCTCCCCTGCCCCCGTCCGGGAGGCGTTCGTCGCCCTGTGCCGGGCGGCAGAGGCGGCAAATACCTGAACTGAACGCAAAAACCTGTTTTTTTGTAAATACTACTGGAAAAATCCGCGCAGATATTGTATGATAGAAGCCGGAATGCAACAAGAAGCAAAATGAGTTTTCCTGCGAGGCAAATCAATCCCACACAAACGCAGAAAAATCCCGATTCTATGAACAAAGGAAGGAATTCATATGGAACAAACCAAACTGAAGGCGCTCGAGCTGAACGCGGCAAAGGCGCGTCTTTATGGCGTCCAGATGGTGCACGACGCGGCCTCCGGCCATCCGGGCGGCTCGATGAGCTGCATGGACGTGCTGACGTACCTGTACTTTGCCGAAATGCGCGTCGATCCCAAGAACCCGCATGACCCCGGCCGTGACCGCTTCGTCATGTCTAAGGGCCACTGCTCCCCCGCCATGTACCCGGTGCTGGCGCTGCGTGGCTTCTTCCCGGTCGAGGATCTCAAGATGTTCCGCCGCATCGACGGCCATATGTCCGGCCATGTGGAAATGAAATACGTCCCCGGCGTCGATATGTCCACCGGCTCTCTGGGCCAGGGCATCTCCGTCGCCGTCGGCATGGCGCTGGCCGGTAAGGTCGCGCAGAAGGACTACCGCGTTTACGCCATTCTCGGCGACGGCGAGGTCGCCGAGGGTCAGGTCTGGGAGGCCATGATGGCCGCCAACAAGTACCACCTCGACAATCTGTGCGCCTGCGTCGACGTCAATGGTCTGCAGATCGACGGCGAGACGAAGGACGTCATGCCCACCGAGCCACTGGACAAGAAGTTCGAGTCTTTCGGTTGGCACGTTATTAAGATCGACGGCCATGACTTCAATCAGATCGAAGCCGCTTACAAGGAAGCCGAGCAGACCAAGGGGCAGCCCACCATGATCCTCGCAAAGACCGTCAAGGGCAAAGGCGTGAGCTTTATGGAAAACAACGCGGGCTGGCACGGCAAGGCGCCAAACGACGAGCAGTGGGCGCAGGCCAAAGCAGAGCTTGAAGCGAAGATCAAGGAACTGGAGGGTTAAAAAATGGCTGAGAAAATTGCAACCCGTGAAGCATACGGCAAGGCGCTTGCCGCGCTGGCCGAAAAATATCCCGACCTTGTCTGCTTCGACGCAGACCTCGCAGGCGCGACCATGACGAAGTATTTCAAGGCCGCCTGCCCGGAACGCTTTTTTGATATGGGCATCGCCGAGGCCGATATGGTCGGCGTCGCCGCCGGTATGAGCCTGTGCGGCTTCAAGCCCTTCGTCAACACGTTCGCCATGTTCGCAGCCGGCCGTGCCTGGGAGCAGGTCCGCAACTCCGTTGCCTACCCGCACCTGAATGTCAAGGTCGTCGGCAGCCACGGCGGTCTGTCCGTCGGCGAGGACGGCGCGACGCACCAGTGCATCGAGGATTTTGCCATCATGCGCGCCATCCCCGGTATGCTGGTCCTGTGCCCGTGCGACGGCAACGAGATGCGTCTGGCCGTTGAGGCACTCGTCAATTATGAAGGTCCGGCCTATATGCGTCTGGGCCGTCTGGCCGTCGAAACGGTCACGGATTCCATCCCCGGCTACAGGTTTGAGCTTGGCAAGGGCGCAACGCTGCGGGACGGCACCGACGTGACCATCATCGCGGTCGGCATGAACGTGCAGATGGCGCTGGCCGCTGCTGACAAGCTGTCTGCCGAGGGCGTTTCCGCCCGCGTCATCGATATGCACACCATCAAGCCGCTCGACACCGAGCTGGTTCTGAAGGCCGCGAAGGAAACCGGCGCGATCGTCACCACCGAAGAGGCCAACGTCCTCGGCGGTCTTGGCGCGGCAGTCGCCGAATATCTGAGCGAGAATTATCCCGTGCCCGTCGTCCGCCACGGCGTCAACGACGAGTTTGGCCGCAGCGGCAAGGCTCCGCTGGTGCTCGACGCCTACGGCGTCAATGCCGACGGCATCATCGCCAAGGTCAAGCAGGCGCTGGCCATGAAGAAATAAGCAGAGCATACAAACAGCCGCCCCCGGTTCCCACCGGGAGCGGCTGTTATGATTCCTCCAGCAGCCGGTCGAGATCGGCGACGGTTTTGCAGTAGAAATCGCAGTTTTTCCGCATGAACTGCTCGATTTCCGGGATATCATTCGCCCAGCCTGCGGCGGCGAAGGGAACGCCTGCGGCGCGCGCCATGTCGTAGCCGGGCTTCAGATCGTCGACGACAAGAAGCTCCTGCGGCTCAAGGCCGAAGCGCTCCATGATCTGCTCCAGCGGCCAGGTGTTCGGCTTGCGCTGCTCGGGCGGCTGCTCCCAGCCGAAGATGATATCCGGCTCGGGAAGATCGTTTTCCCGGTAATCGCGCTCAATGCTCCCGCGCATGGAGTGCGAGACGACGGCAATGTACCCGCCCGCGTCCTTGTGCCGCCGCAGAATTTCGCAGATGCCGGGATAAGCGCTCGGCACGCGCGTGCGCACCCAGTCCTGCCAGAAGCGGAACTCGCCCTCGAGTTCTTCCTCCGAAAAGCCGAGCTCACCGGTGAACAGCGCCATGATGCCGGGGTCAAAATTTTTGCGGAAATAGTCCTCCAGCGTATACGACGCCTCCGGGCGCACGAGCTTTAAATAGGCGAGGAACGACGGAAAGTGAATGGTGGCGGTGCTGTTGACCGTGGTGTCGTCATGATCCATGACCAGACATCTGAAGCGCAAGAAAGATCCCTCCTGTCAGTCTTTTCTGACATCATACCAGCAGAAGCGGCGCTTCGCAAGGAAAATCGTCAAATCTTATTTTTTTATGAAGAATTGCTATTTTCAGAAAGCTGTGCTATCATAATCATGAATATACTGCGCGAAGTCTATCCTCGTGCTTCGCAGCCCCGAACACAATCATGGAGGTACGGCTATGAACAAAAGAAGAAAGCAAAGCATCTGGCTGCGCAGAAATCTGCCGCTGCTGATCGCGGCCGCAGCGCTCGTGCTGCTGGTGCTCATCATTGTGCTGGTCGCGCGCGGCTGCTCCAAGGGCAGCGACACGGTGATCAGGGCCAAGGCGTTTTCCACCGGCACGACCATCGAGCTGCCCCTGTCCGCCGAGCTGAACGAGTCGGATTTCGTCTCCTACGGCGGCTACCAGTTCACGACAAAGAAAAAGCTCAGCGCGCTGAGCAAGCTCATCACCAAAAATAACGAGGGCATCACCGCCGAGACATATACCAACAGCTACGGCGAGTGCGGCGTCTATACGAAGACGAACGAATCCGGCGGTACAGACAGCTGGTGTCTGTATGTCAAGGACCCGAAGAACACCAATGAAAAATGGTACTTCTTCATGGGTGAGCACCGCGAGATCGCGCTCGATTCCGGCACGCTTGATCTGCTCCTGCCGCTGCACCTTATCACGGACGCGTCGCTGCGCGATACGATGTTCGCAGCCGTCCAGCCCGGTACGCCGTATACCTGCGGCATCGACAAGCTGCCGGACGGGCAGACGCTCTCCGGTATGTTCCGCGCATTCTATGAGGCCTCCGGTCTCTACACCGTCACGACCAGCGACAAGGGCTTCACGCTCGTCCCGCGCGGCGGCGCACAGGAGCTGATGTTCCAGTTTGACGAGCAGGACGCGAACGGCCAGTTCATGATCACTGTCCCGCAGGCCGCCGAGCCGCAGCCCAGTACCAGCGCCGTTGTGACCTACGGCAGCGACGATCCCGTGTCGCTGTCCGAAAGCGACGCGGCGGCTCTGTCCACCGTGCTGCTGCAGGCCAACTATAAAAAGACCGGTAAGACGGCGGATTACCGGTACAGCGTCGATCTGGGCGGCCAGATCTACGAGGTCGCGCTCGACTGGAAGGACAACACGTGGAACGGCTCTGTGCGCTATAACGGACAGGTCGCCATGCTCGTCACCAAGAGCAGCTGCACCATCGCGTCCATCTTTGCCTCCAACCATCTCGGCGGCACGCCGGAGCGCGACACAGCCAAGTGGCCTGCCGACGTGCAGGAGCTTGCCATCACGCCGAAGGCCGAAAGCATGGCCACGACGAACGATGTGAACGTGCGCTCCGCCCCGTCGACCAACAGCGAGGTCTTCATGACCATGCCGACCGACACGGTCGTCGCTGTCACCGGCGTCTCGGACGAGACGGACGACGGCGCCTGGTACGAGATCTGGTACAACGAGGTCTGCGCGTACCTGAACGCCAAATACGTCAAATCCATCAGCAGCGCCGCAGCCAGCACGAACGGCTGATCGGGCCGCAAGATTATCAGCCTGTAGGGGCCGGCGACTCTGCCGGCCCCTGCTTTTTTCTGTGACGCACTGGCGCGGGAGCGCCCCTCCCTTGAGCAGGAGGGCCTGAAGGGATTCGAACGCGGCAAATTTTTGAGCGCTCTGAATCCTGCAACAAACGGAACCCAGCGCCCCTTTTCTCCCCCATCTTTTCCGGCAAGGCGGAAAAGATGGGGCCGCCGGAGGCGTCCCGGCAATGGAATCAAAAAACTCCCGAAGCATTCGCTTTTTACCGGTTTTATCTTGCGGAATCCTTGGCTGTGCGGTATGATAGACAAATAAAATTCAGGCAGAAGCCATTGCGCGTGAAAGGAGTATCATCATGAGTACTGTCAGCAGAGAAGCATTTGAAAAACAGGACGCGTTCGGGATCGGCGCGCCGAACGACGCGTATGCGCAGTATTTTACCGGCCAGTCCTATTTAAAGCCGCTGACCACGCCCGGCGCCTGTCCCGTCTTTCTGGCCAACGTGACCTTTGAGCCGGGCTGCCGGAACAACTGGCACATCCACCACGCGAGCAGGGGCGGCGGACAGCTGCTGATCTGCACGGCCGGAGAGGGCTGGTACCAGGAGGAGGGCAAGCGCGCCGTGAGCCTGACGCCCGGCATGGTCGTTACCATCCCGGCAGAGGTCAAGCACTGGCACGGAGCGAAGGCGAACAGCTGGTTCAGCCACATCGCCGTCGAGGTTCCCGGCGAGAACACCCGGAACGAATGGTGCGAGTCGGTCTCGGATGAAGTATACACAGCGCTCGGATAACGGAGGATACGATGGGCTGGGATGTTTTGCTGTTTGATCTGGACGGAACGCTGACAGATTCCGGGCCGGGGATCATGCACGCGGCTGAGACCGCGCTGGGATCGTTCGGGATCACCGGTCTGTCCGAACAGGCGCTGCGGCAGTTTGTCGGCCCGCCGCTGGTCGAGTCGTTTGCCGTCTATCTCCCGCAGGCGGATGTCCAGACGGCCATCGACCGCTTCCGTGCATATTACCGCGAGACGGGCTGGCTCGAAAACGAGCCGTATCCCGGCGTGCGGGAATGCCTGCGAGCGCTGCGGGCGGCGGGAAAGCGGATGTACGTCGCCACGTCCAAGCTGGAGAGCATGGCGCGGCAGGTGCTGACGCATTTTGATCTGATGCAGTATTTTGACGGCGTATGCGGCGGGATCGCCGACGACCCGGAGGCCGGGAAGAAGGTCAACGTCGTGCGCCGCGCGCTGCGCGAGGCAGGCTGCACGGAGTATTCCCGCGCCATTTTGTCCGGCGACCGGGAATATGATATTTACGGCGGTCACGCGGCGGGAATCCAGACCGTCGGCGTGCTCTACGGCTACGGCAGCCGGGAGGAGCTGGAAAAGGCCGGTGCGGACGCGCTTGCGGAAACGCCGGAGGCGCTGCTGGCGCTTCTGCTGTGATTTTTCCGGTGAAGCCGCTTGTAAACAGGCGGCTTGTGTGATAAACTAAACCAGTTGTGTAAAAAACCAGAATGATTTGGAGGGCGACCCATGTAGCGGCTGACGATTCAATCAAAAACAAACTGAATTTGGAGGAACATACATGGCATCCCTGAAAGAAGAGATCTCCCGGCGCAGAACGTTTGCGATCATTTCGCACCCCGACGCCGGTAAAACGACCCTGACAGAAAAATTCCTGCTCTACGGCGGGGCCATCGCGCAGGCGGGCGCGGTCAAGGGCAAGAAAAATTCCCGTGCCGCCGTATCCGACTGGATGGAGATCGAGAAGCAAAGAGGCATCTCGGTCACATCGTCCGTCATGCAGTTCCAGTATGAGGGCTTCTGCATCAACATCCTCGACACCCCCGGCCATCAGGACTTTTCCGAGGACACCTACCGCACGCTCATGGCGGCGGACTCCGCCGTCATGGTCATCGACGGCGCGAAGGGCGTCGAGCCGCAGACCCGGAAGCTCTTCAAGGTCTGCGCCATGCGCCATATCCCGATCTTTACCTTTATCAACAAAATGGACCGCGAGGCCCGCGACCCGTTTGAACTGCTGGACGAGCTGGAAAACGAACTCGGCATTGAAACCTACGCCTGCAACTGGCCCATGGGCTCCGGCCGGGAGTTTCAGGGCGTGTACGACCGCCGTTCCAGCCAGCTGATCTTCTTCTCCGGCGTGTCCGGCAAGAACCGCGCGGACAAGATGGAAATTGATCTGTACGACCCGCAGGTCGCGCAGCTCATCGGCGAGCGCCGCCATCAGCAGCTGATCGACGATGTGGAGCTGCTCGGTGCAGGCCGCGAATTTGACCTTGAAGAAGTTCGTGCGGGCAGGCTTTCGCCCGTGTTCTTTGGCTCGGCACTGACGAACTTTGGCGTGGAACCGTTTCTGGAAGAATTTCTGCGCATGACGCCGAGCCCTCTGCCGCGCGAGGCCGACTGCGGCGTGATCGACACGTTCAGCCCGGACTTTTCTGCGTTCGTCTTTAAAATTCAGGCGAACATGAACAAGGCCCACCGCGACCGGCTGGCCTTCATGCGCATCTGCTCCGGCCAGTTCCAGCGCGACGCGGAATATTATCACGTGCAGAGCGGCAAGAAAATGCGCCTGTCGCAGCCGCAGCAGCTCATGGCCTCCGAGCGCGAGATCGTCGACGAGGCCTACGCAGGCGATATCATTGGCGTGTTCGACCCCGGCATTTTCTCCATCGGCGATACCATCACCGTGCCGGGCAAAAAGTTCAAATTCGGCGGCATCCCGACCTTCGCGCCGGAGCACTTCGCCCGCGTCAGCGCCAAGGATTCCATGAAGCGCAAGCAGTTCCTCAAGGGAACCGAGCAGATCGCGCAGGAGGGCGCGATCCAGATTTTCAAGGTGCCGAATTCCGGCATGGAGGAGGTCATCGTCGGCGTCGTCGGCACGCTGCAGTTCGACGTTTTCCAGTACCGCATGAAGGCCGAATACGGCGTCGACCTGCGTATGCAGCAGCTGCCGTATGAGCAGCTGCGGTTCATCACGAAAGCGCCGGTCACGGATCTCAAGGATCTGTACCTGTCCACCGACGCGGAGCTTCTCGAGGACTACCGCGGCCGGAGCCTGCTGGTCTTCGCCTCGCAGTGGTCGATCAACTTCATCCTCAAACGCAACCCCGGCCTCGAATTGTCGGAAACGGCGCAGTAAGCGCGGGTTCAGGCTTCAAAGGCTCCCTCTCTTATTTAGACGGGGGAGCCTTATTTGTTTGTTCAAATCCATTTTATTCCGGATTTTCAGTGTCTGCCCCTACCGGCTGCTTCTGATTTTGGTCAGGGTTTCCTTATGTCTGCGGAATCTCCCCAAATACCCGGCGCACACCGAGCCTTCGCAGGAGGTTCAGCTTTTCCCGGCAGGTCTCCTCCGTGTCGTACAGGAAGACGTGCGCGTCCCCGTCTTCGTCCCGGAAAAAGCAGTAGCGGCAGACAAGCTCCGGGGAGAAATGCGATGGGTGCCGCGCGGTCAGCGCGTCCGCCGCCGTTTCGTCAAGCGGCGTTCCGACACCGGAGGGGCATGGGACGGGGAACAGCATCCGGATGGGCGCGAGATATACCCAGAGCCGGTCCCCCCAGACCGGGAGCAGCCCGCGCAGGTATCCCTCCAGACTGCCGCCGGAGACCTGCGTGTCGCACCAGACGGCGGGCGCATCCGGCGCGGCAGTCTGTACGGGCTGCAGAAGCCGCGTGTCGCGGCAGCCCGGCGCTTCGCAGAACAGATATCCGCCGTCAAATTCCGCAGGCGGCACAGCGCCCGGCGCGAGCAGGTACAGCTCCGCGGCGGGTTCTCTCTTTTCTTCATCAAAGCCCGCAATGCCGCATTTCAAGGCAGAACCGGGCGGAAATGGATACAGAATCATGGACAAGCCGCCTTTCCTGTGATATAATGCTATGTATAAAACTATGAGATTGCAGGAAAAGCTATGCCGTTTTCATTTTTGCCCCGCATGATCTACCCGCATCTGACCGACGTGCGCGCCGAGGATCTGACCGCGCGCGGCGTCTCGTTCCTGATGCTGGATTTTGACAACACCATCGTCCCCTACACGACGAGCGAACCGACGCCGGAAATGGCCGCGTGGCTGGGAGCCATGCAGGCCTCCGGGATCGGCCTCTGCGTCGTGTCAAACAGCAGAAAGCCGCGCGTTGTGACCTTCTGCGAGAAATACGGGCTGGACTGCATCACGCACGCGAAAAAGCCCTTTTCGCGCGGCATCCGCGCGTGTCTGGCGCGCTTTTCGCTGGAACCGGCCCGCTGCGCGCTCGTGGGCGATCAGATCTACACGGACGTACTGGGCGCAAACTGCGTGGGGGTGCAGTCGATCCTGATCTCGGCAATTCATAACCATACCATATGGCTGAAGCTCCGGCACGTGGCCGAGCTTCCCTTTATTGCAATCGGAAAATGGAGGATCCAACATGAAAAACATTGAAAAGTACCAGAAGCTCATCGCAAAGGGCGAGGTCGACGCGCTGCTGCTGACCTCGAAGCACAACCGGCAGTATGCCGCGGAATACTGCATCGCAGAGGGCGTCGCCGTCATCTGCAAGACGCAGAGCTATTATTTCACCGACTTCCGCTATATCGAGTCGGCGCAGAAGAACCTGCCGGGCTTTGCCGTGAAGATGGTCGATACGGAGCACCCGTACACAAAGCTGATCAACGAGGCCATCTCCGACAACACCGTCAAGACCATCGGCTTTGAGGACGATACGCTGACCGTGGAGGAATATACGCTCTACAACACGAAGCTCAACGCCGTCCTGCATCCCTACGCCGCCGAGATCAACGCTCCGCGCGCAAGCAAGGAGCCGTGGGAAATTGAATACATGAAAAAAGCGCAGGAGATCACCGACCGCACCTTTGACGATCTTCTGAACGTCATCCATCCGGGCATGACGGAAAAGGAGCTGTGCGCGGAGCTGATCTACCGGCTCTACAAATACGGCTCCGAAGGCCCGTCGTTCGACCCCATCACCGTCTCCGGCCCCAACACCAGCCTGCCGCACGGCGTTCCGTCCGAGCGCGTTCTGCAGTACGGCGATTTCGTCACCATGGATTTCGGCTGCCTGTACCACGGCTACTGCTCCGACATGACCCGCACCATCGCGCTGGGCTACGTGTCCGAGAAGATGGACAAGGTCTATCATACCGTGCTCGAGGCGCAGCTGGCGGGCATCGCTGCGACAAAAGCCGGCGTGACCGGCAAGGAAATGGACGCGGCTGCGCGGAACGTCATCAACGCCGCAGGCTTTGAGGGGCTGTTCGGCCACAGCTACGGCCACAGCCTCGGCCTTCTCATCCACGAGGCCCCGAACGCCAACACGCGCAACGACAAGCCCATGCCCGCAGGCGCGGTCGTATCGGCAGAGCCGGGCATCTATATCCCGGACGAATTCGGCGTGCGCATCGAGGATGTGACCGTCATCACCGAAACCGGCTGCGAGATCCTGACGAAGAGCCCGAAAAATTTGATTATTTTATAAAATATCTTGAAAAGCCGAGCAAAATAGTGTAAAATCAAAACGCTATTTTATTTGTTGGTGTATTCTACACGTATATTGGAGGAATATTTTTATGGCTACTATTACCGCTGGCGATTTCAGAAACGGTAAAACATTTGAGATGGACGGCAAGATCATGCAGGTCGTGGAGTTCCAGCACGTCAAGCCCGGCAAGGGTGCCGCATTCGTCCGCACGAAGATGAAGAACGTCGTGACCGGCGCCGTGACCGAGACCTCTTTCAACCCGACTGCAAAGTTCGAAGAGGCTTTCATCGAGCGCAAGGATTATGAGTACAGCTACAACGACGGCGATCTGTACTACTTCATGGATCAGGAGACGTACGACATGGTTCCCGTCAGCAAGGATATGCTCGACGACTCCTTCAAGTTCATCAAGGAAAACACCCCGGTCAAGCTCCTGAGCTACAAGGGCAACGTCTTCAGCGTCGAAACGCCGAACTTCGTCGAGCTGACCGTTACCAAGGCCGATCCGGGCGTCAAGGGCGACACCGCTACCAACGTCACCAAGCCCGCGACCGTCGAGACGGGCGCGGAGATCAAGGTTCCCCTGTTCATCAACGAGGGCGAAAAGATCCAGATCGACACCCGCACGGGCGAATATCTGGGCCGAGTCAAGGGTTAATCCAAACGTCAGCGAAAGGCAAACCGCCGGAAAGGAGATTTTACGATGACGCTTTCTGAAAAATCCGCATATCTCAAGGGCCTGATGGAGGGCATGAAGCTCGACACCGAAACTAACGAGGGCAAACTGATCTCTGAGATCATCAGTATGCTTCAGGACGTGGCTGAGAATGTTTCCGATCTGGAAGAAGTCGTGGACTGCATTTCCGATGAGCTCGACTGCATCGAAGAGGATCTCGACAACATCGACGATTACCTGATGGACGACGATGACGACGAGTATGACGACTACGACGAAGACGAGGACTACGAAGACGACGAGGACGACGACGATCAGAACGAGTACGACTTCGGCAGCGAAACGCTCTATGAGGTCAAGTGCCCCACCTGCGGCGAAGTCATCACCATCGACGAGGAAATGCTCGACGAGGGCGCGACGACCTGCCCGAACTGCGGCGAAGAGCTGGAGTTCGACATGGAAGACGAGGACTCCGAAGAGGACGAGTAATCAAAATTCAAAAAACGCCGCCCGGCTGGGCGGCGTTTTTTCCTGTCGGCAGCATTCTCCATACGGCGCCAGCGGCTTATTCGGCCCACTGGCTGTACAACCCGCGCATCCACGCGGCAACATCCATGCCGTAGACCCGGTCAAGATTTGCGGGGGTCAGGACGTCGTTCGCCCGGCCCAGTGCGATCTTGCGGCCGCTGTCCATCAGCAGCGCATCCGTGCCAAAGGCCCGCGCAAGAGACAGATCGTGCACCACGCTCACCACAGCGCGGCCCGGCGTTTGCAGCCACTGGCCGATCAGGGCGAAGATCTGCTTCTGATAGATGAGATCGAGATGGTTCGTCGGCTCGTCGAGCAGCAGGAGCTTCGGGTCCTGCGCCAGAACCTGCGCGAGGAACGTGCGCTGCAGCTCGCCGCCGGAGAGCGTCAGAACCGACTGCCGCCGCTTGTCCTGCAGGCCGGTGAGCGTCAGCGCCTGCTCGACGTGCCCGGCGTCGTCCTCCTGGCTGCGGCCGAACACGCCTCCTGCATAGGCGAAGCGCCCAAGGCGCACGACCTCCTCGACTGTGAAGCCGTAGCCGACAAAGTGGTTCTGCGCCAGAACGCCGATGGCCTGCGCGCGAAGCGCGGGCTTCATGCTCCTTACATTCTGTCCTTCAAACAGCACGCGGCCCGTATACGGCGTCCCCTGCGTGATGGCGGCAAGCGCTGTCGATTTGCCTGCCCCGTTCGGGCCTGCGATCATGAGCCACTGCCCCTCGGAAACGGAAAAGGAGAGCGCGTCGACGATCTGCTTTGTCCCGTACCGCACCGAAAGACGGTCGACATCCAGCATCGGCATATCAGTGCTCCTTTCTCGACTGATAGAAGATCACCACGAATACGATCGCGCCCACAAAGCTCGTGACCACGCCGATGGGCAGCTCCAGCGGATTCAATAGAATGCGCGCAATGAGATCGGCCAGCATCAGAAAGACCGCTCCGCCGAACATCGCCGCCGGAAGCAGCCGCTTGTGGTTCGGCCCGACCAGCATCCGCGCCATATGCGGCGTAACAAGGCCGACAAAGCCGATCGTCCCGCCGATGGACACGCACACGCCGATGAGCATGGAAACCATAATGAGCAGCACGAGCTTGGCCCGCTTCACGTCCACGCCGATCTGCCGGGCGTTGTCCTCCCCAACGGCAAAGGCGTTGAGGATCTGCGCGTGCAGCAGGATGACCGTGCCGCAGATCAAAAGCGCGCCTGCCAGCACGGCGGCATTCTGATATGTGCTGCCGCTCAGGGATCCCATCGTCCAGAACGTGATGCGCTGGACCTTGTCGGCAGCGAAGGTAATGACGATGCTCATAATGCTGGAGACGAACATGGAGAAGATCACGCCGATCAGGATGATCGTGTTCGTCGACAGAGAACGGTCGAGCTTATAGGAAAGGCCGAGAATGACAAGCAGCGATAAGAACGCGAACACGATCGCCATACCCATTGTCCCCGCGAACGGCAGACCCGGCAGCGTCACGCCGAAGGCAATGGCAATGACCGCGCCGAGCGACGCGCCGGACGAAACGCCGAGCGTCGAGCCGTCGGCCAGCGGGTTTTTGAGCAGTCCCTGCATCGCTGCGCCTGCCAGAGACAACGCTGCGCCCGTCAGTGCCACGCACAAAACACGCGGCAGACGGATGGGCAGGATGGACGAGACGAGGCCCGCGGGCGGCTGACCGCCCGTGAGCCTCGCGGCAAAATAGGAAAGCGTGTCCGAAAGCGGGATGCGGACGCTCCCCACGCAGACGCAGAGGCACAGCACGGCCAGCGTCACGAGCGTAAAGAGCAGGTATTCCCAGAGCCTGAACGTTTCGTGATACCGGCGCATGCTGTGCCTCCTGTTTTCAGAGTGGTATTTCCGGATTATTCGCCGTAAACAAAGTCATACAGCGCCTTCGCGCCGTCGGCCAGACGCGGGGCCGGGCGGGACAGCTCGTTGTTCGGCAGATTGAGGATCTTGCCGTTTTTGACAGCGGTGACGTTTTCCCAACCGGTGCGGGAGAGGATCTCCTCCTCCGGTGTCGGGCCCTCGCCAAAGTACATGGAGATGGTCACGATGTAATCCGGGTTGCGCTCGAGCACCTGCTCCTCGGAGATCTCGCCCCAGCCGGTCACGTCGGCAAAGCAGTTCGTCAGACCCAGCATATTGGCGATCTCGTCCATGAACGTGCCGGAGCCTGCCGTCCAGAGACCGTACTGCAGCGGGGAGACCTCAAAGTAAACGGTCTTCGTGCCGTCCCCGGCGTTTGCCTTGATCTCGTCGAAGGTCTTCTGCATACTCTCAACGATAGAAGCGGCCTCGGCCTGCCTGCCGGTCAGCGTGCCGATCATGTTGATGGCGGTATAGGTGCCCTCGATGTCCTGCGCGTCGCTCACGACGACATGGATCCCGGCAGCCTCCAGCTGCTGCACCTGCTCGTCGGTCTGGGCCATGGTGCTCATGAGCAGCACCTGCGGCTCAAGCGCGATGATCTGCTCGATGTTCGTGTCGTAGCCGGACTGGACGGAGGGAACGTCCAGGACCTCCGCCGGATAGTCGCAGTATTCGCCGCGGCCGACCAGCAGATCGCCCGCGCCCAGCGCGTAGAGGATCTCACAGTCGGAGGCCGTCAGCGCGACGACGCGCTCTGCGGGCGCGTCCAGCGTGATCTCGCGGCCGGTCATGTCGGTCAGGGTAACGGCGGAGGCGGTGTCCTCTGCTTCCGGTTCCTCTGCGGGAGCCGGTTCTTCTTCTGCGGGGGCAGATGTTTCCGTTTCCGGAGCCGTCTCGGTCTGGATGGGTTCTTCCTGTGCAGGCTCCGTCTTCGCGGCGCAGCCGGTCAGCACGGCCAGCAGCATCACCGCCGCCAGCAGCAGGGCAAAAAGTTGATTCTTTTTCATAACAGTATCTCCTTGTTTGTGATAAAGCGCCTTCCTGCGGCATTTGTCCGTATGGAAGGGTCTATATTTTACCTGCAAACGAGAGATTTGTCAAGCTTCCGTGCATCACGGCCCGTGAGCGCCAATGCCTCCGGCGGCCCCATCTTTTCCGCCTTGCCGGAAAAGATGGGGAAGAAAAGGGGCGCTGGATTACGTTTGGTGCATCCTGCGGGTGCAGTTCATGCAAGCACCCGCTTTATAGTCGCTGCGAGCACACATACTCACCCTACGGGCGCTATGGTACGCGCCGCCTGTTACGGTACACTGAACTTGCAAGCAGCTGCGATTCAATATCTGCGGTGAAAACGCTTTGCGTTTGAAATTTGCAAGGCAGTACAGATTCGCCGCAGTCCCCTCAAAGCCTCCTCTTGCCGCGTCCCGCGCGGTAAGAGGAGGCTTTTGGCTTATCGCAGGCCTCGTTCCGGCAAGGCCATGGCTTCCCGGCGAACCCAGCATCAGCGGTTCGACGGGAAAAAAGGAGGAAACGGCCTTAGAGGATAAGAGGCTCCGCGAACAGCGGGGCCTCGTTCCGGCAAGGCCGTTTCCGACTATCCGACGCCGCCGATCCAGCGGAACCCTCTGCCGTTCGTCAGATCGGGCTGCGGGGCGTCGACAGACGTCTCCACGATTTCCAGATTCTCTGCGATCCGTTCCGCGTCGTCCCAGTCGGCACTGATGATGACGACGCAGAGCTTCTCCCGGTCGTACAGCAGAAGCATCTGCGTGGTCCACTCCTCCGGCGCGTCGGAGCCCGGACTTGAACGCTGCCAGTGTGTCTCGACCCACGACGCGTCGTAGGGGCCGATCGTCCCCTGCTTTGTGATCTCCGTCCGCGTACCGCCGCAGAGGAAGTCGCACCCGGCGACCGTGTTGGCGGACATACACTGCACGCTGTAGTCCTTCCGCACGTCCTGCACGGCAAAGAGGTCGTAGGTATAGACCACCAGCTCCCGCTCGTCCTGCGGCAGACTCTGCGCCTGTTCGGCGTCCCGCTGGGCGATCACGTCATAGGCCGTTTGGGTGTAGCCCGTGCCCCAGCCCTCCGGCAGCCAACCGAGCCGCATACCGCAGACCTTTCCCTTTGTCCGGCCCTCGGTATCGAAGCTGATGGGGTTGTTCCACTCAAACGGCGTGTCCACCAGGATCGTCTTTTTGTTTTCCTCGTCATAGCGGAGCGTGTCCGGCATGATGTAGCTTCCCGCACCGTCCCGGACCGACGCGTAATGTACGATCGCCGCCGCGCCGCACAAAACGGCGACGGCCGCCGCTGCGATCAGCACAAGGCCGACCGGCCGCCGCTTTTTCAGCCCCGGCAGCTTGGCCCTTGTTTTTTCCCAAATTCGCTCCGCGTCCGCGTCCCGGCTCAGCGGAACGGTGTTTTCCTCATAGTCCTCAAACAGGCTCTGCACAGAGATCTTCAATCTGCACGTCTCCTTTCTGTAATTCCGTCCTCAGCGCCTGCCGTCCGCGCAAAAGGCGGCTGCGAACCGTGCTGGGGTTCATATGCAGCGCCTCCGCGATCTGCCCGGCTGTCTGGTTGTAGTAATACCGGCGCAGGAAAATTTCCCGGTCCTCCGACGTGAGCGCGGCCAGCGCCGCGTTTAAAAGCGCGCTGCGCTCCTTCGCCTCCAGCAGCTTCTGCGCGTCGCGGTCGTCGACGAGGATGCAGTCCTCGTCCCGGACGAGCTGCAGGTGCTGCCTGCGCAAAAAGCTGATTGCCTGATTGCGCGCGACCTTGCCCAGCCAGCCGCGCAGATGCTCCGTCCGAAGCGGCTGCGGTGCGCGCCACAGCGCGACAAACACATCGGAGGCCAGTTCCTCAATGTCTTCTGCGGCAGCGCACGGGCCAAGCTGATTGCCGATCACAGCCGATACATATCCGCTGTACTGCCGCACGGCGGCCTCCAGCGCTGCCGCATCGCCCCGGTTCAGCCGCCGCAGAATGGTCTTGTCATCCGTATCCATCCCTCCTGTCGTTTTGTTCCTTTGAGACGTCTCACCTATATAGTCGCAGAAAACCAGAATCTGTTGCAAAGAAATACGCCGCAGCGGCTGCTGCGGCGCTTGTCTGCGTTTATCGGATGAATTCTGCCGGGTCGATGGTGTCGCCGTTGGCATAGACGGCAAAGTGCAGATGCGGTTCGTCCGCAATTTCGAGCAGAGCCGTTTCGCCAACGGCGCCGATGGTCTGCCCGGCCTCTACGCTGTCGCCCGCCGAGACGGACGGCATGACGGCGAGATTGGAATACTGCGAGACGTGGCCGTCCGGGTGGTTGATGACGACGGTCGTGCCGAGGAATTCATCGTCATAAACCGCCGTCACGACGCCTGAACCTGCGGCCTTGACCGGCGTTCCGACCGACGCGGCCAGATCGACGCCCGCGTGCGTCCGCCAGTCCTGTGTCGTGGCGTTATACTGCAGCGCGTCGACGCTGTAGGCGGCCTGCGTGCTGCCGGAAACGGGCCAGACGCGCACGTTCTTCGCCGCCTCGCGGACGGACTCGTCCGTCATGGCGGCTGCCGGAGCCGTTTCCTCCTCCGCAGCGGCGGTCGGGGCCGGTTTCTGTTCGGCGGACGGATTTTTGGCCGGATCCTCCGCGCTGGTGGCAATGGACATCGTCTCCTGCCGCAGTGCTTTCTTCTCGGCGATGGCGCCGGACACGAACAGCCAGCCCGAAACGCCTACCGCGCATACGCACAGCGCCAGAACAATGTAGTAGCCCTTTTCGCGGAAAAAGCTCCGGATCCGCTTCCGGTTCGGATGATTTTCGTTTGTTTGCATGATTTTGCACCTCCGAGGCTAAGTATGTGCCAAAAACCGGAGGATTAAACCAGCGAAGGAAAATTATTCGTGCGGGAAATTCGTCTGTAAGTAATACCGGAGAATGCGGCTGCGGGTGACGATGCCGATGAAATCGCCCTTGTCGTCGATCACGGGGACGAAGTTCTGCTCAGCGGCGACGGAGATCAGATCCTCCACGCGCGTGTCGACCCGCACGGGCTGCACGGTGCGGCGGTGCTCGATCTCGGAAATGGAATGCTCCTCAGTCTGGCGCAGGTCCATCACGCACAGGCGCTTGAGCGTCCAGAGCAGGTCGCCCTCGGTAACAACGCCGCAGTATTTCCCGCTCTTGTCCAGTACGGGCAGTGCCGCATAGCCGGAATGCTCCATCCGTTCCATCGCCTGCCGCAGCGTGTCGTCGGACTCTATATAGGCGCACATCGCCTTCGGCGTCAGGAAAAAGAGAATATTCATGCGTCGGCCTCCTTATATCTGTAGTATATCATAGCATACCGGGCGGCCGAGGGCGTGACGATTTTGTAAACTGCGCGGGCGCAGAAAAAATTTGCCGTTCCGCGTCTGTTTTTCTTGCATTTTCGCGAAAGTTAGATTATCCTAACATTCAGAAACCAACAGGGAAAGGAAATGCAGATATGACGCTTGACGAGCTTTCCGTCGGACATTCCGGCGTCATTACTGCGGTCGGCGGTGAGGGGATCCTTCGGTGCCGGCTGCTTGACATGGGTCTCATCCCGCACACGCGCGTACACGTCAGCAAAATTGCGCCCATGGGCGACCCCATGGAGCTGTTTCTGCGCGGCTATACGCTCACGCTGCGCAAGGAGGATGCGCGCAGCATCACGATTGAGGAGGACGCAGAATGATCTTCGCACTGGCTGGCAACCAGAACTGCGGAAAAACGACGCTTTTTAACCAACTGACCGGTTCAAACCAGCATGTCGGCAATTTCCCCGGCGTGACAGTCGACCAGAAATCCGGCCCGGTGCGCGGGCAGAAGGACTGCACCGTCGTTGATCTGCCGGGCATCTACTCGCTCCGCCCGTACACGGCGGAGGAGATCGTCACCCGCGATTTTATTCTCAAAAGCAAGCCGGACGGCATCATCAATATTGTCGACGCGACCAATTTAGAGCGCAATCTCTATCTGACGCTCCAATTATTGACGCTGCGCGTGCCGACGGTGCTGGCGCTCAACATGATGGACGAGCTGACCGGCAACGGCGGCAGCATCGACACGGATAAGCTCTCGCAGCAGCTGGGCGTTCCCGTCGTGCCCATCTGCGCGGCCTCCGGCGACGGGGTCGAGGCGCTGATCGAGGCGGCTGTGCGCACGGCGGAGGACAAGCGCCTGCCCGCCGTCGTCGATTTCTGCGCGCCCGGACCTGTCCACCGCTGCATCCACGCCGTCTGCCACCAGATCGAGGACCACGCGCAGCGCGCGGGGCTTTCCGTCCGCTTCGCGGCGACGTGGGTCATCGACGGCGATGAAGCCGTGCTGGAGCAGCTGCGCCTCGATCAGAACGAAAAGGAGCTGATCGAGCACTCCATCGTCCAGATGGAGTTGGAACGCGGACTTGACCGCAACGCGGCCATCGCGGATATGCGCTATACGTTCATTGAAGCGCTGGTCAAAGCCTGCGTCGTCAAGCCGCACGAAAGCAAGGAGCGCCTGCGCTCTGTCAGCGCGGATAAAATTCTGACCGGAAAATATACCGCGATCCCGATTTTTATCGGCGTGATGCTGCTGATCTTCTATCTGTCGTTCCATGTGATCGGGCAGGGACTGAGTGATCTGCTGGCTTCCGGCATTGATGCGCTAACCGTCGTGGTCGATCGGGCGCTGACGGCCTATCACCTGAACCCCGTCGTGCAGAGCCTTGTGATCGACGGCATTTTTCAGGGCGTCGGCGCGGTTCTGAGCTTTCTGCCGATCATCGTGACGCTCTTTTTCTTCCTGTCTATTCTGGAAGACACCGGCTATATGGCGCGCGTGGCGTTCGTGATGGACAAGCTGCTGCGGCGCATCGGCCTGTCCGGCAAGTCCGTCGTGCCGATGCTCATCGGCTTCGGCTGCACCGTTCCGGCGGTCATGGCGGCGCGGACGCTCCCGTCGGAGCGCGACCGCACCATGACCATCCTGCTCACGCCCTTTATGAGCTGCTCGGCAAAAATCCCGATCTATGCGTTTTTCTCGGCGGCGTTTTTCCCGAGGTACGCTGCGCTGGTGATGATCGGGCTGTATGTGCTTGGCATCCTGTTCGGCATTCTCTCCGCGCTCGTGCTCAAATCCGCCTTCCGGGGCCGTCCGGTCCCGTTTGTGATGGAGCTGCCGAATTACCGCCTGCCGAGCGTAAAAAGCGTCGCGCTTCTGCTCTGGGACAAGGCGAAGGATTTTATCGAGCGCGCCTTTACTGTTATTTTCCTTGCGACCATCGTCATCTGGTTCCTGCAAAGCTTCGATACCCGGCTGGACGTTGTGACGAGCAGCGAGCAGAGCCTGCTTGCCATGGTCGGGCGCTGGCTCGCACCCATATTTGCGCCGCTGGGCTTCGCGGACTGGCGCTGCGCGACGGCGCTGATCACCGGCTTTATCGCAAAGGAATCCGTCGTCAGCACACTTCAGATCCTGCTGGGTACCGCCGCCGTCTCGACGCTCTTTACCGCGAAGGCCGCGCTGAGCTTTCTGGTCTTTACGCTTCTGTATACCCCGTGCGTAGCGGCCATCGCCGCCATCCGGCGCGAGACGGGTTCGGCACTGCGAGCCGCACTCATTGCGCTTTCCCAGTGCTGCATTGCGTGGCTGGCCGCGTTCGCAGTGTACCATCTGACGCTGCTGCTCTGAAAACAGGAACTGCCGCCCGGCCGGGCGGCAGTTTTTTCACTTGGCGTATGTACGGACACTCAGACCTCCGGATCGAAGCACTCAAAAATCGGAATGCCGCCGGCGGCCTCGCAGGCCAGCAGATCCTCCTTCGTGCGGATCGTCCAGTCGACCTCCTGCGCGCCCCAGACGCGGACGCACGAGCGCAGGCAGTAGCTGCTGCGGTCTTCAAACTTGTACGCGATAAAGTCCGGGACCGTCAGGAAGTTCAAAAGCAGATTGCCCGCGATGAACCGCTTGTACCACGGCAGGCCCGCCTTGTCCTTCTCAAAATTCATAGAAAGCTGCCCGCGGCAGATTTCGGGGCGGAGCTTTTTCACGTCGATGAGCGCGAACGGGTCAAACGACTCGATGCAGAACTCGCCCTGATAGCTGTCCAGCCGCTCGCAGACTGCCTTGGCCAGCGCCATATGGTTGCCGCGCGCGGTCTTAAGCTCGATGATGAGCGGCGTTTCGTGCTCGAACAGGGCAAGAACCTCGTCAAAGGTCGGGATCTGCTCGTCCGTGCCCTCAAGTCGGAGCTGCTTCAGCTCGTCCAGCGTCAGATCCTCGATCTCGCCCTCGACATTCGCGCAGCGCTTCAGATCAGAGTCATGGAAGACGGCAAGCGTGCCGTCCTTCAAAAGATGCACGTCCAGCTCCGCGCCGAAGCCGCGCTCGATGGCCCGGCGGAAGGCGGGCAGAGAGTTTTCCGGGACGACGGGCTTGTCGTGATAGCCCCGGTGGGCGTAACGGTACTTCTTGAGAACCTCCCACTTCCGGTATCCCTTCCGGCACCGCAGCGCCAGCGTAAACAGCAGATCGAGCGCCAGAAGCACGATCAGGATGATGCAGATTGTCAGCATAGTTACAGACTTCTTTCTTGCTATATTTAAGATAGGCTTGAGCAGCACTGAAACCCAAAACACAAACCAGCGAAGCATTTGTGTTTTGGAAAGGAGGAAACGGGCTCAGAGGATAAGAGACGTCGCACATAGCGGCGGCTCGTTCCGTCTAGGCTGTTTCCGACGCGCCGCCTGTTACGGTACATCAAGTTTGATAACAGCTGCCTTTGAATGGCTGCTGTAAAAACGCTTTGCGTTCAAAATTTGCAAAGCAGTACGGATTCGCCGGAGTTCTGTAGGTTATGCGGACGGGGTCAGTCGTCCATTTCCTCGAACGCTTCCAGCCCCTTCTTGGCCTCGGCCTTGGCGTCGCCGTGGTGGACGAAAAGCATCGTCACAAAACTCAGCGCAACGAACAGCGCGGCATACGGGAACAGGACGCGGTAGTCGATCTTGCGCATGAGCGTACCGGCGACGATGGGCGTGACGACCTGCGCGGCCATGGAGGCCGTGTAGTAATAGCCGGTAAATTTGCCGATATCCGAGCCCTTGCACATCTCGACGACCATGGGAAGCGAGTTGACGTTGATCGCGGCCCAGGCAAGGCCGACGAGGGCGAAGACGACAAACATAATGGCGTTGATCGAGGAGAATGTCGTTGTGAGCACATAGCCGCTGGCAAAGCAGGCGGTAAGCAGGATGATGCCGCCCTGGATCGTGCGCTTGCGGCCGATCTTTGAGGCGATCTGGCCGATGGGGATGTACGAGACGATGGCGCCCGCCGTGGCGATGAGCAGGCAGGTCGATGCGCCGCCGAGGCCCTGCCCCATGACGACGTCGACATACGTCGAGAACCACGTCGTCACGCCGTTATAGCCGATGAACCAGAGCGCAATGGAGGCCAGCAGGAAGCCGAGGCTCTTTTTGACGGGCTTCGGGAGCGTCTCGTGGCCGCTGCCGTCGTCCTGCGCAAGGTTCCATTCCGGGTGCTGCTTTTCAAGCGCCTGATTTTCCGCCGTGAGCTTCGGCTCCCTGATCGTGAGGAAGAGCACGGCGACGGCGACGAACATAATGGCCGACACAACGATAAACAGCGGCTGATAGTTCACATGATCCAAACCGGCGGTCTTGGAGTTGGGATAGAGCACCGCCGCAACGCCGAGATACAGAATGCCGCCGACCGCGCCCATCAGATTGATGATGGCGTTCGCACGCGAGCGCAGCGGCTTCGGCGTCACGTCGGGCATGAGGGCGACGGCGGGAGCGCGGTACGTTCCCATGGCGACGAGCAGCAGGCCGAGGACGATGACAAATGAGGCCGTCTTGAAGCCGGAGGGCTGGGCGGCGTAGCTGTTGTCGAGCAGAGGGAGAATGTTCATGAGGATGATGGCGCAGCCGGTGCCGAAGAGGATGAAGGGCATACGCTTGCCGAGCTTCGAATGGCTCTTATCCGAGACAGAGCCGAAGAACGGCAGCAGAAAGAGCGCCAGAATGTTGTCCGCCGCCATGATCGCGCCGGAGAACGTTTCGTTCATGTGGAAGGTCTTCGTGAGGATCAGCGGCACAATGCTGTCATACATCTGCCAGAACGCACAGATGGACAAGAACGCGAGGCCAACCAGGATGGTGCGCTTGTTGTTGAGCTTCATTTCGGTTCTCCCTTTTCTAATGTATTGAGGACTTCGCGGATATTCTGCATACAATACGTCGGCTGAACGCCGTATTTCTCAATATCGTCCATCACGCCCTCGCCGGACAGGACGAAGATCGTGTCGATCCCGGCGTTCACGCCGCAGGCGATGTCGGTATACACCCGGTCGCCGATGAGGCACGTTTCGCGCGGCGAGAAGCCCGTCTGCTCCATAGAAAGCCTCGCCATTTCGGGCTGGGGCTTGCCGATGACCTTCGGGCGGCGGCCCGTCGCGGTATGGAGCATTTCGATCACGCTGCCGCAGTCCGGCGCGCTGCCGTACCATGTCGGGCAGACAAGATCGGGGTGCGTGGCGACGTAATCCGCGCCTCGGTTCAGAAGAATGCAGCAATTTTCCAGCTTTTCATACGTCAATTCCGTGTCGTAGCCCAGAAGCACAACGGAGCAATCGTCCCGCAGCGTCTCGGCGACCCGCAGCCCCGCCAGCCGGAGCTGGTTTTTCAGCGATTCCGTCCCACAGACGTAATAGACCGTCTCCGGCAAGTAGCGGCCCCGCAGATAGCGGATCGTCGCGTCCGCGCTGGTCAGAAAATCGTCGGGGAAGGCCTCGATGCCGAGGCGGGCCATCTTTGCAATATACGCGTCGGTCCCGCGCGAGGAATTGTTCGTCAGGAACAAATACCGGCCGCCGATGGCGCGCACATAGCGCAGGAACTCCAGCGTCCCGTCGAAGAGCGTTTCGCTTAAATAGATCGTGCCGTCCATATCCAGCAGGAACAGCCGTTTTTCCGCAAGAGACATGCAGCCACCTCCGAGGATCAATAAAAATCTGATAATGATTATACAGTGTTCCGCGCCGTTTGACAAGCGCCGGAGAAGGCCGTACAATACACATCAGAAAAATTGACTGAAAGGAAGCCGCAATATGCTGAAAGATCTGCACACGCTCTCGCCATATCTGGACTTTATTCATGCCTGCAGCGCAGACCCCGACTACCGTGACCCCATGCTGCTCACAGAGCAGCAGCTGCGCCGGAACCTGCTGGATGCGCCTGAAAACCCGAATACGCGCGTGCTCGGCACGTTCGAAAACGACACCGTCACAGGCGTGTTTGCACTGCTGGTGCTGGAGGACGAGAAGTATCTGGAGCTTCTGGCTGGACTTTCCCGAGGCGCGGCGGCGTATGACGAGCTGCTTGCGCATCTGAAATCGGCTTACCCCGGCTATCAGGCGGACTTTGTCTATAACCCGCGCAACCGGCTTTTGCAGGCAGCGCTCGAAGCGCTGGACGCGAAATTTGATCCGGAGCAGCAGAAGCTCGTCCTGCGGCGGACTGTCCCGTATGTGCCGGATGCGCGCATCGTGCCCTACCATCCGGAGTACCGGGCGCAGTATCTGGCGCTGCACACCGGCGACCGCTATTGGATGGGCGAACGCGTGCTGGCTGCGCCGGAAATTTTCCGCGTTCTGCTGGCGATCGAGGACGGCGAAGCTGCGGGCTATATCGACCTGACCCACAACAGCGCGGAAAACGAGCCGTATGACCTGTTTGTCCGTAAGGAGAGCCGCAGGCGCGGCCTTGGCCGCGCGCTTCTATCAGCAGCGGTTCAGGAAAACCGGCCGAACGGCATGGCGCTTCTGGTCGACATCGACAATGAGGCCGCGATTGCCCTGTACGAATCACAGGGCTTCGACCGTGCGGAGGGCGAAAACAACATCACCGCGCATATTTGCCTGTAACGCAGAAGCCCCCGGCGGCCCATTCGGGCTGCCGGGGGGCTGGTGTTTTTGGGGGTCAATCCCACGGGTTCATCGGGTCGTCCGGGTCGCTCGGATCATCCGGTTCATCCGGATAGTCCGGATAGTCGGGGTAATCCGGGTAATCCGGGTCAGTGGGATCCGGCTCCTCGGGAACCTCCGGCTCGACATACGGCGTGCATTTGTAGCTGGTGTTGCGGGCCTGATACGTATCCTTGTGCAGCGTCTCGGTCTTGATGACAGTACCGTTTGCATCCACATAATCGCGGTAGGCCATGACGGTCTTGCCGACGTAGGAATACTGCACCATGTCGCCCTTGATATACTTGTTGCCGTCCTTGTCAACGACGATGTTGACGGTGTTGCCGTTTTCGTCGAGGGCGGTACCGGCGTCGGTGATGATGGTCTTGTCGCCGTCGATCTCCATCTTGGGCTGGATGGTCGCGACAACCTCGTGCCGCAGGACGATATGGTCGTAGCCCTTGTCCTTCGGCGCGGTGCCCACGAGCTTGACGTGGACATAGCCGCCGGAGACAGACGCGTCGATGCGCAGCGGATGGTCGGTGCTGTTGACGAATTTGTAATCCTGACTGCCCCAGTAGATTGTTGCATCCATGCCGAGCTGGACATAGGTGACAGTGAACATATGCGGAGCACGGTCGGTGACCTTGAGGTCGGCATAGAGGCAGGCAGTATAAATTGTGGACGCGACCTGGCAGATGCCGCCGCCGGCCTCTGCCTCGCTCTTGCCGCCGGTCTGGTAGACGATGGCGGGCTGATAGCCCTTCTCCGGCGTGCGCTCACCGACGATCTTGTTGAACGAGAACTCGTCTCCGGGGTTCAGGATGGTGCCGTCGATGGCTTTGCAGGCCAGCTCCAGATTCTTCGTGCGGCCTGCCTGCGCGGTATGCGGGCTGTCGCAGGAACCGAGTACATCGGAGAAGTATTCCTTCTCCAGCTCGGCCAGCGTGACCTCCGGCTGGATTGCCTCGGCCTGAATGACGATCTTCGTGCCGGGATCGGCCATGGCAAGCTGCTGCGTGTAATACGACACGTCAAAGCCGAAGCCGACCTTTTCCGCAACCAGCTCCTTCTTTTCCTCGTCGTAGTACGCGTCCTTCATCTCGGTTGCGAACTGGTCGTAATACTGTTGAAGATCAACCGGCGCGCAGGGCTCGGTGTCGTAATCGAACTTGAGTTCGGACAGATCGCCGGCATTGAACCGCGCAACGACCGCGTCATAGAGCGCGTCCGCGTCAAGCGAAATTTTCGGCGAACCTGTCACGACCGTGACCGTTTTTGCGTCCGCGTCGACCGTGACGGTCGGGTCGACCTTTTCCGACGCGCAGGCGCGGGCGGTCTGGTCGATCAGATCGCGGATATACGCGGTATCAAGATTCGTCCCGGATTCGAGGGAAATGTCCTGCCGGGTCTTTTTCGCGCGTTCATAGGTGATGAGCGCCTTGACCGGGCCGCCATCGCGGCCATAGTTCATGGCGGCATCCGCCGCCTCGTCCGGGTTGAGGGCGACGTTGGTGATCTCAGGGGTGAAGTCGATCGTCCGGTCTGGCAGGACGACGGTGAGCGTATCGGTGGCCGTCTCCTGTTCGACGGCAAGCGTCACAGCGTTGATCGCGGCGTCGCGCTTCAATCCGCCGACGTTCACGCCGGCGACATAGACGTTCGGGAAAATGGTGTCGCTTCCCTTTAATATAAATCCATAGGTGCACACGCCGAGCACCGCCAGCAGCACGATGCAGCCCGCGATCACCGCGGCCTTCTTCCCGGCATTGCCGGACGGCTGCTTCTTCGGCGCGGCGGCTCTGTCCGCCGCAGTTTTGTGCGCGGGACGGCTGGCCTCAAATCTGCCTTTCTTTCTGATAAGAATCCCTCCTATTCAAAAGCCGCAGAGGCGACATACTCTATTTTGTGTCTGTATTATACATAAACCGACCGCTTTTTGCAACGGCATTCCCGACAGGAACAGCCCCCGGATTTCTGAAATTTCTATTAACATTTTCGGGGGTACGCGCAACGCTGCTTTGCAGGGTCATTCCGGCGTGTCTCCGACGGCCATATCTTTTCTCTCGCAAGAGAAAAGATATGGGAGAAAAGAGTGCTTGGACGCGGGGTGCATCCTGCGGATGCAATTCAGGTAAGCCCTGGTTTTCGGGTGTTACGAACACACAAACTCACCCTACGGACGCTAAGGTACGCGCCGCCTGTTACGGTACACCAAAATTGATAGAAGTTACGATTTAATATCTGCGGTAAAAACGCCGTGCATTCAAAATTTGCAAAGCGGTACGGATTCGCATTGGTCTTGCTGACTGCCGTATTCCAACGCTGTTCCTGTTATCGCGGGAAAAGTCCAGAAAAACCGAAGCGGTTTTTCTGGCCTCTTCAAGGAGGTCCAAAGGGAAATCGAAATCCCTCCGGGCTCGTTTTCTTTTGCCAGCGTTTTCTTTTGGAGAAGCAAAAGAAAATGCTGGATGGCAGCCGCAAATTTCTAATATGGGTTCTTACTTTGAAAAGTGCATTGTTGACTGCAAATCAGTACAGAGAAGTCTTTTACGTCCCCGCTGTCTGTGCGCGCAGTGCAGCGTAGACGCCGACGAGCTGCGTCGCGAGCTTTAACGGGTCTTCGGCCTTTTTGAGCTTGACGGACAGCATCGGCACCTTGCCTGCCGAGAAGAAAATGCGGCCCTTGAACTGCGCCTCGGCGCAGCAGGCGGAGATGGCGGCAAAGTCCATCGTGGAAAGCGACAGGAGAACCGCACCGTCTTTCTGCGTGATCTCCGTGATGCCCGCCGCTGCGGCCCTTGCGCGCAGAAGCGCGATGGCGATGAGGTTCATGACGCCCTTCGGAGGGTCGCCAAAGCGGTCGACGATCTCGTCGAGCAGCTCATCTGCGTCCTCCTGCGTGCGGATGGCCGCCATGCGGCGGTAGAGATCCATGCGCTGCTCGCCGGAGGCGACGTAGTCCTTGTTGATATTTGCCGTGACGGTGAGGTCTGCGGTGCATTCTGGCTCCTTCTGCGCCGCCTCGCCGCGCTCTTCGAGCACGGCGTCCTCAAGCAGCTTCAGGTACATATCGTAGCCGACGGTCATCATATGGCCGGACTGTTCCGCGCCCAGCAGATCGCCCGCACCGCGAATTTCAAGGTCGCGCATGGCGATCTTGAAGCCGGAGCCGAACTCCGCGTATTCGCGGATGGTGTCGAGCCGCTTTTCCGCGATCTCGGACAGGACTTTTCCCTTGCGGAACGTGAGGTACGCATACGCATGGCGGCTCGAACGGCCCACGCGGCCGCGGATCTGGTGCAGCTGCGCAAGGCCCAGCCGGTCGGCGTCCTCGATGATGAGCGTGTTGACGTTCGGGATATCAATGCCGGTTTCAATGATGGTCGTGCAGACGAGAATTTGAATTTCGCCGTTTGACATCGACTGCATGACGTCGCCGAGCTGCTCCTCGTTCATCTTGCCGTGGGCGACGGCGACCTCGGCCTCCGGAATGCGCTGCTTGATCTTCGCGGCGCACTGGTCGATGGATTCCACGCGGTTGTGGAGATAATAGACCTGCCCGCCGCGCGCCAGCTCGCGGCGCATGGCCTCGTCGAGAATGCCGTCCTGATGCTCGAGCACGAAGGTCTGCACAGGATAGCGGTCCTGCGGCGGCTGCTCGATGGTAGACATATCGCGCAGACCCGACAGCGCCATATTGAGCGTGCGCGGGATGGGCGTTGCGGATAGGGTTAAGACGTCGACGCCGCGCGAAAGTTCCTTCAATCGCTCCTTATGCGTCACGCCGAAGCGCTGCTCCTCGTCGACGATGAGCAGGCCGAGATCGTGAAAATGAATGTCCTTCTGCAGCAGCTTGTGCGTGCCGACGATCAGATCGATCTTGCCGGACTGCAGATCGAAGAGCGTTTTTTTGATCTGCGCAGGCGTACGGAAGCGGGAAAGCACATCGATGGTGACCGGGAAGGTCGCAAAGCGGCGCATGGCCGTGAGATAGTGCTGCTGGGCCAGAACGGTCGTCGGGACTAAGATCGCGACCTGCTTGCCGTCCAGCATACACTTCATGGCCGCACGCAGCGCGACCTCCGTTTTGCCGAAGCCGACGTCGCCGCAGAGCAGACGGTCCATCGGCGCAGGGGATTCCATGTCGCGCTTGATCTCGTCGATGCAGCGCAGCTGATCGTCCGTTTCGGCGTATTCAAAGCTCTCCTCAAACTCCTGCTGCCACGGCGAATCCGCCGCGAAGGCGAAGCCCGGCAGGCGCTTGCGCTCGGCATAGAGCTTGATGAGGCCCGCAGCCAGATCCTTGGCCGCAGCCTTGGCCTTCGCCTTTGTCTTTTGCCACTGGTCGCCGCCGAGCTTGTTGAGCCGGACGGGCGTATCCTCACCGGCGCCGATATACTTGCTGACCAGATCGAGCTGCGTTGCGGGCACGTACAGGCAGTCCGTGCCCTGATAGGCGATCTTCACATAATCCTTCGTCACGCCGCCGACCTTCAGCTGCTCCATGCCGACGTAGCGGCCGATGCCGTGGTGCTCGTGTACGACGAGATCGCCGGGAGTCAGATCGGTGAACGAATCGAGTTTTTTGCGGTTCGTGGCTTTCTTCGGCGCACGGACGCGCTTACGCTCCTGCCGGACGGCGATCTGTCCCTCTGTTAAGATGGCAAATTTGAGCGTCGGGTATTCAAGCCCCGCCGGAAGCGAGCCGCCCGCAATAAGGATCTGCCCTGGCTGCGGGAGCTTCGTCAGCGGGAAGGACAAAAGCGCGTTCAGGCCGCTTTTGGCAAGCAGTTCCTTTAAAATTTCCCCGCGCCGCTGTCCGCCGCACAGGACGATGGAGCCATACTGGTTCGACGCGTAATTTTTCAGGTCAGCCGCCGCTGTTTCCAGACTTCCGCCATAGCCCGGCAGCTGCCGGGCCGTAAAGGAAAGCAGCTGCTTGGGCGGCAGGGACTCCGGGTACCGCGCGGCAAGGAAGCTGTCGCAGTAGATAACAGCCCGACCGCGCAGTGACGCGGCCAGATCGTCCATCGTGGCGTAATAATCGCACAGCTCGCCGAAGAGCGTGCCGGAGGTCAAAAACGAATCGAGCAGAAGGCCGAACTCCTCCGCACGATCCTTTTCCCCGCGCTGGAGATTGCCGTGGTCGCAGAAGGCGACGACGGCCTCCTGCGGCAGATACGAGGCTGCGGTCGTGAATTCCGGGTAGATCAGCGCCATATACCGGTCGGCGCTGGCGAAAAGCGTCTCGTTTTCGAGCGCCTCGCAGTCCTTCTGCAGCGTTTCGATCAGCGCCTGATTGGGCGTTTTGCGCCGCTGCTGGCGCGCGATGATGGCGCGCAGGTCCTCGCACAGGCCGGATATCCCCTGCGGGTGCAGGTGCGGCTCCGTCTCGGCCACGGGCAGGAGGACGGCCTCGTCAACGTTTTCCGTGCGCCGCTGCGTGATGGGGTCAAAATAGCCCATGGTGTCCAGCTCGTCGCCGAAAAACTCCGCGCGCAGCGGCTTTTCCTGCGCAGGCGAATACACGTCCAGAATGCCGCCGCGCAGCGCGAACTGTCCCACGCCCTCGACCAGACTTGCGCGGGAATAGCCCGCGCGGGTCAGGCGTTCGATCAGCTCCGGCATACTGTATTCCGCACCGACCCGAAGCGTCACGGACGCGGAAAAGAGCGTCTGCCGCGGGAGCGTGCGCAGCAGCAGCGCGTCCAGACTTGCCACCAGCACCGGGACGCGGCCCTGCGCCAGCGCGTACAAAAGCCGCAGCCGCTGCTGCTCCCACTGCCGGGACACGCCGATGGCCCCGGCCAGCGTCAGCTCACGCGACGGCAGCACGGGCGGCTCTTCGCCTAAGAATGCCCCCAGCTCGGAAGCCAGCCGCTTTGCGGCCATATCGTCCTGGCACACGGCGACGAGGGGTCTGCCGGACTGCTCGTGCGCGGCGGCAAGCACATGGCTGCGCGGGGCCTGACTCAGTCCCGACACAGCGACGGCCTGCTTCGCCTCCACGGCCTTCAGCAGCTGGTTATAATCGGTGCTCTTTTGCAGAAGCGAAAGCAGAACGTTCATGGGATTCTCCTAAAAACAGTTTTTTGCCCAACAGGCAACGCGCATAGGAGAGAGTCTCCTATGCGTAGGGGGTGTGGGTATTGAAAGTGAGATGGGGAGGGAATTTGCACAGCACCCTGTAGGGGCCGATGCCTTAGGGTGCGCTCAGAACATCTTCCCGTTATACTCCGCCGCGGCCTTTTCGCAGCCGTTTTTGACGATGCAGAGGGCCGCGTCGCCGGCGTGGGACATAGCCTCCTGATAGTCGGGCCATTCGGTCTTGGAGACGGTAGACAGCACCCAGTCGGCCAGATCGTAATCGGGGTGCGGCTTCGCGCCGACGCCGATCTTGACGCGCGGGAACTGGTCGGAGCCGAGGCAGGAGATGATGGATTTCAGGCCGTTGTGGCCGCCGGCAGAGCCGTTTTTGCGGATGCGGAGCTTGCCGACGGGGAGCGAAATGTCGTCAAAGAGGACGAGCACCCGCTCTGGCGGGATCTTATAAAAGTGCGCGGCAGCCTCGATCGCGATGCCGGAGGCGTTCATAAAGGTCTGCGGCTTCATGAGAAGCAGCCGCTGGCCGTCAAAGTCCGCCTGCGCGGTGAGGGCCTTGAAGCGCTCCTTGGAAACCTTGACCTGCAGGCGTGCAGCCAGCAGGTCAAGGGACATGAAGCCGGTATTGTGACGGGTCTTCTCATACTCAGGACCCGGATTGCCGAGCCCCGCAATCAGCCAGTCATAGTTTGGCTTTTGAAACAGCATAAAAATCAGAACAGAACGGACATGGAGTTTTCTTCGTAGATTCTCTGGATGGCGTCGGCAAAGATCGGGGAAACGTCCAGATACTTGATCTTGCTGCACGCACCCTCAAGCGGCGGGATGGTATTCAGGAAGGTCAGCTCCTTGATGCAGCTGTTGGCAATGCGCTCGTTGGCCGGGCCGGAGAGCACGCCGTGGGTCGCGCAGGCGTAGACCTCGGTCGCGCCGCCGATCTCAACGATCGCTTTTGCCGCGTTGCACAGAGAACCGGCAGTGTCGACCATATCGTCAAAGAGGATGCACTTCTTGTCCTTGACGTCGCCGATGACGTTCATGACCTCACACTGGTTGGCCTTTTCGCGGCGCTTATCGACGATGGCGAGGTTCATGCCCATCTTGTTGGCGAACGTGCGGCTGCGGGCGACGGAGCCGACGTCCGGAGAGACGACGACCATCTCCTCCGGATGCTCGAACTTGGACATATAATATTTCACGAAGACGGGATTGGAGAGCAGGTTGTCAACGGGGATGTCAAAGAAGCCCTGGATCTGGGACGCATGCAGATCCATGGTCAGCACGCGGTCGGCGCCTGCGGCCTCGATCATGTTGGCGACCAGCTTTGCCGAGATGGGGTCGCGGCCCTTGGCCTTGCGATCCTGACGGGCGTAGCCGAAGTACGGGATGACGGCGGTGATACGGCCGGCCGAGGCGCGGCGGCAGGCGTCGATCATGATGAGCAGCTCCATCAGGTTGTTGTTGACCGGCTTGCAGGTCGACTGTACCAGAAATACGTCGCTGCCGCGGACAGATTCATTGATCGTCAGGGAAACCTCGCCGTCGGCAAAGGTCGTTACGGTGCAGTCGCCCAGCGGCAGCCACAGCTTGCGGCAGACGCCCTCGGCAAACGGACGGTTGGCATTGGCACAGAATACCTTGACGTTCTTACCATGAGAAATCATATGAAATTACCCTCTCTCTTGTGTTGTTCGGTCTGTTCCTGTTCTGTGTGTTCTATATCATGGCGGCACCCGCCGCCGGGGATACGAGGCTTATTTTTTCTCCTTCAGCTTGTGCCGGTTGGCCCAGTCGCGCTTGTTCTGCTGGCGGGCGCGGGCGATGGCGAGCGCTGCGGGCGGCACGTCGTCGGTCACGGTGGACCCGGCGGCGATATATGCGCCCTGCCCGATGTGCACGGGCGCGATGAGATTGGCGTTGCAGCCGATAAACGCGTCGTCGTCAATGACGGTGCGGAACTTTTTCACGCGGTCATAGTTGACCGTGACCGTGCCGCAGCCGAAGTTGATGTTTTTGCCTACGTCGCTGTCGCCGATGTAGGTCAGGTGGGAGATCTTCGTGCCGTCGCCGATGGTGGAGTTCTTGACCTCCACAAAATCGCCGCAGCGCACGTGCGAGCCGATACGCGAACCCGGACGGACATAGGCGAAGGGGCCGACGGTCGTGTCCGCGCCGATCTCGGAATCGTAGACCTGCGAGGCGTTGACACGCGTATTCTCTCCGACCTTCACGTTTTCCAGATAGCTGTTCGGGCCGATCATGCAGCCGTCGGCGATGGACGTCGTACCGCGCAGCACGGTCCCGGGCAGCAGCTCTGCCCCGGCCCCGACGAAGACGGTCGGCTCGACATAGGTGTTGTCATAGTCCCAGATCGACACGCCTGCGGCGGCCAGATCGTACAGAACGCCGCGGCTGAGCACGGGCTTCCACTCGGCCAGCTGCTGCATGGACGAAACGGCGTAAACGCCGTCGCGGTCGGTATAGGGAATACCGTGCTCCTTCATGAAGTCGGTGAAGATGAACGTATCGTCCAGCGCGTCCATCAGCGCCTGACGGCTCACGGAGCTTACGCCGCTTTCAACCGGTGCGCCGGAAAACGCTTCCTCGTCGACGGCAAACGGGTCAATGACGGCGGGGCCAGTGACGACGATGACGTCCTCCTCCTGCTCGTCGGCCGTGGACAAAAAGACGTGGAGCTGGTCGGCAGTTTCCTCGAGCTTCGCGCAGCTCAGCTCGCAGCCGTCCGGGAAGCAGTGCTTCGCCTCGGACAGGAACCGCTCGTGGCAGACCAAAAAGAAACGCCCGACCCCGCCCGCGGCCAGAGAACGCGTCAGCCACGACAGCAGCGGCGTCCCCATGATCGCCTGCAGCATCATCGGGCGGGAAAAACCTGTTTTCGCGGTATCGTCAGGCACAAAGACGACGGCAGACAAATCAGACAACAGACCCACGCTCCTTCACCGATAGACATTCTGCCTGTATTATAGCACAATTACAGCGCTGAGCGCTGTATGCACGGCGCAGCCGTGCAAAAAATCGGCATAGCCGATTTTTATTGTCGCTGTAACAGCAACACAAAGACTTTTGCAAAGCAAAAGTCTCGTGCCAATGGCACGTGAGCGCACACAGTGCGCCCTTTGTGGCTATTATAGCAGAGATTATGCTGTTTGTACAGAAAGCCGCGCGGAATTTTCACGGAAAAACAGAGAAAGTTTTCTGGAAAAACGGGCTATTCATTGCACAAATGAACAAACTATGATAGAATACCCACAGATTATCAGAAAAACAAAGAGGAGCAACTATGCTGACACTCAAGAATCTCAGCCTGACAGCGGCTGACGCGCAGGGACGCGCGGACATTGTCAAAAACGTCTCTCTGGACGTAGAAGACGGAAAATTCCTTGTCATTACCGGCCCGAACGGCGGCGGCAAGACGACGCTGGCCAAGCTCATCATGGGCCTTGCGACCCCCACCGGCGGCCAGATTTTTCTGGACGGCGAGGACATCACCGGCCTTTCCATCACCGACCGCGCAAAGCGCGGCATTTCGTATTCCTTTCAGCAGCCGCCCCGGTTCAAGGGCATGAAGGTCTCCGACCTTCTCACCATCGCGGCGGGCAAGGCGCTTTCCCATGACGAGGCCTGTTCCTATCTGACGCAGGTGGGTCTGTGCGCGCGCGACTATCTGAACCGCGACGTGGACACGAGCCTGTCCGGCGGCGAGGTCAAGCGCATCGAGATTGCGACCCTGCTGGCCAAAAATTCCCGGCTTATGATCTTTGACGAGCCGGAGGCAGGCATCGATCTGTGGTCGTTCGCCCGGCTGACGGAAACATTCCGCGAGCTGCACGAAAAGGGCGGCCGCACGATCCTCATCATTTCCCATCAGGAGCGCATCATCCGTCTGGCCGACGAGATCATCCTGATCGCGAACGGCGAGATCGCTGGACGCGGCACGGCGGACGAGCTTTATCCGAAGCTGCTGTCGCAGACCGTTGCGGGCTGCAATCTGCTGGAGGTGAACGGAATATGCTGAACGACATTCAAAAAAGCATTCTCAAGACCGTCTCGGATATGACGGGCATCCCGGACGGCGCGGTGAACATCCGTCTCGACGGACAGAAGGCGTTCCGCCAGAACTCCGAGCATATCCAGATCGTCTCCAAGACCGACAAGGACGGCATCGACATCAAAATCGCGCCCTTTACCAAGAGCGAAAACGTGCATATCCCTGTCGTACTGAGCAAGGCCGGATTCCACGACATGGTCTATAACGACTTCTTTGTCGGCGAGGGTGCAGACGTGACCATCGTGGCCGGCTGCGGCATCCACAACTGCGGCGACTGCGACTCCGAGCATGACGGCATCCATACCTTCTACATCGGCAAAAACGCGAAGGTTCACTATATCGAAAAGCACTACGGCGAGGGCGAGGGTACGGGCAAGCGCATTCTGAACCCGCAGACCATCGTATATCTCGAAGAGGGCGCGTCCATCGTCATGGACACCAGCCAGATCGGCGGCGTGGACGATACGAAGCGCTATACAAAGTGCGAGGCCAACGGCGCGAATTCCGAGGTGCAGATCAACGAAAAGCTCCTGACGGCGGGCGATCAGCACGCTGTCAGCGAAATGGACGTGATCCTGAACGGTGCGGGCGCGCGCACACGCGTTGTCTCCCGGTCTGTCGCGAAGGAGCAGTCCACGCAGGTCTTCTACCCGCGCGTGCAGGGCAACGCCCCCTGCTTCGGCCATGTGTCGTGCGACTCGATCATCATGGGCGCGGCAAAGGTGCGCTCCATCCCCGAAATTTCCTGCAACCACGTCGACGCGACGCTTATGCATGAAGCCGCCATCGGCAAGATCGCAGGCGAGCAGCTGCTGAAGCTCGAAACGCTCGGCCTGACGCCGGAGGAGGCAGAGGAGAAAATTCTCGAGGGCTTCCTGCGTTGACCTGCTTCGGTAAAATCCACAACAAATCTTCGTTAAATCTGTGCAAATTGTCTTGCTTTTCCAGATTTTATCCCATATACTGAGCCTGTAAGCGAATGAAAAGAGATACCCCGCCGCAGGAGCGGGAGGAGAGGAGTCAAAGAGATGAATCTGGAAGAATTACGCGCCCGGAAGGGCTTTATCTGCGACATGGACGGCGTGATCTATCTCGGCAGCCAGCTGCTGCCGGGCGTGCGGGAATTTGTAAGCTGGCTGAACGAAAACGACAAGCAGTTTCTGTTCCTGACGAACTCGTCCGAGCGTTCGCCCAAGGAGCTGCGGCAGAAGCTGCAGCGCATGGGACTGGATATCGGCGAGGAGCATTTCTACACCAGCGCGCTGGCCACCGCCGCGTTTCTCAAAAAGCAGGCGCCGGGCTGCACCGCATTTGTGATCGGCGCGCCGGGGCTTCTGAACGCGCTGTATGACGTGGGCGTCACGATGAACGACGTGGACCCGGATTATGTGATCGTCGGCGAGACGGCAAGCTATAATTACGAGGTCATCACCAAGGCTGTCCGGCTGGTTCTGAACGGTGCGCGGCTGATCGCGACAAATTCCGACCTCACGGGGCCGACGGAGTTCGGCATTGCGCCCGCCTGCCGGTCGCTCGTCGCGCCGATCGAGCTGGCGACGGGCCGGAAGGCCTATTTTATGGGCAAGCCGAACCCACTCATGATGCGCACGGGCCTGCATCTGCTGGGTGTCCACTCCGAAGAGGCCGCCATGGTCGGCGACCGGATGGACACCGACGTCATCGCGGGCACGGAATCCGGCCTTGCCACCGTCCTCGTCCTCTCCGGCTGCACGAGCCGCACCGACGTAAACGGCTATCCCTACCGCCCGACCTACATTCTGAACGGCGTGGGAGAGATCGTAACGGGATAAAAATGACTGCGCCCCGGTTTTCCAAACGGAAAACCGGGGCGTTTTGCCTGCTCTGCGGTGCACTGGCGCGGGAGCGCCCAACGGCTTCCCCTCCGGGGAAGCTGGCTGCGGAGCGAAGCGGAGCAGACTGATGAGGGTGAGCAGCACTTGCACTTTATTTTGCAGTTTCTCAAAATCGCAGCTGCTCCCCCAGCCCTCATCCGGCCCTTCGGGCCACCTTCCCCGGCGGGGAAGGCTTTGGTTTGTACGATCTTTGTACGGCTGTTACAGCTTTTCCAGCACTGCGGCCGGGACGGGGCAGTCGTTTGTGGTCAGGCCGGTCTGGAAGTCGAACTGGGCCGAGATCAACACCTGCGTGTCGACGACACCGACCTGTACGCTGCCGCCGGTCGTGACGCGCAGGGCTGTGATCGCGCCGTCCTGCACATCCAGCTCCAGCGCGCCGGGCAGGTACTGCACGTCCAGCTTCTCCGCCTCCGGCGCAATGGCGCAGGCGGCCTGCTTTGTCTGCTCGGCGCTGAGGCTGAGCGTATAGTGCCAGCCGGTCTCCGTCTGCTCGCTTGCGGCGCTGTCCTCCAGACAGGCGCGGTAGGCCAGATCGATCAGATCCGCGCACTTGACCAGCGTCTGCTCACTCACGGCGGGAGAACCGTCCTTCGAAAGGACCGTTTCGCCGGAGAAATACAGCTCCAGCGCGCCCGTGCGGATGCAGCTGACGGTCTTGCCGTCCTTTACAGTCCGGGTGTAATCCAGCGACGTATCGAAGATCACGGGGCCGCAGTTGGCGCTGAGCTGGACGCGGGCGGCAAGCGGGTCGCGCCTGCCAAGCTCGGAGGCGGCAGACAGCACGCGCAGCAGATCCTCCGTCAGCTCCAGCTTGCCCTGATAGCCGCCGTTCGTGATCGCATCCGTGACCGCCGTGGGGACGGTGTGCGCCGTCTGCGCGTCCTGCTGGACGGTAAGCTCGGCCCAGACGGTCATCGGCTGTGTCTGGCCGCTGTTGTCTTCCGCTTCACAGCTGCCGGAGGCTTCGATGGAGCGGATCTCCCCGTCTTCAACGTGCATACACAGGTCGATGCTCTCGACGGCGCTGAGCGAATCCGCAATCGTCGGCGTCAGCAGCGAAAGCGCCTGCTCCGCATCCTTACCGTAGGCGGTCACGGAATAGACCTCTTCACCGCTTTCACGGGCGTAGGTCACATCGGTCGCGTTGTAGAGTTCCAGCAGATGCTCGCCGAGCGTGGAATAGTCCGGGAACAGGCCGCTCGTGCGGTAGGCGCTGCCGTTTTCGAGGTAGATCGCGCCGTCATAATAATACAGCTGCACGCCGTTATCCTCGATGCAGAGGATGGTGTTCCCACCGGCCTGCGTGCGGAACAGGCGCACGTCCGTTCGCAGCGTCTCGTCGCCAAGCTCCATCTGCACGGACGCGGTCATGTCCAGCTCCTTCCTGCCGGAGAGGTTTTTCAGCAGCAGAAGCGCGTCCACGCTGCTCTTGAGACTGGCCCGGTAGATGAGGATCCCGGCGGCGATCAAAATCACGGCCACAAGCGCGATGATCCACCAGACGCGGCGCTTTTTCTTCTTTTTCTGCAGCTGCTCCGGTGAGACGGGCGCTTCCTGCGCGTCCGGGTCGATGACGCCGATGACGGCGTCGTTGGCGTTCTGCTCGTCCTGCATGGCCTTGCGCAGCGCCTGCATCTGGCGGCGGCGCTTTTTGCCGGTCTTATGGATCAGATGAATGATCAGCAGCACCAGCAGAGCCGCAAGCCCAGCCAGCACGATCCACACCCACCAGACGGGGAACGTGGACAGCGCCGCAAGCTGCACGGTCTGGCCGGAGGCCTCGAAGGACAGATAGCTGCCGATCTCGGTCGTGGGCACCTTCTGCCAGACGCCGTTTTCGTTTTCCAGATAGATATCCAGCTTGCCGGACTGCCCATCGGGCGCGCGGAAGCGGATGGTGTGCGTGTCCGCGCCGTCGTCCGGCAGGCGGAGCTGCCACTGCTCGACGACGGAGCGCGCCACGTGCGCGGCGGGCGCATGGCCGTCTGCGATATTCTCGCAGTATTTCCGGATGGCCTCCGGGATGCTGGCAGAGATCTCGCCGAAAGCGGCGGGCGTGATGGCCTGCGGCTGCGCCTGCAGGCGGTCGGCGCTCGTATACGCGCCCTCGGCCAGGAAGACGGGCCTGCCGTCGGCACGCTGCACATCGCTCGGGAGCGCGTCGATGCTGGCGTGGTACTGCGCGGTCACGGTGGTGTCAAACTGAATATTTTCAAGCGTCTGCACGTCCCACTCGCCGTACTGTCCGTCGACGGCGGGGATGTCCGGGTACACGCTGTCCGGCAGGGACTCGCCGTAATTTACTTCTACGGTCTTGAGCACCTCCCCGCCCGCGACGAACTGCACAGTGAAGGTGCGGAACGCATCGGGACGCGCTTCGTTTTCCAGCAGCGCTTCATACGCGACCGGCTCCGCCTGTCCGGCAGCGCTTGCGCCGTCAAGCCCGGCCAGCGTGTCGGAGACGAAGAGATTATCCGCGAACGCACCTGCGCTGCTGCCGCTGATCGCGCCCGCATACTGGGAATACCCGGTGATGGACACGAGCGACACGCAGCCGGAGACAGTGCTGCCGCTGCCGGTCACGCTGTCCGTCACACCCGTGCCGGTGATGCCGCCGACATAACGTCCGCCGGAAAGCGCACACTTGGCCCAGCAGTTTTCAATCGCCGCGCTGCAAATGCCCGCGACGCCGCCGGCATAATCGCCGCTCTGGCTCTCCACGCTGCCGTAGGCCTCGCAGCCGTCGATCAGGCCGAGATCCATCCGGCCGCAGATCGCCGCCGCGCAGTCCTTTTTGGCTGTGACTGCACCGCTGGAAACGCAGCGCTGCAAAACGGCGCGCAGCTCATACTGCTTGCGCTCGGTCGTGGACAGGCTCTGGCTGACGTCGCTTTCCGGGTCAGCGCCAGCCTCCATGCCCATCGCGCCCGCGATGCCGCCGACGTTGCGGTCGGCCTGCACCGCGCCGGTATTTTCGCAGCCGCGCAGAGCGCCCATGGTGATGCTGTCGGGATCTGTCTGCGAGCCGTCGGTCACAAGGTCGCGGTTTTCCAGACTGTCCATGGCGTCAAAGACGGTCGTGCTGATCTCATCCAGCTTGTCGCTGATAGCCTGCAGGTCCTTTTGCAGCGTTTCGGAGAGCTCAGACGCCTGTGAGCCGATGGCGCGCATCTGTGCGCCCATGCCGCTCAGCGCGCTTGCCAGTTCCGGCATGGAAGCGTCTGCATTCATCTGCAGCGACGCGCTGAGCGCGCCGGAGCCGTCCGTGCCGCCGGAGATTGAGAGATCGGACGGGTCGATGTATCCGCCCGCACCGATGCCGATCCCGCCTGCGCCGATGCCAAGGCCTGCGCCGATGCCGGCTGACGCGTCCCCGACGGTGAGGTCTGCCCCGCCGCTCACGCCGCCGTTTGCCAGCGCACCCGCATCGATAGTTGCGGTCGCGCGGAGATTATTGGCTGCATTCGAGGCGCTGTCCAGATACGCGCCCATTCCGGCCAGCTGGGAGCCGAGGTCGCTTGCCGCACCGCCTGCGTCAGCGGTTGCCTGATCGGTGAGCGTTTTGAGCTCCTGCAGCTGATCTTGCAGCTGCTGCTTTGTGCTCTCGGAGACGGTCACGGCGACATACGGCTCGACCTGCCCGGCAATGCCTCCAACGTCCTTGCGGCCGTAGATCGTGCCGGAATTTGTATTGTTGAGCAGATACCCGCTCGTCACGCCCGCAATGCCGCCGACGTTGTAGCCGACGTGCTCATAGCCGACCGTGCCGGTATTTTCGCAGACTGCGATCAGGCCAGTATTCCGGCCCGCAATGCCGCCGGTGGCGGTCGTGGTGAGGAAGGTCTGCGTGGTGGCAAGATTGGCAAGATCAAGCGTGGTGTCGATCTGAATGTCGCTGAGGCTCAGCGCAGAGTCGATGTTGTCAATATTGACGCTGCCTGTATTCGTGCAGTGCCGGATGGTGCCCCCATTCTGGCCCGCGATGCCGCCGGTGGCGGTCGTGCCCTGCACCTTGCCCTCGAACGAGCAGCTGACGATCTGGCCGGAGGCCTGATTGCGGCCCACGATGCCGCCGATCTGCGTGTCGCCCTGCACCATGCCGGTGAATGTGCAGCAGACGATCTTGCCGTAGTTCTCGCCCGCGATGCCGCCGCAGGCGATCTTATCGCCGCCCGCAGCCACGGAGCCCGCAACATTCAGGTTTGCCACGCGTCCGCCGGGCAGGATCGTGCCGAACAGCCCGGCGGGGCTGGCATTTTCCGTGAGATTGAAATCGGAGATGGTATGCCCGCGTCCTTCAAACGTGCCGCCGAAGGAGGCTGCAGGCGTAAAGTCCACGCCGGAAAGCGAAATATCCGCGCGCAGGATGAAGGTTTTTCCCTGCGACCAGGTATCGAGCAAGCAGTTTTTCGCAAACGCGGCAAAATCGTCGGCGGAGTCCAGATAGACAGTCTGCGCGCCATTCGCTGCCGCGGCTGCCGGGAGAACGGTCAGGCAAAGCGCCAGCACCAGCAGCACCGCACCCACGCGGACCCGAAGCGTTCTGTTATTCATGCGCGTCATCCTCCTTTTCCGTCTGCGCCTGCGGCGCGTCCGCGGTTTCCGGTTCTGCCGTGCCGGAGAGCAGGCTGATATTGACGTCCCCCTCCACGACCGCGTGTACAATGCCGCTGATCTGGCCGTGAATTTCGCCGCGCACCATGCCGTCGATGCGCACGCGGCCCGCAGACTGGTGCGAGGAGACGGCGGATGGCATATCGAACGCTGTCTTGTCAATGACCTTCTCACCCAGAAGCAGGATCTGCGGGAGAATAAACATGACGATGATGATCGTGAGGATCGTGCCGCGTCCAAGGCTGTCGCCGATACCGGCGATCGCGGCGTTGGAGGTCATCTGTCCAATGAGGATACCGGCGATGGCCATCATGAGGCCCGAGGTGATGATCGTCGGGAAGGACATGTTCATCGTTTCGATGATCGCGTCCTTTTTGGGCATTTTGTCCTTGAACTCCATGAAGCGGCTGGTCGTAACGATTGCATAGTCGATATTCGCGCCCATCTGAATGGACGAGACGACCAGATAGCTCAGGAAGAACAGGGGGCTATTGGTGATGGTCGGGATGCCGTAGTTGATCCAGATGCTGCCCTGAATGACCACGATCAGCAGCACCGGGATACCGGCTGATTTGAACGTGAACAGCAGCACGACCAGAACGATCAGGATAGACAGCACCGACACGACGACGTTGTCGCGCGAGAACGAGGTCTTGAAGTCCTGCTCGGACGAGGAATCGCCCACGACGTATACCTCGCCGTCCGGATAGTATTTGTGCGCGACGACGCGCATCTGGTCGAGGAAGTCATACGTCTCGTCGCCGCCCACGGGCAGGTTCAGATAGACGAGCATACGGGTATAATCGTCGGACTGCAGCTGCTTGCGGGCGTTGGTGATCTGCGAATAGGCGCTTTCCAGCGTCTCGGTCATATCGGCGTCGAGCGTGACGTAGCCGTCCTGCATTTCACCGTAGAGGAAGGTGAACATATCGATGAGCGGCACGGAGTAATTGGGAAGACCGCCGATGATCTTGCCGTAATTGCCGCCGTCGGCGGCATAGGCCGCGTAGAGAAGCTCCGCGACCTCATAGTCGAGGTCGGTCAGCTCGGAAAACTGCCGGGGCGTCAGCGCGTCGGTCAGCATATAGCCGCCCATGGCCTCGACGTTGGAAAGGCCTAGCGTGGAGTTGACCTCGTCGTATGTCCCAAGCTCATCCAGCAGCTTCTTTTCCGCCGCATAATCCCCTGCCGGGACCACGACGGCGACCATATTCGTCGAGCCGAACGTCTCGTCCATCAGATCGTCCGCGATCTGCTGCTCCGAGCGCTTGGTCGTCTCCAGATAGCTGAAGCCGTAGACATACGGGCAGTTATTCGCAAGGAGCATGGCGACGATGATGACCGCCAGAAAAATCGGCGGAATGATCTTCTTTGTCGCATAGGCAAACCTGCCGACGAACGGAATTTTGGGAACGAAATTCTTGTGCCGCGTTGCGTCAATTTTTTTGCCGAAGAGCACCAGAAGGCCCGGCATGAGGAAGAACACCGCGAACAGCGAGAAGAAAATGGACTTGATCAGGCAGATGCCAAGGTCAAAGCCCAGACGGAACTCCATAAAGAGCATCGCGACCAGGCCGCCGATCGTCGTCAGGCTGCTGCCGCAGATCTCCGGCACAGCCTTGCTCAGAGCGACAATGACGGCCTCGCGGGTGGGAAGCTTTTCGTGCTCTTCTTTATAGCGGTTGCAGAAAATGATCGCGTAATCCACAGACAGGGCCAATTGCAGCACGATGGTAACGGAGTTTGACACGAACGAGATCGTGCCGAGCAGGAAGTTCGTGCCCATGTTCAAAAGCGCCGCTGCAATAAACGTAATGAGCAGCACCGGCACCTCCGCATAGGTCTGCGAGGTCAGGATCAGCACGGACACGACGACGATTGCCACGATGATGACGATCACGCCGATCTCCTGCGCCAGCGTCTTGGACGCGGTATCGCCGAAGGTCGCCGAGACGTAGATATCATAGCCGGAAAGCTCATCCTCGACCCGGTTCATGACCGTCTCGCACATCTCGTCCGTCTCGGAATAGTCGAAGGTAATGTTGTAGAGCGCGGAGGCGTTGGTATAGTGCTCCTTCGTGTCGTCAAACGTAACGCTCTGCACGCCGTCGACCGCTTCCAGCCGCTCGGATACGGCCTGCGCCTCGTCATAGGTCACGTTGACAAGCATGACCTTTGCCGTACCGAAGGTGATGAATTCATCCTCCATCAGATGCAGGCCCCTGTATGTCTCCGAATCCTTCGGCAGATACGCCGAAAGCTGGTTCTCCACCTGCACCCAGTTCCGTGAAAACACGGAAAACACCAGCCCGATGGCGACGATCAGAAAAATCAGATTCCGCTTGTCAACAATAAAGCTGGCAAGCTTATACATGAAGCCCTCTTCGTTGTTTTTCGGTTCCCGACTCATGATTCACACTCCCGTATTTGGATTCTCCTGAAAATTTAATCCAGTTTAGCACAAAACAGCCGGATCTGGCAATAGGCAAGCAGGAAAAGATGTGTAAAAACCGCACGCACCGGAGCCGCGCAAAAATCCCCCGGCAGCTGCCGGGGGAATCGCTTCTTTTATTTTGCCGTGCCGAGATACGCGGCCTTGACCTCCTCGTTGGCGGCCAGCTCTTCGCCGGGGCCCTGCATGAGGATGGAGCCGGTCTGCATGACGTAGGCCCAGTCCGCGATTTTGAGCGCCATGTTCGCGTTCTGCTCGATGAGAAGCACCGTGATGCCCTGGCGGTTGATCTCGCGGATGATCTCGAAAATGCCCCGGACGACGATGGGTGCAAGGCCCAGAGACGGCTCGTCCATCATGATGAGCTTCGGTTTTGCCATGAGCGCGCGGCCCACGGCCAGCATCTGCTGCTCGCCGCCCGAGAGCGTCCCGGCCTGCTGCCACGCACGCTCCTTCAAACGCGGGAAGAGGTCGTAGACCCGGGCCAGATCGTCCGCCAGCGGGTCCTTGCGCAGATATGCGCCGATGCGCAGATTTTCTGCAACAGTCAGGTTCTCGAACACGCGGCGGCCCTCCGGCACGAGCGTAACGCCGCTCGAAACGATCTGGTCGGTCGATTTTCCGACCAGATTCGCGTCGTTCAGGAGAATTTCACCCGATTTCGGCCTGACCAGTCCGGCGACTGCCTTCAGCGTGGTCGATTTGCCCGCGCCGTTCGAGCCGATGAGGGTGACGATCTTGCCCTCCTCGACCTTCAGGTCGATGCCCTTGACGGCCTCAATGCCGCCGTAGGAGACGACCAGATTCTTGATTTCCAGAATATTACGCATCCTCGTCCACCCCCAGATACGCGTCAATGACGCGCGGATCGTTTTGGATCTCCGCCGGAACGCCCGCCGCGATCTGCTTGCCGAAGTCGATGACATAGATGCGGTCGGAGATGTCCATGACAAGATTCATGTGATGCTCGATGAGGAAGATGGTCAGGCCGAACCGGTCGCGGATGCTGCGGATGAAAGCGGTCAGCTCAAGCGTCTCCTGCGGGTTCATGCCAGCCGCAGGCTCGTCGAGCAGCAGCAGCTTCGGACTGGTCGCCAGCGCGCGGGCAATTTCAAGCCTGCGCTGCTTGCCATACGGCAGAGCCGTCGCCAGCTCGTCCTTTACATCGTCAAGGCCGACGATTTTCAGCAGCTCCAGCGCCTTTTCGCGCTGCGCAGCCTCCTCCTTATGGTTGGCGCGGAACGTGGCGGAAAAAACATTGGACGTGCGCCGCACGTGCATGGCCGTCAGGACGTTTTCAAAAACGGTCATGGACTTGAACAGACGAATGTTCTGAAACGTGCGCGCGATGCCGCGCTTTGTGATCTTGTCGGGCGTGTAGGAGACGGTCGGCAGGGACAGATAACGCTCCGACTCCGCTCCCGCATAGCTCTTTTTCATCTTGCCGCGCGGATGGTTGCAGACGATGGGTTCGCCCATGAAGTCCACACGGCCGTTGGTCGGCTCGTAAACGCCGGTGATGCAGTTGAAGGCCGTGGTCTTGCCGGCGCCGTTCGGGCCGATCAGAGCGACAATCTCGCCGGGATAGATATCCATGGACAGGTCGTTGACGGCGACGACGCCGCCAAACTGCATCGTGATATGCTCCACATGAAGGACGGGTGTGCTCATGCCTGTTTTCCTCCCTTCGCGGATTCTTTCCGCAGCCTGTCGGCAAGCCCGGCCAGCGAAAGCTCACGGGTGCCCATGATGCCCTTGCGGAAGAAGAGCACCACGATCATGATGATGACCGAGAACACGACCATCCGGAAGCCCGTGCGCAGCAGCGGGACCTTGAACGCGCCGATATACGTCTCGTTGTCCAAAAACCGCAGCCACCACTCCGAGCACGCGATGAACAGGAACGAGCCGATGCAGCTGCCGGAGATGGAGCCGATGCCGCCGATGACGACGATGAGCAAAATCTCATACGTCATGGCGGATTTGAATGTATTGGCCTGCACCGTGGTCTGATACATGGCCAGCAGCGCGCCGGATATCCCGGCAAAGAACGAGGAAATGGTAAACGCCATGCGTTTATGGTGGGCAAGGTTGATGCCCATGGCCTCGGCGGCGATCTCATCGTCGCGGATGGCCTTGAACGCGCGGCCATAGGTCGAGTTGATAAGCAGCACGACAACGGCGATGCAGATGCCGACGATCACAAACGGCATGAACGTATCCGTAAAATACGGGAAGCCGCGCAGGAGCTGCGAGCCGTTGGTGACAGGCGCGAACGCCTCCAGCTGGACAAGGGCGCGGATAATTTCGGCAAAGCCGAGCGTCGCGATGGCCAGATAGTCGCTCTTGAGCTTCAGAACAGGCAGGCCGATGAGATACGCCAGCACCGCCGCCAGCAGTCCCGCCAGCAGCAGCGAAATGAACACGCCGAGGACCGTGCCTGCCGTATTGCCGAGCGCACCTTGCAGCGTCTCGGTCAGGGAGAAGTTGAGCAGCGGTTCATAATACTGATACACGGTCGAGCGGATGCCGCTTGAAATGTTGATGGCGGCAAACGTGTACGCGCCGACGAGCATGAAGCCCGCCTGTCCGAGCGAGAACAGGCCCGTAAAGCCGTTCAGAAGGTTCATGGATACCGCCACGAGGGAGTAAATTGCGCCCTTGCGCAGGACGGTCGTGAGCATGATGGGCACGCCCGGAATGCGGTCGAGCAGGAACGCCAGCAGATAGACGAGCGCAAGGCCCGCAATGGTCAGGATCGTCTGTAAGGAGAGGCCCTTTTTCTTTTCCATATGCTTCACCTCAGACTTTCTCGGTCAGCTTCTCACCGAACAGGCCCGTCGGCTTGACGACGAGGATGACGATGAGCAGCGCAAACGTGAACGCATCGGAGAACGCCGTCAGCTTCATGCCCTTGAGGAGGTTCTCACAGATGCCGATGATAAACGCGCCGATGACCGCGCCGGGGATCGACCCGATGCCGCCAAAGACGGCGGCGACGAACGCCTTCAGGCCCGGCATGGCGCCGGAGGCCGGGGCGATGGTCGTATAATTCGAGAAATACAGGAACGAGGCCACGGCGGCCAGCGCGGAGCCGATGATGAACGTAAAGGAAATGACGGAGTTGATCTTGATGCCCATCAGCTGCGCCGTCTCAAAATCCTTGGACGCGGCGCGCATGGCCATGCCGACCTTCGTGCGCTTGATGAGGATCACGAGCACCACGACCAGCGCCAGCGTCAGGATCGGGGTAATGACGGTCACGCGCTTGGTGGACGCGCCGAGGATCGTGATGGTGTCGGAGATCCACGGCAGCTCGGGATACTGCTTCGGGACGCCGCCGGTGACATAGTACGCAAGATTCTGCAGCAGATAGCTCACGCCGATGGCGGAGATCATGACGGACATACGCGGGGCCTGCCGCAGCGGCTTATACGCACAGCGCTCCACCGCAAAGCCGAGCGCGACCGTCAGAATCACGACGACGGGCAGCGCAAAATACAGCGGCATCGTCGCCGAAAGATAGACCATGATGAGACCGGCGACCATGAAGATATCGCCGTGCGCAAAGTTGATAAGGCGCAGAATGCCGTAGACCATCGTATAGCCGACGGCGATCAGCGCATATTGGCCGCCGGCCGAAATGCCCGACAGGACATAAGGCAGCCATTGCTTGAGAACACCCATGGGGAACCTCCTGATTTTTGTTTATCGCCATGTCCAAACCGCGAACCGCTCACCGAAATGAGCCGGCTTGGACGCGGCGATAAAAGAATGGTTCCATCCGGCAGCGGGTTCGAACGCTGCCGGATGAAAATGCGTACCGGCCGGAGGGATTTCCTCCGGCCGGAAACCATTGTGGTCAGTATTGCGGGACAAATGCTCAGGCGGCAGTCTGAACCTTGTAGAACTGGAAGCCGCCGTCGATGGCCTGCTTGATGTATGCGGTGCTCTTGACCGCGTCGCCGTTGGCATCGAAGCTCAGCGCGCCGGTAACGGCATCGATGGACAGACCGGCCAGCGCGTCGCGGATGGCGGTGCCGTCGGTGGACTGGGCCTTTTCGATGGCCGCGACCGCAGCCATATATGCGTCATAGCCGAGGGCGGAGACTGCCGCGACAACGTCGTTGCCGCCGTTGTTGGTGAGGTTCTGGGCATTGCCGTTCAGCCACGCCTTATAGCCGGAGACGAATTCCTTGGCAAGACCGGACTCGTCGTTCTCGTCAAAGAATGTGGAGACGAAGACCTGCATATCGGTGCCGTTCTGCGCGTCGGAGATCGCGGAGTTCTCCCACGTGTCGCCGCCGAGGATGGGGAGGCTGACGCCGAGTGCAGAGGCCTGCTCGATGATCTGCGGGGCATAGGCGATGGCGGACGGCGCGAAGATGACGTCTGCGCCGCCGGAGACGGCGTTATTGAGGTACGCGGAGAAGTCCGCCGTGCCCTCGACAAACGTCTCATCGGCTACGATCTCGCCGCCGGCCTCTTCAAAGGCCTTTACAAAGTTCTTGGCCAGGCCGACGGTGTAGTCGTCGCCGAGCATCGACAGGACGTAGGCCTTCTTGGCGCCGAACTCTTCCATGGCGAACGAGGCCATGACGGAGCCCTGGAACGGATCGAGGAAGCAGACGCGGAAATAATAATCGTTGCCGGCGGTGACGGCCGCGTTCGTGCAGGAGCAGCCGATGGCCGGGATCTTGGCGTTTGCGAAGTAGGTACCGGCGGCGATGGAAACGCCGGAGCCATAGGAGCCGAGGACGACGGAGACCTTGTCGGCGACCAGCTGCTGGGCAGCGGAGACGGCCTTGTCGGTCGAGGACTGGTTGTCCTGAATGTCGAGCTCGATCTTGTATTCTTCGCCGTTGATGGTGACGGTCGGCTTGACGGAGTTGGCGTACTGGATGCCCAGAACCTCCTGCTTGCCGCCGGCGCCGTTGTCGCCGGACTGCGGCTCAAACACGCCGATCTTGATGACCTTGGAGCCGCCGCTGGACGCGCAGCCTGCGAACAGGCACATGACCATAACGGCAGCCAGAAGCAGAGCGATGATCTTTTTCATAGAATATTTCCTCCTTCTGTCCATGTACAATAGACAAGTGTTCATGAACTTATAGTCGACATTATAGCGAAGTGAAGTGTAAAATGCAAGTCCTAATTGCTTGTTTTTTGAAAAAAATTCACGCTGCGCGGACAATTGTCTTCGTCGCTCTGCACAAAAAACGGATAAGCAGCGACAAAAAGGAAACAAAACGGATCACTTGACAGCTCCGCTATAATAAAAGTGAAGTGAGCTTGAAGGGAATATTATCATGACAGATCTGAAAAAACGGCTTTTTGCCGGACTGCTGGCGCTGGTTCTGCTGTGCGCGCCGCTCTCCGGCTGCGCGGCGCGGGAGGCAGAGCGCTATGACGTGCTCGCGTCCACCGCACCGGTCCGCGCCATGACGGCGGCACTGCTGGAGGGCACGGGGCTGAATTGCGGGCTGGTCGTGACGGAAAGCGTTTCGTGCCTGCACGACTATACGCTGACCGTCGCGCAGATGGAGAAGATCGGGCAGGCCGACGTAGTCGTTCTGAACGGCCTCGGGCTGGAGGCGTTTATGGAGGACGCGCTGCGCACGGCGAAGCGCACCATTACGGCATCAACCGGCGTTGACACCCTCCCCGGCGAGGACGGCGAGGACCCGCATATCTGGCTCGACCCCGCGAACTGTATTTTAATGTGCAAAAATATCGCCGCCGGGCTTGCGGAATTCTATCCGGACAAACAGCCCCTGATCGAGCAGAACCTGTCCGCCGTCACGGCGGAGTATGAGGCTGCACAGACCTATGGCGAAGAGACGCTGAAGGCCCTTTCCTGCCGGGAGCTTGTGACGTTCCACGACGGCTTTTCCTATTTCGCCCGCGCGTTCGGCCTTGAGGTTGCCGCCGCAATGGAAATTGAGGAGGGCAGCGAACCGTCCGCAAAGGAGATCGAGTCCGTCATCCGGCTGGTAGAGACTGAAGCCATCCCCGCCGTCTTCTGCGAGGAAAACGGCGAACGGCAGACGGCTGAGACTGTCGCGAGGCAGACTGGAGCCGGACTGTACGCGCTCACAATGGGCATGGACGGCGGCGAGGCAGGCTGCACGGACGCGATCTATCACAACATTGACACCATCCGGGAGGCACTTTCATGATCCCACATCTGCACCCGCACGCAGGCGACTGCGAACACGCCTGCTGTCTGAAAATCGAGCATCTGTCCGTCCATATCGGCGGCGAGACGATCCTGGACAACATCGACCTGCATATGCACTGCGGCCAGATGGTCGCGCTGATCGGTCCGAATGGCGCGGGTAAGTCCACGCTCATCCGCGCCATTCTGGGCCAGCGGGAATATGAAGGGAAGATCACCTTCCACGAGGCCAGCGGCAAGGAAGCGAAGCTGCGCATCGGCTATGTGCCGCAAAGCCCGGCCTTTGACCGCGGCGACCCCGTGAGCGTGATGGACCTTTTCACCTGCTGCATCTTCAAGCGCCCCGCGTTCCTGCGCCCGACAAAAGCCATGCGGGAAAAGGTGCTGGCGTGCCTTGCGAACGTGCACAGCGAAGCGCTCATCGACAAGCGCATCGGCACGCTTTCGGGCGGCGAGCTGCAGCGCGTGCTGCTGGCGCTGGCGCTTGAGCCCATGCCGAATATTCTCATACTCGACGAGCCGCTCTCCGGCGTGGATGTCGAGGGCATGAGCCTGCTCATGGATATGCTCGACGAGATCCGCAAAAAATTTGACCTGTCGATCCTCATGACGACGCACGACTTTACCATGCTGGAGCAGTACTGCGACCAGGTCGTGCTGCTGCAGGGAAAGATCCTCCGGCGCGGGACGCCGCTGGATGTTTTGAACTCGGAGGAATTCGCGCAGGCATTCCACATGGGAGGAGGCGCACAGGCATGAGCGTCTGGTACGTGTTTTTGAACGCACTCGGCATCCGGATGTTTGAAATGGACTTCATGAAGAACGCGCTGCTGGCCGTTTTGCTGCTGGGGCCGCTGTTCGGCCTGCTGTCCACGATGATCGTGACGGGAAAAATGAGCTTTTTCTCCGACGCGCTGGGCCATTCCGGCTTTACGGGCATCGCCATCGGCGTGCTCTGCGGCGCGGTGCAGCCGATCTATTTCGCGGTCGGACTGTCGGTTCTGTTCGCGCTGCTGTTTTCCTTCGTCCGCAGCCGGACGAGCCAGTCGGCGGACACCATCATCGGCGTCTTTTCCTCCACCGCCGTCGCGCTTGGCATTTTCATCGTGACGCTCGGCGGGCGGAGCTTTACGAAATTCAACCGGTATCTCATCGGCGATATCCTCTCCGTCTCCCCGCAGGAGATCGGCCTGCTGGCGCTGGTGCTGCTGGCGGTCGTGCTGCTGTGGGTGTTCGGGTCGAACCGTCTGGTGCTGACGGCGGTGCATCCGCAGCTGGCCTCCTCGCGCGGCGTGGCGACGAAGCGCAATGAAACGCTCTTTACCGTCGCCATCGCTATCGTCGTAACGCTGGCCATGAGCTGGGTGGGCCTGATGGTCATCAATTCCCTGCTCGTCCTGCCGGCGGCAGCCTCGCGCAATCTGGCGCGGAACCTGCGGCAGTACCATCTGCTGTCCGTCCTGTCTGCGCTTGTGTGCGGGCTTTTGGGCCTGTGCGCGGCATATTGGCTCGGCTGCTCGGCGGGCGCGACGATCGCGCTGCTGCTGGCGGTGTATTTCGCCGTGTCCTTCGCCCTGCGAAACCGCGCTGCCTGAGAAAGCGACAAAAATTTACCGGAATCCCACGCGGATTCCGGTTTTTCTGCTACTTGTATGCAGGAAAAAAGTGTGATAAACTTTGATTGAAGACGGAAAGCTCGGCTCTGCATACCGGGCATATCTCCGTATAGAATAAAAGAGGATTTTTCATGAAGATCGCAGACATCCACGCACATATTTTTCCGGAAAAGCTGGCCGAAAAAGCATCGCATTCCATCGGCAGCTTCTACGGCGTTTCCATCGAGCGGGAGGCCGATATGCCGCGCCTGTGCGCGGAGGATAAGCTTGCGGGCATCACCCGCTGCGTCGTCTCCAACTCCGCAACGAATGCCAGTCAGGTCCAAAACGCCAACACATTTCTGGCCGAGGCCGTCCGCGGACACGACGGCTATCTCGCCTTCGGCACGATCTATCCCGGCATGGACGGATTTGAGGAGGAGATTGACCGAATGCTGGAGCTCGGCCTGCGCGGGATCAAGATCCACCCGGATTTTCAGAAGCTCGCCATCGACGACGAACGCGGCATCGAAACCTATAAGGCCATCGCCCGGCGTGATCTTCCGGTGCTGTTTCATATGGGCGACGACCGGTACGATTTCTCTTCCCCGGAACGGCTGACAAATCTGCTGCGGCGCGTGCCGGAGCTGCGGGCCGTGGCCGCGCACTTCGGCGGCTGGCGCAGCTGGCCCCGGTCGCTGGCGCATTTACAGCCGGAAAGCGTTCTGTATGACACATCCTCCACGCTCGGCATGATCGACCGGGAGCTTGTTCTGCGCTTCATTGACAAAATCGGCCCCGACCGGCTGATTTTCGGCACGGACTTCCCCATGTGGAGCCCGAAGGAGGAGCTGGAGCGGTTTCTTTCTCTCGGTCTGGACGAGGCCGAGCAGCAGAAGATCCTGTACGGAAATTTCATGAACCTGCTGCATTTAAAGGACGGGGTATAGACCGGCCGGCACGCAGCAGTTCGATCAGCTAAAAAACTTACAGCAGCCCCGGATACTGAAGTATCCGGGGCTGCTCAGTCACTCTGCCGTATTTAAACCTTTGCCAGACGGTATGTGCTCTGCAGCATGAACAGGCTGTACAGGAGCATGACGGCGAAGACGGCGTAGGCCGGTGCATAGCCGCCCGCAAGATCGGCGATCGCGCCGGGCAGGAAGGACAGCACAATGCCGCCGAGGCCGTAAGCCCCCTGAAACAGCCGGAGCGTCTTCTCATAGCGCTCCGGCGTGCTCAGATCGCCCGCCCAGATCGAAACGCCAACGGTAATGAGCGACCCGCCGAAGCCCAGAAAGACCGCAGAGGCCAGCATCAGCGCCTCACTTTTCAGCGGCGCCAGCACGCACAGCGTGCAGCCGAGGATAAAGCTGCCGAACAGCAGATAATTTGCCCGGTAGCTGCCCAGCTTATCGCACAGCGCGCCGCAGACGCACTTGCCTGCCATCAGCGCCAGTCCGCACAGCGAGAACGCCGCCGCGGTGCGCATGGCGTCCATGCCCTCCGACATATAAAGCGTCATCAGATGGGTAAAGCCGGTCGCACCGATGCCGCTGACCAGCAAAACGGCCAGCAGAAGCAGCGTCCAGCGCAGCCGGGATGGGTGCAGGCCGTGCAGCGCACGCTCCTGCGTGCTCTCCGGGGCGGCCTTGCCCCATGGCTCAAGGCCGAGCGCGGCGGGGTCGCTGCGAATGAGGAAAAAGACGAGCACAGCCGCTGCCGCGCAGAACGCGGCTGTCCACAAAAACGCGCGGTCAACGCCGCCGGACTCCGCAATGGCGGTGAACAGCGGGGAAAACACGACGGTCGCCAGTCCCGTTCCGGCGGAGCAGATCCCGATGGCCAGCCCGGAATGCGCCCGGAACCAGCGGCGCATCAGGATCGATGCCGGTACCATCGAGCCGAGCGCATAGCTGACGCCCGCGACGGCTCCGGCAAAATAATAGGCCGCGAGGCTTTTTGCTGCGGCAAACAGCAGGAAGCTGACGCAGGCCAGCATCGCCGCCAGCGCGCAGCCGGTGCGATAGCCGAGCCTCCAGTAATACCGGCCGATGGCGAACGTGCCGAGCAGATACGCCGCCGAGCGGATCGTCGTAATGAGCGAGGTCTGCGTGTTGGTAAAGCCGTTCTGGGCCAGGACGTACGGCTGCGCCGCCGAAAAGACGTTGAAGGCCAGTCCGCACGTCACAAACAGCATCAGCGTACAGCCCGCGCAGGACAGCATTGCCCTTCTGAGGTTTTTTTCCATTTCTCTTTCTCTCCCGTTAAAATAAGCGCGCCTTGCGGCGCGCTTATTCTGGTTTTTCAGTCTTCTTCCTTTGCCGTGCAGCGGATATGCAGCTCGTCGAGCTGCTTCTGGGTGACCTCGCTGGGTGCGCCCATCAGGATATCCTGCGCATTCTTGTTCATCGGGAACGGAATGATCTCGCGGATGCAGTCCTCGCCTGCCAGCAGCATGACCATACGGTCGATGCCCGGGGCGATACCGGCATGGGGAGGTGCGCCGTAGCAGAAGGCGTTGTACATGGCGGGGAACTTCTTCTTTACATCATCCTCGCCGAGGCGGACGAGCTGGAAGGCCTTGATCATGATCTCGGGATCATGGTTCCGGACTGCGCCGGAGGACAGCTCGATGCCATTGCAGACGAGGTCATACTGCTGCGCCGTGATGGTCAGCGGGTCAATTTCGCCCCGGATGGCCTTGTCCAGCGTGGCTGCGCCGCCGCCCGGCATGGAGAACGGGTTGTGGCAGAATTCCAGTTCTCCGGACTCGTCGCCGATCTCGTACATCGGGAAGTCGACGATCCAGCAGAATTCGTAGCGCTCCTTGTCCATATGCCCCTCGACATTTGCGCCGAAGGTCTTGATGAGAACGCCGGTGAGCTTCGTAGCAGAAGCGCCCGCCGCAACAACGACCAGCGTGTTGGCGGTCAGGCCGAGACGCTCGATGAGCGCATCCTTGCAGCCCTGCACGAACTTCGCGACGCCGCCTGCAAGCTCGCCGTTCTCGTCCATCTTGAACCAGTAGCCCTTGACGCCCGCCTGCACCTCGCAGTCGGTCAGGAGCTTTTCGATCTGTTTCCGCGTCAGATGGCAGTTCGAGATGGGCACGGCCTTGACGGTCTGGCCCTTGAACGGCTCAAATTCAGACTCCGTGAACAGGTCGGAGATATTTTTGCACGTCAGATCGATGCGCAGATCCGGCTTGTCGGAGCCGTAGGTCTCCAGCGCGTCCTTGTACGCGATGCGGCGGAACGGTGCGCTGGACGCGATGTTATACTTGCCATATTTGGCGAAGATCGGCGGCAGCACGTCCTCAATGATGGCAAATACGTCGTCCTGCGCGGCAAAGGCCATTTCCATATCGAGCTGATAGAACTCGCCGGGGCTGCGGTCGCCGCGTGCGTCCTCGTCGCGGAAGCAGGGAGCGATCTGGAAATAGCGGTCAAAGCCAGAGGTCATGAGCAGCTGCTTGAACTGCTGCGGGGCCTGCGGCAGGGCGTAGAACTTGCCGGGATGCTTTCTGGCGGGAACAAGGTAGTCGCGCGCGCCCTCCGGGCTGGAGGCCGTGAGGATGGGGGTCGTGATCTCAAGGAAATCATGGTCCATCATAGCCTTGCGGATGGCGGCGATGACATTGCAGCGCAGGATGATGTTGCTCTTGACAGCGGGGTTGCGCAGGTCGAGATAGCGGTACTTCAGGCGCTGCGTCTCGTCGGCGTCGCGGCTGCGGTTGATCTCGAACGGCAGCTCGTTGTACTGGCAGCGGCCGAGCAGCTCGATCTTCTCCGGCACGACCTCGATGTCGCCGGTGGGCTGCTTGGGGTTTTTGCTTGCGCGTTCCCGCACGGTGCCGGTCACGGAGATGGTCGACTCCTTGTTGATGCCCTTGACGATGTTCATGATCTCTTCCGTCTCGACAACGATCTGCGTCGTGCCGTAGAAATCACGCAGGACGATAAAGGCAAAGTTATTGCCGACCACGCGGACATTTTCCATCCAGCCGACGAGCGTGACGCGCTCGCCCGCGTTTTCGATGCGAAGCTGGCCGCAGGTATGGGTTCTTGACTGCATCATAGTGGTTTCCTTCTTTCTTTATGGGAAAATTTTTTACTTTAAAATCGTGCCCTGGCCGCGAAGCTCGATATCGGCCAGAATGCGGGCAGCTGCGTCCTGCGCCGGGACGGTGACCTGGTCGCCGGTGCGAAGATCCTTCAGTGAGACGGTTCCGGCCGCGATCTCGTCCTCGCCGAGGAAGACGACATAGGGGATGTGCAGCTTGTCCGCGTACTGGATCTTGGCCTTGAATTTCTTCTGTTCGGCGTAGAGCTGGACGCGGATATTCTGCGCGCGAAGCTCGGTCGCAAGCCGGACAGCGGCCTCCAGATCGTCGGTCATGGGAACGATCATCACGTCAGCCGGGGCCATGACGCGCTCCTCGTTCAGCATTCTCTGCTCGTTCAGCACGTAGAACAGGCGCGTCAGACCGATAGAGATGCCGACGCCGGGCAGCGGACGGTCGGTATAATACTCCGCGAGATTGTCGTACCGGCCGCCGGAGCAGACCGAGCCGATCTCGGGATGGTCAAGAAGCGTTGTCTCGTAGACAGTGCCGGTGTAGTAATCCAGCCCGCGCGCAATGGTGAGGTCAACGGCGAAATTCTCCTCCGGCACGCCGAACGCGCTGAGCAGCTTCGTCACGGACGAAAGCTCGTCCAGGCCCTGATCGAAGACCTCGTTTCTGCTGCGGTACTGCTCCAGCGCGGACAGGACCTCGCCGTTCGTGCCGCGGATGGCGATGAAGGTCAGGATCTCATCGGCCTTTGTCTCCTCCACGCCGCACTCCTCGACCAGCAGGACGCGAACCTTGTCGGAGCCGATCTTGTCGAGCTTGTCGACGGTGCGCATAATATCGCCGGACTGCTCGGACAGGCCAAGCATAGCGTAGAAGCCGTTCAAAATCTTGCGGTTATTCACGCGGATCTGGAACCGGCGCAGACCGAGCGTCGAGAACGTCTTATAGATGATGGACGGGATCTCGGCCTCGTTCGTGATGGAGAGCTTGCCGTCGCCGATGATGTCGATGTCGGCCTGATAGAACTCGCGGAAGCGGCCGCGCTGCGCGCGTTCGCCGCGGTAGACCTTGCCGATCTGGTAGCGGCGGAAGGGGAAGGCCAGCTCGCCGTAGTGCAGCGCGACGTATTTTGCCAGCGGGACGGTCAGATCGAAGCGCAGCGCCAGATCGCTGTCGCCCTTCTGGAAGCGATAGATCTGCTTTTCCGTCTCGCCGCCGCCCTTGGCCAGCAGCACGTCGGCAGCTTCGATCGCGGGGGTATCCAGCGGCGTAAAGCCATAGAGGCTGTAGGTGTTCCGCAGAACCTCCATGATCGCCTCCATCTGCAGCTGCGGCTGCGGCAGCAGCTCCATAAACCCGGAGAGCGTATGCGGTTTGATTTGTGACATGGTTTTGTTCCTCTCTATGTGATGCGTTTTTTGTTTTTGGATGAAATTAGTGCAGAATTGATAGCTGGGTATGCCTCCGGCGGCCCTATCTTTTCTCTCGCAAGAGAAAAGATAGGGAAGAAAAGAGTGCTTGGACGCGTTTGGTGCATTCTGCGGTGCGATTCAGGCAGGAATCTGATTTACAGACATTACGAACACACATACTCCCCCTACGGGCGCTATGGTACGCGCCGCCTGTTACGGTACACCAGATTTGTGAATAGCTGCGATTCAATATCTGCTGTAAAAACACCTTTCGTTCAAAACTTGCAGGGAAGTACGGATTCGCCGGAGTTCCGTAGGGGCCGATGCCCACATCGGCCCGCTGGGCAGCTGCGAATTTGCCGAAGATTTCCGAAAAAACAGTCCATCCTGCCGGGGCGATGTGGGCATCGCCCCCTACAACCGGTGCGTGCAAATTTGCTTTGCATATCCATAAAAATATACTCCCGTCCCGGCGTTTTGGGACGAGAGCATACCTGCTTCGTGGTGCCACCCAAATTCGGAAGCGGTTGGACACTTCCCTCTTGCGCAAGGGATGCGGGCTGCGCGGGCCCGGCGATTTCGGCGCGGTGCGCCTTATACGCTTGCTCGGCGGATGTCCTTCCCGGTGCTGCTGCAAGGGCCTTTCAGCGTCATGGCCCTCTCTCTGGGCAGGCAGAAAGCCGGTACTGCTTCCGCGTCGTCGCAAAAATCAAAATTATCGGATCGTTTTCTTGTTCTTCATCATCATGCGCCAATCCAGATCGCCGCGCTGCAATCCGAGGATCAGCATTTCTGCCGAGGCCAGATTTGTCGCGCACGGGACGTTGGACGAATCGCACAGGCGAAGCGTGCGCATGATGCGCTGATCCTCCCAGGGATCGGTGTCGTTGGGGTCGGAGAACATGATGACAAGATCGATCTCGTTATACGCGATGCGCGCGTCGATCTGCTGGTGGCCACCCTGACTCTTGGACAGGAAGAGCGTCACGGGCAGGCCCGTTGCCTCGGACACCAGGCGTCCCGTCGCAGCCGTAGCCGACAGCGAGTGCTTGGACAGAATGCTTTTATACGCGGTGCAGAACTGCACCATGAGTTCCTTCTTTTTATCGTGTGCCATAAGGGTGATGTTCATACGCTCAGCTCCTTTATGTACGCATTATCGGGTAATTTTCATCAGCGGAACGCGCTGTCCGCACAGCCGCTTTGCGATATGCAGGCAGGCCAGCGCCGCGCCGTGGTAGGTATATTGTACGAGCGGCTTTCCCTCTGCCGCAGCCAGCGTGACAGATGCATCGTCCGGCACCACGCCGAGCAGCGGCAGTCCCACGCCGTCCATCACATCGTCGACCGTCGAGCGCATACAGGCAAACAGCTTCGGGACAGTCCTGTTGACCACAAGCCGCGCCGGGATCTGCCGCTCCTGCAGCAGAAGCTCCGCTGTGTGCGCGGCGTCCCGCTGCGACGCAGGGCCGGGCAGCGTGACGAGCATTGCCTCGTCCGCACAGCGCACCGCCATCCGGAACAGCCGTCCGACGCCCGCCGGCGCATCCAGCAGGATCCAGTCGAAGCCGTCCCGTGCCTGCGTGATGAGTCGTTCGAATGCTTCTGTGTCGACCGCCTCAGCGCTCTCGGTCACAGGGGCCGTGAGCATGGAGAGATTTCCGATCGTAGGGTGCTGTGACGCCTGCTGAAGGGAGTATTCCCCACGCATGACGGACGTAAACGGCAGAACCGCCATATCGGCCATGCCGAGCGCGATATCGAGGTTGCGCAGGCCGACGTCGAGATCGACGCACAGCACCCGCTGTCCCTCCATCGCCAGACACGACGCGACGCCCGCGCAGAGCGAGGTCTTGCCCGTGCCGCCCTTGCCGGAGATGACTGCCAAAACCTGTGCCAAGCCGTGTCCCTCCTGCGTGCTGATACTTATTGCATATTATAAACGACGCTGACCGGAAATTCAATGGGAAAAGTGCAGCCAAACGGTTTTTTCTTTCTGTTTGGCATGGAAACTGCCGGTTCTGCCTGCCGGTCTGCGTGCATATACTGTAATGGGGGCGAAGCATATGAAATACCGCAGTATGGAAAACCGGTTCTGCATGAGTCTGGTGGCGTTTGCCGTGATCGTGCGGCTGCTTCTGGCGACGGGTGTATCGGCGGCGCTGGATTCGGCAGTCGGGCTTGCGCCGAAGCTCGAAGCGCCGGACGAGCCGGATGTATTTCTTCTGGAAATTCTCGAGCCGGAGACTGCACCGTCTGAGCCGCCTGTGCAGCCGGAGATCGCCGCTGCATCGGAAGCGCCCGCAGAGCAGGAGACGGAGGCGGAGCCAGTCGACCCGCCGCTTGTGTTTTCTGCGGACGAGGCGGACGCGATCGGCATCGTCGGCGCCTGCAGCTATCAGCCGGACAAGCAGGCGCTGCTGACCCGTCCGTCCGCACTGTCGCTTTCGGATGACGGCCCGGCAGTCCTGATCGTACATACGCACTCCAGCGAGGCGTATACCATGGAGGCGGGCTTTGAATATCAGGAATCAGATGCGCTGCGGACGCTGGATGAGCAGTATTCCGTGATCCGCGTGGGCGATGAAATTGCGGATATTCTGACGGAGGCGGGCATTTCTGTCCTGCACGACACGCAGCCGAACGATTATCCAAATTACAACGGCGCCTACGAGCGTATGCGGCAGACCATCGAGGGCTATCTGGCAGAATATCCGTCCATTCAGATGGTGCTGGATATCCATCGCGACGCAGCTGAGGACGCAGACGGGAACCCGGTCGCGCTGACAGCGGAGGCAGACGGCGAAGCCTGTGCAGAGCTGATGCTCGTAGTCGGCACGGACGAAGGCGGCTTATCGCACCCGGACTGGCAGGAAAATCTCGCAAATGCGCTGAAAATCCAGACACTTCTGAACCGCTCGGCACCCGGCCTGTGCCGGAACCTTAATCTGCGCACCGAGCGCTTCAACCAGCACGAAACGCCGGGTTCCCTTCTTGTCGAGGTCGGCGCAAGCGGCAACACGCTGGCCGAAGCGCTGCGCTCCGCCCGCATTCTGGGACAGGCACTCGCGGTCTTTCTTCGCGGGCAGATGCACGATGACACGGACTGACGGACACCCCGGTATGGGCGTGCATTGCAAATACCCCCGGTATGCCAGACGCATACCAGGGGTATTGTACATATTGGGATCAGCTCAATGGAAGAAGAGGAAGTAGCAGCCAAACGCAATGACGAACAGGATCAGGATCGCGACCGGCAGGATCACCAGCATGGCGGACAGGATCATCGCAAAAAGATCCTTTTTGCTGACGGCGTCCTTATCCTCCTCTGTCGGCTTTTTCAGCTCCGCCGCTTCGTTCCGCTCCTTCTGGTAGCGCATCGCGCGGTCTATTCTCTTCTGGAACAGCATCGGCTTACTCCTTCGCCTCAAGCTTGTGGTGGCAGGCGACGAAGTGGTTCGGGCGAACCTCTTCCCACTCCGGAACGACCTGCGTGCAGATCTCCGTGCAGTATTTGCAGCGCGTATGGAACTTGCAGCCCTTCGGCGGGTTCACCGGGCTGGGGATGTCGCCCTCAAGGATCGACAGCTCCTTCGCGCCGACGGTATCCGTGGTCGGGATCGCGTTCAGCAGCGCCTCGGTGTACGGATGGATGGGGTGATGGAAGATCTCGTCAGCCGCTGCCAGCTCGACCATCGTGCCGAGGTACATGACGCCGACACGGTCGGAGATGTACTTGACGACGGACAAGTCGTGCGTGATGAACATATAGGTCAGATTCTGCTGTTCCTTCAGATCGAGCAGCAGGTTGATGATCTGCGCCTGAATGGACACGTCCAGCGCGGAGACAGCCTCGTCGCAGACGACGAACTTCGGCTTCGTGGCGAGCGCGCGGGCGATGCCGATACGCTGCCGCTGGCCGCCGGAGAACTGATGCGGGAAGCGGTGCAGGAAGTAGGGCGCAAGGCCGCAGTCGTCCATGATCTTGAGGACCATTTCCTGCATACGGGCGTCCTTTTTCTTGATCATGTTGTGCGCCTGCATACCCTCGCTGATGATCTGGCCGACGCTCATGCGCGGGTTCAGCGAGGAATACGGGTCCTGGAAGATCAGCTGCATATCGCGGCGCAGGCGGCGCATTTCGTTGTACTCCAGTCGGGCAAGGTCGATGCCGTCGTCGCGGTAGGCCTCGTACTTCTGGAACTCAGGGTCGTTTGCATACGGGGCGCGCAGCGCCTCGATCTCCTTGCGGCCCGCGTCAAGCTGCGCACGCAGAGCGGCGATCTGCTCGTCGCACTGCTTCAGCTTTTCCTGCGCTTTCTGCAGCTGCGCGTCCTTGCCGGACTTGCCCGCTTCTTCGGCCGTCTTCTTCGCGTATTCCGCGTCGTCCACGTCGACCTGCAGCTCCTGCCGCTTTTCCTCCATGCTGGACAGCTTGTGCGCAATGGCATAATCCTTGGAATAGGCCGCAATGACGGGATCGAGATCATCAACCACGAGGAAGCCGCCGACGATCTTTGTGATATCCAGCAGCGCGTCCTCCGCCAGCTTGCGGGCGGTATCGAGCTCGCCGTGCTTGGCGTACTGCTCCTTCTCGGAAAGCTTGGCGTAATCGGCCTCGAGCTTGTCGCGCTTCTGCTCCAGCTCGCGGAGCTTGGTGCGGCGGGCTTTGAGGTTTTTAACGGTATCGATGACGTACTTCGGCGCCAGATCGTCAAGGGACCGGCCGTAGTACATGGTGCGGCCATAGGTCTGGTGATACAGCTGGAGGATGGTGCGGCCAAGCGTAGACTTGCCGCAGCCGGACTCGCCGACGAGGCCGAACGTCTCGCCCTCGTAGATATCCAGCGTGATGCCGTCGTTGGCCTTGACAAAGCGGCCGCCCTTCAGGGGGAAATACTGCTTCAGGTTGCTGATGCGAAGCAGAACCTTCTTGTCATTATTTTGCATATCTGTCCTCCTTCTTCGCGTAGAAGCAGCGAACCTGCTGGGTGTCGGAGACGTGGATCAGCTCCGGCTCCTCCTCCAGACAGCGCTCGGTCGCGTACTTGCAGCGCGGGGCGAACTTGCAGCCCTTGGGCAGATCCAGCGGGTGCGGGACCGCGCCGGGGATCGCTTCAAGCCGTTCGTCGCTGGGGGTATCCAGACGCGGGATGGAGAGCATCAGGCCCTCGGTATAGGGATGGGAATACTCGTTCTTGTGGAAGATCGTCCCGGCGGGTGCGTATTCGACGACCTGGCCGCAGTACATGACCGCGACGTTGTCGGCCATCTGGTTGATGACGCCGAGATCGTGCGTGATGAACAGAACGGCGGTGCCGTTTTTCTCACGCAGCTCGTTCATGAGCTTCAGGATCTGCGCCTGAATGGTCACGTCGAGCGCCGTGGTCGGCTCGTCCGCGATCAGCAGCTTCGGACGGCAGGCCAGCGCCATGGCGATCATGACACGCTGCCGCATACCGCCGGAGAGCTGGTGCGGATACTGCTTGGCGACGACCTCTGGGTTCGGGATCTTGACGTCGGACAACAGCTCGACCGCTTTCGCGGCAGCCTGCTTTTTGTTCATGCCCTGATGGATCATGAGCGGCTCGGAGATCTGACGGCTGACGGTGAAGACCGGGTTCAGGCTCGTCATCGGCTCCTGGAAGATCACGGAGATCTCGTTGCCGCGGATCTTGTACATTTCGTTCATGGACAGCTTGGTCAGATCCTGACCGTTGAAGAGGATCTCGCCGGAGTCAATATAGCCGTTGCCGTCGAGCAGACGGAGAATGCTCATGGCCGAGACGCTCTTGCCGGAACCGGATTCGCCGACGACGCCGAGCACCTTGCCCGCGTCCAGCGAATAGCTGACGCCGTTGACCGCCTTGACCGTGCCGCGTTTGGTCGCGAAGAAAGTCTTCAGGTTTTTTAATTCTAGTAATGCCACAACAACCCCTCCTTATCGCTCAGCGGACTTGGGATCGACCGCATCGCGCAGCGCATCACCGACGAGGTTGATGCAGATCGTGCAGATGCCGAAGATCGCAGCCGGGAATACCCAGCGCCACCAGTACTGCTGGATGACGATGGAGTTGTTCGCGCCGGTGAGCATATTGCCCCACGTCGGCGTGGGCGGCGCAATGCCGAAGCCCATGTAGGACAGCGAGGACTCGGTGAGCATGCAGGTTGCGAAGCTCAGCGTCGCGTTGACCAGAATAAGACTCATGACATTGGGGATGATGTGATGGAAGATGATCGACTTCTCGCGCACGCCGAGGGCCTTGGCCGCCGTAACGTACTCCTGCTCGCGCTGCGAGAGGATCTGCGCGCGGATCAGATGACAGATGCCCGGCCACGACAGAATGCCAAGCACGACCATGATGAGGTACATACGCTGTTCGACCGTGATGCGGGTGCCGATGATGGCGGATAGGATCATGGCGAAGGGCAGGAACGGCAGGCCGCCGACAACCTCAGAGATACGCATGATGATGTTGTCGACCCAGCCGCCGAAATAACCGGCCAGTCCGCCGAGGATGATGCCAATAATGAGCTGGATGATGACGGAGATGGCACCGACGGTCATGGTGACCTTGCCGCCGTTGATGAGGCGGTTAAACACGTCGCGGCCCAGATCATCCGTACCGCAGACATAACCCTTCAGGCCCCACGTTTCAACGTCGCCGTCAACTGTGACTGCATAGTTCTGATAGAAGCCTGCGTAAACGGTGACGATCTCCTTGTCATTGAAAGAGGCCGGAACGGATGCCTGACCATGGGTATTGTCGCCCCAGGAGATGACCTCGCCGTCGTCCATCAGAGCCGTGAAGTGATAGCGGCCGCCGTAGAGCTCGACAGGCTTGCTCTCGAATTCGGGGACGATGTTTTCGCCGTTGGTGCAGGTGCCCCAGACGACGACGGTGCCGTCTTCCTTGACCGCCGCGACCGCGTTGCTGGACGCTGCAATGTCAACGACACCGGAATCCAGTCCGTCCGGGATGCGGACGAGGGCGTTATCCTTCTGGAAACCCGCGTAGACAGCTGCGCCGTCTTTGGTCAGGGCGATATACCCGCGAGCGGTCAGAGCGACTTTTTCGATGTTGCCCTGATATTCCTTTTTGACCTTGATATCGGCCTGATTGCCGTTGCCCCAGAGGAACAGCTCGCCAGATTCAGTGACAGCCGCGGAGAACTGGTTGCTGGCCTCGATCTGCTTGAAGCCGAGATTCTTGCCGTAGGCGGCAGCCATCTGAATCTTGTCAGGAATGCTGTCCTGACCAAGACGTTTATTGCCCCAGACGTAGATTCCGCCGTTTTCGTCGAGCGCGACGATATGGTCATAGCCTGCCGCAACGTTGACGATCTTTGCGTTCTGAACCTCCTCAGGGATGTTCTTCAGATCGATCGTTTCAGTGATTCTGGTATAGCCCCACGTATAGACCTTGCCGTCGGTGTCGACACCGACGCCATAGGTCGTGCCGGGAGAGATATCTGCGACCTTATGCTTCATACCGTCGGGAATGGACATCATGTTCATTCCGGGCGCGACATTCAGCTGCGTATTGTCCTGATAGGACAGGTCGAGCGGGTAGAACTTCGGGCCGATCATAACCAGCAGGAAAATCAGAAGGAACACGATCAGACCGATCATGCCGAGCCGGTTATGCAGGAAATTCTTGAGGATCAGACGGCCGGGGCTTTGCAGCTGTTCTTCCGTCATGAAGTCGGTGACCTTGTTGCGGTTGCCGAACAGACGGGTAAAGAGGGTCGATTTTTTCTTTTTATCCATGTTTCTCCTCCCCCTTTACTTATTGACGCGAACACGCGGGTCGACGATACCGTAGCTGAGGTCGGTGATCAGCTGGCCGACGAGCGCGATGAGCACATAGAACATCTGAATCGCCAGTGCAAGTTCAAAGTCGTTGTTCATCAGACCCTGATAGTACAGCTGGCCCATACCGTTGAGCGCGAACATCTGCTCAATGATCAGAGAACCGGAGAAGATGCTGATGAACCAGCCGATGAGGACTGTAATGACCGGCAGCAGGGCGTTGCGCCATGCGTGGGAATAGACGACGACCTTTTCGCGCAGGCCCTTGGCACGGGCGGTGCGGATATAGTCCATGCTGAGCGCTTCGATCATGGCGGCGCGGACGTAGCGGGTCATGCCGCCGAGCGAACCGACCGTCATGACGAGCACCGGCAGCGTCATATAGTAGACCTTGTCGAGGAACGCACGGAAGCCGGTGAAGTTATTGCCCGGCGTCTGCATGCCGAAGACCGGCAGCAGCTTGAGCGTGACCGCGAACAGCCAGATAAACAGCAGCGCAATAATGTAGACCGGGATGGAGTAGCCAACGATGGACAGCACCTGCACGGCGTTGTCTGATTTGCTGCGCTTATGGACGGCGCAGTAGATGCCAAGCGGGATCGTGATGGCCAGCGCGACAAGCGTTGAGAAAATGTTGATGTAAATCGTGTTGAGCATTCTCGACGGCAGAACGTTGGATACATCCGTCTTATAGATCTGGGAGTAGCCGAAGTTGCCCTGCAGCATGCCGTTGAGTTCGCCGTCAACATCCGGCCAGAAGCCGAACCAGCGCAGATAGCGTACGATCAGCGGATCGTCCAGCCCCATTTCGGTGCGAAGCGCCTGGTAACGCGTTTCATACTCTGTCGGGGTCAGCGTTGTCTTGAGCGGTTCAAGCTGTGCCCGGGCCGGGTCAGTTGGGATCAGGTTGTAGATGGAATACATCAGAAGCGAAACAAGCAGAAATACAATTACCATATATACCAGTCGCTTGAGTACATATTTCGTCATCCGCATACCCTCCTTTTCTCTTGTATTTGCTCAAAAAGAGCGCAGGAATCTGTATATAAAACCAAAACGGTCTTTTTTCGTAGATATATGATACACTAAAGAAAAAAAGATTCGCCAAAGATACCGGAAGCGACGGGGCGGTTTGTGCCGCCCCGTCGCTGGGAATGTGGGGAAGGAGTCTATTTATTTGGCGCCTTCGATAGAGGCGTAGACAATCGCCTTCTGGAAATCCCACAGGCTGGACTCATTGTAGTTCTTCAGCCAATCCGGGAAGAAGGTGTGGTACTCGTTGCAGTACAGCGGGATTTCCGGCAGCAGTTCGTTCCAGCGGACGATGAACTTCTGGAAGTAATCCAGGAACGTTGCGTCGTCGCCAGGAGCAGGCTTGTAAACCATATCCATGGACAGGTCGTCGAGTTCCTTGTCGAAGATGTAGTTCTGGTTCCAGCCCTGCTTGACATAATCGGACTCAGGATCGGAAGCGAAGTTGTAGGCATAGTCATAGACATCGGCGAAGCCGGTGGCCAGGTTGTACATACCGTAGGTCTTCACGCCATACTGATCGCCGACGGAGGTATCGCGGTACATCCAGTTCAGCAGTTCGGAGAAGGTCATGGTGACCTGCTCGATCTGCATACCGGCATCAGCAGTCTGCTTGCCGTTGGCAAGCATGGTGGCCAGCAGCGCGGAGACGGAGTTACCCTCGGAGGAAGACCACATGATGTGCAGAGGCATCAGGATGCGGCCGTCAGCCAGAGTAACGTTCAGAGCGTAGTCGCCGGCTTCTTCAGCGGTGACTTCCTTGTACCGCAGGCCGGTGCCGGAATACTCGTTGCCTTCGGCGTCCAGCGTCCAGCCGTCAGCCTCGAGGACTTCGACAGCCTTAGCCGGGTCATAAGCATAGGCATTGAGTTTTTCGTTGAAGAGTTCCTCGGAATCCTGATACATCCACTGTGCGGTGGAGTACGGGCCATGAACGACAGAGCCGTAGCCGCCGCAGAATGTGTTTGCAAACTCTTCGCGGTCAAGCAGGTAAGCGATTGCCTGACGGACAGCAGCAAACTGCGTGGGGCCAAAGTCGCACTGGAACATCAGCTTGCCGTAGCCGTTACGGGTGTAATGGCAGTAGTTGAAGCCACCCGCGTCAACCAGATCGAGCGCAGCGTTGATCTTGTCGCCTTCGCCCAGCTGGGACAGGAAGTTGATTTCGCCCGTCTTGAAGGCGTCCATCATGGTGTCGTCTTCAGCCTTGACGATGACAACGGTCTGGATGGAAGGCTTCTGGCCCTCAAAGTTGCCGTTGTAGTTGGGGTTGATCTCAAGGGTAGCGGTCAGAGCGCCGGTGTCGAGGCTCTTGATCATGTACGGGCCAGCGACAACGCGGCCTTCGTAGACGTAGCGGGAAGCGTTGACGCCGTCGACAGTCAGTTCGCCGCCGTCGAGATACGCGCCGTTGCCGTCGTCCTTGACAGTGAGGCCCTCACCGCCGTACAGCGGCAGATACAGAGGTGCCAGAGATGCGTAGGTCATTGCGAAGTAGTAGTTGGCCTTCTCCGGGGTGATCTGGATGGAGTAGGTATAGGGATCGAGCAGGCGAATGCCGGCCAGCTCCTTGGTTTCGCCTGCCTGATATGCGGCAGCGCCAACAACGGATTCCGCAGAGATCTTGGCGCCCGCTTCTGTAGTGACAGGCGAGTAGGCAACCAATGCATACGCAACATAGTCAGCTGCGGTGATGGGCTCGCCGTTGTTGTAGGTCAGGCCTTCGTTGATCTTGACAGTGAAGGTGATGGAGCCATCATCGTTGTGAACCTGGTCGATGGAAGCGGCGGTGGTAGCGTTCATGACCATCTGACCGAACTGATCGAAAATGACGGTGTCATAGTCGTTGATCAGGTCGCGGATCATCTTGTCGGTGGCATTGTTGGTCCACCATGCGTTGCCGAGGTCACCGGAAATTTCGGTGGTGTTGCCGTAGATGACCTTGTTTTCACGGGTCTCGACGGGAGTCGGGGTCGTATCCTCGGCCGGGGTGTTGTCCTCAGCGGGAGTAGCGTCTGCGGGGGTGTTGGTGTCTTCGCTGGGCTTGTTCTCAGCGGGCTTTTCGGCGTTGCTTGCACAGCCGGCGAACATGGCAGCAACCATGACGACGACGAGAAGCAGCGCGAAGAGCTTTTTCAAATTCTTTTTCATCTTAATCCTCCTGTTTTAATTTATAATTTACTGTGTTTGGTTCACAGAAAATTATCGCTGGTTTTGATATCCGTCCGCCGCGCACGGCCATCTGACCGCGTGACGAATACTATGAGATATCTGTAAGTTATTATAGCATATTCACCGTCCAGAATCAACTAAAATGATTTTTTTCCACCTGAAAAATTGTCTTTTCCCGTACATTTCCCGACAGTGCCCGGTCCGCATCCCGCACCGCGCCTTTTTCCCGCGCGCGTTCCGATTTCGTCCAAAAACGTCGATCTTTCCGTGTCTTTTTGAACAAAAATCAGCATTTTTCACAGTTTTTACAGCTTGTTTTTGTGCGTTCATCCAGTCCTCCTCGCCAGTGCGCACAGAATTTCCTCTGTATTCTGTACAAAACAGCAGAAAATCCGCCTGCCATTTTTATTTGTGCACCACGCTAAAGCCCCGCATTTTTCCATGTGCATAGGCTGCAAAAGCCCCCCTTTGAACAAAGGGGAGCCTTGGGTGCATACAAATTTTATCAGAACGCCCACGTTCCGTTCCGGAAGATAGCAGCCGTCTTTCCGTCCTCGCAGACCGCGTCGATGGAAAGATCTGCCGAGCCGATCATGAAATCCTCGTGGATCATGGAGTCGTTCACGCCGAGCTTGCGGCATTCGTCCAGCGTCTTGTTCTGGAAGTCCCTGATGGTGTCCGCAAAGCCCATGCCGAGCGCCAGATGGCAGCAGGCGTTCTCATCGAACAGCGTGTTGTAGAACAGCAGGCCCGTCTGGTTGATGGGCGAATCGAACGGCACGAGCGCGCATTCGCCGAGATACCGGCTGCCCTCGTCCATTTCGATGAGCTTCGTCAGAAGCTCGTTATTCTGCTCGGCGTGCCATTCGACGGCCTTGCCCTCATGGAAACGGATCCAGAAGCCGCTTATCAGCTGGCCCTGATAGCTCAGCGGCTTCGTCGCGTAGACGATGCCCTCGGCCACGCCGCGCATCGGGGAGATGAAGCATTCCTCAGTGGGGATGTTGGGGTTGAAGAAAATGCCCTGCAGGCTCGTCTCTCCGCCGCCGCAGAACTGCGCCTCGGGGATCATGCCGACGGTGAAGTCGGTGCCGTTGGAGGATTTGTAGCGCAGCTCGCGGATATGCAGCTTGTTGAGATATTCGCAGCGGTCGTGCAGATCCCGGTTGTGGTCTTCCCACGCCTGGATGGGATCGTCGGTCACGCGGGAGGTCTTCAGAATGGCCTCCCACAGCTTTTCCACGGCCTGCGACGCGCGCAGCTCCGGGAAGAGCTTCTTGGCCCACTTTTCACCCGGCACAGCGGCGATGCACCACTGATATTTGTTCTCGATCTGGTCGCGGTAGCCCTTGATGATGGGGTACTTGGCCTGCTGGGACTTTGCCATCTTCTCCTGGTTCACGCCGCGCAGGCCGTCGGGGTCCTCGCTGATGAGATAAATGCGGCAGGGAATGGTGTCGACATAGTGCTGCCAGCGGGCCTCTTCATAGTTGTCGAGCGTGGACAGAGTCTTGACGGAGCGGTAGCGCACGTGCAGCTTCGTAAGCGGCTGATAGCTCCAGTCGACAACGACCTTCTTCGCCTTCAGCTTATAGCACTCGTCAACCACCATCGCGACGAATTCCGGCTGGTCAAGCTCGGCCGTGATAAAGACCTCCTGTCCCTTCTGGACATTCGCTCCGGCCTTGGCGATCAGCTTTGCGTATTCCCGCAGGACTGTTTTTTTCATAAAAAAGCCTCCATTGCTTTTATTTTTCTATAGTTTAGCACATTTTTCCCGTATTGAAAAGGGCCGCGCGAAAATTCGCCCTTGCGGGCCTGCGCCGGGCGCGGTATACTGAAAGAAAACGACACATGGAGGGTTCTTTCATGCTTACCGAACAGCTTTTCGACTTTCTTGCCGCCAGCCCCAGCTGCTACCATGCCGTGCAGGCGCTCGTGGAGCGGCTGGAAAGAAGCGGCTATGCGCAGCTGCGGGAGCAGGACGCGTGGACGCTGACGCCGGGCGGGAAATACTTCGTCACGCGCAACGGCTCGTCGCTCCTGTCCTTCCGCATCCCGCAGAGTGCGCCCGCGGGCTTCCTGATGGCCGCCGCGCATACCGACTCCCCCACCTTCAAGATCAAGCACAACCCGGAGAAAAAGTCCGGCCCGTATGTGCAGCTGTCAACAGAAAAATACGGCGGTATGCTCATGGGCACATGGTTCGACCGGCCGCTTTCCGTTGCGGGCCGCATCGTGACGGCGAAGGACGGGAAGCTGGAAACGAAGCTGGTCGATGTGGACCGCGATCTGGCCGTGATCCCCTCCGTCGCCATCCACATGAACCGCGCCGCAAACGACGGCTTCAAGTTCATGGCAAACATTGACACACTCCCGCTCTATGGCATGCAGGAATCCTCCGGCAGCTTCCGCAGCATCGCGGCCAAGGCTGCGGGCGTGCAGGAGGACGAGGTGCTCGGAGAAGACCTGAGTCTGTATGTGCGCACACGCGGCACTTGCTTCGGCGCAAAGAATGAGTTCATTCTCGCTCCCCGGTTGGACGATCTCGGCTGCGTGTTCGGTCTGCTCGAGGGCTTTCTGGCCGCGAAGGCCTCCGGCAGCGTGCCGGTCTTCTGCGCGTTCGACAATGAGGAGGTCGGCAGCGAGACGAAGCAGGGCGCGGCGTCGAGTTTGCTTTCCGATACGCTCCGGCGCATCGCGCTTGCGCTGGGGCTGAATGAGGAAGGGTATCTGCGCATGCTCGCGCAGAGCTTCCTTGTCTCGGCGGACAACGCCCACGGCGTCCACCCGAACCATCCGGAATACGCCGACATGACCAACACGCCGCGTCTGAACGGCGGCGTCGTCATCAAGTTCAACGCCAACCAGCGCTACACGACCGACGGCGTCTCCTGCGCGCTGTTCACGGCAGTCTGCCGCGAGGCGGGCGCGCCCGTGCAGGTCTACGCGAACCGCTCCGATATGCCGGGCGGCTCGACCCTCGGCTCCATCGCCACAACGAAGGTCTCCGTTCCAAGCGTAGACATCGGCCTTGCACAGCTGGCCATGCACTCCTGCGTGGAAACGGCAGGCGCGGAGGATCTCGACGCGCTGGTTAAAGCCATGACGTGCTATTACGGCAAGACACTGAAACGGGACGGGGAGCAGATCACGTTCTGAGTGTATCCAAAGCCCCCTTGGGCACAAGAGGAGCCTTAAACGTACACACCATACATAAAAATAAAGGAAAGAAAAAGGAGGCAGATCCATCATGGGCATGATCCTGACGGACGAACAGCAGGCCATTCTGGACGGCGCCAAGGGTGAAACCATGGCGAAGGTCATGAAAACGCTTGTCATGTTCGGCGAAGCATTCCACGCGGAGAAAATGGTTCCGGTCACGAGCCGGTACAACCATCTTGTCACATCCTTCGGCCTCGGCGTTCTGCAGCCGGTGTACGATCTCATGCAGCAGCTGATCGACGCGGGCGCCGTCTCCGGCCAGAAATTCTCGGCAGACCCCCGCCCGCTCGACCCCAATGTCCCGGCAAATCTCCTGCAGCAGCTCGTGTTCAAGAAGTTCATGTACAACAAGCAGGACTTTTATGAGGGCCAGCTGGAAAAGCTGGGGCTTCTGAACAAGGACGCATTCACCTGCACCTGTTACATGTCCGAGGTCGGAAACAAGCCCGAACAGGGCGAGGTGCTCTCATGGTCGGAATCCTCCGCCGTCGTGTACGCCAACTCCGTGCTCGGCGCGCGCTGCAACCGCAACTCCGGCATCATGGACATCATGGGCTCCATTGTGGGCTATGTACCGTATTTCGGACTGCTGACCGACGAGGGCCGCAAAGCGACCTGGATCGTGAAGATCGAGACAAGCAAAAAGCCCGAGGCACAGCTGCTTGGCTCGGCCATCGGCATGAAGGTCATGGAGGATGTGCCGTATGTGGTCGGCCTCGACAAATGGCTCGGCACGGAGCTGGACGACGCGGCCTGCACCTATCTCAAGGACTTCGGCGCGGCCACCGCATCCAACGGCGCAGTGGGCCTTTATCACATTGCGAACCTCACGTCCGAGGCGAAGGCGCAGGGCGAAGCGCTGATCGCCGAGGGCGCGAGGGTCTATGTGATCGACGACGCGGAGCTTCAGCGCGTCAAGGACAGCTATCCCGTCGTCTGGAAGAACAGAGACGCGAAGCCGAAGCTCTGCTTCATGGGCTGCCCGCATATGTCGCTTGAGCAGCTGAAGACATGGACCGACCGCGTGGAGCAGGCGCTTGCAGAGGCAGGCCGCAGCAAGGTCTGCATCCCCACAGTCTTCACCGCCGCGCCCGCCGTTTTGAAGGAGTTTGAGAAAACGCCCTATGCCGCCCGGCTCAAAAAGACCGGCGTGATCACATCCTATATCTGTCCGCTCATGTACATGAACAATCCGCTCTGCGGCAAGATGCCGGTCATCACCTCCTCCAACAAGCTGCGCACATATACGACCGCACGCTATTACACCGATGATGAGATCCTTGTCCAGATCACGAAAGGAGGCGCACGCGCATGAAGACCTTCCAGGGCCGCGTCGTTACGCCCGGCTGCGCGCAGGCTGAGGCACTTGTGACGCACGGCGGGCTGAATACGCTCGCTTCGTTCCAGAAATCGCTCCAATTCGGCGATAAGACCGCCAAATGCGGCGACCAGAATAACCCTGATCTCTACGGCAAGCCTATGGCGGGCAAGGCGCTCTGCCTGCCGCAGACCATCGGCTCGACCACGGGCGGACTGGTGCTCTACTGCGCCTGCGCCATGGACCGGCAGCCGGAGTGTATGCTGTTTGCCAACCCCATCGATTCTCTGGCAGCCGCCGGCGCGATCCTCGCCGACGTGTGGCTCCAGCCGGGCAAAATGCCGGTCGTCGACTCGCTGGGCGAGGAATTCCTGTCCTATGTCAAGGACGGCATGACCGTCACCATCGGCCCGAACGGCACTGTAACCGTTGAATAAACGCACCGAACGCCGTCCCCGGCGGGGAAGCCTTGGGCGCTCCCGCGCCGGTGCATCAATCAGGTCTTCACGAAAAAGAGATCCCGCTGTGCGGGGCCTCTTTTTCCTGGTTCTCAATCGATCTTACCGGTTCGGGACGATCACGGCCAGGAAGCGCGTGACGGAACCGGTGTGGTTGCGGATGGAATGGGTGTGGCCGTCGGCACAGAACTCCGCGTCGCCGACGTGCAGCTCGCGGCTCTCGCCGTCCTCGGTGACGGTCGCCGCGCCCTCAAGGATGTAATACGCCTCGCCGTTCGTCTCATGCGGATGGACGCCGACGGATTCGCCGGGCCGGAGCGTGATGACAGCCATCATCTCCGCGCGGTTTCCAAGCTGCTCGGCAGAGAACAGATAGCGGAAGCTGGGGCTGCCGTCGCCGCCGCGGATGTTGTGCTTGACCGCGGTCTGCATTTCGTCCTTCATCTGAAACATGACAAATTCCTCCTGTTACTTGTGATATTTGCTGCCCGCCTGAATGGCCTCAGCGCGGTAAAGCTGCTCAAGGGCCATAACGCGGGCCAGATGGTGCGGAAAGGTCATTTTGCTCATGGAAAACTGCAGATCGGCAAGCTTTTTCAGTTCCGGCGCGATGCCGAACGACGAGCCGATCAGAAAGCAGGCGCTGGACCGCCCGCCGCTTTTCGCCTGCCGCAGCGTATCGGCCAGCTGCTCAGAGGACAACAGCTTCCCCTCCGGCGTCAGGACGCAGAAAAAGCAGCCCTTCGGGAGCTTCGCGCGGATAAGCTCCGCTTCTTTTTGCAGACCCTGCGCGATCTGCGTGTCGTTCGGATCCTCCGGCAGACGGCACTCCGGCAGCTCGATGAGCTGGAAATCGCAATAGGCCCGCAGGCGCTTGGCGTATTCCGCCGCGGCCTCGGTATAGAAGCGCTCCTTCAGCTTTCCCATACAGATGAGCGTGATGGAAAACATAAAAACCTCCGCAAATCCAAAAAGCCTGTCCGCAGCGGACAGGCTTCTGGATGAAAAACTTAGTCTGCTACGTAGGGCAGCAGGGCGATCTGACGGGCGCGCTTGATGGCGACCGTGAGCTGACGCTGATGAGCGGCGCAGGTACCGGTTGTACGGCGGGGCAGGATCTTGCCGCGCTCGGACAGGTAACGGCGGAGCTTGACAGTGTCTTTGAAATCGATGTGCGTCACCTTATCAACGCAGAAGGAGCAAACCTTCTTGCGCTTACGAGGATGAACACGATCATTAGCCATTGCCATAGTGAATCCTCCTATCTTTGGTCTTGTGGAAAAATGTTAGAACGGGAGATCGGGATCGTCGTCGGAGAGCATGGAGAAATCAGACGGAGCGGCAGACACATTCTGCGGCGCCTGATACGCCGGCTGCTGCTGCGGAACCTGATTGAAGCTCTGCGCGTAGCCCTGCGACTGGTTGAACGAGCCGCCGTCGGCATTGTCGCGCTTGCTGTCGCCGAAATAGACGTTGTCGGCAACGACCTCCGCCGAGCGGCGCTTGTTGCCTTCCTTGTCCTGCCAGTTGCGGATCTGCAGCCGGCCCGTCACGACAGCCATACGGCCCTTGGCAAAATACTTGCTGACGAACTCAGCGGTATTGCGCCATGCGACGATATCCACGAAATCTGTTTCCTTCTCCGCGCCCTGTGCCGCGTAATCGCGGTCGACGGCGAGGGTAAAGGATGCGACCGCGACGCCGCTGCCGGTCCGGCGCAGCTCAGGGTCGCGAGTCAGTCGGCCCATGAGAACGATGTGGTTCAGCACGTGAGCGCCTCCTTACTCTTCAACAGCGACGATGATGGAACGCAGAATGCCGTCGGTGATCTTGAAGACACGATCAAGCTCAGCCGGCATTTCGGGCGTTACTTCGCAGGTCATGTAGACGTAGTAGCCCTCAACCAGATCGTTGATCGGGTACGCAAGACGGCGCTTGCCCCACTCGTCAACACTGGTCAGAGTGCCATGAGCCTCCACGATACCCTTGAATTTTTCCACGAGAGCCGCGATACCCTCTTCACCCTGCGCGGGGTCGATGATATAGAGGACCTCATACTTTGCGGAAAGTTTTGCCATGATGTTGCACCTCCTTCTGGACTTATGGCCGCAGGTCCCGCCTGCGGCAAGGATCGTCTGCGCTTCGCAGACCGATTTATTATAGCTGGAAGGACCGGAAAAGTCAACCGGGAATCTGGAAAAAATGCAGAAAACGCGAAAAAACAGGGCAGCGCTTCGGCTGCCCTGTCTGGCTGCATTATTTTGCGGTCTTGTCCTTCAGCGCCTTGCCGGCCTTGAAGACGGGGATGGTGGTTGCCGGAATCTCGATGGCTTCCTTCGTCTTGGGGTTGCGGCCCATGCGCGCCTCGCGCTTCTTCGTCTCGAAGCCGCCGAAGCCGACGAGCTGAACCTTATCGCCCTGGCTCAGAGCCTCTGCGATGGTGTCGAACGTGGTGGTGACAGCCTTTTCCGCGTCCTTCTTGGACATGCCGCACTTCTTTGCGACTTCCGCGATCAATTCGGTCTTATTCATGTGTAGATCCTCTTTTCCTAAAGTATGAATTTATTGTTCACCGCCCGTTACGTTTTTGCGCGTCCCAACTGGCAAGCAGCTCCTCGCGGGACAGCTCCTCCAGAGTGCGTCCCGAAGCAAGTATGCTCTGCTCCATAGCGGTAAATCGTTTGATAAATTTCTCACAGGCGCTGTGCAGCGCCTGCTCGGGGTCCTTGTCCAGCGTGGAGGCGACGCGGACGGCGGCAAAGAGCAGATCGCCCAGCTCCCCATCGATGTTCGTATCGTCCTGCACGGCCTCGCGCAGCTCCTGCGCTTCCTCTGCTAGTTTGTCCAGCGCCTGTCCGGCGGATTTCCAGCAAAAGCCGGTTTTCGCAGCTTTTTTCTGAATTTTCTCCGCCCGCCATGTCGCCGGGAGCGATCTGGCGACGCCCTGCATGGCCTCGCCGGTCGTTTTCTGGCCCTTTTCCTGCTTTTTCAGCTCGTCCCAGCTGGCGTTTTCGCCGCCGAACAGGAACGGGTGACGGAAGATGAGCTTTCTGCATTCCGCGTCGGCAATGTCGTCGATGGTCATGCGGCCGCGGTCGGCCTCGATATCCGCGTGGAACAGCACCTGCAGCAGCACATCGCCCAGCTCCTCGCGGAGCATGGCCGCGTCGTCGCAGTCCAGTGCCTCGCAGGCCTCGTAGGCCTCCTCAAGAAAATTACGGCGGATGGACAGGTGCGTCTGCGCCGCGTCCCACGGGCAGCCGCCCGGCGCGCGCAGCGCGTGTACCAGCCGGATCAGGTCGTCCAGCGCATAGCGCGGTTTGCTAGTAAAATTTATCATACTTTCGTCTCTTTCGCAAGTGGGAGGTTCATGTTTTTTGCTTGATATGCAGGATTTTTGCAATTTTTTCGCCCTTCGGCAGCAGCATACAGTCCTCGTACGTGATGCACCGCAGAACCACGACGAAAATCACGTACACAACGACCGCCGCGATCAGCGCGCCGAGGCAGACGACGGTATTCGAATCCGTGAAGCTCCGCAGCAGCGCAGCGGCAAAGAACGTCGCCGCGCCCATGATCCCGGCGGCTGCCGCCGGGCGGATCACATTGCGGAAAATAGCCGGGCGCGTCGTGACGGACCGGCGCATGGCAATGAGGTCGAGCACGGTGATGGTCACATAGCAGACGATGGTGCCGATGGCCGCGCCGATGATATTGAGGGACGGAATCGCCACAAGGATATAGTTGACGACGACCTTCACAACACCGCCGATGAGCATATTGACGACCGGCGTCGTCACGTCGCCGTGCGCCTGCATGATGGCATTGAACAGCAGGACCGTACTGTTGAAGATCACGGCAATGCCGAGATAGGCCAGAATCGGCGCTGCGGTCGCGACGCTCTCGGGGCCGTAGTTGCGCGCAAGCAGACGGATGATCGGCTCCGACAGCACGGCCAGCCCCACCGCGCACGGCATGGCAATGAGGCTCATGGTGCGCACGGCAGATTCCTCCGTGTGCCGCGCGCCCGCTGTGTTGCCTTTGGTCAGCGCAGCCGTCACGGTCGGGATGATCGAGATCGTGATGGGCGTAATGAGCGAGCACGGCAGATTGAAGATCGTCTGGCAGAAATTATAGATGCCCTTGGCCGTATCCGCCGCATCGGACGACCACGCAAGCGCGCCGGTGAGCCGCCGCATATAGATCATCGTGTCGAACAGATTGATGATCTGCAGGCCCGCCGAGCCGAGCGTGATGGGGATGGCGATGACGAGCAGCTCCTTCATGGTCTGGCGGGTGGACTTGGCCTCTCCCCCGCCCTGCCGCAGGATCTGGTTGGACTTGCCGAACTGGATGCGCAGATACACGACCGCCACGATGCAGCCCGCCGTCACGCCGAAGATGCCGCCCGCAGCCGCATAGATGAGACTGCCGGTCTTCTTGAGCATCAGATACGCGCCGCCGAGGCCGAAGACCACGCGGATCATGGCCTCATAGACCTGACTGACGGAGGTCGGGGTCATGTTGCTCTGGCCCTGGAAGAAGCCCCGGTGGGCCGAGACGATGCAGATGAGCAGCACGCACGGCGACAGCGCCGCGATGGCCGCCCACGAATTTTCATTCGTCGTGACCATGACGGACAGCGGCTTGCAGAACACGAGCATCACGAGCGTTCCGATCACGCCGATGGTCAGGAAGACCTTCATAGAGACGGAGTAGATCTTGCGGATCTGCGCGTAATTCTCCAGCGCCTGCGCCTGCGAGATCATCCGGCTGACGGCGACGGGCAGGCCCGTCGTGGAGATCATCAGCAGGACGTTGTACACGTCATAGGCCGTGTTGAAATAGCCGAAGCCCCGCTCCTGCAGAATGTTTTGCAGAGGGACCTTATAGATGAAGCCGAGCAGCTTGACAATGATGGTCGCGGCGGTCAAGACCGCCACGCCCTGCAAAAAACTCTGCTTTCTGGGTGCCTTTTCGCCGCTCATGCCTGCGCCTCCGGTTCATCAGAGAAGACTCTGGGGATCGCGTAGTCGTGCAGCTCCTTCAGCGCGCCCGCGATATCCAGCGTGGGATACTTGCCGTCCGCGTACAGGATTTTGCCGCGCACCATCGTCAGCGCAACGTCGTGGCCGGAGGCCGCGTAGACCAGATGGGACAGTACATTGTGGCACGGGATCAGATGCGGCTGGTTGAAGTCCAGCAGAATGAGGTCGGCGTCCATGCCAAGCTCGATGACGCCGCATTCGGCGCTTCTGCCCTGCGCTCTCGCGCCGCAGACCGTCGCCATCATCAGAGCCGCCTCCGCCGGAAGCGCCTTCGGGTCGCCGGTCTTGCCCTTGGCCATGAGTGCGGCGGCCTTGATCTCCTCAAACAGATCGAGATTATTGTTGGATGCAACGGAGTCGGTGCCGAGGCAGACGTTCATCCCAGCCTTCACCATGCCGAGCACGTCCGCACAGCCGGAGGCCAGCTTTAGATTGCTGACCGGGCAGTGCGCCGCGGACACATGGCGCTTGGCCAGCAGCTGCATATCCTCCTGCGTCACATGGACGCAGTGCGCCGCGACCACGGGCACGTCGAACACACGGTGGCAGTCGAGCACCTGCGCAGGCGTCAGACCGTATTTCTCCACGCACGCGTCGTGCTCCTTCTTCGTCTCGGACAGGTGCACCTGCAGCTGCAGGCCGTTGTTGACGGCGTACTCCGCCAGCGCGTCCCAAAGCTGATACGTCGAGGTATACTCGGCGTGGATGGAGGCTTCAATTTTAATACGGCCATTGTCATAGTTGTGCCACTTGTCCTTGAGTGCAACAAGCTCCTGGCAGGCCGGGAAGGTATCGAAGCAGAAATCATCCCCAAGGAACATGGACATGCCGCGGGAGATATTGGCCTTGATGCCGGATTCGGCTACGGCCTGGCAGATCTCATCGCAGAAATAATACATATCCGACACGCTCGTCGTGCCGAAGCGCAGCGCCTCGGCAAGGGCAAGCGTCGTGGCCGCCTTGACGGCGCGGCCGTCGAGCCTGTCCTCGCGCGGGAAAATATAGTGCTGGAGCCAGTCCTGCAGATTCAGATCGTCGGCATAGCCGCGCAGCAGGTACATGGGCAAATGCGTGTGGCAGTTGATGAGGCCCGGCATCAAGACCATGCCGGTCGCGTCAATGATCTTCTTCGGCTTCTCCTCGGGCGGCTTTTTCGCCATATAGGCGATCTTGCCGTCGGTGACGCCGACAAACGCATCCTGCCAGAGCGTCATCTGCTCGTTCATCGTAACGACGTTGACATGAGAAAACAAGGTGTCCATGGAAGCCCTCCTTATGGGTTCTGTTCACGCAGCCCGCGCAGGATCGAAAAAATCTCGTCCTTCTGCTGCAGGATCGTGTCGATGCGGGAGATATAGTCCTGCGGGATCTTCGGATTGTGGTAGCGGGCAAGCTTTTCCTCCGGGAGATTGATCTTGTTCATCCCGCCGCCGCCGAGAGAGAGGATGGTATGCAGTTCCTCCATCATATATATGTTGTAAAGTCCGGTATAGCCCGGCCTGCACCAGCCGGTGTTTTCAAAGCTGCCGGACATATATTTCTGCCGGTAAAGATAATACGGCTCATAGCCGCTCTGCCGCAGCGCATCCTCCGCACCCGTGAGCATGGCGGCGACCGCCTCCTGCGGCGGAAGCTCCATGCGCGAGCCGAACAGTGCCGCGCCCTTTTTCAGAGCCAGCGTGTGCACCGTAATATTGCTGGGGTTTAAATCCAGCACCTGCCGGATAGAATCGGCAAAGCCCGCCGCATCGTCTGCCGGAAGTCCTGCGATCAGATCCATGTTGATATCGTCAAACCCGGCCTGCACCGCCTGCTCATACGCCTCGACGGTCTGCCTCGCCGTGTGCCTGCGGCCCACGGCCTCGAGCACTTTATCAGACATGGTCTGCGGGTTGATGGAAATGCGCGTCGCGCCGCCGTCCTTGATGACGCAGAGCTTTTGGGGATTCAGCGTGTCCGGCCTTCCGCCCTCGACGGTAAATTCCAAGCAGCGGGACAGATCAAAATTCCGGTTGATCGCGTCCAGCAGCCGCGCCATCTGTGTGCTCGAAAGCGTCGTCGGCGTGCCGCCGCCCATGTAGAGCGTGCGGATGTGGAAGCCCGAATTTTTTAACAGTGCGCCGGTATGCGCGATCTCGCGCAGCAGCGCGTCCAGATACGCAGGCAAAAACTCCCCGAAGCGCTCGATGGACTGGCTCACGAACGAGCAGTACGCACAGCGCGTCGGGCAGAACGGAATCCCAATATACACGGAAAGATCGTCCGCGTCAAGCAGTTTTGCTGCTTCGACCGTATGCCGGGAGGCGTCAACGCAGAGCCTCGCCCGCTCCGGCGAGACAAAATAGACCTCGCGCAGAAGCTTTTCCGCGTCCTTTTCACTGCCGCCCGCCATCAGGCATTTCGTCGACAGTTTTGTCGGCCTGACGCCGGAGAGTGCGCCCCAAGGCGGCGCAGCCGGAAGCACCTGCAAAGCAGCCAGATAATAGCTGCGCTGTAAAATGCGCCGCGTTGCACGCACATCGGCCCTGTCCAGCAGCACACGGTTTACGGCAAAGCCGGTCTTCCCCTGATACGTGACCTTCGCCGTGGCCGTCAGATAGCGCTTCCCCCGCGAGAGGGACGAGACAGTCCCGTCGCCGGTAAACGGCTCGGTGCAGAACTCGCTCGGCTCCTGCGCAAACAGCTGCAGCTGCAGCTGCTCGACCGGATAGCGCTCGGTATGGTTTTTCAGATACAGCTTCATTCGATCCCATGCCCCCGCAGATACGGATTGGTGCGCAGCTCCTCCGCGATAGTGCTGGACGGCCCGTGGCCGGGCAGCACGCGCGTCTCAGGCGGCAGCATGGACAGCCGCTTCAAAGACGCGGCCATGTCCCGGCTGCTTCCGCCGAGGAAGTCTGTCCGGCCATAGGAGCCTGCGAAGAGCGTATCGCCGGAAAAGAGCACGGTTTCGCACAGCAGGCACACGGAGCCCGGCGTATGGCCGGGCGTAGAGAGCACCTGAAAGGTCAGACCGCCTGCCGCGACGGTATCGCCGTCCTGATACGTATCCGTATAGGTCAGCAGATCGTGGCACATATGGCTGGGGTCGTCCTTGTCAGCCTCGCCGATATACACGCGGGCGTTCGTCGCCGCGCGCAAATTTTTAAGCGCGCCGATATGGTCAAAGTGCGCATGGGTCAGCAAAATCGCCTCCAGCGTCAGCCCCTGCTCCTCCAGCGCAGCCAGCAGCCGTTTGGAGTTCGCGGCGGGGTCGATGATGACGGCGCGGCTGCTTTCGTCCGCCCGGACAAGATAGCAATTGGTGGCCAGCGGCCCCAGCGTAAGCGTCTGAATATTCATAGCGTCTCCTTATTTGAGATCGTCCGTGTCGACGATCAGCGTCACAGGCCCGTCGTTTTCCGACGCGACCTGCATATAGGCTCCGAATTCGCCGTGCTGCGGCGGGAAGCCAAGGCGTTCGCACTCGGCAAGGAACTGCTCATAAAGCGGGATAGCCAGATCGGGCTTGGCCGCGCCGATAAAGCTCGGCCTGCGGCCGTGGCTCACGTCGCCATAGAGCGTAAACTGGCTCACGACAAGAACGCTTCCGCCGATGTCGGCAAGCGAGCGGTTCATTTTGTCGTTTTCATCACGGAACACCCGCAGCCCCAGCACCTTTTCAGCCAGCTTCCGGCAAAGCGCAGGCGTATCGTCCGGCCCAACGCCGAGCAGGATCAAAAAGCCTCTTCCGATTTTTCCGTGAACGGCGCCGTCAATCGAAACACTGGCAGAATTCACGCGGGTAACGACTGCTTTCATAGTGAGATCCTTTCATTTTGTGGGAATGCTCTGCATTCAAAATTTGAGAGGCAGTACGAATTTGCCCAAGACCTGGTAGGGGCGGGGCTCTGCTCCGCCCGGCAGGATGCACCGGTTTTTACGGAAACCTTCAGCGAATTCACAACTGCCCAACGGGCCGATGTGGGCATCGGCCCCTACAAACGAGGAGGAAAATGATTGCGGATTTTCCGAAAAGCTGCCGTCCTTACTCTGTTCCTCTCTCGACATTATGCACGCCCGAGATGCCGCGCAGTCTTGTGCGGACGTTTTCAAGCTCTGTGAGGTTGTGGACGCCGAAGCGCAGGCAGACGATGGCGGTGCCGCCGCCGACGGAGCGGGCGCTCATTTCGCTCGTGCGCAGACGCAAAGACGTGAGAATTGTTGCAACATCCAGCATCAATCCGTCGCGGTCGTCGGCCTCGATCTCCAACGACGTGGAGAACATCACGTCCGGGGCCTCCGCCCAGGTGACCTTGACCCAGCGGCCCTTCTGCGCGGGGTCGAGCGCGGCCCTGGCATTCGGGCAGTCCTTTCGGTGAACGGACACACCGTAGCCCTTGGTGATAAAGCCGATGATCTCGTCGCCGGGGACCGGCGTGCAGCAGCGGCTGAATTTGATCATGCACGAGCCGATGTCCTCGACAATGACGCCGGAGGAATTGACGGCGGGCGCATTCTGCCGCGCAAGCGGCTTGGGGGCAAGCGTCCGGGTCGCTCTGGTCAGATCGTCGCGGATGCGGCCCACGGCCTTCGCAGCGGTCAGACCGCCGTAGCCGATGGCGGCATACATATCGTCCAGACATTCGAAGCTGACCTTTTTGAGGATGACCGGCAGAACCTCTGTATTCTGCAGAATATCGGGGTCGACACCGGCGTGGCGCAGCTCGGCCTCAAAGCTGGCCTTGCCGCGCACGATGTTCTCCTCGCGCTTCTCGCGCTTGAACCACTGCTTGATCTTGACGCGCGCCTGATTGGACTGGCAGATGTTCAGCCAGTCGCGGCTCGGGCCCTTGGCGGACTTCGACGTTAAAATCTCGACGATATCGCCGTTGTGCAGCGGCGCGTCATAGCTTGCGATGCGGTTATTGACCTTCGCGCCGATCATGGAGTTGCCAACAGCAGAGTGAATGGCGTAGGCAAAGTCGATGGGCGTGGAGCCTGCGGGCAGGGAAATGACCTTGCCCTTGGGCGTGAAGACGAAAACCTCATCGTCAAACATATCGACCTTGAGGGAGTGGATATAGTCGTCCGCCTCTACGTCCTGCTGATTTTCAAGCAGACGCCGCACCCACTCGAATTCCTTTTCCGAGCCATCGCCCGCGTGCTGCTTGTATTTCCAGTGCGCCGCAACGCCGTATTCCGCCGTCTGGTGCATTTCCCACGTGCGGATCTGCACCTCGAACGGGATACCCTGTGAGCCGATGACGGTCGTATGCAGAGACTGGTACATATTGGGTTTCGGCGTGGAGATATAGTCCTTGAACCGGCCCGGAATGGGGTTAAACAGGTCGTGGATGTGGCCGAGGACGTTATAGCAGTCGGCAATATTGTCCACGATCACGCGGAACGCGTAAAGATCGTACAGCTCGTCGATGGTCTTGTTCTGTGCGCGCATCTTGCGGTAGATGGAATAGGTATGCTTGATGCGGCCATAGATCGATCCGTGGATGCCGACGGAGGCCAGCCGGTTCGTGATCTTCGACTGGATGGCGTTCATGAAGCTGTTGGCACTGTCCTCGTTCTTTTTGAGGTAGTCGATGATCTCCTGATAGCCCTCGGGATCGAGATACTGCAAAGAAGTGTCTTCCAGTTCCCACTTGATCTTCTGCATACCGAGCCGGTGCGCCAGCGGCGCGTAGACCTCCATCGTCTCCATGGACTTCGAGATCTGCTTGGCAGGCGTCTGGTACTGCAGCGTCCGGGTATTATGCAGGCGGTCGGAAATTTTGATGAGGATGACGCGGATGTCCTTCGACATGGCCATGAACATCTTGCGCAGATTTTCCATCTGCTGCTCTTCCATCGTAGAATACTGCACGCGCGTCAGCTTTGTGACGCCCTCGACCAGATTCGCGACCGTCTCGCCGAACAGGCGTGAGATCTCCTCGAAGCTCGCGTCGGTGTCCTCGAGGCAGTCATGCAGCAGCGCCGCCGCGATCGCGTCGGTATCGAGGCCGATCTCGGCCACGATCTCGGCCACGGCCAGCGGGTGGATGATATACGGCTCTCCGGACTTGCGGAGCTGGTTCTTATGCTTTTCGTCGGCGTATGCATACGCCCGCTGAATGACCTCCAAATCAGCGGAGGGCGCATAACGGGCGATCGCCTGCATCATGGATTCGTAATGCTCCTGTTTGGTTTCCATTCAGTTCCCTGCCTTCTGCTTTTTCAGATGAATCAAAATCGGGCTTTTCTCAAGATCGACCTTCCGGCCGTTCGCGCACAGGCGGATGCACAGCGATTTTGGCCGCTGCTCCAGCTGCAAAAGCCCCTGCTCTGCCAGCACATCGAGGCAGATGCGTGTTTTTCCCGCGCTTAAGGGGAGCTTCGCGCAGCGCGAAATTTTGCGGCTCAGGCAGCCCAGCTCTTCCGACAGCACGCCGTCCTGCGAAAATGCGGCCAGATACCGCCAGACGGCGGCAAAATCCTGCCGCGTCGGCAGCAGACACCCGGCCTCGTCGCAGCTGAGCGCGCCGCCCGCCAGATGCTTTTTATAGACCGCACGGTCGTGCCCCTGCGCCTCGCGGAAGGCCTTGTCGGGCCGGATATCCACAAGGTTCAGCTGCACCGAGCGCACGGAACGGTATTCATTGATCTGCGGCGTAAAGGCGATATCGACCACGTCGCCCTGCGCCACGGCGGCACGCTGCGCGTTGGTCGAGAAGAAGATCGCGCCCCAGGTATGCGTGCCCTTTGACAAACGCAGGCGCAGATGCTTTCCGCCGCCAACCTCCGCCAGCTCCGTCACATGAAGCCCGCGCATACAAAGAACCGGACGCGGGCAGCCCGCGCCGCAGGGTTCGAGGTCGCCCAGCGCCTGAATATTCTCGATGGTCAGCAGTTCCGGCGGAATTTCGCAGTCGATGGCAAGTGCGGTGCTGCACGCGTCCGATTCTCGGAAACGCGCACACAGGGCCATCATCTTTTCCCGGAAGGGCGCGATGCTCTCGCGCCGGATGGTAAATCCGGCGGCAAGCTCATGTCCGCCGTAGCTTTCAAGCAAGCCGGACAGCTGCTCCAGCGACCGGAACAGGTTGAACCCGCCGTAGGACCGCGACGAGGCCTTGCCCTTGTCGCCGTCGAGGCAGATGAGGAACGTCGGGCAGCTGTATTCCTCCGCCATGCGGGAGGCCACGATGCCCACCACGCCCTGGTGCCAGCTCTCGTCCGCCAGCACGATCGCCTGCGGCGGCCCGCCGGGCGGGAGCATGGCGACAGCGGACTGATAAATGCTGCTTTCGATCTCCTGCCGCCGGCGGTTGAGGCGGCAGAGCGCGCCCGCCAGTTCGACCGCGCGGCCTGCGTCGTGCGTCAGAAACAGCTCTGTCGCAATTCCGACCTCACCCATGCGTCCGGCTGCATTGATGCGCGGGGCAAGCGTATAGCCGATGGTGCCCGCCGTGATCGGCCCCTTCTGCACGGAGCATTCGGCCATCAGCGCCGCAATGCCGACGCGCCGCGGGTTCTCCAGCGCCTTTAAGCCCCGTGCGACCATCGTGCGGTTCTCTCCCGTGAGGGGCATGACGTCCGCAACCGTGCCGAGGCAGAGAAAATCACAGTATTGATCCAGAAGCGTTTCCTGCTCGCCCTCGATGGCGGCAGCCAGCTTGAACGCAACGCCGACGCCCGCCATTTCCGTGACCGGCTGCGGCTGGTCCTTCCGGTGCGGGTCGACGAGCGCGATGGCCTGCGGCAGTTCGGATTTGCACTCGTGGTGGTCGGTGATGACCAGATCGATGCCAAGCTCCCGGCACAGCGCGGCCTCGTGATTGGCCGTGATGCCGCAGTCGACCGTCACGATCAGCTCCACGCCCTGCTTTTTGAGCGTGTCGATGGCGATGGGGTTCAGCCCGTAGCCCTCTTCAAGGCGGGCCGGGATATAGCTGGTCACATGGCCGCCCTTGCTGCGCAGATACTCCGTCAGCAGGCAGGTCGCCGTAATGCCGTCGACGTCGTAATCGCCGAAGACGGCGATATGCTCGCGCCGGGAAAGCGCCTGTTTGACGCGGGCGGCAGCCTTGTCCATGTCCAGAAGGGCAAACGGCGACGAGAGCGGATAGCTGCAGGATAAAAATTCGCGGGCCGCGCCCGCATCCCGATAGCCGCGGCTGCACAGCAGCGCGGCCGTGATCGGGGAAAAGCCCGCCGCGCACAGCGCCCTCGCGTCGGCAGGCTCATAGGACGAGATTTTCCAGGTTCCGTACTTCAATTCCAATGCACATCCATTATTTTTTCTTTTTCGGCTATTATAGCATTTCAAACCGAATATCACAATACAAAAAGTGGATACCAGCGGCGCAAAGCACGGATTTTTCGCAGGAGCCGGACGGTCCCGGCGCGCAGACGCGTCGTTTTGCTTTTCTTTGTGGCCCGAATGTGTTAAAATAGCGGCAATCGAGACGCAGGAGGGTTCAGTATGCAGGAGAAAAAACGGGGCAGGATGCACAGCCGCTGGCTGCTTCCGGCGGCGCTGGTGCTGGCAGGCGCGGCATGGTTTGAAAATTTCACGCTCTCGACGAGCACCGTGACCGCCGCCTGCGCAGCGCTGCCGGAGGCGTTTTCCGGGCTTCGGATCGTGCAGATCTCCGATCTGCACGGCAGGCGCTTTGACGCAGAGAGCCGGTACCTGCTGGAGCTGGTGCGCCTGCAAAGTCCGGATCTCATCGCCCTGACCGGCGATCTGGCCGACGAATTCACGGACTTTTCCATGCTCCCGCCGCTTCTTGATGGCCTGACGGCGCTTGCGCCGACATTTTATGTGACGGGAAACCATGAGTGGGTGCTCTCCCGCGAAAAGCGCGAGGCGCTGTTTTCCATGCTGGACGCGGCAGGCGTCGTGCGCCTGCAAAACGAGTACCGGCTGCTGAAAAAGGGGCAGGCTTCCATCGTCCTGGCCGGGGTCGACGACCCGAACGGCCCGTATGACCAGAAGCGCCCGGCGCAGCTCGTGCGCGAGATCCGGCAATCGCGGGGCAGGGACGCGTATATCCTCATGCTCTCGCACCGCAACGACGAGCTGGACCTGTGGGCAAACATGGGCGTGCAGACCGTCCTCTGCGGCCACGGCCACGGCGGGATCGTGCGCCTGCCGTTCGTGGGCGCCGTTTTTGGGACGCACCTCGATCTGTTCCCGGACTATACGGCAGGGCTGTACCGGAAGGGGCAGACCAGCATGATCGTCAGCCGCGGTCTCGGCGGCAGCCGGAAGCTGCCGCTGCGCATCGGAAACCGCCCGGAGATCGTAACCGTTATTTTAAAAGCAGAATCCGGAAAGGTTTGAACTTTTTATAAACATTCCGCCCACGCTCTTGTATTTCCTCCGCAGATTTTTATAATAGACTCCATCAAACGATTTACAGATGGAGTGACAGATCATGTTTCGGAAAATCGGGGACGGATTACGTAGGTTTATGGCCGGGCGCTATGGCTCTGACCGGCTGAACCAGTGTTTGCTGGGCGCAGCGTTTGTGCTGATTCTCATCAGCGCCATCGGCGGCCGGCAGGTGCAGTGGATGTCCATGCTGAGTCTTCTGGCCTATGTTCCGCTCATCTGGTCGATGTTCCGGATGTACTCGCGCAACATTGAGGCGCGCCGGCGTGAAAACGCAGCGTTCCTGCGCTTTTTCAGCCGTCTGACGGATAAGCAGTACCGCTATTTCCGCTGCCCCGGCTGCCGTCAGGTCGTCCGCGTCCCGCGCGGCAAGGGCAAGATCAACATCCGCTGCCCGAAATGCAGCCGTCAGTTCATCAAAAAGACCTGATCGCGAAATTTATCTTGCTTTTCCCATACGCGCCTGTTATAATATGCCCGCACGGAGTGGTATCGAAGTGGTTATAACGGCCCTGACTCGAAAGCATTAGGGATTTATGGAAACTTTTCGCCCGCAAACCCGCATGAATACTGGCTTTTTTGATTTCACATTTTTCGCGTAATCCCGTTTTTCCCTCCTTTTTTCTCCCCTACTTCCTGAAAACTTCTGGAATGCCAAGGAAAGTTGCGGTTGAAAATGAGAGAAAAAGTTGTAAAATAAAGTTGGGATATGGAGAGTTGTCCGAGTGGTCGAAGGTGCAGCACTCGAAATGCTGTGTGCCGCAAGGCACCTAGGGTTCGAATCCCTAACTCTCCGCCAGACAGAGGTAAGCGATTGCTTGCCTCTGTTTTTCTTTATCCGGTTTCCTCCAGATCGTCGTCGCCCGTCGGCAACTCGGACAAATCAGCAGCATTATGGAACAGTCCACTGTTCAGTCGGCTGGCTGACCGCTGCACAGACTCCGACACCTCAAGATGCGCGTAAAGATTCGCTGTCGTACTGTAATCGCTGTGGCCCAGCCATGCCTGAATATCCTTCATGGCTACGCCATTGCGAAGCAATAAGCTTGCGCAGCTGTGCCGCGTATCGTGAAAGCGGATATGCCGCAAGCCATTCTTCTTCAACAGATTTGAAAACGCTTCTGTAATGTAGTCTGGTTTGATCAGCTCACCGATTTCATTGACATATACATATCCGAGGTATTTCCGATTGTAGCAGTTTCCGAACAGGCGCTGATCTTCCTTTTGCTGCTTGCGAAGCTCCCGCAGTTTCTTCCGAAAAAGCGGAATCAGCGGCAGGGTACGAATGCTGGACGCATTTTTCGCCTTGTCTTTGGCGTAAATAACAGTATGTTCTCCTTTTCGTGAATACGTTGTTACCGTGTGCGCGATGGTAAACAGGTTGTTCTCGAAATCAAAATTCTGCCATTTCAAGCCAACGATTTCACTTCGCCGCAGACCATAAAAGAATCCAAACAGGACAGCCAGCTCCAAACGAGTTCCTTCGGCTGCATGGATACACTCCAGTGCCTCGTCCGGCATATAGAAGCTGCCAATGAAACGCTCGGTTTTTGGACGCTGCTTATGTGCTGCGTTACTTAAAATCACTTTGTCTTCAAGTGCCAGCTCCAATGCTGCGTGGATGGCAGCGTGATAGTGTGCAACCGTTGTTCCCTTTTTCTGCTTTCGCCCGTGTTCTGGATCGCCCTTTCGTTCGTAGCGGTAAAACTCACGCAGATGCGCCGGTTCCAACTCAGATAATTTAATGCCTGTATCTTTGAAATAGGGGTAAACATTGTTCTCAACACAGTTGCAATATCCGCTGTATGTGACTGGATCGACCTCGGTTTCTACATAGGACAGCCATGTGAGCATATAATCGCAGAAGAGAATGTCCGAAGAAATTGCACCAACTTTTGTAAGGCTGGTGTTTTGTTGTACCTCCGGGACTTCTCCCGGAAGTCTCCCATACTCATCGTAGGTTGAGCAAAATTCCTCCAGCTTTTTCTCCGCTGCGCGTTTGTTGCCTTTCTTTACAGCAATTCCTGTGGAAACCCATTTTGAATAGCGTTTGCCGTCGCTGTGCTTGCAGTTCAAGACGGCGTAATAAGTGTTGTTTTTTTCTCGCAGATGACCCGATAACAAATTTCATTGCTCCTTTCACGAGCCGCAAACTCACCTGCCATTGCCTATATAAAACTTATACGGCAGATGTCCACGATTTTCAACGACATTCCATCAAATTCCGCATGGATTCTTATTTTGTTTCATGAATTCCCAGATAGCGCAAAATTTCACGCTTGGGAATGCGGAACAGCCGACCAACATTGAGCTTCTTCAAATCACCCTTTTTAATCAGACTGTACACAGTTTTCGTGCAAACGCCCAGCAATTCACTGGCTTCCTCTACGGTCAAAACATCCGGGTAGTCCGCGAGACGCTTCAGCGAGCGCTTGCTGTATGGCGATGTATTTTTCATTTTTGATCCTCCTGTTAGTTGGGTTAGCCATCCGGCAGTCCGTTCCTGCGCTCCGGTCAAGAGCGCGTATTGCAGTCGCTGCTGTGCAGCGTTAGGCCGTGGGCACGCTCATATCATCGCATACTGTCCGCGGCTGCTGTATCTCCCTGCCAGATGGGTGTTCGGTTGTCAAGGTGCACTGCTTGAGGGTCTTTACACTTAAAAAATAGGGGCCGCTTCGACTTTTTCTGCACAATAATAAAAAAATTTTTCAAAAAACATATAGCGAAATAGAGCGCTTGCATTGCGTCAGTGCATCATAATTCGCTTGCTATTCCTTGCATTTTCTTCTATAATGAAAACAATAAATTCATCTTAGTTCGGAGGGGGCATATGCCATTGCAGAGAGACCAACTGAGTCGCATGACGATTCATGGCTTCAAATCAATTAAAAGCTGCGACATTTCTTTCGGAAAAATCAATGTGCTTATCGGCTCTAACGGTGCAGGAAAAAGCAACTTTATTTCTTCTTTTTCTTTCCTCCAAAACATTCTATCCAAGAATCTCCAGGTATCTGTCGGTCAAAGTGGTTTAAGTTCTCTCTTGTGCAAAGGGCGAAAAGAAACGGAGGAAATTGACTTTGAAGTATTCTTTGGGCAGAATTCTTATGGTTTTGTTCTGGTGCCTACCGATGATAACCGGTTGATCTTCCAAAAGGAATACTTTGGCTATCATGGTCGTTGGGACAATGAAACCAATATTGGGCGGGGGCATAGTGAATCGAATTGGGATACCGGTGCGCATAATCAAATTGACGGCTATGTGATTCCTATTCTTCGCAAGCAGAATTGGCGCGTATATCATTTCCATGACACAGGAAAGGGCGCTAGAGTCAAGCAAGAACACAATATCTCAAACAACAGAGTGCTTATGTACGATGCTGCAAATCTGGCAGCATTCCTATATCGGCTAAAAAACCACTTCAAGCAGAATTACGAGGAGATTGTGGATACGATCCGCTTGGTCGCCCCGTATTTTTCGGATTTTGTTTTGGATCCGCAGGAGGGCAATGAAGAGCAAATTGTCCTGCGGTGGCGACAGACCGGCTGTGAGGATATCTTTAATGCCTCTCAGCTTTCAGATGGAACGCTGCGTTTTATTTGCTTAACTACACTTTTGCTGCAGCCGCATGAATTGCAGCCGGCCACTATCATTGTCGATGAGCCGGAACTCGGCTTACACCCCTATGCGATCACGATCTTCGCTGAAATGGTGCGTCAGCTTTCCAACGAAAAGCAAATTATTATTTCAACGCAGTCCGTGGAATTGTTAAATGAATTTGATGTAGAAGATGTAATTGTAGTCGATAGAAGCGACAACGGTTCTGAGTTCAGACGCTTAGACTCGGAACAGCTCAAGCTGTGGCTGGATGGAGACTACACGTTGGGGGATCTTTGGAAGAAGAACATTTTGGGAGGTAGACTCTCGAAATGAAGACGATTTATATTTATTGCGAAGGCCTCACAGAAGAATCTTTTATTAACACTGTACTGTATCCTTACTTTTTCGCTCTGGGCATTTATGTACGCCCTATTATCTGTGAAACAAGGCGAGATGCCAACAGGAAATATCGCGGCGGGGTGAGCCGCTATGCAAAGATCAAAAGCGAACTAATGATTCTTTGTAAAAGCCATCCCCATGAGTATGTAACGACCATGTTTGACTACTATGCGATGCCCAGCGACACCCCAGGTATTGCCGATGCAACCACAGATATTTTTGAACGGATCAACAAAATCGAATCCATTATCAACGAGGACATTGGAGAGCGTAACTGCAAATTCCATTTCATGCTCCATGAGTTTGAAGGGATTTTATTTTCCAAACCAGAAACATTTTCTTTGATTGCTGGAGACGAAGTAGTTACTGCTGTTCAGAGAATTCGCGAAGAATTTGAAACGCCTGAACATATCAACAATTCTCCAGAAACCGCGCCGTCAAAAAGGCTGGAGGCATTGATCCCCGGATATGCAAAAATCAAAAATGGAACACAGCTTTCAGATGCTATGGGGATCCATACAATCATGGAACAATGCCCACACTTCAAAAGATGGATTCAAGACATGGTAGCATGGTAAATTATCAAAATGACTACGGCACCAAAGGTAACGCCACGGTCTAAAACAAGATAATCCAAGAGATAGAGCATCCCCTGTGCTATCCGAATCAGCCAAATTTTACGATCTCATTCAGTCGGATTCTTAAAGCTGACTCAGTCAATTTGCGCCATTTAGAAATCCCATCATTGACAAAATGCCATAATTCGTGATAGGAAATGATGCAGCTAAAACATAACGCGATTATGGAGGGATAATCATGATTTACACAAAACAGGAAAAACAGAAGCTGGATCGGGTGATCTCGGTGTTTGCGGAGCGGCTGAAGGAAAGCGATGCCTTTGACCTTGTCTGGTCGGACAAGGTGGGATATGTCCTGCTGGACATTTCAACGAATTATGACTATGTAGATAGTGCGCGGCGCATTGAAACGGCAGAAGGACTGTGCGAACTCATGCTGGAGGACATTGCGCTGGATGTGCTCCTGCTGACAGAAAACGAACATTCCATAGAAACGGCAGACCCGTTGGAGCGTGCTGAGATCGTGCGCCGTTGGCAGCCGTATTTTGAGCAGCTTCCGGAGTATGAATATCTCCGGGAAGAACTGACATCCGAGTGGCCGTAAGCTGCCCTTTCCTTGACAACCACAATATCTTGTGGTAAAGTTGGCTTGTAATTGAGATTTGTGCATACCGCTTGTGGCACGACAGCCGCAGCGTTCGGAGTATTCCGACTTGCACACGCATTGTCAGGCTTTTACGATTTCCGGTAGAATTACCATGTCCGCAGGACAGGTTTCTGCCGGATTTCTTTTTTGGGCGCAACGCCCACAGATTGCGGGAATGACCGCGATGCAGAAGAAGCTGCGCCGCAGGAAGTTCCCGTTCTTTTTTTGCCCAAATGCCGAAAGGCTTTGAGGATATATTTTTTGAGAAAGGCGGTAACCAAATGAAAACAAGAAAGAAATGGCGTCCCGGAGGACGGCAGCGACAGTCTGCGGCGTATCATCGCAAAGCGGTTCACGAGCGGAAGCGTGTGGTACGGCTGCGGGTATGGAAGAAAGGAGAACGAAATGGTGCTGCGCTTGATGTATGAGCCGCAGGAGTTGGTAGACACGAGCAATCTGAGCAACGAAGAATGGCTGTCCTATCGGCGGCGGGGCATCGGCGGCAGCGACGCTGCTGCGATCCTCGGCATTTCGCCCTGGCGGACAGCGCGGGATCTTTACTACGACAAGCTGAGCGTCGTAAAGGCGGACATGGATGAAAACTGGGTCGCGCTGGAGATGGGACATCTGCTAGAGGATCTGGTTGCGCGGATTTTTGCGAAGAAAACCGGGCTGCATATCTTTCAGCGGAAGGTCATGTTCCAGCACCCGCTGTATCCGTGGATGCTGGCGGATCTGGACTACCTTGTGGAGCTTCCGGACGGCAGCAATGCCATTTTGGAGATCAAAACGACAAATTATAATGCCAGAGAGAACTGGTGGTACAACGGCGAGGAGATCGTCCCGGTGTACTACGAATCTCAGGGTCGGCATTATATGTCGGTCATGAATCTGGACAGGGTCTACTTCTGCTGCCTGTATGGAAACAACGAGGATGAGGTCATCATCCGGCATTTGGACCGGGACTATGCCTATGAGTCGGAGCTGATCGCGCTGGAGGATGCGTTCTGGAACAACCATGTTCAGAAGCGCCAGCCACCGGACTATACGGAAAGCGGTGATCTCATTTTGCAGAGTTTGCAGAGATGGAAAGGCATTGACCGAAGAGATTTGCCGCCTGCAGCGTTCGGCGCGCCGCAGCTACCGCAGATCCACCAGTATTTGCAGCTTCAGGAGCAGAAAGGCGTGCTTGCAAAGCAGGTCACACAGTTGGACGCGCAGATGCAGCAGCTCAAGGGTCTGCTGGTCAGCGAGCTGGACGGCAAAGACTGCGCAATCTGCGCGGACGGTGAACAAAGCTACGTCATCTCCTACAACCCCATCCGCAGGCAGGGTATCTCCAAGGACAACATGATCCGCTTGCGGGAGGTTTATCCGGAGATTTACGAGCAGTTTGTGGAAACGTCGGAATCCAGACGGTTCAGCATCAAAATCGCGGCGCAGCCCGCCGCTTGAGTGAGGTGAAAAAACGAATGATTGCAGCCTATGATAAGCTCATCTACTTCAATGAAGCCAGCAAATACACTATTCTTCGGATGCGCACGGACGACCAAACTGTTCCAGAAGAAGCACGTTCCCAATACACGTTCCGCGACCGGATGCTTCGGTTCACCGCTGTCGGCTATGGATTGCCGCAGACGGACTCTGTCAAGCTGGAGATCGAGGGCGACTGGAAAGAGGGCAAATACGGCCTGCAGCTCCATGTGGAGCACTGGCACGAGCTTGTGCCGCCGACAACGGAAGGACTTCTGAGTTATCTTTCATCAGGACTTCTCAAAGGCATTGGGGAAAGCACGGCCAAAAGCATTGTCCTGCGGTTCGGTACAGATACGCTCGACGTGCTGGAGTACCACCCGGAAAAGCTCTTGGAGATCCGCGGCATCACGGAGCAGAAGCTGGAGGAGATCAAGACGTGCTACGCGGAAAGCCGTGCCATGCGGGATATTATGGAACTGCTGACCCCGTTTCAGGTCACACCTGTGACGGCGATGAAGATCTATCAGCACTTTGGCCCGTCCTGCACGGATATTCTGCGAAAAAGTCCGTTTCGGCTCTGCGAAATATCCGGGTTTGGATTCAGGCGCGTCGATACGATCATCCGCAAATCCGGCGGCGACCCGCACGACCCGGTTCGTATCCACGGTGCGATGATTTGTGCGTTGGAAAACGCGCGGCAGCATGGGCATCTGTATCTGGAGGTCAATACGCTGATTACAGAATCTCTGCAATTCCTCAACGAGCCGATCCCGCTTCCTCAGATGCAGGTCAGGCGTGCGGAGGTAGAACAGAAATTACAGCAGATGGCAGAAGACAACGAGATCGTTTCCGACGGTGGTCGGCTGTATCTTCCGCATATTTTTATGCAGGAGGTAGAGACTGCGGCAAAGGCGGCAGCCATGCTCATGGAACACATGGAAAAAATTGATGTGACGCTTCCACTGGAGCAGGTCAAGCAAAAACTCGGCTTGCACTTAACAAAGCGGCAGAGCCGCGGCGTTGAGGTGGCGATGGAGCGGAATCTCTCCATTATCACCGGCGGCCCCGGCACCGGCAAGACGACGGTGCTGAAAGCCATCATCGAGGTTTACCGGATTTTGCACCCCAAAAACCGCATCGTCCTCGCCGCGCCGACCGGCAAAGCCAGCCGACGCATGGCACAGAGCACCGGGATGCTGGAGGCACTGACGCTGCACAGTCTGCTTGGCTTGCAGGGCGATTTTTGCAGCAAGGACAAGCAGGATAAGCCGCTGCAAGTTGATTTTCTGATCGTGGATGAGGCGTCCATGGTGGATATGTGGCTGGCGCATCAGCTGTTTACGCGCTTACAGAAGGACACGAAACTCCTGCTGTTGGGCGATGTCGATCAGCTGGAGAGCGTCGGCGCGGGCAATGTGTTCGCGGAGCTGATCGGAAGCGGCATCGTGCCGGTGACGGTTCTCGATGAGATCTTCCGGCAATCCAAGGACAGCCTGATCGCCTACAACGCCAGATTCATCAACGAGGAAAACAGCAGCCTGTTCTATGGTCCGGATTTTCAGTTCGTCAAAGCAGAAAATCAGGAGGAAGCCGCGGCGCAGATCCAGACGCTCTATTTGCAGGAATTGCAGGATACGTCCATTGGACAGCTTCAGATCATCTCGCCCTATCGGACGGACGGAGAAGCGTCTTCCAACGGTCTGAACGTACTGATTCGGGAAACGGTCAATCCACATACGGAAAAAATTCCGGAGCTGGCGTTCGGAGAGCGTATCTTTCGCCTGCACGACCGCGTGATGCAGACCAAGAATAATTACAATCTGGAAGGTTATGATTCCGCGTGTAAGCAGAAATTCAAGGGTGTGTTCAACGGTGACATCGGGAGCATCTGCAAGATCCTACCCGATAAGCTGTGCGTGGATTTTGACGGGCGCATTGTGGAGTATTCCAAAAACCAGCTCGGTGATCTGGACGCGGCATATGCCATTACGATCCATAAGTCGATGGGTTCGGAGTACGAAACGGTCATAATTCCCATTTTGATGGCGCACCGCATTTTGCTGACGAAGAATCTGATCTATACTGCCGTAACACGCGCAAAAAAGCGTGTGATTCTGGTCGGGCAGAAGCGCGCACTGTTTCTGGCGATCCACTCCGGCAGAAAGGTCAAACGGAACACCTGCCTTGCCGAACGGATCTTAAAGTACAACCAGGTATTCAGACAAAAGGCTCTGCCGCAGGGCGCGACAGAGCAGAAATTGAAAAAAGCCGGTTAAGTTGAGATGGATGTGCAGAATTTGCGCAGTCATCTCTTATTTTATTTATGGAAGGAGTTCTAAGAAATGAATGACAACAAATCCACTGTGATGAACAACGCCGCTGTGCAGCAGCTGCGCAAGGTGCCGGGCTTTGACCCGATGAAGCTCCTGCGCAAAACGATCTCCGTCAAAACCGGGCACCCGGTCTGGAAGCTGGATCTCCGCTATAAGCGGCTCTGGTTCCGTCTGGCTTGCCCGAACGGAAGGATGCTCCTGAAGCCGCTGCGCATCAGCGACCAGCTGGCAATTATCGAAGCGCAGGTTTATTTCAGCAAGGACGATCCGGTTCCGGCCGCCAGCTTTACCTCCGAACAGCGCAGGGAGAATATCCCCGGCGGGGAATTTCTCCGTGCCGCGCAGGAGGACGCGCTCAACATGGCACTGGAAAACGCCGGTTTCGGCATCCAGTTCTGCGACGTGAGCCGCGACTACGGCGGCGAGCTGTTTGGGTCAGAAGTGCCGATCCAGGCAGAAGCATCTGCCGAAGAAACCGAAACATCCATTGCGCCCATTGTGGAGGAAACCGTCACAGAAACACCGCAGACGATGGATACGGATTCCGCGCTCGCTGAGCAGCCTGTCGTGGAAACAACGGCGCCTGTTGTGGAAGAAACGCCTGAGCTTCATGTCGTACCGCCCCATCAGGAAGAAGCTGCGGAAGAAGTTGCAGAACAGCCACAGGCCGCGTCCTATACGGCAGATATGGATGTCAGCGAGATCACGCAGCGTATGACGGTGGACGAAGCCAAGGCCGTCGTGGTGCAGATCGGCACCTGCCGCGGCTGGACGCTCGAACAGGTCGCACAGCGCCGCCCGGCGAGCCTCAAGTGGTATCTCTATGGCTGCGATCAGGCGGACAATATTCTCAAAGCCGCAGCGTCCGTTCTGCTGGACAATCTGCAGCAGAAAGCCGGATGAAGCGTCAAGTTTGGATGAAAGGGTGTGGCCGTTATCAGAGCCGGTTCTTCACAGTTTCCGTTCCACATTACAGATATTGCATCGCTGCTGCGGCTCAATATCCGCAGGCGCGGCCCGGATTTTCTGTATGTGGACTGCCCGCTTTGCGCCGATCATCGCGGCAAGCTCTATCTGAAAACGTCACGGGACGTATGGCACTGTAATTACTGTCAGGAGTCCGGTGGGATGCTGGCGCTCTATGCAAAGGTCTACGGCATCAGCAACGCGGACGCCTATCGGGAGATCTGCGAAGCGCTTCAAACCGGAGATTACGCGCCAGAGTACCAGAGCTACCAGAACCGGCAGCCGCAGGAAATCGCGCAGTCGGCCAGGGCACCCCGGCAGGCGATCCATCAGACGCTTTCGATGCTGTTTTCCATGCTGTCGCTGACGCCGAAGCACCGTGCGCATCTGCGTGAGGTGCGTGGACTGACGGACGACCAGGTCGAACGGTTCGGCTTCAAAAGCACCCCGCCGCCCTATCTCTGCAAGAGTTTGACGGCGCGGCTTTTGAAGCAGGGCTGCATCGTACAGGGTGTCCCCGGCTTTTATTTGGCGGAGGACGGCAGATGGACAGTACGATTCGGAACACGCACGGCTGGGATTTTGATCCCAGCCAGAAGCGCGGACGGACTGGTCTGCGGCGCACAGATCCGGCTGGATATCCCCATCCGGGAGGAAAACGCGCCCGCCGATAAGGAGGGCACGAAGTACCTCTGGCTGTCGTCAAGCAGCAAGCCGATGGGAACATCCTCAGAAAGCCCCATCCACTTTGTTGGCGATCCGTGTTCCAGAGTAGTCTATGTGACGGAAGGGTTACTCAAAGCGGACATTTGCCATGCCTTGATGAACCGCACCTTTGCGGCGACCGCCGGAGCAAACAACGTGTCCAAGCTGGACGAGCTGTTTGCGTTCCTCAAAAAGAACGGCACGGAGGAGATCATTGAGGCGCAGGACATGGACAAGTATCGGAATGTTCACGTTGAGAAAGGTGCCTCCAAGATCTATCTGATGGCACGAAAGCACGGACTGCAATGCCGCCGGCTGACGTGGAATCCCAACTATAAGGGGTTAGATGACTGGCAGCTTGCGCTCCGGAAGAACGCTGGGAAAGCACCGAAAACAATGACGTTCCGGGAGCGGTATCTGTACGGCGCGTGTGCGTTTTCCGAGATAGATGCCTGCGTGGAACGATGGCACAAGGCACAGCCGGATGGTGTGTCCTTGCAGGCATACCTCGGCTTGCCGGACGAAGAATACCAAGCCTTTTTACAGCCCGGCGGCAACGCACGGTTGGCAGAGCTTTTGAACGCGCAGCGTAAGCAGCTCGGCTGCCGCATTTATCAGCTGGAATTTACGGATACGGAGAAAACGAAACCGTTCGCGTTCTCCGGGATCGACGCGCTCCACAAGGCAGGCTTTCAGCAACCGCCTGCAAGTGAGTACCGGCTGGTGCGCGATGAAATGCTCTATTGCGCGAAAGGAGAGCCGGATTTGGCTGTGCTGGAGCGCGTATTTGACCGCTATAACGGCAAGCTGCCCGCAGACTATCCGGGGCGCTGCATTGCACCGTCCGATGTACTGGAGCTGTACGATGCGGAAAAGCGGCGGTATTACTATCGGGATATGAAGCAGTTCGTGCCGGTGGCGTTTTCTCCGCTGCTGACCCGGAAAATGAAAAAATGAAAGGAAACAGCGTATGAGAAAAATTACGGTTCTGGATTTTGCAAATCAGATCGGCATCCTCAGTGACGAGGTTCCTGTGATCGTAAAAACGGACAGAAAGGTCATTGGACGCTTCCGCTGCTTATACGAAATACCGGAAACGGCGATGCCGGGCGTGCTCGAAGCGAAGATCGACCATGTCATTCTGCGCTCCGACGAGATTACAATTCAGGTCAAGCTGAAAGCAGTCACGACATAATGACCGCGACCAGAGAGATATGGACGAGCGAGATGAGATTGTGCAGCTTCGCACATTCTGCCAGGATCTTGGTGCGCATGTCCGCGAAGTACAGGACGGTGCCAGCTTTACGGCAATGCTCTGGGAGGACGCGGACAGCGTCAGTGAACGCGATGCCGCTGAGATCCAGAGGAAAATCAAACGAAAGACCGCAGAATATCCGGGATTCGTGTGCTACTGCTTCGACGCATTCAGCACGCTGATCTATCGGGTATAACACATGGATGGGCGCAGCAGAATCGCTGCGCCCATTTTCTATCAGAAAGGAGCTTTATCATGGGCGTATTTTCAGAGCTTGATCTGGAAAACCAGCAGACAGAATTGGACGGACACGATTCCAAAGCGGCCGAAATACAGAGCTTGCAGGCAAAGCTGATCCAGCAGCACGAGCAGAAAAAAGCTGCCGCCGCTGCGGAAGTGACGAGCAAGGAGCCTGTGGCGGAGTTGGTTGCCAAAACGGAAGCAGAGCAGGAAGATCCTGCAGCAGCGGAAGCAGAAAAGCGCCGTCGGCACGAGGAAGCAGAAGCCAAACGGAAAGCGGAATGGGAGCGGCAGCAGGCGGAAAAGCGTACTGCTGAACAGGCTGCGCTTGCAAAAATCGAGCAGATGAGCGAGACGGAGCTGATCAAAGCATCAATGGAACGCATGAAAAAAGAAACCGAGCGGCTGACGCGGCGGAACCTCAAGGAGTGTGTTTCCGAGTATGTGCAGACGCTCTGTCTCAGTGATCCAGCGTTCGCGCGGATGGTCATGCACCCGCGCAAGAGTATGGCACATTGTCTGCAATTCATCAACCGGAAAGCGCGGGAATATCTGCTTGCGGAAATGAAGAATAACGGCATGGAGCCGCAGCCAAACGGCATTTACGGCGGCGATGTGCCGGAGGACACCTGTTATGATTGGGCAGAAGAATACTACCGGGACGCAAACGCCAAAGAGGACAAGGCCAAGGAAGAAACATTCGTTCCCAAGGCTTATATGAGTGCTGCGGCAAAAAACAAACGCCAGCCGGAAAAGGAAAAAACGGCGGCGAAGTCCGCACCGGTCATTCAGATGCCGAAAGCAGAGCCGGCCCCCAAAGAAGAACAGGTTTCCATGTTCGATCTGATGGGAGGCATGGCCGGATGATCGCTTATAAAGGAATGTGCCCAGGTATGGTCTGCCTTGGCTATCAGCTAA